>Ga0187892_10003318_pt1 | contig 29624 bp, 27 predicted proteins | sample MA1701073metaG_FD_139345 | JGI IMG/M metagenome (GOLD analysis project Ga0187892, IMG submission 139345) | Bio-ooze microbial communities from a basaltic lava cave in the Kipuka Kanohina Cave System on the Island of Hawaii, USA - MA170107-3 metaG ... | reverse complement strand
GCGAGATCGGCGCCGGCAACGGCCAACTGTGCCTCGACGCCGTTCTCTGGGTCCAACAGCGTGCCACCAGACTCGACGCCTGGCGACGATTCGCCCGCGCGTTTCGCTATCGCATTGTCGAACGCAGCCCGGCGTTGATCGAACGTCAACGCCGTACTCTCGGGCCGCTGGCGAACGATGTCGTCTGGACACGTGCGGATCTATCGCAACGAGCGCCGCGCGGCGTGCCGTTCGCCCGCACCGGCTTGTTGATCGCCAACGAGGTGCTCGACTGTCTGGCGCATCACAAGGTGGTACCCTCGCGCGATGCGGAGCCGGCGGTGACGATCGTCGTGCCGGCGTCGAATGGTAGGGTTCGCGGCGTGCGCTATGCCGCATCCAACGGTTTCGAATGGACGTTGCCGCGCGGAGAGCTGGCGGCACTGATGAAGGACGACGAGCTTCGCCCGCTTATATTGTTTCACGAGATGCAGGTATCGCTCGATCGCGTTCGCGGGCTGGAGGGATTCATGCGGCGCCACTATCCCGAGTTCTTCCCGGCGCGCCGAACGTATCCGCCGTATTTCGCTTGTCCGGAAATCGAGATCATGATCCGCAACACGGCACGCCTGTACGAACGCATGCAGGCGATCTGGATCGACTACGGTGGCTTGCGGTCCTATCACCTGCGTGCGGCGGAGCAGCGTCGCGTCTGCGCCGGCCCGCCACGATCCGGCGCGACGATCTATCGTGACCCGGGGCGCGACGACATCACCTTCATGGTCGACTTCTCGGTTGTTTCGCGCGCCGCGGAAGACGCGGGTTTTCGCGTCAAACTTTGGGGGGAACAAGGCGATCTGGCCAAGCTGAGCGCTTTCAAGCTCGACGAGAGCGCCGTCGACACAATCCTGCAACAGCGAGCGCTGGCCTGGTTGTTGGCTTTGATGGGCGCCAGTCCCGAGAGCGAGTGGCGCCGGGGCAGCGTCACTTGGCGGCGGTCCAAAGGCCCGCGCAAGAAGCTGCGTGAGACGGTGCGCGAGGACATTGACGAGTTCCTCGGCCGCCGCGGCCGGCCGTTTTGGATGATGATCCTGGAGAAGGAATGAGCTCCAGGCGCCAAGTATCTGCTCCTTGAAACTTGAAACCTGTAACTGGAACTTGGAACCTGGAACTTGAAACTTCCGCCGAGACGGACGAGATTGAATCAGCCCAGGAGGCAAGACGATGGGTTTCCACCACACGGCATTTGCGACGCGCGATCTGGAAGCGACGCACAAGTTCTACACCGAGGCGATGGGTTTCGAGTTGGCCAAGGTCGTTGCGGCCCCGTCGCCCGAAGGCGGATGGGCGAAGCACGTGTTCTACGAAACCGGCCAGGACGAGTACATCGCGTTCTGGGAGCTGCACGATATGAACGTGCCGAGTTCGTGGTCGCCGGCGCTGTCGAAAGGGCAGGGCTTGCCCACGTGGGTGAACCACCTCGCTTTCCGAGCCAGCAACCTGGACGATCTCGATGCCCGCAAGCGGCGCTGGCTGGAGCACGGCCATACGGTCGCCGAGATCGATCACGGCTGGTGCAAGTCAATCTACACCGAGGATCCGAACGGCACGCTCGTGGAGTTTTGCACGACGACCAAAGCGCTCGGCGCCGCCGACCGCGAAGAAGCGTTGCGCTTGCTGCGCGACCCCAAACCGCCCCTTGAAACCCCGCCTCCCGCGGAATTTCACATGCCCCGAAAGAACAAAGGATAGTCGGACCCGTCAGACCCTCGGACAAGTCGGACCCGTCGGACAAGTCGGACAAGTTATGCGGCTACGCCAAGTCGCTCTCGTAGCGCGAGAGCTCGAACCGGTCGTCGATGATCTGTGCGCTGTGCTCGACGTGCAGGTCTCGTTTCGGGATCCGGGCGTCGAGATCTGCGGCACGCGCATCTACCCGGTCGCCGGCGCATGACGGCATCGACGGTGTCCGACGGCAAAGCACGATGTGGTTGGGCGCTCTCGGATCCGCTCTATATCCGCTACCACGACCGTGAGTGGGGTGTGCCGCTGCACGACGACCGCCGCTTGTTCGAGTTCTTGATCCTCGAAGGTGCGCAGGCCGGGCTGAGCTGGATCACGATATTGCGCAAGCGCGACGGATACCGGCGCGCGTTTGCCGATTTCGATGCCGAGAGGGTTGCGCGCTTCGGCAAGCGCGACGTCGAGCGTCTGCTGCGCAACGAAGAGATTGTTCGCAACCGGATGAAGATCGAAGCAGCGATCCAGAACGCGCGGGCCTTCCTCGATGTGCGCCAGGCGGAGGGTAGTTTCGACCGCTTCCTCTGGCGCCTGGTTGACCGCCAGCCGATTCAGAATCGCTTCAAGACGCTCCGCGACGTGCCCGCCGAGACGCGCGAATCACGGGCTCTCAGCAGCGAGCTGAAGAAGCGCGGCTTCCGCTTCGTCGGTCCGACGATCTGCTACGCCTTCATGCAGGCCGTCGGCGTCGTCAACGATCACCTGCTAACTTGCTTCCGCCACCCGCAAGTCCGCAAGACATAATCGATCAATCCAGCGGAACCAGCTGCCCGTCGAGCGTCAACGCCATCAACGACGGATCGTAGCTGATCGACGGCACAACCAGCGCGGCAATGTCCGCCGCATCCCATTGCTGCAGAATGGCCGGGTCGATCCCCGGTTCCAGGTGCGGATCGAAGATGAAGCCCTCGTCGAAGTTGTGATGCTGCGGACGATACGTCTGTGAGAAAAATCCTTGCAGTTGTGCAGGCGTCGTCCCGATACCGGTGATCGTGGTCGCCGTCCAACGGTCCACCGGCGCGGTGTATCCGGCGACAGCGCCGGTGGGCGGCGGCGGCCAGTAGAAGCCGATGTTCACGTCGACCTCTTTGCGGCTGACGTTGCGATCCTGCAGCAGGTGTTCGCCCGTCAGCGGTCGCACATCGCTGCAACCGACCAGCAGAACCTGCTCTTCCGGCCGTTGCTGCACCTCACGCTCGAAATCGAGATAGGGCACCCCGGTGTCGTAGAGCGCGTTGAGCGTGAAGCCGAGATCGTCGGCGAACACGATCGGCAAGTGATTCGGGCCGATGGCCGCAGGCACCAGCGTGCTGAGCGACATCACGCGACGCGACGCGCCGCTGCCCACCGTCCACGAATCACGGAAGCCCAGGAGGCCCTCAATCTCGGGATCGAAGGTCTCGTGTCGCGCGCCCGGCCACGTCGAAGGCTTGCCGGTCAACTGTGCCATCGCTCCGTTCAATAGATAGGAATGGCCGGCTGCAGCGTAGATTTCCGCATCATCGCCGACGACCGGACCGCTGGCGAGATCGATCAGCCAGCGCGATTTGAGGCGGTAGTTGCCGAAGATGTCGCCGTATTCTCCCTGGAACGTGCAGAGCTCCGTCGGTGCGTCGATGAGCACAGGCGGCGTGTTGCCGGACGTGATCGCCGGGATGCGCCGTACTTGCCGCAGCACCAGTCCCTCCTGCACCGTCTTCTTGAACTCGAACTCGATGTCGTACGCCGTCTCGCCATGGAACTCGCCGAAAGCGTCGCCGACGGCGAGAAGCAGGTTGGTCAAGGCGATGTATTCGTTTGGCATCTCGAGGATGGTCGCGCCGAGCGGCAAGCGCTCGGTCGACTGCCGTAACGTCGGATAAGTGCCGAAGGTCGAAATGTAGATGTCGACGACTTCCGGAAGCCCGTCGTCACCGGCATTGGTTACTTCGATCGCTCCCGGTTGCATGACGACCGTCGCGAACCCGTTCGACGGGCTTGTCACGTGTAGCGTCGCAACGCCGTTGGCGAGCTCGTCGGCGTCGACGAAGGTGTAGTGGACGAGTACCGCCATGCCGACCTTGGTTTCATCGACGCGGTGCCGCAATCGCTCGAGGAAGGCGTTGTCGTTGTAGAAGCTCTGGAAGACCTTGCGCAGCGCGCGGAATACTCCGCGCTCACCCGGGCGCGCCGCGTCGCAACGGCTCGGGCCTTCATTGTCGTTGTCGGTGTCGTCGGTCAGACAGCCGCTCTCGCTTTCGTACAGACCGGCCCCGGTGAACACGTCGCTGTCCTCGACATTCGTCGACGAACGGAAGCGGATCGGTTGTGCTTTGTCGAAGCGTTGCAGCGCCGCGATGATCGCGGTCCTTTGCGCCGGATTGAAGTCGGCGACGTCGTCGATCAAGTCGCGAACCTCGTCGAGCGCGTCGTACAGCGCTCCGAAGTCGGATGGCGGATACGCGGGGAACGGTGCGAGAAGCTCGGCGATGCGGGCGCGCAGAGTCACGCCGCCTTCGAGCGTCTGATCGAGGTAGTCGTTCCATAGGTCGAAGGTGAACGCCATCGCCTCGCGCGTCGTCTGCGGCACGGCCCGCAGAATGAGTCCGTAGTTGGCAGCTTTGCCGCCGATCGTGACGATGTCGTCGGGTGTCGCTGTGTCTACCTCGGCGGAATACGAACCCGACAGCACGAACGCTCGCAGCTGCAGATCGGGCGCCTGCTTGAGGTCTCGCAGGTGGTTGGTGACATCGCCGCTCAACGCGTCGGTAACGTCGACGAGGCGAACCTGACATTCCGTGAAGTCCGTGTACGTACCGGTGAAAATGTTCGGGGTGAGGGTCGTCGCCCGCAGTACGACGTCGCGTCCGATCAAGGACTGAGCCAATTCGATCGATTCGGGTCGGGAGAGAAAAGCGAACGGTATTTCCCAATCGGCTGCAAGGATGGCGACGTGCGAGCTCGGTGTCGACGGCGCCAACGAAACGACGCCGGCGACGAACGGGATCTCGGCAGGGACGCCGTCGGTCAGGAGGATGTCGTTCGGACCGAGGTCGCCGGCTGCATACGCGTCGGTGATCTCGTCTCCCTCCACGAAGACAAGGCGTCCGTGCGCCCAGCCAAAGGCGTAGCAATCGTCGCCTTGTGACCACCGTGCCGTCGATCCGATTCGAATGCCGGCATTCTCCAGCTCCTGGCGATAGTCGGCGGCGGCTTGCTGCTGTTCAAACGTCGGAAAGTAAAAGAACGGCACTTCCGCAGCCGCGCGCACGGAGGCGCGCACCGCTTCGAAGTACTTGATGACGTCGGCGGCACTGTAGGGATCCTGACGGACGAGCTGAATCGCAATCTCGGAGGGCATGAACGGCGAGTACAAGACTGCGCCGAATACCAGCTCCTGACCTTCCTCGTGCAAGGATACCGCGTCGATTTCGGCCGCGGTCCAGCCGATGTAAGGGGGCAAGGTTGTCGATACGAAGTCTTGATGGAACGGAATCAGCGAGCTGTTCTGGAAATAGACGACAGTCGGATCGTCGACGCGAATCGTGAACTTGACCCACGATGGCCCATCGAAGGTCGATGAGTAGGCGAGATACGGTTCGGAGGGATGATCGATACTCGTCTTGAACGGCGCGGCGCCGCGACAGCCGTTGAGTGCATTGTCGACGGCACGGATCAAATCGTCGACCTCGATCGCACCGTCGTCATCGCCGTCACCGCTCTTGCAGTCGAGCAGGTCGCGCTCGCCGAGCGCGATGGTGATCATCGTGACCAACTCGGCAACCGAGACCATCTGGTCACCGTCGCAGTCACCGGCGCACAGTCCGGTTCCCGCACGGAGCGGGTGTGCTCCGAACAGAACTGCCAGAGCGGCGACAGTCACCAGTGTCGTTCTCAGCCGGTTCATGGAGTCCTCCGCTGCCTCAGGCTGTCACGGGCCCAGGTGATACGCCATACGCCCTTTTGATCACGATTGTATCTACGGCAAGCAACGATTCCCCCGTCGGACGACGACTTCGTCGACCGCGCCGGTCGCAGCGACGAGATCCAATCCGCCGTCGCGATCGACATCCGCGATAGCGACGGCGTAGGGCGACGGCCCGACGGCGAAGCGTCGGTCGACCTCGAAAGTGGCATCGCCCGTTCCCAGGAGGATTGAGACGTCTCCCGACAGCTCGTTCGCGGTGACGATGTCATCGACCGTGTCGCCGTTCATGTCGGCAACATGCACAGGAAAGGGACCCGAACCGACGGCGATGTGCGCCGGCATCGCGAACGCACCGTTGCCGATCGCATGCAGGAGCGACACGCTGGCGTCCTGACCGTTGCCGGTGAGCAGATCGGCTCTGCCGTCGTCGTCGACGTCGGCGATTGCGACGGAGTATCCCGGGTCGGCGAGTTGGAAGCGACTGTGGCTGGCGAAACTGCCTGACGCAGTGCCGGCAAGAATCGCGAGGTCGCTGGTCTCGGCGTTGACGGTCACCAGGTCCTCGATGCCGTCGCCGGTGACCTCGCCGTGCGCTACCCACCACGGACGGAAGCCGCCGCCGATGACGACGCGATCGAACGCACCGTCGCCGCGCCCGAGCAGCACCTGGATTCCCACAGCGCCGGGAGCGGCGACGACTAGATCGATCGTGGCATTGGCGTCGATGCGTGTCGCCAAGATCGTGCGCGCGCCCGCTCCAGCCGGGTAGCGCTGTTCGCCGGCGAACGATCCGTCGCCGTTGCCGAGAAGAACCGACACGTCACCGGATCCGCCGTTGGACGTCGCGATGTCGGCGAATCCGTTGCCCTCGAAATCGGCGATGACGATTCCGAGTGGGATCATGCCGACGTCGAGCGTCTCTTCGGGCAAGAAGGAACCTTCACCGTCGTTCAGGAGAATCGAAACGTCGTGTGAGAGGTGATTTGCCGCCGCGAGGTCGGGCCAGTCGTCGCCGTCGAGATCGCCGACGGCGACGGCGCGCGGCGAGTCGCCGGTGCCGTAACGACGGACGGGTTCGAATGCGAGCCGGCCGCCGCAACCGTTGAGCGCGACGTCGATCCCGGTCACCAACTCGTCGACTTCCGCGCCTCCGGATTGGTTGAGGTCGAGACGAACGCAGGCGGAAACCGGCGCTTGCGCCAGGGCGATGCGGATTCCGACGACGATCTCGGAGACGTCGACGCGGCAGTCGTCATCGCAATCGGCGGGGCAGGCGAAGCTCGATTGCGCCGAACCGATGAGTGCAGCAAGGGTCGCAACCAGTTTGGCGCACCGGTTCATTCGAACCGACCCTGATGGACCGGCCAGTGGTTTTCAAGGTGCCGATTGAGTCAAGAAACTGGCGCGTACGGGGTACGTTTCGTATACACGTGGAGAGAAAGCGGAGGTGTTTCGATGGCCATCCAGGTAACCGCGCACCACATGTCTTTTCCTGTCTCCGATCTCGACCGTTCGCGTGCGTTTTACGAAGGCGTGCTCGGCTTGAAAGCCATACCGCGGCCGAACTTTCCGTTTCCGGGTATGTGGTACCAGGCTGGGCCGTGCGAGGTGCATCTCATTCAGACGCCGCCGGGTGCCGACATCGGCTCGCCGCCCGAGGGCAACAACCCCATGGGACGTCATGCCGCCTTCGGTATCTCCAACTACGCTGAGACACTCGCCGAATTGAAGAAGCACGGACTCGACGTGCTCGAGACCAGTCCCGAGGTTGGGCAGATGTGGGTCAAAGACCCCGACGGTCACGTCATCGAGTTGATCGTCGACCGACGGCAGTGAGAAGCGAGCTTTCTCTCGTCTTGAAGTTCGAAGCCGTAGGGTCGGCGCACGGCGTGGCCGTGCGCCGACCGGGATCTGAGCAGCGACTGCTTAGGGACAAATGGAGTCGGTCGGTGCAAACATCAAGTTAACGCCGAAGATGCACGGATTCCCGTTTACTGGTGAAGGCCCAGCACCGCAGGGGCCGGGCACAGCGACGTGGACTTGGGAGCCGGGGCCGCCGGCCGCGGGAATGCTGGATGTGAAACCACACAACGCCATAAATGCTCCTAGGTTCCCGACGGAGCCGGTGTACTCGATGCAACTTGTTTCAGGGCTGTTCGGGGGGATGTTTTCAATGTAGCAGCAGGCGGTCGAACAGGTGGTGCCCAGACCGCCACATCGCAGGTCCACGATGTTGTCACCGTCGCCGTCGATCTCCCCGTTTGCCCCCGAAACCCCGACTTGTGCATCGGAGATCGCTGTCGGATCGTCTGGATCGACCGGCAACAACCCCATCGCGGTGTAGACGTCCGTGAGCCATTCCGGTGCGCGCGGGAACTGCGTGGCGATTGCCTGGCGAGCTTGGCATACGTGCGCCGACTGGATGCAGGACAACCACTCCGCGAAGCTGCCGATGTCGCCGTCGCCGCCGAAGTGTTTGCACCAGACTTCGACGTCCTTGGTCTCGATCTGCTGCGCTACCCCCGGCGCGCCTTCGCCGCGCATGTCGTCGAGCGTATGGTCATTCACTGCCGGATCGCACTTCTCGGTGACCTTCGCGGTCAATTTCTCCGGTAAGCTCTTGCCCAAGGCGCGCGTGTCGTTGATCTTGGATAGTCCATCAATCGAGAAACGGTTGTCAATGGTGAGTACAATTGCGGTAGTCGGAACAAACTCACAGGGCTTCCACAATTGCATCCATTCCTGAGTTGAACGACACCGACGAAACCGCGAGCATCGGACGCGTTGAGCCAACACCCTACTCTCGCGAGGCGCGGACGGGCTGTCGTCTCTATCCTCCTGCCGGTCTTCAACGGCGCCGCCACGCTAGCCGCGGCTTTGCGCAGCATTCGCCGCCAAACGTTGACGACCTGGGAGTGCATTGTCGTAGACGACGGGTCGACGGATGCGACACTTGCGTGTCTGCGGTCGTACGCCGCGGAAGATCCACGCTTCGTCGTCACTGAGACACCGCACCGTGGGTTGGTTGCCGCGCTCAACCGTGGCCTCGAGCTGTGCAACGGCCGCTTCGTGGCGCGCATGGATGCCGACGACGCCATGCATCGCCAACGCCTCGAGGCACAGGTCGGGGCGCTCGAAGCGAATCCCTCGTTGACCGGCGTCGGCTGTCACGTGCGCTTGCTTCCACGCGCCGACCTGCGCGACGGGCGCCGCGCCTATGAAGCGTGGCTCAATTCGATGCGGTGCGCCGAAGACGTCCGGCGTGATGCCTACGTCGAGTGTCCCGTGGCGCATCCGACGATGATGTTCCGGCGCGAAATTCTGGCTGGGTTCGGTTACCGCGATTGTGGTTGGGCAGAGGACTACGATCTGCTGCTGCGCCTGCTCGCGGCGGGGCACGAAGTCGGTGTGGTGGCGCGGCGGTTGTTGGCGTGGCGCGACCGGCCCGAGCGGCTGTCACGCACGAGCCCCGTCTATGGACTCGACCGTTTTACCGCGTGCAAGGCGGCGTTTCTCGCCGGCACGTTCTTGCGAGCGGCGGACCAGTACATCCTTTGGGGATTCGGCGACACCGGCAAGGCCATACGCAAAGCCCTGGCGGCACACGGCAAGCGCGCGGCTTTGATCGTCGAGCTCCATCCGGGACGCATCGGCAGACAAATCCATGGCGCGCCAGTGATTCCGCCGCAGGAGCTGCCCGGAAATCGCGGCCTGCCGATCGTCGTTTCGGTGGCCGGCGCAGTGCCCCGTCGCGAGAACCGGGCTTGTCTGACGGCGATGGACTTCGTCGAGCTGCGCGACTTCGTTTGTGTGGCGTGAGAAGAGGGTGACCGATGACCGATCACCGACCTCCGGCCCTGGAACCCGCACCCGATCGCTTGTAGAAACAGCCCGATGATCAAAGCCGTCCTCTTCGATTTCGGTGGAACCCTCTACGACTACAGCTGTCTGGCCGCGGCCGAGGCCGAAAGCCTGGTCGAGCTGGCACGCCAGAGCGGGGCGCAGGACGATCCGCACGACATCCTGCTGGCGCAGCGCGACGCAATGCGACGCGTCTTCCGTGAGTATCTGCCGAAGCCGTACTATCTGCACCGCGACCTCTTCCGCGACGCTGTAATAGCGATGCTCGAAGAGCTCGGCGCCGAGGCTCGCGCCGACCAACTCGAGGCATACCGCCACGCGCAGTGGCGACGTCACCGTCGCGACTTCGTTCTGCGCGACGGAGTCGTGAACACCCTCAACGAGCTGCGGCGCCGCAAGCTGCACGTCGGCATGGTCAGCAACATCGACGACGATCAGCTCGAACATCTGCTCGAGGTTGCTGGTATTGCTAAACTGTTCGACTCGATCATCTCGAGCGAGCAAGCGCAGTCGTGCAAACCGCATCCGCGGATCTACGAGCTCGGCTTGCAGCGGGCCGGTTGCGCGGCGTCCGAAGCGTTGTTCATCGGCGACACGCTGCGGCAGGACATCGCCGGCGCGAATCGAGTCGGCCTGCGCTCCGCGCTCATCTGGCATCGCGAGGATCGGCGGCCGCCTAGCGAGGGATCGCAGCCGACACATGTGATCCGCTCGATTCCCGAGATCCTGAACCTCCTCGATGAGTGACCTCCAGTTCTTTTTCGAGATCGTGCGCACGACGCCGGCAATGCGCCGGCTCAAACCAGATCCGGTGGCACCGGAGCTGATTCGCAAAGTGTGTGAAGCCGGAACGTTCGCACCCAGCGGCGGCAACCGACAACCATGGTTCTTCATCGCCGTCACCGAGCCCGAGCGAAAGCAATGGATCGCCGAGCGCTATCGCGGAGTCTTTGCGACCTACATCGCCCCGGCGATCGAAGCGGCGAAGGATCCGAGCTATTCCAAGGCGAAACGCGGAAACATGGAGTCGGCGATCCATCTCGCCGGGCACCTGCACGAGACCCCGGTGTTGCTCTTCGTCGCCGGTTGGACGCGCCGCGGCGCGCCGCAGGTGCAGGCATTGTTTCCCGCCATCCAGAACATTCTGCTCGCCTGCCGCGCCGTCGGACTCGGTGCTTCGCTGACGACGATCCACACCGCCTTCGGCAAAGACATTGACGACTGGCTGGGTCTCCCGGAGGGCTGTCCCAGTTGCGCCATGCTGCCGATCGGCTGGCCCGAGCGCCGCTTCTTTCAACCCCCGCGCAAATCCGTCGACGAGTGCCTCTTCTGGAACACCTACAGCTCGACGAACCCAAAAGCCTAGATGCGACCTCCGATCGAGCCCAAGGTGGGCGCGCAAGCGCAAACCGTCCCCCCTTCCCGTTTCTTCGAGTCTGTCGATTTTCTCGCGAGTGGTCCCTCGATACGCCGCCGAAGACGTCGGCTACTCGGGACGAGCGGATTTGTGGGTTTGATTTACAAGACCTTTCTCCGTTCGTCCCGAGCAGGCCGCGTCTTCTCAGCGGCCGTATCGAGGGACCTGTGGCGTTTATCGACAGTCTCTTTCGGGAAGGGGGTCAGGGGGTTAGGCGTTCTCCTCTTCCTTCTCCTCACCGCCTGCTCCACCCCCGACAACAACCCGACCAGGCCGGTTGCCGTGCCTGCGACGCGCTACGAGCAGCGCGATATCCAAGTGAACACTCTGCGCCTGCGCTATGTCGATGTCGGGCCACTCGAGAAGCCGGCGAACGGCACGCTGCTCCTGGTTCACGGCCACACCTCTCGGATCGAGGAATACGAAGGCCTGATGCCGACGTTGACGAAACGCCATCGCGTGCTCGTCGTCGACCTTCCCGGCAGCGGTTACTCCGACAAACCCGACCGCAGCTACTCGCTGCGCTTCTACGAAGACACGCTCATCGCCTTCCTGAAGGCGCTGGGGGTGGAGCGCTGCCACCTGGCTGGTGGCAGCATGGGTGGCAATCTGGTGTTGCGCTTGGCACACCGATTCCCGGATCGTTTCGACCGGCTGGCGCCGTGGGCTCCCGGCAGTTCCTGGGAGGCGCAGCCGTTGGCGGCTCGTCTCATACGGTTGGTGACCAGCTACTCGATGTTCTGGCCGATCGTGAAGGTGCAATCGGGTTACTGGTACAGCGATGACTGGCCGGGCCGCGACGCCGCGCTGAAGAACACGTTCACCTACTACGAGGAAGTCATGAACCCGGGATTCGTGCGGATGTATTTCGACATGGCTGCCGATCAAGTCGGCCGATCGTTGTTCGGCATCGCTCCTGAGATCCGGCAGCCGACGCTTCTCGGTTGGGGCGACCGCGACGACGGCGCCAACATGGGCGAAGGGGTCAAGCAGCTCGACGGGCTCATTCCGCACTCGGAGTTGCGCGTCTATCCCAACGCCCGCCACTCGCTGGCGGCTGAGGTGCCCGACGCGCTGGCTGCATCGATCGAAGAGTTTCTCCTAAGACCGGCGGCGGGGCTGCCGTAGCTCGTTGCTCGTAACTCGTAGCTCGTAACTCGTTGCTCGTAGTTCGTGGCTCGTGGCTCGTAGTTCGTTACTCGTAGTTCGTGACACGTCTCACCAACTCCGGTCGAGTCACGACCGACGAGCCACGAGCAACGAGCCACGAGTTACGACCGACGAGCTACGCCGATCAATCCGACATATGGCTGAGCTGATAGATCGTGAAGTAGCGCTTCGGGAAACTGGTTTCGATGAATTGCGAGTCGTAACGGCCGCCGAGGGCGGCGCGGTTGGTCTTGTCGTTCACGCCGACGACCATGTTCGGCGTCACCGCCGACTGGGTCTTGTCGTCGTTCATCGACCAATGGTAGGCGCACATGGCGTTGTAGAAGTACTCGCCGCCGCGGTTGTGCACCAGCTTCCAGTAGATGCGGTACATGTCCTTGTCCATGTACATGATGACCTTGCCGAAGTTGTAGTACGGATCTTCGGCGGTGCCCTCTAGAATCCAGACTGGCCGCGGGATCATCTTCAGGTTCTCGACCACCAGCCACGGCACTCCTTGGCTGCCGGGCGTTTCGTACACGGCGCGGAAGTATGGGATCTTCACTTCCCAGCGGGTGTCGTTCACCTTTTTTTGCGGCAAAGGTTCCGGGCTGAGAACCGGAGCGAGGATGTTACCTTCACCGATCAGCTTCCATTTGTAGTACTCGACTTTGCCTGAGTAGCAGTTCACGTCGTCGCCGAAGATGTCGAGGCCGGCGACCGGATCGGAGCGCGTCGCCGCGTTGACCCGGCGCACGCGCCGTGTTGCCGGCACGTAGAACCAGGCTTGATCCTGTGAGGTCCAATCGTTGAGACTCTTCGCCAGACCGGCGACGCCGTCGACGTCGAGCGGCTCGAGGACGTTGGTGAGTGCAGCACCGCGCAGGTTCTCCGGGTTATCGATCGGGCCGGCGGAGCGGCCGAGATAGGCGGTGCCGTGCAGCCAGATCTTCAGTCGTTTGAACTCACCACCACCATCGATGCCGTTGAGGGTGAACGTCGCGCCCTGGCCGTTGCTCATCTGATTGGCGGCGGTGAAGTTCCACGCCATCTTGCAGGCGGCTTGCGGATCCTTCGGGTCGATCTTGGGGAACGGGTAGCCAAAGTAGAACTTCGGGATCTCGCCGGTGCCGATCTCCTTCAAGCCGCAGGTCTCGCTGTCGACATCGTACTTACCAGCGTTCTGCTCGCTGGCCTCCCAGAACTTCTTTGAATAGTTCTGCTTGAACTTCTCAGGGTCCACCGGCACGACGTTGTAGTGGTAGTCGCCCTTCTGGACGCGGTTGAGGACGACCTCAGGGAGAAGGTCTTTGGCGAGCTGGTAGTTGTTGGAATCGAGAACCCATGGCTGCTGTGGAGGCTCGTCGGCGGCACCAGCGGCGATGGGCACCGCCATCGACGCGATCAGTAAGCAAACGGCGATCCTCGATTGTTTCATTCAATTCCTCCATGCACCAGTCTCGATCATACGGTGATGCGTCTCAACCGGTGTTTTCACAGCTCGACCGAGAGGGGCATGCATCAGATGACGTACTCGACGCGGAAATAGACGTTGTCACGATCTCGCAGCAGGCTGACGCCGCTGCCCCCTTTCAGCGTCTCGGCGGTCAGGAAGCTGTAGTCGATGCTGAAACGGAACGGGTCCCGGATGAAGTTGATACCGGGTTGGAACACCCATGCGCCCTCCCAGTCGTAAAATAGGGCGGCGTAGGGCACGATCTGACCACTGTAGTAGTTGGTCGTGACCAGCAGGGTCTGCAGAAACTGATCGGTGGGGTTCTTCACGAAGACCGGCTCGAGCGGCTGCCCCACGGAGATGATGCCGTCGACGACATAGTCGGGCACCGGGAGGACCTCGCCCTTGAGTAGGTAAGGATAGCTCTCGGGCGTGAAGCGCTCGGGCATGAAGCGCCGGCGTGCGGCGGCGTCGAGCAGATGCTTGTAGAAGAACTGTGTCGAGATGAAGAAGCTGGCGTTGGGGTTGAGCCAGCGAAAGTACTGGTTGTGGTCGATGCCGATCACAAAGTTGGTTGAATTGCCGGTGCGCCGGCCGTTGGCGACGCAGTCGGGCGCGACGTTCGCGCCGCGGCACCGCATTCCTTGAGCCGAGTTGAAGATGAACGGGTCGAGCTCCTGCTGCCGGTAGCGTGGCTCGTCGCGGAAAAAGGCGAACTCCGTGCGGATGATCGGCTCGCCGCTCATGTAGAGCGGACGAACCCATTGCTGCGGGATTGCGAACGTGGCTGTGGCACCGCTGATCTGTCCGCGTTGCGGTCGCAGGAAGGTGTGGCTCGAGTAACCGTCGCTGAACGCCCGCAACGGGAAGCCAGGCTGAACCGTGACCTCCACGGTCGGGAGGTCGAAGTAAGTGTAGTAATGGGCGACGCTGAAGGTGCCGGTGAACATGTTCCAGACGATGCGCCCACCACCGCGCATCTCTTCGAAATTGCGCGCAACATCGGAGGTTTCGTTGAAAACCGCAGCGCTCGGCCTGCCCAGGTTCGGTAGCGTCCATGCCGATCCCTGTGCGGCGCCGGGCGAAAAACTGACGCTGTCGTCGATGGCGCCGTACATCTCGATGAACGCCTCGTCGAAGATGCCGTAGCTGCCGAGGTAGTATTTGACGCGCAGCATATCGAGCGGCACGCGACGCTCATCCAGCGGGATCAAGAAACCGCCGAAGCTGCTGTCCAACGGATTGATCTGATCGAGCAGCCGGAACGCATCGGTCTCGCCCCAAGAGAGGTTCTGGCGGCCGAAGCGAATGAAGAGATCGCCGATCTCGGTATCGACGAACGCCTGGAATAGACGCTCGCGGTGCGAACCGACATCGCGCAGGTGGCGGCGTGCCCCGAGAACGTCCACCTGCAGGTTGGTGACCGGGTTGGCCGGGATGCTGGTGTACTGTTCGGCGGTGCGGAACTCGGACGGTCCCCAATCGTAGATTCCTTCGTACTCGCCGCGGAATGTCAGATGGTACTCGAGCTTGGTGATGTCGAATGGCAACTTGCGCAACAAGCCGAGTGGCCCGAAGCCGCGGTCGACCATGCTCATGACGTCATGCTCGAGATCGACCTCGGCGAAAAATCGGTTCTGCCGCAGATGCCCGGAGGCGGAGTAGGGGAAGGTCATTGATTCGGCCGGTCGCAGTGGCGGGGTCTGGCCGGTCATGGGGTCGGGCTTCGAGTCGGAGTTGACGTCGAACTTCCTGAACGTTGTGTCCTGCGTGCCGATGCGCGCGCCGGCGTAGGTGCGCAATCCGAGCCGGATCTCGTGTCCCTCGTCGAGGAAGACCGCCGATGTCGGCGCGCTGCGGAGGAGCGACACGACGGCGAACGTCACGATGCCGAGCTCGATGGATCCGATTCGCCTCATGGCCGCCTCCTCGCGCGCGCGGGCGCAACGCACCAAACAGTTGTTTCGCTGTGCCCTAGTCGAGGCGAGAGTCGACTGTCAAGCGCGATCACGCACAAAACTGCGATCTGTCGCTTTCGCAGGTCCAACCGTCGAACGGCACGAGATCCCGCCTGTTGCCTTCTCGCGCTCGTGCTCGTAATCGTGCTCGTAATCGAGGAGAAGGACGCCATGCAGCTACCCAAGATCGGAGTACCGCAAGACGATTTGTTGCAGCAGATGCGTGACCTGAAGACGCAGGACGCCGATTGGGAGGGCGGCCGGACCTTCAGCCTCATCTACCGCGCTTCGGAAGACGTCGACGAGGTCCTGCGGCAAGCCAACAACATGTACATCTTCGAGAACGCCCTCAACCCGTTCCGCTTCCCGAGCCTGCGGAAGATGGAAGTCGATGTCGTGTCGATGACCACCAATCTGCTGCACGGTGACGGCAACGCCGGCGGCGCCATGACCTCGGGCGGTACCGAGAGCATTCTCATGGCGGTAAAGACGGCGCGCGACCGCGCCCGCGAAGAGCGGGGGGTGACCAAACCCGAGCTGCTCGCGCCGGTGTCCGCACATCCGGCCTTTGCCAAGGCCGCCAAGTATCTCTGCCTCGAGCTCAAACAGATTCCGCTGCGCGACGACCTGCGCGCCGATGTCGGTGCCGCCGCCAAACTGATCAGCGAGAACACCGCGATGGTCGTCGGCTCGGCGCCGAACTATCCACACGGCGTCGTCGATCCGATCCCCGACCTGGCGGCCCTGGCCGCCGAACGCGGCATCAACTTCCATACCGACGCCTGTGTCGGCGGCTTCCTGCTGCCGTTCCTCGAGCGCCTCGGCCATCCGGTACCGCCGTTCGACTTCCGCGTGCCGGGTGTAACGACGATCTCCGCCGACGTTCACAAATACGGCTACTGTACGAAGGGCGCGTCCGTCATCGCGCACCGCAGCAAAGATACGCTTCAGTATCAGATGTTCCTCTACGATCAGTGGCCGGGCGGTCTCTACGGCTCACCGGCGATGGCCGGCGCCCGGCCGGCCGCTCCGATCGCGGCGGCGTGGACCGTAATGCAGTTCCTCGGCGAAGACGGCTACGTCCGCCTCGCCAAGATCATTCTCGATACAACCAAAAAGCTTTGTGCCGGCATCAACGCCATCCCCGGCCTGCAGGTCATCGGCAAGCCTGATGCGAGCCTGGTTGCGTTCGGTTCCGACAAGCTCGACGTCAACGCTGTCGGCGATGTGATGGACGACAAAGGCTGGCACCTCGACCGACAGGTCGACCCTACCGCGCTCCACATGATGGTGACGCCGAACCACGCCAGGGTGGCCGATCGTTTTCTGGAGGATTTGCGCGACGCCGCGGCGCACCACGGCGAATCGCGCGGCATCAAGGCACGGTATTCGTAAACCGTGAAGCGTTTGACGCTTCACGAAATACGGAGCATCTGGTCCGCGCGCATCAGCTTGTCGCGGATCGGCAGCTCGAAATCGCACTTCGCCTCGCACGGCGCGGCGCAGCCGGCGCAATGGTCGGCGCGCACGTCGAGCTTGGCATACTTGCGCATCGCTTCCTTCTCTTGCCCGTAGTTCTCGAAGTACATCGCGTAGCGCATGATGTCGTTGACCGGTGCGCCGTACGGACAGGCGTCGAGGCAGTCACCACAACCCGGCCGGCAGTAGTCATTGGCTACCAGACGGTCGTACTTCTCCAACAGCGCGATGTCTTCGCCGGTGAGCTTCTGTCCGGAAGCATAAAGGTACTCGTCGATCGTCGCGTAGTTGTCGATCGTGACCACCAGGCCACTGACGTCTTTGTTCGACAGCACCCACTTGAAAGCGGCCTGGGCGAACGACTCTCGTTCGGTCGGTGTGAACTCGGAGAGTTGCGTGGCGCGTGCTCCCTTGAGCGTCTTCATCGCGACCACACCCATGCCCTTGGCGTGAGCGTCACGAAAGATGTTGGTCAGATCAGGCCAGTTGTTGAAGTTGTAGGCGACCATGATGACGTCGAAACGGTCGCTGTCGACGGCATGACGCATGACCGTCTCGAGATCGGGCGTATGACTGGAGACACCGAGATAGCGCAGCTTGCCGGCTTCCTTGAGGCGGTCGAACGCTTCGTGGATGTTCGGCGCCATCAAGCGGCTGACGCTGTTGCAGGCGTGGACGTGAGCCAGGTCGAGGTAGTCGGTGCGCAAGCGCTGCAGGCTGCCTTCGACGGCCGCGATGACGTCTTTTACCGGCGTATCGTCTGGCAGATGGCCTTCGGCGGTGCAGAACTTCGAGACGATGAAGAGCTTGTCGCGCTGTTGTCCGTGGAGCGCCTCGCCGAGGGCGCGTTCGGAGCCTTCGTTGGAGTAGTCGGGTGAGGTGTCGAAGTAGTTGATGCCGCGCTCGATGGCGCGCCGAGCCACACCCGGGTCACTCAAGCCCCCAGAGCCGAACGAAATATCTGACATCTGGAAGCCAGTGCGGCCGAGAGTACGATAGCTCGCCACCCGCGAGCCGGCCCACTCGTTGCGCTGCCCGTCCACGTGTGGGGTCGATCGCAGCAGGAAGAACTGCGTGTTCAGCTTGCAAGCCGCGAAGGCCGTGCCGCCGACACCGAGCGCGGCGCCGCCAAGACCGACGCCGCGCAGAATCGAGCGGCGCGAGAGTCCTTTGCGCGTGTTGTCACTGTCCGCCATGTTGCACCCGTTCAGTAGTCAGTAATCAGTCGTCAGTCGTCAGAGTCTATGATGCCCGGCGGCTCCTAGGCTGAGCAAATGATAATTTCAGTGATCTCGGCGGGTGCCAGAAAGCGCATCGGTAGAAAGCCGGTACCCAGTAACCGGTAACCGGTAACCGGTACCCGGTAACCGGTACCCGGTAACCGGCAACCGGCAACCAACCGGATACCGGTTACCGGTTACTGGATACCGCTTACCTATGGATACCGGTTACCTATTTCGAAAAGAGCACCAGGAATGCGCCGCTAGGATCGCGAATCATGGCCACACGACCATGTGTCCCCATGTCTCGGGTCGCTCCCACCTCCCGTCCCTGCGCTCGCAGCTCGGCAACGGCCGCGTCGAGATCGTCGATCTCGAAGACCGGTACGGGCATATCGAGCGGCGCACCCATCGATTCATCGGGGCTGGCGAGAGCGATCGAGACGTCGCCCGTCTTGAACTGGATCCATCGGTTGCCGTCGCGGAATTGCAGCGCGAGTCCGAGAACGTTTTCGTAGAACGACGCCCGCCGCTCGATGTCGTCGGTGGCGATGTACACCTGGCGTAGTTTCCTGATCTTCATTCCTTCCTCAGCCTTTACCTCAATCCCTGCCCCAGGCCTCGAAAACCATGCGCGACATGTCGGCGATCACGTCGTTGAACGGATGATTTTCTCCGGTGTTGAAATCAGGCTCGCCATGGACCTGGACGGCGATTGCCCATGAACGCTTGCGTGTGTCGACCAGGCCGACGTCGACGCGAACCCCGGGGGTGCTGCCGCTCTTCGCCCCGCAACGGTCAAACTCCTCGATGCCGAACTCTTCGGCATACTCGCTGCACGGCAGATGCCGCGGGATCATCGAGCGGTGCTGTTGGCGCCGCAATGTCCAGTAGATTTCGTCGTCATGCTGCGGCGATCCCGTACAACGACGGGCGTGGATCGCTGCCAGTGCTGTCGTGAAGTCGGCCGGGCTGGAAATCGCGAAAGCGTCGGGCGCCGGGTTGGCGAAGGTGATGTAGTCGCGCAACTCGGTCGCCGGCAGCTCGATACCGAGCGAATGAATCTGTGCGTTGGCGGCGGCCGGGCCGCCGAGCGCGCGTAACACTGCATTGGTCGAGACGTTGTCGCTGACGACGATCATCAAGCGCGCGTGGTCGCGCAACGTCGGCTTCAATCCCGGCGCCATCAGCTTCAACACGCCGCTGCCGCGAGTGTAGTCGCCGGCAACATACTCGACGCGCTCGCCGAGCGACAATTTGCCGGCGGCGTCGGCGGCGTAGAGCGCTACCAGCGCATAAACTTTGAAGGCACTCGCGGTCGGCATCGGATCGTTAGCGTGCGCACGAATCGCCTCGCCGCCGTCGAGTGGGAGAACGCTGTAGCCAATCTTGGCGCTCACACTCGCCGCGCGCTGTGCCAACTGCTCCGCCAGATCTCTGTCAGTCATCTTCAACTCCGAGTCCCCTGAGCCCGGAACCCTGAACCCCGATCCCCGCTCTCACACCCGCCCCAGCAGCGCCGCAACCGCCTGCTCGACACGCAAGCGTCGCGGTCCGAGCGAAACCGGCATGAACCTGTGGGCTCTCAACAGATCGATCTCGTACTCGATGAAGCCGCCTTCCGGTCCGATTGCCAGGGTCAGCGGCGACGTAAGATGGCGCGGACACGGCTCGTGAGCATCGGGATGTGCCACCAGCGCCGAGGCGCCGGCCGTGATTGCCGCGACCTCGTCCTCGATGAACGGTTTGAATCGACGCCGCAACTCTACCGACGGCAACTGTGTATCGCGCGCCTGCTCGAGTCCGAGGACGAGCTGTTCTCGAACAGCCGTGTCTTGCAGCGCCGGGCTTTGCCAATAGCTCTTTTCCACGCGCCAAGCGTTCATCAGGAAAATACGCTTCACTCCCATCGTGGTGAGTCCCTGGAGGAGGCGCTTCAGAGTCTTTGGCCGGGGAAGTGCGACCAGGACGGTTACCGGGAGCGGCGGTGGTGGTGGCGCTTCGAAGGCAACGTCCAGCTCGAGGGCGTCGCTGTCCATCCGCACGACGGTGCCGAAGCCGACGCGCCCGTTCACCAGCCCGACGCGCAGTCGATCGCCCGGTGCGGCGCGATGGATGTCGCGGGCGTAGCGCAGGCGGCGGCCGTTCAGCCGTGCTCGCGTCGTGCCGGTGAGAATATCGGATGGCTCGATCAGGATCAGGTTCATGGCCGCTGCGGATCATCCGCCCGAGTCCGCGGAGGCGCAAGGGACCGGCGATCGGTTGTCGGTGTTCGGCATTCGGTCCGGACCGGGTTGACTACCGATTACCGATGACCGATGACCGATCACAGGAGTGCGACGATGCGCCGAGACATTTTCACGCAGGAACACGAGCTCTTCCGCGAGCAATTCAAACGCTTCGCCGAGCGCGAGATCGAACCGAAGGTCGAGCAATGGAATGAGCGCGGAATGAGCGATCGCGACAGCTGGCGCCGTATGGGCGAGGAGGGCTTCCTCGGCGCTGCCGTGCCGGTTGAATACGGCGGCAGCGGCGGCGACTTCATCTACGACGCGATCGTCATGGAGGAGATGGCCTATCTCCGCGCTCACGCTCTGATGATGTCGCTGCACAGCGACATCGTCTTGCCCTACATTCTCAGCTACGGCTCGGAAGAGCAGAAGAAGAAGTACGTTCCCGGATGCGTCGCCGGAGAGATTCTGTTGGCCATCGCCATGACCGAACCGGGAACCGGCTCCGACCTCGCTAACGTGCAGACGCGCGCCATCCGGCGAGCCGATAGCTACGTGATCAACGGTGCCAAGACGTTCATCTCGAATGGCCAGATCGGCGATCTGTTCATCGTCGTAGCGAAAACCGACCCCGACGCACGCCCGCCGCATCGTGGTATCAGTCTGCTACTGGTCGAGGCTGATACACCGGGCTTCATCCGCGGCCGCAAGCTCGACAAGCTCGGCTTGCGCGGTCAGGACACCAGCGAGCTCGCTTTCGAAGACTGCGCCATACCGGTTGCAAACCTGCTGGGAAAGGAAGGGCAGGGCTTTCGCATGCTGATGGAGAAACTGCAGCAGGAGCGCTTGACGATCGCCGTCGCCTCGGTCGCCTCTTGTCGCCGGGCGCTCGATGACACCGTCGCCTACGTCAAACAGCGCCAGGCGTTCGGCCAGCCGATCGCCGCTTTCCAGAACACGCAATTCAAGCTCGCCGAGCTTGCCACCGAGGTCGAGGTCGGCCAGGCATTCGTCGACAAGCTCCTCGCAGCGCATGTGCGCGGCGACGAGATCGTCAAGGAAGTGAGCATGGCCAAGCTGTGGACGACCGATCTACAAAAGCGGCTCACTGCCGAATGTGTCCAACTCCACGGCGGCTACGGCTTCATGAAGGAGTACCCGATCGCCATGGACTACGCCGACGCCGCAGTGCAGTCGATCTACGCCGGCACCAACGAAATCATGAAGGTGATCATCGCCCGGCGGATGGGGCTGGAATGATGGTAGCCGGTAGCCGGTAATCGGTAGCCGGTACCCGGTAGCCGGTATCCGGTTGGGTGGCCCCAAAGGAACCGGTTACCGGCTACCGGGTACCGGTTACCGGGTATTAGCTACCGGGTACCGGTTACTAATTCCGCGGCGATAGTGCCGCGGACACGCTCGATCACCGTATCCACCGGTGCATCAGCGAACGTCTCATAGCCAATTTCATCGAGGATGCGGACGCGGATGCGGTGGCGGCCGCGCAGGACGAAGCCGCGTTTGGGCAGCGCTTCGGAGGTGCCCTGAATGACGATCGGCAGGAGCGGAGCTCCGACGCGTTGCGCCAGGGTGAAGGCGCCGTGCTTGAAGGCCTTGAGCTTGCCGTCGAAGGAACGCGTCCCCTCCGGAAACATCATGATCGGGTTGCCGTCCTTCAGCGTGCGTTCGCACGCCATCATCATCCGTTCGACGCTTTCCTTGTCGCCGCGGCGCAGCTTGATGTAGCGGTTGAGGCTCATGTTCCAGCCGATGAGCGGAACACGGAAGTTTTCGATCTTCGACACCCACTTGAAGTGCTTGAAGAGACGAAAGAGCACCAGGATATCGAGCAGCGACTGGTGGTTGGCCACCATGACGTAGGCGACGCCGCTGCGGATCTTGTCTCGTCCCTCGATCGTCACCCGCCAGACCGGGTTGAGCCAGGTGTAGATCGAAGCCCAGAAGCAGGTGAACTGGTGCAGCAGCACCAGACGCTTGTCGAACAAGACGGTCGCCGCCCAGATCAGCAGCGCGACCGGAAAGAGCAGAATCGAGCTGACCAGGATGAACAGCCAGAACATCGACGAGTAGATACGCGCCATGAACACGGCGCGGTCTTACATGCTCGCCCGAGGGCAATCAACAATTCGACGCATGTTGGTAGCGTCTCACTTCGATTGGTCCGGAGCAGGTCGATCGTTCGACCCCCTCTCCATCTCTCCCCCGTTGCCGGAATTGGCAACAGGGGAGAGGGCCTGAGCGTTGAACCGCTCGAGTTTCCTCCCTTGTTGCCACTTCCGGTAACGGAGGGTTAGGGACGCGGTCGAATCAACTGCGGCAGTAGCGACATGTTGCTCCGACGCAACATCGAGTCGCAGCGCAGCTACGCGCTCCGGCGCGCCGGGAAAGCGGATCCAGCCGCGGCCGGATCACAGCCGTTCGGCACGCGGTTTGTACTTGTGGTCAAGCAGATCGAAGCGGCGGCCACCTGGCCGCGGAAGGGAGCTCTTCATGAACGGCAAGCAGATTGGCCTTGGTTTGGTGTTGGCTGACTTCACGGCGCTGACCGCCTACGCGGTCTACGAGGTCGGCTATGCCGGCTTCTTCGACGCGCTGTTCAGCAACATCGTCGGAGTAACCGTCCTGGTCGACCTCTGTATTGCGCTTTCTCTTGTCATGGTCTGGATGTATCGCGACGCGCGCGAGCGCGGCCTGTCGGCGACTCCGTACATTGTCGCCACATTTCTCCTCGGCAGCATCGGCCCGCTGGTGTATTTGATTCGCCGCGAGAGCGCCGCGGCCACCGAGGCGGCGCCGTTGCGCGTATCGAACCGAGTCAGTGCGTAGGTACGGTGAACCCGATCGCCACATATCTCGCGGTCACCGCCGTTGCGGTTGGGGTGATCATCGCGCACCTGGGAGCGCGCCGCGCACTTGCGGCGGCGCGCGACCTGCGCCTCGACCCCGAACGCGCCCTCGGCATCCTGCGCGGCTTTCGCGTCGCCATCGTCGGCTTGTGTCTCGCGGGCGGCGGAATCGGCTGGTTGTGGGATATCCATTGGCTCGTCGCCATCTCGATCGTCATCTGCGGTGAAGAAGTGCTCGAATCGTCGATCGGCATCGCGGCCCTGCGACACGATCCGCTGATTCTCGATTCCCCGGGCAGGGCGGGCCGATCGAGTGCAGGCGGAATTGTTTGACGAGTCCGATGACCGTTACCTCTGACGTTCCCCAACCTCTTGATTCCAAGCTTCATGCTCCCTAAGCAAGGACGGTCGCCAATGACTGGCCGATGCGAAAGGGGCGCCGATGCTCAAGACCGTTGGGACCATCCTGCTTGTGGCCGTCCTTGCCATCGCAGCGTTTGCGTTGCGCACCGCCTACCTCGCCGGCTACTTCCGCACGATCAATCCGCGCTTTGACGGAACCTGCCGTCTCATCGACGGCCCGGTCGGCTCCGAGGATCTCACCGTCGATCGCGGCGCCGGGCTGGCGTACATCTCCTCGACCGACCGTAGAGCCGCGGTCATGGGCAATCCCCGGCCGGGCGCGATCTATTCGTACGATCTGAACGCCGAATCGGCCGCTCCGATCAACCTTACCGCCGATGCCGATACGTCGTTCCAGCCGCACGGCCTGAGCTTGTGGATCGCGCCCGACGGCCGGCGCGTACTGTACGTCATCAACCATCCGGCTCCGGGGACGCGCCCGTACGCGCACAGCGTCGAAGTGTTCGAAGTTGTCGCATCAGGGTTACGGCATCGCTCGACCATCATCGATGCGCGTCTGGTCATGCCCAACGACCTCGTGGCCGTCGACGAGGACCGCTTCTATCTCACCAACACGCACCGCAACCCGCCGGGCCGGATGCAGACCATCGAGACGTACCTGCGCTTGCGCGGTGCCAATGTCCTCTACTACGGCCGCAGCGGCTTCGAGGTCGCTGCCGACGATCTGATCCTGCCGAACGGCATCAATGTCAGCCGCGATGGCAAGACGATCTACGTTGCCAGCATGACCATGCAGGAGGTGCTGATTTACGACCGTGACCCGGCGACGGGCGCGCTGCAACTGCGTGGCGGAATCCCGGTCGGCAGCGGCCTGGACAACATCGATGTCGACGACGACGGCAGCCTCTGGATTGGGGCGCATCCCAACCTCCTGGCGGTGCCGGCGCTTCGAGACGATCCGAAGGCGATTGCTCCATCGCAAGCGCTGCGTGTTGCCCTGAGCGGCGGCGAGGCCAAGGTCGAGGAGGTCTATCTCGATCGCGGCGAACAAATCTCGGCGGCAAGTGTCGCGGTGCACTCGGGTGACCGTCTGCTCCTCGGTCAGATCTTCGGCAATGGAATTCTAGACTGCCGCATGAACAAGAGTCCCGCCGCGTGAGATGCAATGCGAGCTCGCCGTTCTCTCTTGTTTGTCCCCGGCGCCGAGCCACGGAAGATCGAAAAAGGCCGCGGTGCCGGTGCTGACACGCTGCTGATCGATCTCCAGGACGGCGTTTTGCCGGACGACAAGTATCGCGCTCGCGGTGAAGTGGCGCAGGCGCTCGCTCGCGGCGGCTTCGGTGACACCGAGGTCTGCGTCCGGCTGAACGGTGCGGGTACCGACGAGTTCGCCGACGATGTCGCTGCGACCGCAGCCGCCGGCGTACGCAGCTTCATGCTTCCGGCGTGTGAACGGCCCGAGAGCGTGCACGCGGCGATCGAGCACATTTCCTCAGCCTGCAAGGGAAATGGCTTTGCAATCTTGGCGTTGGTCGAGACCGCGCTCGGGGTCGTCAATGCATTGGCGATCGGCAAGATCGGTCGCGTCGAGGCGTTGTCTTTTGGACACGCTGATTTCGCGCTCGATGCCGGCGTCGACCCTGCCGATCCGAGCAGCGGCATTCTGTACCACGCGCGCTGCAACCTGGTGTTGGCGGCGAAGGCGGCGGGAACCCCGGCGATCGATACGGTATGCCTTGCTGTGCGCGACGGCGAGATCTTCCGCCGCGATGCTGCACAGGCGTTGGCACTCGGCTTCGACGGCAAGCTGTGCATTCATCCGGCTCAGGTCGGCATTGCCAACGAGGTGTTTGCGCCGACGCAGGAGCAGATCGACGCCGCCGCCCGCGTCGTCGAAGCCGCAGCTGCGGCGCACCGGGAAGGGCGCGGTGTCTTCGCCCTCGAGGGCAGGATGATCGACGCGCCATTGGTGCAGCGCAGCGAGCGTCTGCTTGAAAGAGCCCGGCGACTCGGGTTGTTGCGAGAGTGAGGGCGAGGCGACGAGTCAACGACATTGCGTCGCGTTGCGTGGTCGTGTTAGCAGCACGCAGTCGAAAGGGGGGCTATGCGACATCTCGGACCAGGTGGTGTGCGTGTGGTGCTGATCGCCGTCGCGGTGAGGACCGCGACCACGGCGGCGCACGCCGGTTCCTCCCAAACCGGCTCCAGCCCAAGGACCACCGGTCGTTCCGCCGGAGTGACCTCTGCGCTGACGACGGGCCGGAGCACTGGTGATCGCGACGCCTGAAACTCACTCACTGCCGACCGCCGGCGTCGTGAACTCCTTGTTCCAACGCGTCGACGGCGCCTCGCTCGCCGTCTTCCGCATCGCCTTCGGCATCGCTGTCGCAATCGACGCGTGGCGCTACCTGGCGTACGGCTGGGTGCGCGACTACTACATCACCCCGAAAGTCCACTTTACCTATCTCTTCTTCGACTTTGTTCAGCCGTGGCCCGGCGAATGGATGCTGGTGCACTACTGGGTGATGAGCGCCGTGGCGCTGCTCGTCGCCGCCGGGCTGTTCTATCGCGTTGCCAGCGTGGTGCTCTTCCTCATGTACACCTACATCCTCTTGCTCGAGAAGTCGGTGTACATGAACCATCACTACCTCATGGCGCTGCTAGCTTTGCTGCTCGCATGCATGCCGGCGGCCAACGCCTACGTCTTACCGCTTGGAGCGCGCAAAGGGTCACAAACCGTTCCGATATGGACCATCTGGCTCCTGCGTTTCCAACTTGTATTGGTGTACGCCTACGGTGGTATCGCCAAGCTCAACTACGACTGGCTGCGCGGTGAACCGCTCTACTGGGGACTGACGAATCTGCCGGGCACCGGGGCGACGATCGCGCGTGCACTGTCGCCGGAATTGGTGGCGTACGCCATCGCCTACGGCGGTCTCGTCGTCGATTTCGCGATTCCCTTGCTGCTCTTGCGCCGGCGGACGTTCTGGCTCGGATTCTCCGTCGCCACGGTGTTTCACGCTCTCAACGCCGTGTTCCTTCACATCGGTGTGTTCTCCTATCTCATGACCGGCGCGATCTTGATCTACTTGCCCCCGGACTGGCCGCGTCGCCTGCCGCGTCTGTGGCGCATGCACACGCACGACGCGCTTCCGCCGCGCATTCTTGCCCTGCTGAGGGGACTTGCTGCACCCAACCCCGCGTCGCCGACCACGGAGGATGGCGGAGATCGGCGGCAGCGTGTCGTGGTCGCCTCTCTGCTGGCGCTCTACGCCGTCGTCCAGCTGCTCGTCCCGCTTCGTCACTTGCTCTATCCCGGGCCGGTCAGCTGGACCGAGGAAGGGCACCGCTTCGCCTGGCATATGAAGCTGCGAATGAAGCACTCGGTGATCAAGATCACGGCCACCGACAAGAGCGACGGCCGCTCGTGGGAGATCGATCCCCGCGACGATCTCACCGTGCGGCAGCGACGCAAGCTCGAAACCTTTCCCGACATCCTGTTGCAGTATGTCCACGTCGTTCGTGATCGCCTGCGCTCGCAGGGTATCGACGCACGGATCACGGTCGATTGGCGTTGCTCTCTGAACGGAAGGCCACAGCAAATGCTCGTCGATCCGGCCGCCGATCTTGCGGCTGAAGAGCGCAGCTTGTGGCCGGCGAAATGGATTCTGCCACTCCAGGACACCTGACGACGCCGGGGCGCTGGATCGAACGCCTGGAGACGCCTGTCGACAGCGCTTCGCTAGCTGTCTTCCGTATCGTCTTCGGTCTGGGAATGGCGATCGATGCGTGGCGCTACCTGGCCTACGGCTGGGTCGATGTCCTCTACATTCAGCCGCTGCTCCACTTTCACTATTTCGGTTTCGAGTGGATCGAGCCGTGGCCGGGCGGTGGCATGCGCTGGCACTTCTGGGCCATCAGCATCCTCGCTCTCCTCGTTGCCGCGGGTCGGTTCTATCACGTCGCTTCGCTCCTGCTCTTCTGCGCCTATCTCTATGTCTTCCTGCTCGATCAGGTGGCGTACATGAATCACCACTACCTCATGCTGCTGATCAGTTTTCTTCTCGCGTGCATGCCCCCGCCTGCGCTCGGAAGCTTCGGCGGGCGGGCTGCGCCTGCGCTCGGAGGACATGCGCGGCCCACACTCGTTCCGCAGTGGACGATCTGGGTGCTGCGGTTCCAGCTGGTGCTCGTCTACGCTTATGGGGCGCTCGCCAAACTCGATCCGGATTGGTTGCGGGGCGAACCGATGCGCTCGACACTGGAACGCTCCGCGGCCGACTATCCGGCGATCGTCACTGTCTTGGGTTCGACTTTGGTCGCGCATGCGGTCGCGTACCTCGGCGTGCTCGCGGATCTGATGATCCCGGTGTGTCTCCTCTTCCGTCGCACCCGTTGGCTCGGGCTCGCCATTGCCATCGTCTTTCATGGGGCCAATGCCCTGGCGCTCAACATTGGTGTGTTCTCCTATTTGATGCTGGCGATGCTGCCGATCTTCTTCGAACCCGATTGGCCCCGGCGCCTATTCGGCGCGAAGGAATCCGCGCTCGCGCCGCCGCGCCGCACGGCGCCGCTGCTGCTGGCGTTGCTGCACGTCTATGTTGCGGCGCAGATTCTCATGCCCCTGCGTCACTGGCTATTTCCGGGGCCGGTTCGCTGGACCGAAGAAGGGCATCGTTTCGCGTGGCGGATGATGTTGCGCACCAAGCGATCGCAGATCATGGTGCATGTCACCGATCCGACGACCGGACGCCGCTGGGAAATCAATCCTGCCAACGACCTGACCTCGGTGCAGCTGCGCGAGCTCGAAGTCCATCCGGATCTGGTGTTGCAGTACGTTCATTTCCACCGCGACCGGCTGCGTACCGAAGGCATCGACAATGCCGAGATTCGCGTCGACTGGATGTGCTCGCTCAACGGCCGCCCGCACCAGCCGCTAGCGGACCCGACAGTCGATCTCGCCAAGGTCGGCCGTTCTCTGCGGCCGGCGAGCTGGCTATTGCCGCTGCGGGATCGGTGATCGGAAGTCGAGGCCCTCGAAGGCACGGCTTGTGGCGCATGCGTCAGGTTTCACAGCGGTCGATATGGGAGACGCCGGGCGCAGCCCTAGCTCTGATCGAATTGCGTACGCCGATCGTAGAGAAAGCGGCAGATCGCGAGCATCATGCCGCTAAAGAAGGCGCCGGAGATGAGCTCGGTCTGCAAGCCGTGCGGCGAGTAATGTGCCAGCCAAACCCAGTATGAGATCGCCAGGTAGATGCAGTAGCCGATGGTCCCCCAGACCGCCGGCGCGCGGCGCCGAAAGCTGGCTGCCGAAATCCACGCGAGGAGCAGCGCCAGCATGACCGACGCGGCCCACGCCAGGCGTCCGCGCAGCTCGATGCCGAGCACGAACTCTTGCGCCAGATCCTCGGGTAGCAAGACCAGCCAACGCACTTTCTCGAGTGCCAGTAGCAAGGTCAGCCCGCCGACGGCGGCTGGAACCCAGACGCGTGCCCGCTCAGAAAGCATTGGCCTTTGTTAGGTCAAGGTCGATCGACTTCGCAAGACCACCAAGGCATGCGCCTTCTACCCGGCATGCTACCCCGGCCGCCAGGGCCTTCGCCCGGCATGGCGGCGGCTGTCGGTCGGAGCATGCAAATCCGCAGTTTGCGTTCGAGCTCGAATCGTCGACAATCGATTAGCGGAGGGTAGGGCAATGACGGTACGTCTGGCATTCATCTTGTTGATGACGTTTTGCACGACGCCCGTGCTGGCGATCGACCACCCGATCGAAGGCGACCGGATGCGTATCCAGGATCCCGGCAATGCGGCGCGCCGCCGCTTCTATTTTCGTGCAACGAAGGAAGCCCAGATCACTGCCGCTACTATCGCCGATCCGACGGTCAATGGGGCGACAGTGGAGGTCTTCGGCGCCGCCGGCGGCGATGGCAGCAG
>Ga0187892_10003317_pt1 | contig 29632 bp, 29 predicted proteins | sample MA1701073metaG_FD_139345 | JGI IMG/M metagenome (GOLD analysis project Ga0187892, IMG submission 139345) | Bio-ooze microbial communities from a basaltic lava cave in the Kipuka Kanohina Cave System on the Island of Hawaii, USA - MA170107-3 metaG ... | reverse complement strand
CGGCTCGCTCGATCCCGCGCTGCATTGGCGGCTCCATCCCGACGACTTGCCCGTGCTCGGCCGCGCGCTCGGCGTGATCGTGGACGTGCTGTTCGCGGCGGGCGCGCGCAAGGTGCTCCCCGGCGTCCACGGCGTGCCCGACGAGATGGGGCCGGGCGAGGTGGACGCGCTCCGCCGCCGCGCGTTCCGCCCCACCGACTTCGTGATGGCCGCGAACCACGCCTTCTGCACCACCCGCATGCACGGCGACCCGGCGCAGGGCGTCGTGGACGAATGGGGCCGCTGCCACGACCTCGACAATCTCTATGTGGCGGACACGGGTGTGTTCCCCCGTTGCACGTCCGTGAACCCGATGCTCACCGGCATGGCCCTGGCCCACCGCACCGCCGGGGCCCTCCACGACCGATTGTGAAACTCGCCAGCAGGTGACGGACGCCACTTGATTGCCCGGCCCGCCCGCCCGATAGGAGGGGGGCCCCGGTGTGCCGGGGCGGAGGGCGGACGGTGCGCTTCGCGAGAGCAGTCGGCGTCGTGCTGGCGATCCTGTGGATCGGCGCGCCGAGCGTCGCGGTGAACAAGCCGCATCGCGGCGACTGCCGGCAGATGACCCGGCAGATCGCGCGCTACGAGCGCGACGCGAAGTGGGCCGACCAGCGCGGCAACGCGCTCTGGGAGTCCGCCAGCAAGGATCGCGCGAAGCAGCTCGCCATCCGCCGCGCCGACCGCTGCCCGCAGTACAAGAAGCCGAACCCGCTCGCGCAGGCCGCCGACCTGATCGCCGCGGCCGCGAAGGCCGCCGCCCCCTACTTCATCCCGGGGCTGTAGAGCGCGCTACCGTGCAGCTTCCAACGGAGGCTGCATGAAGCTCTACGACAGCGCGATGGCGCCGAACCCGCGCCGCGTTCGCATCTTTCTGGCCGAGAAGGGCGTCACGGTGCCGATCGAGCAGGTCGACATCGGCAAGGCCGTGAACCGGCAGCCACCGTTCCTCGCAAAGAACGCGCTCGGCGGGCTGCCCGTGCTCGAGCTCGACGACGGCACCTGCATCGCCGAGAGCGTCGCGATCTGCCGCTACTTCGAGGAGCAGCAGCCGCAGCCGCCGCTGCTGGGCACGGATGCCAAGGACCGCGCGCTCGTCGAGATGTGGCAGCGCCGCATGGAGCTGGAGCTGTTCCGGAACGTGACCGGCTGCTTCCAGAACACGCACAAGTTCTTCGAGGGCCGCATCCCGCAGGTGCCCGCGTACGGCGAGGTGTGCCGCGAGGCCGGCCGCAAGCGCCTCGCGTGGCTCGACGGCGAGCTGACGGGCCGGCCCTTCGTCGCGGGCGAGCGCTACACCATCGCCGACATCACCGCGCTCTGCGCCATAGACTTCGGCCGCGTCGTGGACATCCGCATCGCGCCGGAGCAGAAGAACTTGCAGCGCTGGTACGACGCCGCGTCGAGCCGCCCGAGCGCGAAGGCCTGATCCGTCACGAAGGGGACGTTCCTTTTCCGTCACTTGTCGCCAGCGCCGCGAGCCGCACCAGGTCGCGGCGCACGAAGTGGCGGAACAGCGGCTTTGCCATGCGGCCGAGCCAGCGCGAGCCCTCGAAGTGCGCGAAGCGCGTGGCCGACGGCCCGACGGGCGCCGCGGCCATGCCGATCTCGCCGAGCCTGCCGCGCATCACGCACCAGCCCGGGCGGAGCACGGCCTCGACCTCCATCGCGAAGCCGCCCGGCCCGAACGAGCGGAGCGCGAGGCGTTCGCCCTCGCGCGAGAGGATCTCGATGCGGCGCACGTTCCCCTCGAACTGCGGCACGCCGCGCTCCATGTCGTCGATGTAGGACCAGACGCGGGCGAAGGGCGCCTCGATCACGGCCTCCTCGAGGCTCACCCACGGCAGCGAGGCGGCGAGCGCGCGGAGGCGCGCCACCGGATCGAGCTCGACCGCGGGCCAACGAACGGCGGCGCTCACGACGACCACCTCCTCTTGAATGCGCTCCGCGCGCGCGAGAGCCGCGACTTGACCGTGCCCTGCTCGACGTCGAGCAGCGCCGCGGCCTCGCGTTCGGACAGGCCCTCGAGGTCGCGCAGCATCAGGATCGCGCGCTGCTCGGGCGCGAGGCCCTCGAGCACGCGGCGCACGTCGCGCGCCAGCGCCGGATCGCCGGGCGCGGGCAACACGGCCGGCTCGCCGAGCGGGCGCTCGCGCCGCGCCGCGCGCGCGTGGCGAACCGCCTCGCGCGCGGCGATGCGCCGCGCCCACCCGTAGAGGGCGCGCGGCTCGCGCAGCGCCGGCAGGTCGCGCAGCACCGCGATCAGCGCCTCCTGCGCCGCGTCCTCGCCGTGCTCGAGCGCGATCGGCCCGCAGATGCGGCCGACGAACGGCGCGAGCCGATCGACCAGCGCCGAGAGGGCGAGGGCGTCGCCGCGTTGCGCGCTTCGCACCAGCTCGTCCTCCCTCTCGGCGGAGACCTGCACGCCCGGAAGGGGAGGCGAGGCCGCCGGAGGTTCCCCGGGAACCTCGGCCGGGCTCCGGGCCCCCTGCTCGGTCGAAGCGCGCCGGGAGGATTCGCTCATGGCCACCGCAGCGGACAGCATGGGGCGCGCGAACGCCGTGCGCGAGCGGCGCTGGGCGCGAATCCAGGCCGCCTCGGGGCTCGCCTTCGGGCTCTTCACGGCCGTCCACCTCGTGAACCAGTGGCTCGCCCCGTTCGGCCCCGAGGCGTACGACGGCTTCCAGGCGGCGGCGCGCGCCGTCTACCAGCAGCCCGCCGTCGAGCTCGCGCTCGTCGCGCTGCCGCTGCTCGTGCACGTGGTCGCGGGCGTCGCCGCATGCGCCTGCGCGGCGTGCGCGGGCGCCGCGGCGGCTGGCGGATGCGCCTGCACCGGCTCACCGGCTACGCGCTCCTCGCCGTGATCTTCGGGCACGTGCTCGCGGTGCGCGGGCCGTCGCTCGCGCTCGGCTTCTTCCCGGGCTTCGCGGGCGTCTCGTTCTCGCTCTGGTGGCTGCCGGGCCTGTTCTACGTCTACTGCACGCTGTTCGGCGCGAGCGCGCTCTACCACGGCGTCAACGGGACGCTGCTCGCGCTCCATGCGCTCGGCCTGCGCCGCGACACCTCGCTGCCCGGCGGACGGCTCGGCCTGTGGCTGCCGGTCGGCCTCGGGAGCGCGCTCCTGGTGCTCGCGCTGCTCGCCTTCGGCGGGAGACTGTTCGCGATCGCCGACCCCACGCAGAACGCCTACGCAGAGATGTGGGGGCGGCTCGGCGTCGAGCTCAGCGAGTGAACTCGTCCACGCGCGAGGCGAACACGTTCCAGACGGCGAGGCCGCGCAGCACGCGGCGCTCGCCGTCGACCTCGATCGAGAGCGCCCAGGGCGCGACGCGCACCTCGTCGTCGCAACGCTCCTGGAAGTCCACGCCGACGCGGTAAGGACCGGAGAGCGGCGCGGCGAAACGCACGGTCTCGACGCGGTCGCCGGGCGCGAGGCAGCGCCGGTCGGCGTCGAGCGCGCCGCCCGAGCGGACCGGCGTGTTGGCGTAGTAGACCGTCTCGCCGAGCGGGTCGCTCACGTAGAGGTCGAGGTCGGCGCCCGCGTCGAAGGCGAGCCGCACCACGATCTCGTCTGCGGGCGCGGGCGCCGCCGCCGCGAGCGCGCCCTCGAGCGCGCCGGCGCGCGTGGAGAGCGCGTCCGTCCAAGCGGGCGGCGGCGCGGGCGGCGGTGGCTTCGGCGGCCCGCTCGCGCACGCGAGCACGAGCGCCGCGGCTATCGTGTGCGCGATGCGCAGCCTCATCGCGGCCAGTCTAGCGGCGCTGCTCCTCGCGGGGGCGCTCGCGTGCGACGTCGCGCAGCAAAGCCAGCGCGCGCGACGGGTCGAAGGCGTCGGCGTCGTCGAGGCGGTGGACGTCGCGCTGAAGCAGGTCGTGATCGATCACGAGGAGATCCGCGGCGTGATGCCGGCGATGTCGATGAGCTTCGACGTCGGCGACCCGCGCCTGCTCGACACGCTCGCGCCCGGCCAGAAGATCGCCTTCACGCTCGAGCTGCGGAGCCGGAGCCTCCGCGTGGTGGCGGCACGCGTGATCGAGGAGGCGGGCGTGGCGGGGCGCTCCGGCTCGAACGAGCCCGCCGGCTTCGCGCGCGCCGTGGGCGAGGCGCAGCCCGCGCCCGACTTCGCGCTCACCGACCAGGACGGCGCGCCCGTCACGCTCGCGGGTCTGCGCGGCCAGGTGGTGCTGCTCGACTTCGTCTACACGCACTGCCCCGGGCCGTGCCCGATCCTCACGGGCACGCACGTGGCCGTGCAGCGCGCGCTCCCGCCGGAGCTCGCCGACAAGGTGCGGTTCGTGTCGATCTCGCTCGACCCGGAGCGCGACACGCCGGCGGCGCTGCGGAGCTACGCGAGCGCACGCGGCGTCGACCTCGCCCGCTGGTCGTTCCTCACCGGCGAGCCCGACGCCGTGCGCGACGTGCTCGAGCGCTACGGCGTCGGCGCGAAGCCCGCCGCGAACGGCGAGATCGAGCATCTCGTGATCACCTACCTGATCGACGCCGAGGGCCGCATCGCGCGGCGCTTCGCCGGGCTCGAGCACCGCGCGGAGACGCTGGTCGCGGCGCTCGGCGCCGTCGCGGGATGACCCGCGTCCCCGACGCCGTCGTGGTGGGCGGCGGCGTGATCGGCGCCGCGGTGGCCTTCTCGCTCGCTCGCGCGGGCCTCGCGGTGAGCCTGCTCGAGCGCGCCGGCCTCGCGGGGCAGGCGTCGAGCGCGGCCGCGGGCATGCTGGCGCCGTTCAGCGAGGGCCACGGCGCGGGGCCGCTGCGGCGCGCGGGGCTCGCGAGCCTCGCGCTGTTCCCGGCGCTCGTCGCCGAGCTGCGCGACGCCTCGGGCATCGACCCCGAGCTGGTGCGCTCGGGCTGCCTGCGCGTTCCGGCCGACGACGCGGAGGCGGACGCGCTGCGCGGGCGCGAGGACGCGGCGCACGACGTCGCTTGGCTCGACGCGGGCGACCTCGCGCGCCTCGCCCCCGGCCTCGCGCCCGCTCTGCGCGAGCGCGGCGCGCTGTTCTGCGCGCGCGAGGCGCACGTGCGCAGCCCGCTGCTGACGCAGGCCTTCGCGGGCGCCGCCGCCGCGCGCGGCGCGCGCATCGAGACGGGTGTGGCCGCGCGCGGCCTGCTGCGCGACGGCGCGCGCGTGTGCGGCGTCGCGACGTCGGCGGGCGAGCGGCCGGCCGGCCTCGTGGTGCTCTGCCCGGGCAGCTTCGCCGCGGAGTGCGCGGCGTGGATCGGGCCCGGCGCGCGCCTGCCGGTCGAGCCGGTGCGCGGGCAGATCGTGGCGCTCGAGGCGCCCGGCCCGCGCAGCATCGTGTGGGGGCGCGACGCCTACCTGGTGCCGAAGCGCGACGGCTCGCTCGTGGTGGGCGCCACCGTCGAGCGCGTCGGCTTCGATTCGCGCACGACCGCCGGCGGCGTGGCGGCGCTGCTCGCCGCGGCGCGCGCGCTGCTGCCCGCGCTCGAGGAGGCGCGCTTCCTCGGCGCCTCCGCGGGCCTGCGCCCCGACACGCCCGATCACCTGCCGCTCGTGGGCCCGTGGCCCGGCGTGCCGGGGCTCGTCGTCGCGACCGGCCACTACCGCAACGGCGTGCTGCTGGCGCCGCTCACGGGCCAGCTCGTCGCCGACGGCGCGCTCGGGAAGGGCTGGGGCGAGGCGGCCTTCGACCCCGCGCGCTTCGCGGCGTAGCCGTTCGAGCGGGCCGCCGACGCGGACGATGCGAAGCGCATGGGGTGGCGCCTCGCGACGATCGTGATTCCGCCCATCAGTTGGGGCACCCGGTGATACGCGGTGACAGCTGCCCCGGGCACGCCGGCCCCGCTCTCGGTCACGGGAGCCACGCGAAGATCGCCCAGCGCCGCACGCGCACGGACGCGGACGGGCGCTTCGTGCTCGAGGGCGAGTTCTCCTTCTCCTGGCAGCTCGAGCCGACTCCGTACCTCCCGACCCTTCACGTCGAGCATCCGCAGTACGGATGGGCCGAGGCCAGCGCGGGCGGCCTCGGCTTCGAGGAGATCCGCCTGACTCGGGACGCCTTCGTCGCCGAGGGGCTGCTGGGCTGGGATGAGCGTTGCTACGCGAGCGATCCCGACCGCTGCTTCTGGGTCTGCTACGGCGAGCCGGCATGCCTGGCGAAGCGAGTGATCGAGCCCCGCTGACGCGTCGAGTCGAGCAGCTCGGCGAGCAGCTCGAGCGTGTCCACGAGGCGCGGGCCGGGGCGGTTGAACAGCGCGTTGCCGTCGGCGAGGTAGACTCGCTCGTCTCGCACCGCGGAGAGCGCCGACCAGCCGGGCAGCGAGGTGAGCAGGCGCAGCTCGTTCTGCGTGCGCGCGAGCGGGAAGCCGCAGGGCGCCACCACGATCACGTCCGGGTCCGCGGCGCGCAGCTCGGGCCACGAGATCCAGCGCGAGCGCTCGCCCGCCCGCGCGAGCACGGGCTCGCCGCCCGCGATCGCGATCAGCTCGGGCGTCCAGTGGCCGGCCACCATCAGCGGCTCGAGCCACTCGACGGCGACGACGCGCGGCCGCGCGCCGCGGGCCGCCATGCGCTCGCCGAGCCGCACCACGCGCTCGACCAGCCGGTGGAGCAGCGCGCGCCCCGCCGCCGCGCAGCCGAGCGCGCCGGCCACCGCGGAGATCGACTCCCACACCTCGCCGAGCGTCTGCGGAGCGACCGACAGGAGCTGCGGCGCCCCGCCGAGCGCCGTGCCGAGCGCGCGCTCGACGTCCGGCAGGCTCACGGCGCAGGCGCGGCACTGGTCCTGCGTTAGGACGAGGTCGGGCGCGAGCGCGCGCAGCCGCTCGGCATCGACCGTGAACGGCGAGAGCGCGTCGCGCAGCAGGCGGCGCACCTCGCGGTCGATCTCGCCGCTCGGCGTGTCCTGCGCGCTCGGGATGCGGGGTGCGGTCACCGCAGGCAGGCGCTCGACCCCGGCCGGGTGGTCGCACTCGTGCGAGCGGCCGACCAGCCGATCCCCCGCGCCGAGCGCGCAGACGATCTCGGTCAGGCTCGGCAGCAATGACACCACCCGCCCCGGGCCGGTCACCATGCGGGTAAGGTACCGGCGATGGAGCTGCCCCGAGACGCGATCGAGCACCTGCTCGACACCTGGCCCGTGGCCCGGCTCGCGACGTTGCGCGCCGACGGCTCGCCCGCGCTGGTGCCGGTGGTGTTCGCGCGCAGCGCGGGGCGGCTGTGGCTGCCGGTGGACGGCAAGCCGAAGGGCGGGGGCGAGCTGGCCCGCGTCGCGAACATCCGCCGCGATGCGCGCGTGGCGCTCCTGCTCGACCAGTACGAGGCGGACTGGACCGGCCTCTGGTGGCTGCGGCTCGACGGCAGGGCCGAACTCGTCGGCCCGGGCGGGCTCGGCTTCGACTCCGCGCTGACCGCGCTCGCCAAGAAGTACCCCCAGTACGCGCACACCCCGCTCGTCCGCCCCGGCGCCCCGCCCACCCTGATCGCCGTGGGCTCCCTCCGCCCCGCCAGCTGGGCCGCCTCCGCCGACGTCACCGACTTCCTCGGCTAGCCCCCGAGAGCGGGGACGTTCGTCAAAACGTCAAATTGTTCCGCGCAACGGCGGTCGCGTCCGAGCGAGCTACCAATTTGACGTTTGACGAACGTCCCCGTCCCCGCCGCTCAGGAGCGCGTTGGGTTTCTTTGTCTCGGTGCGATGGGGGCGCCGATGGCGGGGCATCTGGCGCGTGCGGGGCACGAGGTGGCGGTCTACAACCGCACCGCGAGCCGCGCCGAGGCGTGGGTGCGCGAGCACGGGGGGCGCGCGGCGGCGACGCCCGCGGCTGCGGCCGAGGGCGCGCGCTTCGTGTTCGCCTGCACCGGCGCCGACCCCGACCTGCGCGCGATCACGCTCGGCGACGCGGGCGCCTTCCGTGCGCTCGCCGCGGGCGCCGTCTTCGTGGACCACACCACCGCCTCCCCCGGCCTCGCGCGCGAGCTCGCCGCCGCGGCGGCCGCGCGCGGCGCCGCGTTCCTCGACGCGCCCGTCTCCGGCGGCCAGGACGGCGCCCGCCGCGGCACGCTCACCGTGATGGCCGGCGGCGACCCCGCCGCGCTCGACCGCGCGCGCCCCCTGCTCGCGGCCTACGCCGCGAACGTCACCTGGATGGGCCCCGCCGGCGCCGGCCAGCTCACCAAGCTCGTGAACCAGATCTGCCTGGCCGGCCTGATCGAGTCGCTCGCGGAGGGCCTCGCCTTCGCCGAGTGCGCGGGCCTCGACCCGCGCCGCGTGGTGGAGGTCATCTCGAAGGGCGCGGCCCAGTCCTGGCAGATGGACCACCGCGCCGCGAGCATGATCGAGGGGCGCTTCGACTTCGGCTTCGCGGTGGACTGGATGCGCAAGGACCTTGCGCTGGCGCTCGCGGAGGCGGCCGCCTGCGGCGCGGACTTGCCGGTCGCGAAGCTGGTGGACGGCCTCTACGCCGAGCTCCAGCGCGCCGGCGGCGGGCGCCTCGACACCTCGAGCCTGGTGACCCGCCTGCGTCCCAAGTGATAGGCTCCTCCGGCTCGGGACCCGAACGGCGGAGGCTGCATGCGACTCGGCGGATGGCTCGCGCTCCTGCTCGCCCTGTGGGCCGGGGCCGCAGCGGCCCAGCCCGTCATCGTGGACCCGGATCCCGATGACGACGAGGTGGACTGGCAGCTCAGCCTCGAGCACGTGCTGAGCGGCCTCTCGGCGCCCGTCGGCTTCGTCTTCGTCGGCACCAAGGAGGACGAGGCGATGCTCGTCCTCGAGAAGAACGGCCGCGTGCGGCGCTTCGTGAACCGCCTGCCGGTGCTGCCGGACGCGTTCGACCTCCCCGTGGACAACTGCGGCGAGCGCGGGGCGATGGGCATCGCCCTGCACACGAGGTTCGGCGAGTCTCCGCCCCCCACGGACCCGCCGCCGCCGAACCGCGTCTACCTCTCCTACCACACCGACGCGGGCCGCACGGACGACGGCTGCGACGGCGACGCGATCCTGCGCGTCGAGCGCTACGCCTGGAACGGCACCACGCTCGTGAAGGACCTCGAGCCGGCGCCCGGGCCCGCCGACAACACGCGCTTCACGCCCTACGAGCTGGCGGTGAACGCCACGAGCCAGCTCGGCGGCCTGATCGCCAGCACCACGGAGTTCCGTCTGACCGAGCCGATCGGCGCCCAGGATCTGCTCTACATCCTGATCGGCAGCCTCGGCCGCCAGGGCACGCTCCAGAACAACCGCGACGTCCAGCCCCCGGTGCTCGACGACACCAGCGTGATGCTCCGCCTCACGGCCGAGGGCGGCCTGCCGGTCGACAACCCCCTCGACGATCCGCAGGTGGACGAGGTGCAGACCCAGGACCGCTACCACAGCTACGGCGTGCACGACCCGCGCGGCATCGCGCGCGATCCCGTCGGCGGCTCGATCTGGTTCACGGACGAGGGCGACCCCGCCGCTCCGCCCGCCGCCGATCGCCCCGACGAGATCAACCTGTTCTTCGGCGCTTCGAACGGCGGCTACTCGGACTACCAGGGCTTCCAGGATGGGCGGAACATCCCGAAGAACGACGAGCCCACGTACACGCTCGTCGATCTCGCGAAGACCATCACCGACGATCCGGCCGACTCGGAGCCGATCTCCACCTACCTGAACCCGCGCTTCTCGTTCGAGGTCCCGACCATCAAGCCGACCGGCATCGCGTTCGGCGGCGCGGAGGTCGGCCCCCAGCATCGCGAGGACGCATTCGTGGGCACGGAGGACGGCAAGCTGCTCCGCTTCAAGGTCGAGCCGTTCCGCAACGGCTTCCTGCTGTTGGGCCCGCTCGGGGACACGATCGCCCAGGACGCGAACCCGAGCGCCGACCCGCCGCGCGAGGCCGACAGCCTCGAGACCGTCCTGATCGCGCAGGGCTTCGGCGCGATCTCGGACCTCGAGGCGGGCGTGGACGGGAGCATGTACGTGATGGACGGGGCGAACGGCTCGATCTATCGGGTGTTCTTCGACGCCGTGCGCGACCTCGGCATCCTGAGTGTGAAGGCGCCCACCAAGATCTCGCTCTCCACGAAGAAGCCGTCCGTCTCGAAGCGCATCAAGGTCGTGCTCGTGAACAACGGCGAGACGCCGGAGCGGATCGACGACCAGGCGGAGCTCGACGGCCTGCTCGGCGTCTCCATCACGCCGTTCGGCGGATCCTCGTGCACGCCGCTCGTCGGGACCGGTGTCGAGCCGTGGTACGGCTTCCCGATCGGCGTCGCGCCCGGCGACAAGCTCCCGCTCCAGGTGGAGGTCGCGTGGACGTGCGCGACGCCGACGGCGGGGGGCGTGCCGGACTATGCCACGACCTTCTCGCTGAACGACGCGGCGATCGGCATCGACGACCAGGACCCGAGCAACGACACCTGCCCGCGCCCGCCCGCCGGGGGCGACCCGGGCTGCGGCGCGAAGGGCGGCGCCAACCTGCTCACGGACGTGATCCAGAAGTGACGAATCTCCCAGTCCGCCCGCGGGCCCGTTGATAGGATGGGAGCGGTCGCACTGGAGGTACGCCTGTGTCGCTCCGCGCGCTCTCGGTCGCTCTGCTGGTGAGTTGCCTGGCCGTTGCCGCACACGCGGTGCCCGCGCTCGAGGACAACGATCTCGAGCTCGAGTTGGTGATCGGGGATCTCGACCTTCCGACCGCGATGGCGTTCATCGGCCCGAACGACTTCTTCGTGCTGGAGAAGAACGACGGCCAGGTCTACCGCGTGCTGAACGGCGCCAAGACGATCGCCCTCGACCTGCACGTGAACTACTGCGAAGAGCGCGGCCTGCTCGGGATCGCCGTGCACCCGGACTTCGCGACGGCGAATCCGAAGTACGTCTACCTCTACTACACGGAGAGCGCCGTCGCGGACGACCAGGAAGGCTGTGCCGCCACGGTCGTCAACAACCTCGACCGCTTCGAATGGAACGGCATGAACCTGGTGAACCGCGCGAACCTCGCGGAGTTTCCTTCGTTCGTCACCTACCACAACGGCGGCCCGCTCGGCTTCGGGATGGACGGGAAGCTCTATGGCGTGACCGGGGACAACGAGGAGGACGGGCCCGCGCAGAACAACGAGCTCAGCAGCACGTTCGACGACACCGGCGTGATCTTCCGCCTGAACGACGATGGCACGTCGCCGACCGACGGACCGTTCGACGACGACGACGACGGCCTGGATCCCGAGGACGCCTACTTCGCGATCGGCATCCGCAACTCGTTCGGCCTCACCTGGGATCCGAACACCGGCGTGCTCTGGGACACGGAGAACGGCGCGAACATCTACGACGAGATCAATCGCGTGGCGCCCGGCTTCAACAGCGGCTGGCGCGACGTGATGGGGCCGGCCTCGGAGACGCCGGCCTTCGATCCCGACACCGACCTCACGGACCTCGCCGGCGCCGAGTACGCCGATCCGGCGTACTCCATCCAGGTGCCCGTGGCGCCCACGGGCCTCGCCTTCGCGAGCATGAGCACCACGCTCGGCGAGGTCTACGAGGGCGATCTGTTCGTGGGCGACTACGAGCGGGGCCAGGTCTACGACTTCGACGTGAACGCGATGCGCGACGGCCTCGCCACCACGGACAAGATTGCCAACAGCCCGGGTGAGCTCGACGACTTCCTGTTCGCGAGCGGCTTCACGAACGGCATCGCGGACCTCGAGGAAGGCCCCGACGGCGGGCTCTACGTGGTGGGGCTCGGCCTCGGCGAGATCTGGCGGATCTCCGGCAGCGGCGCGCAGCAGATGCACGACCTCGCGTTCACCGGCCTGAAGCCGCCGAAGAAGGTGGCGTTCACGCCGAACCCGCCGGTCGCGAAGGCGCTCAAGCTCTCGCTCCAGAACGTCGGCACCGCCGTCGAGACCATCGTGAACCAGGCCGCCCTCGACAGCATGCTCGGCATCAACTTCATCCGGCTCGGCAACCAGACCTGCCCCGCGCCGGCCGTGAACCGGGTCCTCTCGAAGGGCACCTTCCCCTACGCGTGGGAGCCGGGCAAGAAGCTCTCGATCGGCCTCGAGCTGACGTGGAACAACTGCTTCAACGACCCGCTCGCCACCACGAAGACCGAGGACCACGACGACTTCACCCTCGATGCGAGCGTGGATCTCTCGGCGCTCGGCGAGACGGATGGCGATGCCGGGAACGACGCCTGCCCGCGCGCCGCCACCGGCGACGACAAGGGCTGCGGCAAGATGTCCACCCCGTTCCGGATCGATCTCTACCTGAAATAGGTCGACAAGCGCGGCGCACCCGGTTAGACGTCTCCCGTTCACACAGGGAGGGGTGCGCATGCGTCTCGTCACGATCGGTTTCCTCGTGTGCGGGCTCGGGTCGGGCGTGTCGGCGGACGGCCAGGTGCTTCTCGCGCCGGGCGGCGCGGGGGATTCGGGCGGAGCGGGCGGGAGCGTCTCGATCCGCGCCAGCGACGCGGTGGTCGCGGGCGGAAACGCGAAGGCGAAGGCGCCCAAGACGCCGAAGGTCAGCACCAAGGCCGAGCTCGTCGTCGCGAATCTCGACGGGAACCCGGCGGTGCAGATCGCCGACCTCGACGCGAGCCCGGCCGACCTCGACCCCGACGACTTCGAGGTGACCGTGCGCGGCGACATCCTCGTGCCCACCGGACTCACGCTCGAGGTGGAGGACGACAGCACGATCGTCTCCACGCAAGGCGGCGTGTTCGTGGTGGGCAACATCACGGACAACGACGGCAGCTTCGACGGCGCGGAGCTGAGCCTGATCTCGCTGCGCAAGGCGGTGGTCGTGCAGGGCAACGTGACGCTCGCCGGCACGAACGTCGCGGCCGGCGGCGACGGCGGCAGCCTCGACCTCGCCGGCGCGCAGGTCGCGATCGCCGGCACCTCGACCGTGAACGTGAAGGGCGGTGACTCGGCAGGCGGCAACGACGGCGGGGCGGGCGGCGAGGTCCTGATGCGGCCCTCCAACCCGGCCGTGCACGGACAGATCGCGGCGCAGGTCGGCGCGGACGCCACGGTGAACGCGGCGGGCGGCACGAGCGGCACCGGCGGCGGCGCCGACGGCGGCGAAGGCGGCAGCTTCGACGTGGACTACAGCGACGTGCTCGGCAACGCCTCGACGCTCGCGCTGGCGGGCCGCGTGGACGTGCGCGGCGGCCCCGCGCAGGCGGGCGCCGGCTCCGGCGGCGACGCGGGCAGCATCGAAGCCGACGTGGGCGGCGCAACGACGGTCACGGGCGAGCTCGACGCGAGCGGCGGCTCCGGCCCGGCGGGTGCGGACGGCGGCAGCGGCGGCGACATCGACATCGGCAGCACCGCCGTCGGTAAGGGCCCGGTCTCGATCCTGGAGCCCGGCTCGACCACGGTGAACCTCGACGCGAGCGGCGGCAACGGCTCCGACGGGCAGGGCGGCAGCGGCGGCGCCATCGTCGTCGAGTCCGATCTGCGCGGCATCGACTGGACGGGCGGTCTGTTCGCGGCGGCCGGCTCGTCGGTGGGCGACGACGGCGCGGACGGCGGCGACGTCGAGCTGTTCAGCTGGGGCCCGCGCGGCGCTCCGGTGCTCGTGGACGGGAGCATCTCCACCGCGGGCAGCTCCGGGAACGTGGACGGCGCCGGCGGCGCGGGCGGCGACGTCTCGCTGGTCTCGCTCGACGGCAACGTCGAAGTGACGGGCTCGGTGGACAGCAGCTCCGGCACCGCGCTCGGCGGAGGCAACGACGCAGACGACGCCGGAGACATCTTCCTGCTCGCCGACGACGCCAACGGCCTGCCGGGCACGGCCGCGAACGACGACGCGATCGACCTGCTCGACAACCTCGGCGGCGCGATCCTCGTGCTCGGCAACGTGACGGCGGTCGGCGGCAACGGCGGCGGCGGCGACTCCGACGGCGGGGACGGCGGCATGATCACGATCGACTCCGACGGCGACGACGGCGAGGACGCCGACAACGGTGAGGTCGAGCTCGGCGACGGCATCCTCGTGAACGCGAGCGGCGGCAACGGCAGCGGCGGGGGCGACAGCGGCGACGGCGGCGACATCACGGTGCGCGGCTCGAACGGAGAAGAGGACGGCCTGGTGAGCGGCGTGATCCAGGGCGCCGTGCCGGCGACGTTCACCAGCAACGGCGGGGTCGGCGGCGCCGCAGGGGTCGCGGGCACGATCATCGTCGACTGATGGGCCGGCAGCGCGCGCTCCGCCTCGCGAGCGCCGCCGCCGGCCTCGGCGCCGCCGGCTTCGCGCTCGCCTTCGCGTGGAGCGTGCTGCACGACTCCGCGCCGGCGCCGCCGCCGGCCGTGTCGGCACCGCCGCCCGCGTACGAGCGCGCCGCCCCCGTCCCGCTGACGCCGAGCGCGCCCGAGGCCGCGCTCGCCGAGGCGACCGGCGCATACCTCGCAGCGGTGGCGCGTGCGCCCGGCGGCGAGTGGTCGAGCCGCGCGGTGGCCGAGGAGCGCCGCCGCGTCTTCGAGCAGGAGGTCGCGCGGCTCGCCGCGCTCGGGCCCGAGGCCGTGCCGCAGCTCCAGGCCCGTCTCGCGAGCGAGCGCAACGACCACGCGCGTCTGCTGCTGCTCACCGCGCTCTCGCAGGTCGCAGGCGACGCCGGCGTGCGCGGCGCGCTGGCCGCGCTCGAGACGCTCGGCGACGCCACGCTCGAGGCGCTGTTCCTCGACCGGCTGGTGCGCGCCGACGATCCGCAGAGCCAACGTCTGCTCGAGGCGGTGCTGCGCGAGAGTCCGCGGCCGGAGACGCGCGCGAGTGTGCTCGCGAGCGTGGCGCGACGCGGCGACGCGCGCCTCGCCGGGCGCCTGCCCGAGCTCGCGCTCCACGACGAGAACGCCGCGGTGCGCATGCAGGCGCTCGCGGCGGCGGAGCGGCTCGGGGCGCCGCTCGCGCCGGCCCAGCTCGAGCAGATGGCGCATGCCGACCCGGACCCTGCGCTGCGCGCGCGCGCCCTCGGCGCCCTCGCCGAGAGCGACCCGGCCGCGCTCGTGCGCTACGCGCGGCGCGCGCTCGTCTACGGGGCCCCGGACTCGGAGGAGGCGCGCATCGTCACGCAGGCCCTCGCGCGCTCGCCGGACGCCGAGGCGGGGGCGCTGCTCGAAGAGCTGGCCGCGACCCCCGACCCCGCGCTGCGCGACGCCGCGGCGCGGGCGCTGCGCGCCCGCAGCGCGCGGATGCCCGGCCGCTAGACTGCCCCGCCTCATGGCGCACGAATTCGTCTTCACGCTCCACGACCTGCGCAAGGTCGTGCCGCCCGACCGCCTGATCGTCGACGGCATCACGCTCGCCTTCCTGCCCGGCGCGAAGATCGGCGTGCTCGGCGCGAACGGCTCGGGCAAGAGCAGCCTGCTCAAGATCATGGCCGGCGTGGACAAGGACTTCCTCGGCGAGGCGCAGCCCATGCCGGGCCTGCGGATCGGCTACCTGCCGCAGGAGCCGCAGCTCGACCCCGCCAAGGACGTGCGCGGCAACGTCGAGGACGGCGTCGCGGAGCTGCGCGATCTGCTGCGCCGCTTCGAGGAGGTCTCGGCGAAGTTCGGCGAGCCCCTCTCCGACGACGAGATGACGGCGCTGATGGAGGAGCAGGCGAAGCTCCAGGACCAGATCGACGCGGCCAACGCGTGGGAGCTCGAGCGCACGCTCGAGATCGCGATGGACGCACTGCGCCTGCCGCCCGGCGACGCCGACGTGAGCACGCTCTCCGGCGGCGAGCGCCGCCGCGTCGCGCTCTGCCGGCTGCTGCTCAGCAAGCCCGACATGCTGCTGCTCGACGAGCCCACGAACCACCTCGACGCGGAGTCGGTCGCGTGGCTCGAGCGCTTCCTGCACGACTACCCCGGCACCGTCGTGGCCGTCACGCACGACCGCTATTTCCTCGACAACGTCGCGGGCTGGATCCTCGAGCTCGACCGCGGGCGCGGCATCCCGTACAAGGGCAACTACACCGGCTGGCTGGAGCAGAAGCAGGCGCGCCTCGAGGTCGAGGAGAAGCAGGCGTCGGCGCGGCGCCGCACGCTGGCGCGCGAGCTCGACTGGGTGCGGCAGAGCCCGCGCGCGCGCCAGGCGAAGAGCAAGGCGCGCATCGCGGCCTTCGAGGCGCTGCGCGCCGAGGAGGAGGCGCGCCTGCCCGAGACCGTCGAGATCACCATCCCGCCCGGCCCGCGCCTCGGCGACGTGGTGATCGAGGCCGGGCACCTCAGCAAGGGCTACGGCGACCGCCTGCTGATCGACGACCTCGAGTTCTCCCTGCCGCCCGGCGGCATCGTGGGCGTGATCGGCGCGAACGGCGCGGGCAAGAGCACGCTGTTCCGCATGATCGTCGGCGAGGAGAAGCCCGACGCCGGCACGATCCGCCTCGGCGAGACGGCCGTGCTGGCCTACGTGGACCAGTCGCGCGACGCGCTCAAGGCCGACAAGAGCATCTTCGAGGTGATCAGCGACGGGCAGGACCTGCTCAAGGTCGGCCGGCGCGAGATGCCCTCGCGCGCGTACGTGGGATCGTTCGGCTTCAAGGGCGCCGAGCAGCAGAAGAAGGTGGGCCTGCTCTCGGGCGGCGAGCGCAACCGCGTGCACCTGGCGAAGCTGCTGCGCAGCGGCGGCAACGTGCTGCTGCTCGACGAGCCCACGAACGACCTCGACGTGGACACGCTGCGCGCGCTCGAGGACGCGCTGCTCGGCTTCGCGGGCTGCGTGGTCGTGATCTCGCACGACCGCTGGTTCCTCGACCGCATCGCCACGCACATCCTCGCCTTCGAAGGCGACAGCCACGTCGAGTGGTTCGAGGGCAACTACCAGGACTACGCGGCGGACTACAAGCGGAGGAAGGGCGTCGACGCCGACCAGCCGCACCGGATCCGGTTCAAGCCGCTGGCGCGCTGATCCGATTCTCCTACCGGGGGGATCGCCGATGTCTGCCGCAGACAAGCCCGTTCTCGGCCGCTTGGAGCAGGTCGAGCTGCGCACCATCTGGGCCTCAGAAGACAAGGGGTTCACTCCCTGGCTCGCGCAGGCCGAGAACATCTCGGTGCTCGGCGAGGCGATCGGCCGCAGGCTCGAGGTCGAGGCGCGCGAGAAGGAGGTCGGACCGTTCAGTGCCGACATCCTGTGTAAAGACACGGAGCAGGACCAGTGGGTACTGATCGAGAACCAGCTCGAGCGGACAGACCACACCCACCTGGGACAGCTCTTGACGTATGCCGCCGGCCTGAAGGCAGTGACGATCGTCTGGGTCGCTCGCCGCTTCACCGACGAGCACCGGGCCGCCCTCGACTGGCTCAACGAGATCACCGGCGAGCGCTTCGAGTTCTTCGGCCTCGAAGTGGAGGCTTGGAGAATCGGTGAATCCCCGCCGGCCGCCAAGTTCAATCTCGTCAGCAAGCCGAACGACTGGACCCGTCGGGTTGCCAACAGCGCCGCGCGGGTCGCGGCGGACGGGCTCTCCGATACCAAGCAGCTCCAGCTCGAGTTCTGGACGCGCTTCCGAGATTTCGCCGACGAGCATGCCGAGCGCCTCCGCGTGACGAAGCCGCCGGCGCGCAACTGGTGGCGCTTCTCCGTTGGGCGGTCGGGCTTCGATCTATGTGCGATCGCGAACCCCATGAAGGACGAGCTGCGCGCGGAGTTTCTCATCACGCATGACGAGTCGGCTGCGATCTATGACTGGTTCCTCGCACAACGGGAGCAGCTGGAGCAAGAGCTGGGTGAGCCCCTGGCGTGGAACTCGTCGGACGACGTGACGATGAAGCGCTTGCTCCTCCAAAGGGAGGCGAACCTGGAGGATCGGAACGCGTGGCCCGAATACCAGCGCTGGCTCGTCGCGAAGCTGGACAAGCTCGACGAGGTCTTCCGAGCTCGCGTGCAGTCCCTCGACATCGAAGGCATCCGCTCAGGCAAACAGCGAAGACGGCCGGCTGTCGAAGCCGTCGCGTAGGAGGAGGCCGCTGGACGTGCGAACACTCATCGCCACAATGGCCATCGTCACGTCGGGCTGCGCCTCGGGCGCCTGGATCATGCCCGCCGGTAGAACAGAGCAGCAGGCTCGCCTGGATGTCTACGAGTGCCAGCGGGACGCCCAGACGGCGTATCCGAATTCGGGCGACTACGCCGTGGCGTATCTCAACGCAGAGGGCCGTGGCGAGTTGCATGCGCAATGCATGCGGGCGAAGGGCTACCGGTACGACGCGGAAGCCGAGCCTACGATCGAGCCCTAAGGTCGCCTGAGCGGTAGCGCAGAAGCGGCGCCTGGCCGTTTCGAAGACCGAGCTCGAAGCGCAGGGCCTCCGGCGCCGAACCGATCACGCGAATTCGCCCCGCGTGCACGCCGCGCAGGTGGTGGTAGGCGCAGAGCGTCGTGCGGTTCGCGAGGTCGTCGCCGCCGCCGACGGAGCGGAACCTCACGTGGTGGTCGTGCAGGTTGCGGTAGGAGGAGCAGCCCGGCACCGTGCAGCGCCAGTTGTCGCGCGCGAAGACGCGGTGCTCGCGGCGCACCCGCGGATCGTTGGCGCCCCAGCTCTCGAAGGCGTGGTCGAAGAGCCAGCCCCACGCAGCACCCTCGCTGCATCCAAGGCGCCGCTGCACGGAGCAGACCACCGCACGGAGCAGGCGTGCGACCTCGGCCGGCGCGGAGAAGAAGAAGCGGGCGGTCTCTTCGGCGATCGGTGCTGCTTCCCCGGCGTCCATGGATTGCGCACGGGTTTGCCAGCTCGGATCCTCGGGCGGCGCAGCCGGCTCACCGCGCGCGCAAGCCTCGAGCGCGGCGTCCACGTCGTCGTGGAGGCGTCGCACCGTCACGCGCTCGGCCCAGGCAATCCAGGCGTCGCGGAACGGAGCCGTCTCGGGAAGCGAGAGGAGGTCCACGAGCGCGTGGGCCTGGACCCAGGACAGGCGGCCGTCTCGGAATGCCTCGCGCAGGGCCGGACAGCGATCGCCGGCGCGATCGAGGCGGACGAGCGCCCGCACCTTGCGCGGGGACATCCCGGCCGGGTCGCCGAGCTGCGGAAACCTCCGCAGCAGCGGCGCCAGCTCGGCGTCGAGGCGCTGCTCGCGCGCAACGACCTGCCGCAGGCGCGCATCCAGCTCGAACGGATCGGCCGGCTCGCTGGGGGCGCTGACCGTGTTCACCGGCCGCTGGGCGACGCACGCGTTTGCCACGTGGAGCGAGTCGTCGGCCTCGGGCAGCTCAGCAGCGACGTCCGGCAATGCTGCGATCGCCTCGGCTGCGGTCGCCTCCAGGCACGCCCAGGTCGGCAGCGCCTCGCCCGCCACCCGTCGCGCCACGCGCCGGACGCGATGGAACTTCGCCTGCACGGCCGGGGTGCAGCGCACCACGATGCCTTCGCTCGGCCAGGTGGTCCGACCCTCCTCATCGACTTCCAGCGCGCCGGCCTCGACCGAGCCGCGATCCACACGGCGTACCTCGCGCTCGAGCAGGCACGTGGGCACGCGGATCGCGTACCCGATCCAGCGCGCCTCGTCGTGAGCGCCGGCCACACGGGCCACCAGCCGCGCCTTCGTCCAGGACAGGCGACCCATTGCGAGCGCCGCATCGACCTTCGGCAGCTCGCGCAGCCGCTCGTTCACGTGCGCCAGGTCCTGCACCTGGCGCGCCGAGAAGCCCACGCGCTCGCGCGCGTAGTCCGCGAGGCGCGCGAACCCGATCCGCTCCCAGCTACGCGTGGCGACGATGGATCCTGCGACCTGCGCCACCTCCCGGCGCAGAGCACCGCGCGAGCGCGCAAGCTGTAGGAGCCGTACTTCGGGAGGCGCCACCGACACGCTGTCGGCGACCGAGAGGGCCGCTGTGGACATGGGCTCGCTCCCCGGGACCTTCGGGAAGACGGGACGCCGTGCATCCTCCTCGACGCCTCGGCCCTCGTCAACAAGAAAATCACTTGACCGCTCATCTGATCCCTTGCTAAGGTGGGCGTCCGATCGTGGAGATCCCCGAATGAGCAAGGACTTCTCCGGCTTGGTGAAGACGCTCCGAGCCCGACTCGATCTCACCCAGGAGCAGCTAGCACCCCTCCTCAAGGCCTCGGTCCCGTCCATCCGACGCTGGGAGTCCGAGCGCAAGCAGACGCGACCGGACGCCCGCGTACTTCACATGATCGAGGAGCTGCTGCGCGCGAGGGGCGACCAGACCGCCGACCTCCTCGCCAAGTACTTCCCCGACGCGAAGCCGCGGCGTAGCCGCTCTTCCAGGCAAACGCGTGCGCGAGAGCGCGACCCGATCGCTCCGGCCCCCGGCGGCCTCGATACCCGCTCGATGGAGGAGATGCTCTGGCGCGCGGCCTGCGCCATCCGCGGCGAGAAGGACGCCCCGAAGTTCAAGGACTACATCCTTCCGCTCGTCTTCATGAAGCGCCTCTCGGACGTCTTCGAGGACGAGCTGGCGCGCCTCGTGGCCGACTTCGGCAGCGAGGACGCGGCGCGCGCGGTGATCGAGGCCGACCCGACGGTCGTTCGCTTCGACGTCCCGCGCGAGGCGAGCTGGGCCGTCGTGAGCGGCCGCGAGACGTTCGACTGGCCCGCCGAGCGCAGGCCCAAGACGCTCGGTGAGCAGATCACCAGCGCCATCCGCACCATCGCCCGCGCCAACCCGAGCCTCCAGGGCGTGATGGACATCGTGGACTACAACGAGGTCCGGAACGGCGAGCGCGAGATCAGCGACGACGCGCTCGCGAAGCTGATCGAGCGGCTCTCGGATCCGCGCTATCGCCTGGGCCTCGGCAACGTCGAGCCCGACTTCCTGGGCCGCGCCTACGAGTACCTGCTGCGCAAGTTCGCCGAGGGGCAGGGCCAGAGCGCGGGTGAGTTCTTCACGCCGAAGGAGGTCGGCTGGCTGATCGCGCACCTGGTCGAACCGCGCCAGGGCGAGAACGCCTACGACCCGTGCTGCGGCTCGGGCGGGCTGCTCGTGAAGTGCGAGCTGGCGCTGCTCAAGCGCGAGAAGACGGTGAGCCGACCGCTCCGTCTCTTCGGCCAGGAGCTCACAGGCTCCTCCTTCGCGATCGCGCGCATGAACATGGTGATCCACGACATGGAGGGCGAGATCGTCCGCGGCAACACCATGACCAACCCGAAGTTCCTGGACGGGAGCGCGCTGCGGCAGTTCGAGCTGGTCGTGACGAACCCGATGTGGAACCAGAGCAACTTCGAGCCGGAGCAGTACGAGAGCGATCCCTTCGAGCGCTTCGCCGCGCGCGGCGGCTTCGCGCCCGCCGGGAGCGCCGACTGGGCCTGGCTCCAGCACGTGCTGGCCTCGCTCGCACCGAGCGGGCGCGCCGCGGTGGTGCTCGACACGGGCGCGGCGAGCCGCGGCAGCGGCAACCAGGGCGAGAACCGGGAGAAGGCGATCCGGCGCTGGTTCGTCGAGCAGGATGTGGTGGAGGGCGTCGTGCTCCTGCCCGACAACCTCTTCTACAACACCACCGCCGCCGGCATCCTGGTGCTGCTGCGGCGCGACAAGCCGGCCGAGCGGCGCGAGCGCGTCGTGCTCGTGAACGCGAGCGGAGAGTTCGAGAAGGGCCGCCCGAAGAGCTTCATCCCCGACGCGTCGATCCAGAAGATCGCCGACGCCTTCCATGCCGCGAAGGACGTGGCGCGCTTCGTGAAGGTGGCGACGCGCGAGGAGATCGCCGCCAAGGACTACAACCTCTCGCCCTCGGCCTACGTCGAGACGGCGGCGCCGGTCGAGCACCGCGACATCCAGGCCATCCTCGACGACCTCGCGAAGCTCGACGGCGAGGCACGCCAGCTCGACGGTGAGCTGGCGAAGATCTTCGGGGGGCTCGGGTACAAGTGGGGAGGGGTGTCGTGAGGGCGCAGCTGGAATCTTCTTCCATTTCGCGCGCTTGGACGTTTGAGGTCACAAATTGCGACCTCAAACCCAGCCCCGCTACAGGCTTCGAGGGGAGGGGTCCCGGCTTTGAGGTCGCAATCTGCGACCTCAAATGGCGCTGCGTCGCGAGCTGGAATCGACCCGAGGTGGTCACAGATCGTGATCACCTCCGCCCGGTGTCGCGCGCATGACGAGGGTCACCGGAGACGTGGCGGCGGAACGGATTGCGGCGTCGATCCTGATACTCCGCGGCCAGAAGGTCATGTTGGACGCCGACCTGGCCGGTCTCTACGGCGTCTCGACGAAGCGCCTCAACGAGCAGGTTGCCCGCAATCGCGAGCGCTTCCCGGCCGACTTCATGTTCCAGCTCACCGCGCCAGAGTTCGCCGATTTGAGATCACAAATCGTGATCTCAAACGGACGAGGTGGCCGGCGCACCCCTCCCTACGCCTTCACCGAGCAGGGCGTCGCAATGCTCTCGAGCGTGCTCCACAGCCCGCGCGCCATCCAGGTGAACATCGAGATCATGCGCGCCTTCGTGCGCATGCGGGAGATCGTGGGTGCCCACCGCGACCTCGCCCGCAAGCTCGACGCGCTGGAGCAGAAGTACGACGGGCAGTTCCGCGTGGTGTTCGACGCGATCCGGCAGCTGATGGCGGCGGATGCGAAGCCGAGGCGAAGGATCGGGTTCGGGCGGCCGGCATGACTCGGGTGACTCGAGTGGACGACGTCCGCAGGTCGGCTCTGCCCGAGAGCTGGCGAGAGCTCCCGTTCGACGAGTGCGTGATACCGAGCGGCGCTGTAAGGCTTCCGTCGATTCCACAGTCCGAGTACGTGTCCGACGGATCGTTCCCTGTGATCGATCAGGGCGCGGCGAAGTTCGGCGGATTTACCAACTCCGAATCGGCGGTGCACCGAAGTGACTTGCCGTTGATCGTGTTCGGGGACCACACGAGAGTCGTCAAGTTCGTCGACTTCCCCTTCGCGACGGGTGCTGATGGGACGAAGCTGATCCGACCGAACGAGAGTGTCGTCGATGCCCGGTTTCTCTACTTCGCGCTTCGGTCACTGCGGCTCCCCAGCAAGGGCTACAACCGCCACTTTTCGAAGCTGCGCGAGCAGACGTTCGCGGTACCGATCAACCTCGAAGAACAAAGGCGCATCTCGTCCGTGCTCACGTCTCTCGAGCGCCGCTGCGAGATCGAGGAGAACCGTGTCGGGGCGCTGCTCCATTTGAAGGCCGCCACGATGGCGAAGCTCTTTCGCGAGGGGCTGCGCGGGGAACAACTCCGAGACACCGAGATTGGCGACATGCCTGCCGAATGGCAGGTTCGGCGACTGGGCGATCCGGACTTCTGCTCAATGAGTGCAGGCGGGACACCGAGCCGCGGGGATGTTGGATGTTTTGGCGGCTCGATCCCGTGGGTGAAATCTGGGGAGCTCGCCGACGACATCCTGAGTGGCACCGAGGAACACCTGTCTGACAGGGGGCTCGAGGCGAGTTCAGCGAAGCTGTTGCCGGCCGGGACACTCCTCATCGCGATGTACGGTGCCACCGCGGGAATGACAACGATCCTCGGGATTCCTGCCTGTACGAACCAGGCTGTCTGTGCGGCACTCCCTCTCAACGACTCGTTCGATCCTGAGTTCCTTCGCCACTACTTGGTGCAGGCACGACCGCGGCTACTCGCGGCGCGGCATGGGGGTGCACAGCCAAACCTGAGCCAACAGATCCTCAAGAGAGTGCTAGTTCCCCGACCTCCTACTGCAGAGCAACGTGAGATTGGATCGAGGCTCGCTGTGATCAACGAACGGATCCGATCAGCGATCGACCGGCGCGATGAACTCTCACTGCTCTTCAGCTCCACGCTCTACGCCCTCATGACGGGCATGGTGCGGCTACAGGTGTTGCCAGATGCCTAGCCCCTCCTCCGAACGCTCCTCCGTCCAAGACCCGTTGCTCCGCTACGCCACCGAAGTCGGCTGGGCCCGCCTCGCGCAGGAGGAAGCTCTCTCCCTCCGCAGCGGCGAGAGCGGCACGCTCCTCTACCCCGTCCTCCGCCAGAAGCTGATCGAGCTGAACCCCGGCGTCGTCTCGCCCGAGAACGTAGACGCGATCGTGGCGCGCATCGAGAGCGTACGGGCGAGCATCGAGGGCAACGTCGAGGTGCTGGCCTGGCTGCGCGGCGAGCGGACGGTCTTCGTCGAAGCCGAGAGGCGGCAACGCAACGTCACGCTGATCGACTTCGAGCGGCCCTCGCACAACCTGTTCCACGTCACCGCCGAGTGGCAGTACACGAACGGCCAGCACACGAACCGCGCGGACGTGCTGTTCCTGATCAACGGCGTCCCGGTCGTGCTGGTCGAGACGAAGAGTCCGCGGAAGCGCGACGGGGTCGAGCAGGGCCTGAAGCAGCTGCGCCGCTACCACCGCGAGACGCCGGAGCTGGTCACGGCGCCGCAGGTGTTCGACGTGACCCATATCGTTGGCTTCTGGTACGGGGTCACCTGGAGCCTAGAGCGGAAGGCGCTCTTCGACTGGAAGGACGAGGAGCCGGGACACTTCGAGCGCAAGGTGAAGCGCTTCTTCGCGCGCGAGCGGGTGCTCCGCATGTTGCGCGACTGGATCCTGGTGGTGCGGCGCGACGACGAGCTGCGCAAGGTGGTCCTCCGCCAGCACCAGACACGTGCGGTCGAGCGCACGGTGGAGCGTTGCCTCGACCCGGGCAAGCGCCGCGGGCTGGTCTGGCACACGCAGGGGTCGGGCAAGACCTTCAGCATGATCGCCGCCGCCGAGCAGATCCTCGGCGGCGCGGCGTTCGCGAAGCCCACGGTGCTGCTGCTCGTGGACCGCAACGAGCTCGAGACGCAGCTCTTCGGGAACCTGCGCGCCTACGGCCTCTCGTTCGAGGCGGCCCACTCGAAGGCGCGGCTCCGCGAGCTGCTCGCGAGCGACTACCGCGGGCTCGTGGTGTCGATGATCCACAAGTTCGAGGCGGCCGACGCGAACCTCTGCACCCGGGAGAACGTGTTCGTGCTGGTCGACGAGGCGCACCGCAGCACGGGCGGGAGCCTCGGGAACTACCTGCTGGGCGCGCTGCCGAACGCGACGTTCATCGGCTTCACGGGTACGCCCATCGATCGCACCGCGCACGGCGAGGGCACGTTCAAGGTGTTCGGCGTCGACGACCCGCCCAAGGGCTACCTCGACAAGTACCCGATCCGCGAGTCGATCGAGGACGAGACGACGCTCCGCCTCCACTACACGCTCGCGCCGAACGAGATCCGCGTGCCGCGCGAGCAGCTCGACGCCGAGTTCCTGGAGCTGAAGGAGGCCGAGGGCGTCGCTGACCTGGAGACGCTCGACCGCATCCTCGCGAAGGCGGTGCGACTCAAGGCCTTCCTCAAGGCGGAGGATCGGGTCGAGAAGGTGGCTGCATTCGTGGCGCGGCACTTCCGCGAGAACGTGGAGCCGCTCGGCTACAAGGCGTTCCTGGTCGGCGTGGACCGCGAGGCGTGCGCGCTCTACAAGCGGGCGCTCGACCAGCACCTACCGCCCGAGCTGTCGCGGGTGGTGTACACGGCGGCGCAGAACGACGAGGGGCTGTTGCCCCAGTACCACCTGAGCGAGGACGAGGAGAAGAAGGTCCGCAAGGCGTTCACGAAGCCGGGCCAGGATCCGAAGATCCTGATCGTCACGGAGAAGCTCCTGACCGGCTTCGACGCTCCCATCCTGTACTGCATGTACCTCGACAAGCCGATGCGCGACCACGCGCTGCTCCAGGCGATCGCGCGCGTGAACCGGCCGTACGAGGACGAGGGGGAGCGCCGGAAGCCCTCGGGGCTGGTCGTCGACTTCGTTGGCATCTTCGAGCGGCTGGAGAAGGCGCTCCGCTTCGACTCGGACGACGTCGAGGGGCTGATCCAGGACGTCGAGGTGCTGCGGGAGCGCTTCGCCGCTCTCATGGCCGATCCCGCTCGGCAGTACCTCGCGCTGCTCGCTGGCGGGAACGACGACAAGGCCTACGAGGCGCGGATGGACGCCTTCGTCGATCGTGAGGCGCGCGAGACGTTCAACAGCTTCTTCCGCGAGCTGCGGACGCTGTACGAGGTGCTCTCGCCGGACCTGTTCCTGCGCCCCTTCGTGGAGGACTACGCGCGCCTCTCGATGCTCTACGAAGAGGTCCGCGGCTTCTTCGCGCCCGAGCGCGACCTCGAAGAGGCCGAGGTCGCGCAGAAGACCGAGTCGCTCGTGCGCGAGCACGCGCAAAGCTGGGGTCTGGTAGCTGCGCGCCCGGCGATCGAGATCGACGAGAAGACGCTGGATGCGCTCGCCGCTTCGCGGGGATCGCCTCGCGCCAAGGTGTTCAATCTCGGCCGCAGCCTCGCGCGTGCGGCGGCCGACAAGGGAGCTGAGCAGCCGTATCTGATTCCGCTCGGCGAGCGTGCCGCGGCGATCGTCGAGGCCTACGACGACCGCCAGCTCGAGACGACGCAGGCCCTCCAGGAGCTGGAGCGGCTGGTCTCGGAGCTGAGCGCTGCGGAGCGGGAGCGCCGGGAGACAGGCTTCGACCTGCCGACCTTCACCGCCTACCGCGTGCTCCAGGGCGAAAACGCGCCGGATGCGAAGGCACTTGCGCCCCGGCTCGTCGCACGAATCGCTGAGCACCCGAACCATGCTCATCATGCCGGTGCCCTCCGAGCACTCAAGGCGGCGCTCTACAAGGAGCTGCTGCCGGTGGTCGGGACGGAGCGGATGGTCGAGGTCGCCGAGCAGATTCTGAAGCTGGTACGGACGTGACCCAACCGGAGTCCCTGCGCAGGGACGTTGCGCGCTGGTCCGAACGCGTGGGTGTGCAGCCACAGGTCGTCCAGGTCCGGCGCATGACGAGGAAGTGGGCCTCCTGCTCCACGGCCGGACGCGTGACGTTCAGCCGCGACCTGCTGCGCCGGGATCGGCGCTTTCGCGAGGCCGTGATCGTCCACGAGCTGCTCCATCTGCGCGTTCGCAACCACGGCAAGCTCTTCCGAAGCCTTGTGAACGCCCACCTGCCGGGCTCGGAGTCTCTACTGAGGGGCAGCGCTCGGGCCTGCCGCTAGGCCTCGCTGGTCAAGCCGCGAGCGTGTCTCGCCGAACCGCTCGTGGATGAACTGCCGAAACTGCATGACGCGGGTCTCCGCCGGCGCGCGGAGATGTCCGAACTGCGGACGCGACCTGGCTCAGCCGGCGGCCGGGGCCGACGAGGCCGAGGCGCCGTCGCTCCCGCCCACGCGCGTTCCGCGGGCAGAAGGGAAGCGGAAGCCCGAGGCGAGAGAGCGAGCACCCCGGGTATCTCGTCCGCCGGCCGCGAAGCCGGTCTCGTTCACCCTCGATCCGGCCGAGATCCGTGCGCTGGTGGCCGCGTCCCCCGAGCTGATCGAGCCCGGCGTGCGCGTCTACCAGGACGACGGGGCCCCGGTAGGCGCGAGCTTCGAGACGCCCGTGGGCGAGATCGACCTGCTCGCGCAGGACGACGCCGGCGGGCTGGTCGTCGTGATGGTGGCCGATGGCGAGCCGGACAAGGACGTAGTGCTCGAGCTGCTGCAGCGCATCGGCTTCGTGCGGACCCAGGTCGCCGAGCGCGGCCAGGAGGTGCGCGGCCTGCTGCTCGCCGAGCGCCTGTCCGAGCCCACGCGCTACACGATCGCTGCCCTGGGCGGCACCGTGTCGATCAAGTCGTGGCGCGTGGGGCTCACCTTCGACGACATCCCGGTCTAGTCCAAGACCGTGAAAGCCGGGTCCTCGGGCCGGCGGAGCAGGGAGCGGTCTCCAGCGGCCTCTTGGGGCCAGACCGAAGTGATCTACGCCGAGGCCCCGCGAAACGAGCGGCGGTACGACTTCGGGCTGGTGCCGAGCACCTGCTGGAACCGAGCCCGCAGCGTCGCCGGCGACGGGAAGCCCGACAGGCTCGCGACGCGCTCCACTGCGTGCCCCGTCGTCTCGAGGAGCTGCTGCGCGCGACGCAGCCGCGCGCGCGTGACCCAATGCGCCGGCGTCGTCCCGGTCTGCTCGCGAAAGCGCCGGCTGAGGGTGCGCGTGCTCGTCCCGGCGCGGCGGGCCAGCGCACCGAGCGACAGCCCGCGCGCCAGGTTCTGCTCGATCCACGCGAGCAGTGCTGCGAGCGACTCGCCGTCGCTCGGGGGCGGCGGGTGGACGATGAACTGCGCCTGCCCACCCTCCCGCTCGAGCGCCACCACGGACATGCGCGCCGTGTCGGCCGCGACCGCCGCTCCGAAGTCGCGGCGCACGAGATGCAGGCACAGGTCGATCCCCGCCGTCGCGCCGGCCGACGTGAGCAGGTTGCCCTCGTCCACGAAGAGCACGTTCGGATCGACCTCGAGAGACGGGTAGCGGCGCGCCAGCTCGGCGGCCGCCAGCCAGTGCGTGGTGACGCGCTTGCCCGCCAGCAATCCCGTCGCGGCGAGCAGGAAGGCGCCGGAGCAGATCGACGCGAGCCGTGCCCCGCGCGCCGCCGCCGCGCGCAGCGCCTGCACGAGCTCGCGCGGCACCGGGCGGTCGAGGTCGGCGACCCCGGGCACGATCACCGTGTCGGCGCGCGCGAGCGCCTCGAGACCGGCGCGCAGCCGGATCGTGAAGTCCGCGGTCTCGACGCTGCGCGTGACGCCGCAGACCGTGAGCCGGTAGGGACGGCGGCCGTCGGCGAGGCGCGTGCCGCGAAAGATCTCGGACGGCGTGGACAGGTCGAAGGGCACCACGCCGTGGCTCGCGACGACGACGACCTCGTGCATGGCCAGACATTATCGAAGGACGAAAACGAGCCAAGAGTCGAACGCCCGAGGAACGCTCTATTCGACCGGTGCAGATTGGCTCGATTCCGACGAAATCTGGCGATCCTGCCAGCTCGCCGAGCGGTAGGGTGATGCGGCGCCCCGAGGAGTCGCCATGGAGAACGTCGGCCGCGAGATCCACTGGCTGGCCGTGCTCGGCCCCGCCCTGAACGCCGTCGTGTTCGTGTTCGTGATGTCCCTGGTCCGCGAGCCCGCGCGCCAGCGCTTCAACGCCATCTTCGTCGCGGGTGCGGGAGCCGCGTACCTGAACGGGGGCCTCGGCCTGTGGGAGTTCCCGTTCATCGCGGTCGCGACCGCCGCCGCCTATCTCGGGCTCCGGTCGTATCGCTTCATCGGCATCGCGTGGCTGCTCCACACGGCGTGGGACGTGGTGCACCACCTGTACGGCAACCCGATCTGGCCCTGGCAGCCGCTGTCGTCCTTCGGCTGCGCGGTGTTCGACGCGCTGATCGCGCTCTGGTTCCTGGCCGGCGCCCCGAGCGTCTCGCTCGCGCGCCGCCGCCCGGAGCCCGCCGTCAGCCGCTAGCCCGGAGGCGCCGCACGATCTCGACGCTGGCCGGATCGACGGCCGTGCCGAACGAGGTGGTGAAGGTGCCGCGCACGTCGCCGGACGGCGAGCGCAGCGCGAACAGGATGGCCTGCTCGTCCGGGTCGCTGTCGCCCTCGAAGCGCACCACCTCTTCGACGACGAGCGCAGCGGGCGCGAAGAAGCGCTGCGCTGCGAGCGCCCACAGGCGGCCGTCTTCGGGACGGAACGAGTCGCGGAAGCCCGCGGCCTCGAGCCGGGCGATGGCTTCGCTGAGTGTCTCCACCCGGGGGAGCCTAACGCTCCGGGCGCGGAGAGCCTCAGACGTCGAGCTCTCGAATGCCCTTCTGCTCGCGCAGCTTCTCGATGACGCCGCGCAGGTTCTCGCGCAGCTCGCGGGCGTCGCG
>Ga0187892_10003316_pt1 | contig 29632 bp, 28 predicted proteins | sample MA1701073metaG_FD_139345 | JGI IMG/M metagenome (GOLD analysis project Ga0187892, IMG submission 139345) | Bio-ooze microbial communities from a basaltic lava cave in the Kipuka Kanohina Cave System on the Island of Hawaii, USA - MA170107-3 metaG ... | reverse complement strand
GAAATCCGGAACGTTGGCGACAACGATGCCCCGCTCCGTGGCGGACCGAACGTCAATGCGATCCGTTCCGGCGCCAAGACGTGACAGGACCCGGCAGCGACTCAGCGCTTCTATGACAGGGGCAGGAACTTTGGCTGAAATAACAAGGAGAGCATCGCAGTGACGGGCCGCCTGAATGATGTCCAGCGCAGTCTCGCCTTCGAGGGCAAGAAGTTCAGCATCAGCCTGTTCGAGTTCGACGTACTCCCGGGGATCGACCGGGTAAGTGTCTGCATTGAGCCGGACGGCGAGAAAGGCCGGCACTAGGCGTTCTCCTGATGGCCGCGTTTTGTGAGTTCTTTGAGCCAGCGGCACTCCCACAACGAGGGAAAGGGGTTCTTCTGATAAGGATGAGCAAGGCATACGCTGGCGTCCAGCTCAATGCCCAGACCCGGTCCGGCAGGTACCGCATAAAAGCCGTTTCGGCAGGGGTTCCAGCCGTGCAGGAAGTCGTGCCTCCAAGGGACATCGTAATCGCCGAAGTTCTCCTGAATGCCGGCGTTCTTTGTGGACCAGTCAAAATGCAACGCAGCGCAGAGAGCCACCGGACCTATGGAACAGTGGGGAGAGACCATCAAACCGCGCTCAGCCGCCAACGCAGCGATCTTCTTCCCCATCGCGAGGCCTCCACAGTGAGCCAGATCCATCTGGACGATGTCGCAGGCCTGCATCGCGGTCAATCGGTCGAACTCTTCCAGCATGTAAAGCCGTTCGCCTGCGGCGATGGGAAAGGGGAGAGCTTGCTTCACTGCGTGCAAGAGATCCAAGCTGTGGGGAGTTACGGGTTCTTCGTACCAGGCAGGCCGGTAAGGAATCAGACGTTGGCCATCTCGATGGCGCAGCCTGCCGAAAGGCGTCCGTGGACCTCGATCATGAGCTGAACTTCATCGCCGACGGCCTCGCGAACCGCGGCCACTCGCTCCTCTGCCACGCTCATTTCTGCCGCTGTCATCTCCAGCCATGCCACTCCAAACGGATCGAACTTCAGCGCCGTGTATCCGGCTGACACGACCTCGCTGGCTTTGCTGGCATACTCCTGGGGAGAATTGGCACCGACATACCAACCATTGGCGTACGCCGGCAAACGGTCGTGAGCCTGGCCACCCAGCAGCTGGAACACCGGTTCACCGCTGGCTTTGCCAATCAAATCCCACAGGGCAATCTCCACGCCGCTGATCGCTGTCAAAATGGTGGGGCCACCCTGGTACTGGTCGCGAATGAGATCGCTGATCACGTCTTCGAGGTCGAAGGGACTGGTGCCCAGGATTCGATCTTCGACCCAGTCATGCAGAAGAGTCTGGACGGCTTGCTCCTGCCATTCGAGCGAAGCCTCTCCAAGACCGGTCAATCCAGTATCGGTCGTCAAGCGCACAAAGAGATAGTTGCGCAATCCGGCATGCGTCAGAAATGTTTCCAGGCGCGTAATTTTCATTCAGAGTCGGACCTCATTGCAGTTTCAACTCGTGGGCATCGGAGTGAGCGAAAGTCGAACAACCCTCGGGCGCCTGCGGAACCGCCCCTTCGCTAAAGGTGAACACCTCCGACTCGAAGCTCTATCGGTTCTTTCGAAGAATCGGATCGCCAAGCGCCTTCATACGTTCATCCAGCCGCTGCTGCAATTGGGCTCGGACTTCACAATGCCGGGGGTTCTTGTAAAGATTGGTCAGCTCACCGGGATCGTTCCTCAAGTCGTAGAGTTCATCCATTTCGTTGGCGTGATAGAAACGCACCAGCTTCCAGTCGTTCGTGCGCAGCATGCGCATGTAGGCGAGGCCGACGTTGTGCAGATCGTACTGCCCGAAGATTTCCGCCCGCCAATGAGAATCGCGCGTTCCAAACAGCAGCGGCGTGAAGTCCTGCCCGGTGTGCCGAGCCTCCGCCGGCGGCTTGAGCTTGAGCAGCCCCAGCACCGAAGGAAACATGTCCAGATTAAGCACTATCTCGTTGACCTCTGACCCGGCCTGAAGAGTTCCCGGCCAGCGGATGAGCAGCGGGATGCGCAACGAGGTATCCCACATGTTCGGGCGCGTCGGGCTGGAGCGCACTCTGAGCGAGACCGGCGCGAAGCGGCGCAGCGCTGAGCAGCGGGCGCAGGATCTGGTGTATGACGCGATGGAAGCAGCAACACCGCAGCAGTACCTGGACCTGGCCTTGCAGGCTCTGGATTTGGATCCGGCCAATGTGGACGCGCTCCTGATGGTGTTGGATGCTGCCGGATGCGACGGTGAGGAGCGGATCGACGCGTTGCAAGGTATCGTCGTCATCGCGGCGAAGCGGCTGGGAAAGAAGGCGTTCAAGGAACTCAAGCCGCATTTCTGGGGTGTCCTCGAAACTCGACCCTACATGCGCGCCCAGCTGCAACTGGCTGAGGAACTGCGCGCCGCCGGCCGACTGGAGGAAGCCATTGAGGAATACGAGGAGATGCTCCTCTTGAACAAGAATGACAATCAGGGAGTGCGGTATCACCTGCTGCCCTGCCTGCTCGCCCTGCGCCGAATGGACGAAGCGAGGAAGTTGCTGAAGCGCCACGCGGGCGAGTGGGAATGGAACGTGGTGTTTGCGTGGAGCCGCGTGCTGGAACGGCTGGTATCCGGCGACGAGCCGCGCGCTTCCAAAGCCCTGGTCGCCGCGCGCAAGCAGAACCCGCACATGGAGGTCTATCTGAAGGGGCCTCGCAGGCTGCCCAAGAGCCTGCCCGCCAGTTATTCCCAGGGAAGCAAAGAAGAAGCGCTGTGCTACGCCGAGCCGATGCTGATGGCGTGGCAACGGCACCCTGAGGCGGGAGCGTGGCTGGCCGTGCAGTCCAAGATGGACCCGATGGACAGGATGGACAATCCTGGTAGCAATTGACCCACGATGGAGCGTGAACCGCTGATCCCGAAACATGGCGGCTACCGGAAGCTCAAGAGCTTTCAGGTGCACAACTCGTCTATGACGTGACCGTCCGTTTCTGCGACCGTTATATCGAGAAGCGCAGCCGCACCCACGACCAGATGGTTCAAGCAGCGCGGAGCGGAGTTCAGAACATTCCCAAGGGTAGCAAAGCCAGCGGCACTTCGAAGAAAATGGAGCTGAAGCTCACCAACGTGGCCCGTGCCAGCCTCGAAGAACTGCGGCTCGACTACGAGGACTTTTTGAGGCAGCGCCGGCTGGCGCTCTGGCCCAAGGAAGACCACCTGCGGCGGGCGAAGCTGGTGGCGCGACGTTGCGCCACGGCTGACGCCGTGGCGGAGTGGGTGAAGGAGGTGCATGGAAAAATGGACTTGATGGACCGGATGGACTTGAAGGACACACGAAGGAGAGAGCAACGTCCAAGCAGTCCATGCGGTCCATACGGTCCAGCTTTGCAGAGATTGCGGCGAATGCTGCGCTGGTTCTGATCGGTGTGGCCTGTGCGCAATGCTGGACCGCCAGCTCGAAGCTCAGGCCGAAGCTTTTGTGGAAGAAGGCGGTTTTACCGAACGGTTGTACCGCGTACGAACTGCGAGGAGGCACCGTGGAGCTTCCCGATGAATCCATCGTCGATCCGAGTCCTGATGTTCATGAATTCAACGAACCTCACAACAAATCTTTGTACGGATTTTCAATCCTGGCTGTATAGTTCCCCACCATGCTGGCTGGACAAATTATCCAAAGACGACAGATTGAATTGATCACTCATCCGGAACCGGTACCGGGGACTCCTGGTGAGATTGTTTTTCAACCGGAACTGGCGTGCCTGTGCGGATCGGACATTCCCTATTTCGCAGCGGAGCATCCGGAGTATCCCTTAAAAGTCGGGCTCTCGTTGCACGAGATGGTTGGAACCGTTCTTTGGGCTGACGGAAGCCGGTTTCAGACGGGCCAGAAAGTGCTGGCCGTGCCCACCAACCACGTGGGCATCTTCGAACGTTTTGCGATTTCAGAGAAGCTGGTGGTCCCGCTCGACCTCCGGCGGCCGCCGGAAGAGATGATCGTTTCTCAGCCGCTCGGGACGGTTCTTTACGGGTTGCGGATGCTGCCCAATCTGCTGGGATGGAACGTCGCCGTCGTGGGTCAGGGTCCGATCGGCCAGCTGTTTTGCGCCGCCCTGCGCAACCTCGGCGCAAAGCAGATTATCGGAATCGACAAGATCCCGTCACGCCTGAGCCTGAGCAGACGCATGGGAGCGACTGCGGTCATCCATACTGAGCAGGAGGACCCGATCTCCACAGTGGCCGATCTGACAGGCGGAGCCATGGCCGATCTGGTGATTGAAGCGGTTGGGCACGAAAATCAAGCGCTGAACCTTTGCATTGATCTTTGCCGTCGCCAGGGGCGCATTCACTATTTCGGCGTGCCACCGCAGCTCATCGATGGAATCCGGTGGCGCGATCTCGTGTCCAGGAATCTTGCCATGACCACCAGTCTTGGCCCTGACTTTACGCGTGACTTCCCTCTGGCCATGCAGTGGATCGGCGAAGGACGCGTCGATGTCAGGCCGCTCGTGACTCACAGTTTCCCGCTGAGTGAAATCCAGACTGCCTTTGAAACTTTCTCCGACCGAAAGGACGGCGCTTGTAAAGTTCTGATCCGATTCCCCGCCGGAAGCTGATCGCGGAGCGGCTTCAGTCGACGGCGGTTGCGGCCCCGGAACGCCCAATTTGCGCAGGTTGCCGGCCGGCTTTGTATCGTGGCCTGGCAGGTTGGGGCAGAACATCACACGTATGGGTGAAGGGAGAAAAAAGTTATGGGACGTCTGCAGGATCGTGTCGCAGTGGTAACGGGTTCGGGTGCGGGAATGGGCGAGGGCATGGCCCGGCTGTTCGCTGAGGAAGGAGGGCTGCTCGTCATCTCGGGTCGCGATGAGAAGAAAGGGCAGGCAGTTACCGACAGCATCCTCACGGCAGGCGGCCGCGCCTTCTTTCAGCGCGCCGATGTGAGCGTGGAGGCCGACTGCCGGGCCCTCATCGAAGCGGCAGTCAAGCATTACGGCCGGATTGACGTGCTCGTGAACAACGTCGGACTCAGCACGCGAGGTAATATCGAGGATACCACGGTTGAGTTGTGGGATCGGCTTTTCGCAACCAACGTGCGCAGCGCCTTCATCTGCATGCAGCAGGCCGTGCGGCATATGAAGGCCCAGGGCCGGGGGTCGATCATCAATATCGGTTCGGTCAACTCCTACATCGGCGAGCCCAAGCTGATGGCTTACTCGGCCTCGAAGGGCGCGCTCATGACGCTGACAAAGAACACGGGGAGCTACCTCAACCGCTACCGGATTCGCGTTAATCAGCTCAACGTCGGCTGGACGGAGACTCCGAACGAGCATCGGGTCAAGCTGCAGGAGGAGGGCAAAGGCAGCAACTGGCTGGAAGAGGCCGCACGCACGCGCCCGTTCGGCCGCTTGCTCGTGCCCCGTGACATCGCTTACGCGGCGCTCTACTTCGCCAGTGACGAAAGCGAGTGTATTACTGGATCGGTGCTGGATCTGGAGCAATATCCCGTCGGAGCCCCGCCTAACTTCTAAGATTCCCTGAAGAGCCTCCTGGCCTGGAGGGCTCGCCGCCGTTGCCGCCGGCATCGTGCAGTTCCAGCGGCAACTCTCGAGCGGCGAACCCAACGGGCGGGTTGCATTCTATGAGCAGCACCAGCATGTCCAACGATGGTGCTTTTGCCGCACTCGTGAGCAGTCCGCCCCGCAGCCCCATCTCATTCATTTCTTCCTCATTCCGCGGGCCGCTATCTCAACCGCCTCTCTAAACACCGCACTCAGAATCGCATCGGAAGCGGGCAAACTCGGACAGAGCGGGAGGAATAGTCGGGGGCTGGCCACGGCAATTCTGGACACAGGTGAACTGCCCGGCCGGACTTGAGAGTAGCGGAGTCCGACACCAGATAAGAACCGCCGTTTAAACTAGCAGGTTGCTGGAACAGCTCGATCATTCGCAGGGCAGAGCTTGTAGCGGCGGTCTGCGACCGTCGCATTTCAATGACCTACAAAAGAGCGACACTCACAGAGCGCCGCTACAACGAGTTCTCAGCGGTGGCACACAGATGAACGGCGACGAGACATTTCGCTGACCACGGAAAGGCCGCTTGCGACCCCTTGCGGTCAGGCGCGGCTGGGGTCGATCCAAGCGCGAGCCCTTCCGTGTGGCGGTCGAGGCAGCCCAAACTGCCTCTATATTTTTCCTTGACAAGAATAATTGTCAATGAGAAGCTCTGCGCATCCTTGATGGCGAGGTGATCGGAAATCCGGTCGGCGCGTTGCTGGACGCAACATCAGCGTCAGCCTGCACCGTGGCTGGGGAGTTTCATGGCTGCATTGACGGACCTCGCGGCTTCTTCTTTCTGGGCACGCTGATTTGCAGGCGTGGGTCTCTAGCGGCGTTTGTTGTCGAGGAGGGTCAAAACGAGTAGGAGGAATGCAAACGCTGGGTGAAGTGTTTCGCTGAGAGCTAACCAAGGAAGCGACCTCTATCCATCGCCCTATTTGAGAATCTTACGGCAACCTCATACTTGCTGGCGCAGAAATCGAATCGTTTTCGGTTTGCCGAGTCCGATTTGGCACCGCAAAGAGACGATCTTTCAGAGAATGTTGTCAAAGGGGTAACGAACCCATGCTCGCAGTGGAAGTCATCGATGATCCGGCAGCCGCGGTGGTTGCCCTTGAGCCTGTCAGGAGCCGGCTGCTTTCGGAATTGGCTTCGCCCGCCTCCGCCGCGACGCTCGCCACGCGTCTCGGGATTGCTCGCCAGAAGATCAACTACCACCTGCGAGCCCTCGAGTCGCACCAGCTGGTGCGGGTGGCCGAGAAACGCCAGTGGGGTGGCCTGACGGAACGCTTGATGGTTGCGACCGCGGCTTCCTACATCGTCTCGCCGAGCGCGATGGGCCCTGTCGCTTCGGCCCCGCACCGCGGAGCAGACCGTCTTTCCGCAAGCTATCTCATCGCCTTGGCCGCCCGCATCGTGCGCGAGGTCAGCGATCTCCTCGGCCGCTCTAAGGAGGTTGACAAGCGCCTGCCAACCCTGTCGCTGGACACGGAGATTCGGTTCCGATCCGCAGTGGACCGCGCCGCCTTCAGCAACGAACTTACCAAGGCAGTAACGACACTAGCCGCGCGCTACCATGATGCATCGGCTTCAGGCGGCCGCGCACACCGCCTAGTCGTGGTGGCGCATCCTCTACCACACGCATCGCGTGCCGAGGAGCCATCGTGAGCTGCACAACTGGGCCCTGCATTCTCTTGAGTCTGAAGCGCTGGCTCAAGAGCGGCAGCGTTGCGGCATTGGGCGAATAGCAAAACGGAGGCTCCAATGGAGATGAAACCAAAATCAAAAATGAAACTCCTAAAGCGGGTCTTGATCGGAGTGGCAATTCTTTTGGCAGTTCCACTCGTCGTCGCGCTGTTCATCAGAACAGACTTCGCTGTGGAACGCGAAGTCATCATCAACAAACCCAAGAGCGACGTCTTCAACTATGTCAGGTACTTGAAGAACCACTCCAATTTCAGCAAGTGGGAAGCGATGGACCCGCAAATGAAGAAGGAGTACAGGGGTGTCGATGGGACGGTGGGGTTTGTTTCGGCATGGGAAAGCGATAATCAGGACGTTGGCAAAGGCGAGCAAGAAATCAAGAGAATCACGGAAGCCGAAAGAATCGACGTTGAAATAAGAATGCGCGAACCCTTTCAATCAACCGACCCTGCTTACATGACCACAGAAACTGTTGCAGAGAATCAAACAAGGGTGAAATCGGGGTACTTTGGAAAGATGAATTATCCAACGAACTTACTATGCCCTTTCATCGCAGAGAAGATAGGCAAGGATATGGAAACGGGTTTGAACAGCCTCAAAGCAGTTCTTGAAAAACAATAGCCTGATCTGGGTTCACGCCTCACTGTGCATGAACCCGTACTAAGGAGTCCTCATGAGTGTAAAGAAAGACGCCTCTGGACGCCGTTCGGTTGAAGTCGGAGTCGAGGTCCCTGGCACGCCGGAGGAAGTCTGGCAGGCCATCGCAACGGGCCCGGGAGTCTCGTCGTGGTTCGTTCCGACCGAAGCGCGCGAGGACGGCACCGTCGTCTCACACTTTGGCCCGGGGATGGACGCAATCGCAACCCAGACGGCGTGGGACCCACCTCGCCGGTTCGCGGCCGAGGGAGAATTGGCACCGAACGCTCCGAAGATGGCCACGGAGTGGATCGTCGAAGCACGCTCCGGGGGCACCTGCATCGTGCGCGTGGTGCACAGCCTGTTCGCCAGCAGCGACGATTGGGACGGTCAGCTTGAGGGCATCGAAGCGGGTTGGCCGGACTACTTCCGCATTCTCAAGCTCTATCTCACGCACTTCCGTGGCCAGCCCTGCTCGAGCCTTCAACTGATGAGCGTTGCCCCCGAGCCCGCGTCCAAAGCGTGGGACATGCTGACCGGTTCCCTGGGACTCTCGGACGCCAGTATCGGCCAGCGGCGCAACACGCCTGCCGGCGCGCCGCCGATCGCTGGGCTGGTGGAGCTGGTGGGCGAACGCGGGCATCCTCACCAGCTTCTGCTTCGACTCGACCAGCCGGCGCCGGGCATCGTCCACTTTTTTGCGCTCCCCATGTGCGGCCAAGTTTTCGTAGTGATCCGTTTGTACTTGTACGGCGACGGGGCACCCGCCGCCGTCCTGCGCGACGAGCCTTTGTGGCGCACCTGGATAAATCGGCTCTTCCCCGCAGCGGGTGACTCGGCCCATGTCGCCTAATTCGTCGTCTTTACCTCTAGTGATGTAAGTGTGGGATTTCCAAAACCTTTGCCACTTTTTCATGAGGAGAAATCATGCCCAACAACCGCATCGTCCACTTTGAGATTCCAGCCAATGAGCCGGAGCCGCTGACCCAGTTCTACAGCAATTTGTTCGGTTGGAAGTTTCAGAAGGCTCCGCTTCCCGGGCCGGAATACTGGCTGTGCGACACCGGCTTGGACGGGCCGGGCATCAACGGAGCCGTGATGCAGCGGCAAGACCCGCGGCAGCCCTGGATGAATTACGTCGACGTGGCGAGCATCGACGCGGCCATCCAGAAAGCGACGAAGCTCGGCGCGCAGGTGGCGCTGCCGAAGACGCCAATTCCGGGCGTCGGTGCCGTCGCAGCCATCGTGGATCCACAGGGGAACATCTGCGGGCTGTGGGAGCAGGCGACGCAGTAGACCCTCGCAATACAAACCCGAATCGCAAGTGAGTGAGTGGGCTCGGCACGCCTGCTGCGGCCTCGCGCGCGCTTTGGGCTTGTATCCAAGTCCGGCGGGGGAGGACTCCGTAGCGGATGCTCTCTGCCGACGCCCACAGCTTCCGCGGGGTTCACACTTCACGGGCTCGTGCTACCCGAACTGGCAGCTTGCCCTCGGCGGCGATGTCAGTTCCTCGGCTGAGACGGCCAATCGCCGCTCGGAGAGCCGCTCCCACATTTTCGTCGGTCGTGACGCCGCAACGCGGCATGAAAAAGTCCCATGAAACTATTGCTGGTCCCGATCGTGCAGCACGTATTCTGCCCAAGGACATTGCCTGGCCGATACTTGCCCAGGCTTTTGCGGCTGATCCCGACCATGGCCCTGCTTGGAATGGCCGCCATCCAGAGTAATTCGGGCTCGCTTGAGGCGCAGGAATCGGATGAATGGAGGAAGCAAGTGCAGGAGGTGCTTCAGGACACAGAAAAGAGTTTCGCTCAATTTCGAGCGATGCGGCAGGAGGCACAACGGTTGCGAGAGCAAGAGCGAGCCAGACTTTCTGACTACACCGCCGCCCTCGCAAAAGCAACCTCAGCCCTTCAGAAGCACATCGCCGATCTGCATCCTCGCTACACTAATTGCCAGGCGTGCCGCAAGCAGGTAAAAGAATTACGGACATTCATCAAGAGGATCGGACAAATCCTCGACTGAGAGCGCTACTCTGAGCAGCCCACCGAGACACGAGCCAGATCCAGCCCTCTAAGACTCGCCTTAAGAAGGTCCTCTCTGCATGAGCCGTTTCATAAACCTCATGAACAATACGCCGTCATTTCTGTCGATGTGGATCCGTTTCGAACTACGGTCAGTGGCGTTTTGCAGCCACGCAGAGCAGGCCGAGCCATTCACACCCAATAATTCCGATCCTGGCTTCGATACTGAATGGCTTCGGAAATGTGACGCGCCTGGATTCTGTCGCCGTGGTTCATGACGACGCCTTGCGGCGCGTCTGCAATTCGCCAATTCGCCGAGTAAATTCGACGATTCAGGATTGGTGGACGACCTTGCACACCTTTTCTAAGCAACTCTCCAGGCTAGGCTCGTCTAATTCTGATTCAGGAAACGTCTAGTCAAGCTGGAGAATGATCGGACGCCAGTTTAGATGGTCTGGCATGTCCTTGTGTTATCCGCCAGCCGTGAATAGATTGATGAGGAGGCCGCGGCCTTCTTGCTTAACGTGCTGGAGGTCCCGGCTGATCAGTATCGCAAGGAGTGGTGAGCCCTCGTTTTGGCCCTGAAGTTCCGCTTCCTAACAACACAAGGTTCGAGCTACCCTCATGCTGAGCGGCCTCAAGGCTCAGTGCGCCAAAAAACACCCGGCATAGAACCGGGGTTGAATAGTTTCGGTTAAATCCGATTCATGCGTCGATTCTCAAGAAATTTCTGGGTGTATTTGATTTCAGGAGTTTTCTGGTCTCTAGGCTTGATGATCTTTTTCCTGGTTTATAACCTTCATCTATTGGACCTTGGTTTTGATGAAGCTCTTATCGGAAGGGTCGCTGCCGCATTCACGCTTGGCAGCTTGGCTGTGACTTTTCTCACTGGGTGGCTGCTGAATAACTATGGATTGAACCGAGTGATCCAACTATGGGTGTTGGCTACAGCGATTCTCTTGCCGCTGCGGTCGCTGACTCATGCGGCATGGTTCGTGATAATCGCGGCTTTTCTTAACGGCGCTTCCATCGGCGGGTGGATGGTTTCTGCTCCACCCTTCCTCACGCGAAATGCGAACCTGGAAATTCGTGCCTGGGCTTTCAGCTTGAGTTACGGCTCTTCCATCGGGATGGGCGCTCTAGCCGGGGTGATCGTCGGCCTTGCTTCCCGTCAGTTTCCAGATTGGATTGGCGCGGGAGTGACCGCAGGCTTTTCAGGAAAGCAGTATGTTTTGCTTGCGAGCTCCGCTTCGGTACTCGTCGGATTTCTCGTATTGCTGTTTCTGAGAGAAAGCGCCGCTTCTGCAGGAGCGCCTGAACCGCCCATCCCGTCTATTGGCAGCGCCAAAAGAAGAATATGGAGTCGTCGCTTCGTGCTTCAGTTACTTATCGTGTTGGTCCTGTGGAGTCTTTTCGTTGGCAGCTTTCCGCCTTTCTTTAATGTGTACTTTCACAAGCAGTTCAACCAGTCTCTGCAAGGAATCGGAATGATCTTTTCGTTTTCCCAACTCTGCCAGGTGCTGGCAGTTTTGTGCATGCCCTGGCTGGCGTTGAGGCTGGGGCGTGTGCGGGCCATTTTTTCCATGCAGATTGCATCCGCTCTCGTTCTGCCAGCCTTGATCTTCACCAGCAACGTCCAACTGGCTGGGATGGTTTATCTGGCTTATTTGAGTTTTCAAGTAATGACTGAACCGGCACTGGAAAACTTCATCATGGACTCCGTTCTCCCGGAAGAGCGGAACACGGTTGCTTCCCTTCGTTACATGACGCTTTTCGCTATTCAGGCGCTAGCGGTCCTGGTATCGGGTTTTGTGATCGCTCATTTTGGATACTCGTTCCTCCTCGTTGGCATCGCGATCCTGGGAATTTCGGCCGCGTTGACCTTTTATCTCTTCTTTCGTTCGAGAGCCCAGGTGCATGCGGCAAAGGAATCCACTGTTCCGGCGGCGTGCCCGCTTAATTGATCTGTGTGATTGTGTTTTGGTTCTCCTCGGGTGGTTCAGATCCATTCGCAGACACATTAAACACAGCTCTTGCTCACGCGCAGTGTGACACCCCAAGTCCCATCTAAAAGGCAGGTAAGATTCAATGGACCCTGATGAAAAGAGACTATTCTCTGCGAAATGGTGGTCACCGTTAAGGAAACGATCTCGGTTGATTCTCCTGTGCACTGCGGCTGCAGCTTTGGGCGCAGGTATTCTCAGTCTTTGGCAGGTGAGACTTTACCGGGCGACGACCTACCTGCTTCTTGCCGAGTCCAAACTTGCTGACGGCGAGTCGAAAACGACAAACTTTGTTTACTATGAACTTCTCCGCTCTTACGAAACTCTCATCAACAACGACTACCTGGTTCTGAAAACCATCGAAAAGTTTGAACTTCAAAAATCCCCCTACCGGCTGAGTGTCGATGGCTTCAGAAGGCAGAGCATTCTGCAAGTTGAACTTTCTAAGAATACGCGATTGCTGGAAGTGAACGTCCAGTTTCCAGATGCGCGTCTGGCCGCAGATATCGCCAATTTCTTTGTGAGTAACGCTGTGGCGTTTAACGAACAATTGAACTCGCGAGACGCCGAAAAGGCCAGAATGTTTTTGAAGGAGCAACTGGACCAAGCCGCCCAAACGATGGAGACCGCCCGAGTCCGTCTTTTGGAGTTCAACCAGACATCAACGATCGAGGAACTTCGGGAATCCGTGAGAAGCCTGCTGGCAGAAAAGTCGGGCAACCAAGCCAAACTGGCAGACCTCAGTCTCCAGCTCACGCGGACTTCGGCAAAGACAGAGAGCCTCGCATCCGACTCAAGAGTTCCTCGTGATTCGGAGCCCCGAATGCAAAATCAGATCGTTGAGATGCAGTCTGAGACGGCGGGCATCAAGGCAACGATGGATGTGTTAAGAAGAATGCTGGAAGCCAACAAGCCTCTGTTGGGCCGCCTGCAAAGAGAGAAAGCCCTTAAGGAAAGCAAGCTGGAGCAACTTTCTGATGAATACAATCTCGCACGCGAGAGCTACGCTACCCTTAGCAAGAAGTACCAGGACGCATCAATCACGGTGGGCGCTCGGTCGACAGATCTCAAGATGATCACTCCGGCTGTCGCGCCCGAACGACCGTTCAAGCCTCGAGTATCGCTCAACATCATTCTGGCTGCGGGATTGGGTTTGGCGATTTCGGTTTTCTTGTCGTTTCTGCTTCATAACCTCGAGTCAGCCAACACAAAGGGAGCTGTGGGGGTTCTTGGTGACGAGAAGATCCTTGAGGTTCGGAGGCAGGGCAAAAGTATGTGACACCGGTCGCGGTGGGTAGAGTTTTTGCGGGCCTCGCGGTGCATAGCGCCGCAAAGAAGTTAATGAGGCGGCCGGTCCCTGGCAAGCTGCTGAAACCCTCTCTGAGTGGGAATCCAATCGCCACTTTGCCGCTAGGCACGGCATTCCCGTGTCTTTGGCCGGTTATAAATGACGGTCCGAGGATTGTGTTCTCGATTTCATCAAGACGCCGTCACTCGAGGGCCGCCCAGGGTGCGTCGCGCTTTTCGACGCTCCCCATGCGGATCGGCTTGGTGCGTTGAGAGGGTGCAACGCACCCTGGAATATCAAGGGCGGAGCCGCAATTTCGAGCTCTCCTCAGGGCTCTCGCCCGGTGGCAGGTTGTTCATGAGCACTCCATCGCATCTGTTCAGAACCGAGCGTTCTTTCTTTCCCTGGTACGAGTATTTGCTCTTCTTGTCTGCAGCGCTTACCACCAGTCTGCTGATCGTCTTTCTTGAACCGTTGCTCCTGATAGTGCTGATCGCTGTCGGAGCGATATTGGCGAGTTGCGCCATTTTGCTTGGGTCGCTGCGAACCTGGCCTTACCTCTATGTCGCCGCGGTGGTAGCGATTCCCCCTTTCTACCCCACAGTTCTCGGAGGAAATACACCCGTTTATGTTTCGAATGTCTTCTTTCTAGCAGGCTGCCTGGTCGTTCTAGTCCGATACAGGGACTTCCAACCCAGGCTGGATCCGATAGCAAAAGCTGGGGCCATCTTTCTGGGGGCTCTTGCCCTTTCATTGCCATTCGGTTTTTGGATTTCGGGAACTCCAGAAGGCAGCGACAGCTGTCTGCGCTTTTTCCTGCTTCTGCAACCGTTTTTTGCTTACTACTGGATCGGCGGCCTCAAACCAGGCGGGCACAAAGATTCTCTGCCGTTCCTTGTGAAGTTCCTGCTAGGTCTGGGAGCTGTGGCGGCAATCTATGGGATCATTGATTTCTATTCCCCCATTCCGATTCCTCATCCCTTCGCCGATCAATACATCTATCTCGGTGGAAGAATGATCCGCAGGGCACAAGGGATGCTGTATGAGGCCAGTAGCTTTGGCAACCTGTCTGCTTTCTTCCTGAGTCTTACTCTGGTGCTTCTTGTTTCACTGTGGAAAGAGCTATCGATCACTTCCAAGGGGACGCTTTACTTGATGGCAGGCGTCTTTACGACCGCCCTGTTTTTGTCTTACTCGCGCGGGTCTTGGGCCAATCTGTTCGTTACCGTCACGGTCTTTCTGATTCTTCAACAGAAGCACCCGCTGCGCCTCGCCGCCGCCACAATCCTGGTGGTGGCTGGGTTCGTGTTTGTGGTCTATCAGATTTCACCCTTGGTGGTATTGAACTTCTTTGACTGGAGAATGGGGTCGCTGTTGGAGTTCTGGAGTGATCCCAATCTGGCTACTAGTGGCCGATGGGAGAACTGGTCGCGTTTAGTCACTTTCTTCGCCGATCACCCTTGGTACTTGATTTTTGGGATTGGCTACAAAACTCTGCCCCATACCAGTCTGTTCGGCAAAGCCCTCATTGCGGACAATGGCTTCATGAGTCTGACGTTTGAGGCTGGAGTCTTCGGACTGGCAGCCCTCCTCCGGCTTAACCGCGCAGTGTTTGGTTCGATGTACAAAGCTAGTCTTCAAGAAGGCTCCAGACGGGGCATTTGCGCCGGATTCATGTTTGCCTTTTGGTGTGGTGAAATGGTGCAGATGATGACCGGGGATATTTTTACTTACTGGCGAAACATGGTTGTTTTTTTTGCAGTGATGGCGGTCGTTCAGGAAGCTCGCGAAGAGTCTGTTGGCAAAGCCTAGACCATCCAGCATCCAATGTCATACAAGCTGCTCTTTCTCGATCAATTTGGATACCTTGGCGGTGGACAGCATGTGTTATTGGAGACGCTGAATTCATTGGACCGGTCGCAATACCGGATGATGGTAGCTCTCGGTGGATGCGGGCACTTCAGAAAGAGACTGGTGGATGACGGCATTCCTGTCGTCGAGTTGCCACTGGGCAGGTACCACTCCGGGGAGAAAACGTTGATTGACATGCTGCGCTTCTTCATCCGTTCCCTCTATTGTGCGTTCGTGTTGACACGCTGGGTCGTCCTTCACCGGATGCATCTGTTGTTTGCCAACGGACCAAGGACGTTTGTGTGCGTGACCCTCGCCGGCCGTTTCACCCACCGACCAGTAATCTGGCATCTTCATAACGTGTTGCCAAGCGGTGTCGAACTCAATCTGTTAGTATTTTTCTCCCGTTGGGTCCACACCATCCTGGTTTGCTCGCGGGCAGTCGCGAAGCCTTTGCTGGAAAAACGCCCCAGCCTGTGCACCAAAGTCAAGCTGCTGTACAACCCCGTTCCCCGCTTGAACTTGTCAAGTCCTACTGAGATCGCTGAGCTGAGAGAGAGCTTCAGTCTGGAAGCGGAGGACATTTGCATTGGCATCTTAGGCCGCATCACGCCGTTCAAGGGTCAGCTCTGCTTTTTGCAGGCGGCTCAACTTGTTCTCCAGCAGTGTCAGAGAGCTCGATTCTTTGTTATTGGCGATCCCGCACCGGATAAGACAGACCAGGAATATTACCGCCGATTACAGCAGCTGGTGCTGCAAGCAGGCATGAAGGGCTCTGTTTTCTTTGTTGGGCATCAAAAGGAAGTTGAGAAGTACCTCCAGATGATGGATGTGATCGTCGTGGCTTCGCAAGGTCCCGAAGCTCTGCCACGAGCCATCATCGAAGCCATGTTTCTGGGCAAGGCAGTGATCGCTCCGCCTTCCGGGGGGGTCATGGAGATTCTTGAGGATGGGAAGACAGGTCGATTAGTAGAAGTGACTCAGCCGATTGAAGTAGCCGCTTCGATGCTGGAACTCATCCTCAATCCGCAGACTCGCGAATCTCTGGGACTCAGGGCCAAGGAGAGAATTGCACATCACATATCCCGCGAGCAGTTTGCCGAAGAAATTCAGCTGACTGTTAGAAGCTGTCTTGACAAGGAACAGGTTGTGCCTTTGGATATGGCAAAGTGAGGCCGCGCGGTCAATACCGCCAAGATCAGAGGTGAGTCGTGGTGTTTCAGACTGTCTGGCTTTCTGATTCGTTCTGGCTTCCTGGCACGGAAGATACGGCTGTTTGTGTTGTGCCATTTTTCCGGATGATCGGATGATGAATGTCCACAGTCCCGCTGCAAGACTTGCGAGTCGCTTTGGTCCACCACTGGCTAGTCGGAATGCGAGGTGGCGAGAGGGTGTTGGAGGCCTTTTGTCGGATCTTTCCCGAAGCTGACATCTATACGTTGGTCTCAGCTCCGGATGCAATCTCGGATACGATCAAACAACATCGCATCATTACCTCCTGGATTCAGAAACTACCCAGGGCCAGCCAATTCTACTCTCACTACTTGCCCCTGCTACCAATCGCGATCGAGCAGTTTGATTTGTCCAGCTACGATCTGGTCATCAGCTCAGATGCAGGAGTGAGCAAAGGTGTCATCACTCCTCCTGAAACCTGTCACATCTGTTATTGCCACAGTCCAATGCGTTATGCCTGGAGCGCGTATCACACGTATCTGCGCGCCATCGAGAGTTCGTGGAAGCGAATGCTTGTTCCCTTCTTTATGAATCCACTTCGCGGCTGGGATTTGGCTTCGGCTTCAAGGGTTGATTACTTCCTGGCTAACTCTCAAACGGTCGCGAACCGAGTCGCCAAATACTATCGACGTGAGGCGCACGTCATTTTTCCGCCTGTTGCAATATCGAGTTTTTCGCTGGCCGACCCAACCCGGCACCAGTTTGTGGCTGTGGGTCAGTTGGTTCCTTACAAACGATTTGATCTGGCCATCGAAGCGTTTAACCACCTGGCTTATCCGCTTGTCATCGTGGGCGACGGACCGGAGTATTCGAGACTCAGGAGACGAGCTGGAGCGAACATCCGATTTCTGGGGAGAGTTTCCGATGCTGAGCTACGCCTTGCTTTGAGCCAAAGCCGTGCCCTTGTGTTTCCAGGGGAGGAAGATTTTGGAATGGTGGTCGTCGAAGCGCATGCCTGCGGCCGGCCTGTGATCGCTTTGGCCCGGGGGGGAGCCCTGGAGACGGTGATCCCCGAGCTCAACGGAATACTCTTCGCGGATGAAACGGTTCAGTCTCTCACGGAGGCCGTCCATCGTTTCGTAGCGATTGAGTCTCAATTTCAACCGGCGCTGATCCGGGAGACGTCAGCCCGATTTGATGAGAGCCGATTCAACGCCGAAGTGATTGCGTTTGTGTCGGAGAAGACAGAGGAGCACCGCCATCGATTCAAAGTGGAATCTCGTAAATGGAAACCTCCAAACCAGGATCCACAAAGGTAGCCTTCTTCTTTCCTCTGAGTTTGACGTAGTCCAACAGGGGATTATTCGTGAGTTCATGGGCCGCAGAGTCTGAAAAGACAACTGCCAATCGTACTCTATTCAGCGATAAGAAAGTCTCAGGATCCACAGCCGCATCGTTTGAGAGCTTGTCTCCATCCAGGATCTGCTCTTTTCCAAGCCAGGTATTGACCACAATTCGGGAATAGTCCAAGGGGCCAGAGTTCAACTCCGCCAGTTGTCGACGAGCCACATCCAAAGCCGGCATCCCTCCTTTGGAATAGACTTTATCGAAATATTGCTGGGTCGCGGTTTGCGGCCCCGGTTGGGCAAAAACCAATGCCCTGGCTCCATCAGACAGATTTCTTTCCAGGTGTTGCGCCACCTGGTAATCGATTTTAAGATTCTGATCTGCAATGAGCCGTTTGATGTAGCGATCCGTCTGAAACCAGCCCCAGACCATGGGCAACAGCAATATGAGATAGTAGGCGCCGGCGCGCGCCTTCCTGAATGCGGCTTCGGGTCTGGTGTCCAAGAGCCCAGCCCGTGGAATCAACCAATGCTTGATTTGTGAAAGCCCGAGGGCGGCCGCCCAGAATGGGAACAAGAGCAGCCAATGGGCTTCCCGGTCCGTGACATAACGTTGTTTGTGCGGTTCCACGCCATGGGCGGAGAAAACCAGGGTCAGCAATAAGAGCGAAGTTGCGGTCAGGATCATGCACAGGCCCGGCCTTTTCCAAAGTGACTCTCTCCAGAATGCAAAAAGACCAAGGCTGGCGAAAAGGGTTGTTATCGGCCCGGCATGATACACGGCCATCATCACGATATAGGGAATTCTCCAAAGCCGAGCCCAATCGGAAAGTCCTTCCAGTACATAAGTACCTTGCGGATTCAATCCTCGATTCAGCAAAATCCACAGCAGAGGAGCCCAGCCAAACCAGGCAGTCGTTCGGAAGAGCACACTCAAGTAATTGAACGCGGAACGCGAGGCCAGTCGCCGTCCAGCGTAATAGACGCCGGCAACCAGCGTGATGACCCAGCTTTCGTATCGGGTCAAGCAAGCTAGTCCCAGTGAAAAAGAGGTCCACCAGATACTCCGGCGGAGATCAGGACGCAGCAAAAAGTAGAGTCCCGAACACAAGGTCAGTACCATAAGGATTTCCTGGTAGGGCACAATCGAATGAACCAGCAGAAACGGACTGAAGATGAAGAAGAGGCTTGCGAGCCGGGCAACAGGCCGCTCCAACCAGGTGGTGGAGAAGAGATAGAAGACAGCACCGGCCGTGGCACCCAGGATGCTCATCAAGTAACGTACGATAAGGGGATCCTTTGAAACGAGGTTTGTCAGATAAATCAGAAGCTGCAGCAAGGGCAACTGATAGGCAATCAAAACTCTGTCGGCGTTCATCAGCCGGACCAAAGCATCCCCGCCATAAACGGCCGGATGGAGTTGGATGAGGGCGATTCGAACAATCAGCCCAAGGAGGAAAATGCCGGCAAGATCAAGCCACAGCCGGGGCTGTGCAGCGGAGTTGTTTTTTTTCAACTCGAACATTGTAACCTTGGGCCGGGGAGGCTTTGACCAAGCCCGGTGATGGTGGTCGGGTTAGCGTCGTGAGATGCAGGTGAAGCGCTCCTCGGGAGTGGCGGCGGGAACAGTTTCTGCCACGCGGTAGCCGAATGCACGAGCCAGCGAAGCGGATTCGCTCAAAAGCATGAGACCAACGATCGAGTTTCACATTTTGGACTACCTTGGATTTGGAGAGCCAGAATCCGTCGGGCGAGGCGATTGGGTTCATCATGACAAAGCCAACAACTGGAAGCGTGGATTGCGATTCGCGGATGCAGCCGGATTGTCGCTGCACCTGAGGGATCAGCTCAAGCGGCGCGAGGACTTTGAAAAACTGCCCGCATGGGTTCAGATCGAACTGGAGCAGAGGCAAAAGGATAACCTCGACCGAACCAGAGTCATGTTGCAGGAGTTTGTCGAGCTCAATCGCCAGCTCCAAGCTGCCGGTATTCGCTACCTAAACCTGAAAGGATTGCTCCTGGCTCCCGATTTCGTGGCCCGCTCAGAACAGAGGGCCCAGTACGACTACGACTTCCTGGTAAGGAAGGAAGACCTGCAACGCGCTTATCGCCTGTTTGTGGAAATCGGGTACTCCCCTTTGCACTCGACCAAGGCACTCGCAGCTGATCACTTACCCACCTTGATAAGGAAAACGGGCTGGCAATGGAAGGGAAACTATCACGATCCCACCATTCCTCGCGGAATCGAGCTGCATTTTCAACTATGGGACGCCGATTTCGAGATGCTCTCGATTCATTCCTTGGACAATGTTTGGGAAGATTCACGCTGCCAGTCCCTCGATTCGATCGAGGTGCCAGCATTATCTAGGGAAAACACCCTTCTCTACTGCACTCTTCATGCTTTCCGGCACCTGTTAAGGAACGATTTGAGACTCTCTCATCTTTACGAGATTGCCTTTTTTCTTCAGCGTTCTTCCAATCAAGAGGATTTCTGGCAAGGTTTCTTTGCCAGAGTAACGTCTTGTCCCAACACCGCGAAGGCCGTGGCCACGACCTTCGAACTGGCGAGATGTTTGTTCCTCGGAGTCCTGCCTCCGCCGATTCGACCGTTTGTCAGCCGCCATTTGCCCACGACGGCTGAGTCGTGGGTGCGGGCTTATGGCAGGAGCGGCGCCATTCACTGCTACCGCAAAAACAAGAATGCCCTGCTCTTGCACTTAAGTCTTCTTGACAGTAATCCCAAGCGGTGGGTTCTCCTCCGGCGGCGGCTTCTCCCGCGACATCTTCCTCTCCCCTCCTTTGGAGTACAAGTCCCACCAGAAGCACAGAGTCTCACCTTTCGCATGGTCAAGGCGGTGCGTTATCTTGGCCTCCTTTTGCATCGGTGCACATTTCACGTCCGGTCCCTGGCCGAGCTTTGCTTTCACATCCCATTCTGGTTCATTCAGCCGCATTGGCGAAAACGCGGAGGGGACAGGAGTTCGCCGGATTAGGCCGCAAGGCGGACATTGCGAGGTTGTGGATCGACGACGCGCGGAGTGCGTGGTGACGCCCAGCTGCAGCTGATCGGATTGGTGCGCTGTAAGGCTCAGCCCCCTCCCCAATGTGAAGCTCGCAGCCTTAATGTGCAGGCCAGGCCGCACACGCCTTTCGAGGAACCTCGTCAAAACCGAAACTTGGCTGATAGTGTGACACTTCGCATCTGTCCGGCAGTGACTAACTGCCCAAAAAAGCCAACAAATTCATAGCTTGGAATCGGGATCCCCAGATTCACGAGATTCAGCGCATTGGTGAAGTCACCTCGCAGCTGCAATTGGCGGCCTTCTCCCAGAGGAATGATTCTGAAGACAGCAAGGTCGAGATTCGCAAATCCTGGAGTTGGTCCGATGTTGCGCCCGGCGTTACCCAATTCAAATGGGCCAGGCTGAGCGAGCGCTGCTGAATTGTAGTAGAGGAATTCCGGATGCGGTACCGCCGACGTTGCAGGAATCTGTCTGCGCTCCTGGTCTGAGAGTACGAGTTTTTTGCCGGGCACCACATTCGGACGCTGCAAGACACCGCCGATGGTGGATTGAGTGACAAAGCCGCGCAGGTCTTGGGGGTAACCATCCTGGAAGGTGAGAATGGAGGATACTTGCCAAGGGCCAACCAAACGCGACATCCAACCCTCACTGAGAAAGCGTTTTCCGCCGCCAAAGGGAAGCTGATAAACCAGCGCTGACGTGAATCGCTTGCGAATATCGAATGCGGAGAGCCCGCGTTCGAGTTGCAGATTGCGTTCATCCTGCGCCCCTGGACTCTGGTAAAAATCTTTGACCGGGACGTCAGCGTCGTCAATGGACTTGGCCCAGGTGAAGGAGTTGATCGAGCTCAGAGTTGCGGAAAAGCGCTTCTCGAATCGCACCTGCAAGGAATGATACGTGGAGCTGGAACTGGTCTCATTTGCGATAATTTGCCCGAGGGACGGGAAGGTCCGGAGGTCTTGCAGCGTCCCGGCTCTTGGATCCAGGTTCTCCCCTGTCTCAACATGAAAGGCATTGTTCCAGTTCCGATAGCGAAAGAGATGTGTGCCTTTGCTCCCGGCATACACAGCTTCCAACAAGATTCCTTGAGGGAATTCACGCTGAATCCCCAGGTTCCACTGCTGCACATAAGGAGTGGAACTATTGGGATCAATATAGAAATAACTTGGCAGGCCAAACTCCGGTCGGTTGAAAGCATTGGCAGTCGTCAGCAGAGGCAGCGTGACCGGTGAATCATTGGTTTCTATTCGGACTCCATTCCTCACCAGGTTGTAGTAGAGCGCGCCAATCTCCTGAACAAAATAAGTACCGTATCCAGCTCGCAACACGGTCTGGGGCAGAAACCTGTAGGACAAGCCCAAGCGAGGTGCGAAGTTCGCGCGGTTAGCCCTAACTCCGTATTTTGGCAGCGGACTTTGATCCACGCCGATTCGCACTAACCTTGGAGGAGCAGGCAACCTCGAAAAGTCCAGATTGAAGTAGTTGTTTCGCTTTTCTCGAAAAGGCGTCGTGTAGTCATAGCGCAGCCCCAGGGTGACCGTGAACCGGCTATTCAGTCGCAAGGTATCCTCCACATAAGCGCTGTAGAGAATCCTCCACAAGTAAGCTTGGGCGCTTCCTACCGAGCGCGAGGCCTGCTGAGGAAATCCTAAAAGAAAATCGGCCAAAGCCAAGCCGGTCTCCGCAACTGGCTGACTTGGATCCGGACCTCGAGTGAAGGCGCCGGAATAACGAAAATTCCCGCGAGAAAACTCAGAAGCCCGGAAGTTGTCTTCGAATCGCTGAAAGCCAATTCCAGCATTGAGTGAGTGACGGCCCCGAATCAAGGTCGCTGTGTTGAACAACTGATAATGATTGTCGCGCTGGTTGGTGGGACGATTGGTGTCATCGTCCAGGAGCTGTATGAAATCAAGTCGAAACCCGGGAAATCCCCAGTTCAGCGGATCTCTCTCGATCCCATTGATGCCCAGTTCCCCGATGATGTCCCGGCGCCCTTCCTGATAGATTCCGTCAACAGCGCGGAGCCTGCTGTAACCCAGTTTGAAGTTGTTTAGAGAATTGAGGCCAAACAGATGCGTATAGTTGATCGCAAGGTTTTGAGAGCGAACGTTGGTCGTCACTCCGGTGAGAGGTCCATAGTTCCCATCCATATTCAATCGCTCATCACTCAAGTGATAAGTACCGTAAACCGCATCACCCGATGAGGTCTGGTGGTCGATCCTAATATTTCCCTGGTTATTATGCCTTCGACTGGGACGAACTGTCGGAAGGTTGTTAATGATCTGGTTTGGAAGGGTTGGTGGAGGCGTGAACGCCAACATCTTCAAAGCAATCAGGTCTATTCGACCCGCAGGAATGATGCCTCGGGGAAAGGGGGTCCGCGCTCCATCCTTCAGAGTCAGCGGATCATAAATCGTTACACCATAATCACTGAGGTCGCCGATCCGTGCTCTTTCGGTAGGAACCGTCGCCAGGCCTTGATTTTGGCTCCGTGCTTCCAGGCCTTCAAAGTGCACAAAGAAGAAGGTGCGGTTACGTCCCTGATAAAGTCTGGGCAGCCACAGAGGTCCTCCTAAGCTGGCGCCAAACTGGTTCTCCTTGAGTGCCGGCTTTGGCAGGACACCCAGCTCAGAGTTGAAGTTGTACGGCCGTGCGTTGAGAGCATCATTTCGAACGTAATCGTAGAACTCGGCATGGATTTGGTTTGTGCCGGAGCGCGAAACCAGATTGACGGTGCCTCCCGCGACCTGCCCAAAGGCAGCGGAGCTGGTGCTGGTTTGTACTCTCAACTCCTGCAACGATTCCGCCGAAGGAGCTGTGACAAACGCATTGATGTGACCATCAGTGTTGCTGATTCCGTCGAGAAGATAGCTGTTTCCAGTTTGGCGGTGGCCTCCAATGCTCAGGTTCTGTGCCAGGGCACCCCGCCCTGGCTGCAGGGGCGTTAGACCATTGTCGGTATACCCAGGCAAAGAGAGATTGACGATTCCGGCAGAGAGCCCTATCAGAGTCTGGATGTTTCTACCGGGCAGCTCGACAATGTTCTTCGCAGCAACCTGTCCGCCAACAGCCATGTTCTCCATCTGCATCAAGCTCTCTGTGGCGGAAACGGCGATCACTTCATTGATGGCTCCCACTTCCAATTCGAAGTCCATTCGAGCCGATTGATTCACTTGTAAGACAAGGGTCGCCGTCGCCTGCTTGAAATCGGCCTTGTTGACGCGAAGCTCATAGTTACCTGGCTTGAGAAAAGGGAAAGCATAGAGGCCGGAAGAGTTCGTGACCGTTTCCCGAGTGACGTTGGTCATCGTCTCCCTGGCTACAACGGTTCCTCCAGCAACAGGCAACCCGGAACCGTCGAGCACCAACCCACCGACCGTCGCAGTTTCGGTTTGCCCCAGCACAGCGGGGGCGGGGACCAACCCAAGTGAAAAGATCAGTCCGCAAACCCAGTACTTTAAAATCCTCCGTCTCGCGGTCCTCATCATGACCCACGCAGAGCGCTCACCCTCAACGGGTACTTGATTGACTTCCATCGGTTTTGACGATTTGTTTGCTGAAAAAACATTCTGTCCGCTTGTTCTCCTCCAGCCGAGAAAATAGAAATGGTCTTGAAAACTTAAGACTTCTTCAGCGTCGCTACAAGTCGCGACCGAGCGAATCGAATTTTCAAGAGGCCCAAGCCCCTATTTTGACCCCCGAACAACGTCAAGCTCCTGGCAAATCCGTGATCTCTGGTGCCCGCTGGGGATGAGAACGCTAACGATTCTGGCGCTGGCGCCTCGCCGGTATACGGCAAGCATTGCCGTGCAGGCCGTACCGTTGATATCTGCAATCGGTCGCCCCTGCGGCCGCAGGCGCTGCCGTAGCCCTTTATTTGGAGTTTTCATCCACTCATCGTTCAAATTCACTCGCCTTGCAGACAGGGGACCCGCTTCGATCTAAAATGGGTCATGTCCGTGTCGCAAGCCAACCGGAATTCGGCTCCGCAAACACAGGCGATCAGCGCCTCGTCTGACGAAGCGGTAAAAGTCCTGCTGCAAAGCGGTCCGACCGCACGCTGGGAGTATCGCGTGCTCAAACGGGCCGTTGACGTTATCTTTTCAGCGGGTGTCCTTATTGTGGCGGCACCTTTGATGCTTCTGATTGGAGTGGCTGTCAAATGCAGCGGCTCAGGACCGGTTCTGTTCAGGCAGCAACGTGTGGGCCGGAGCGGACAGCTATTTTGGATATATAAGTTCAGGACGCTGATCGACTCAGAACAGGCTGTGAGCGACCGCCACTGGACACGACCCATGGACAAGCGAATCACGCCACTGGGACGGATCCTGCGGCAAACGAGCCTGGACGAGTTACCGCAGTTCTACAACGTCTTGAGGGGCGACATGAGCCTGGCAGGCCCTCGGCCTGAGCGGCCTCATTTTGTCGAAGCGTTTCAACGCCGGCTGCCTGACTACTGGCAGCGGCATATCGTTCTCGGTGGCATCACGGGCTGGGCGCAGGTGAACGGCTGGCGAGGAGACACCTCTATTGAGAAGCGCCTGGAGCATGACCTCTACTACCTTCGCCACTGGACGCCCTGGCTGGATCTGAAGATTCTCCTGATGACTCTAGCTCGCGGGTTCTATCATCCCAACGCTGGCTGAGGTGACTCGGCCTGCTCGAGACAAGAACCAGGCTTAGGAGCGTTGCAAAGACCAACGCGTTGCCTGGGATGTGGAGATTGAAGTCGACGATGCTGTGCAACAGCATAGCGATCACGCCGGCCAGCGCACTGCGCGAAAGGATCAACCTCTCCCTTCCTGCTGGCTCCTGTCGCCAGTGGCTGAGCGTTCGCATCGTCAGATAACCCGCCCACAGGACCAAACCGAATCCGATGATGCCGCATTCAATCAGCAGCTGCAAGTAGTCGTTGTGGGCGAAGTTCCACACGGCCCGCCGCGGAACACCATCCACCGTGAGAAAATCCAGTTTCGAGCGATAGTTCGGCAGGACGTACTTAAATGTGCCCAGACCGGTGCCAAAAAATCTGAAATCTCGCACGATCATGAGCCCGTCTCCCCACAGTTCAAGGCGCTCAGGAGCATCCCGCACGACGTAGGAGAATCGCGTCGCGATATCCCGCCTGAACAGGAAAACGATGCAGCCCACAACAACCGTCAGGCAGACCCACGAACGCCAGTTCTTTCCGATCAAACCTTGCCGGGCAAGCGATACCATTAGCCAGGTGATGGCGATGACACAAGCGATCTGGCCCCCTCGGGAGAACGACAAGATCAATCCCAGCAGCATCGCCGTAAACGCGCCCATTGACAGGGCGAGATCCCAGTATCTCTTGACGAAGCCGCCAGTCCACACCCTGGCTGTTCGACCTCGTGTGATGGAGGGTCGCAGTCTGTTGCGGCTCACCTCCGAGCCTGGCTCGGATGGCAGCGATTCTCCAACCGATGACAACATTCTGGCGGCTCCCTCGATTCCCTTCGGCTGGGAAAGCTTGATCCACGCCACTCCTGCTGCCAAAGGCGTCAGCATGGCCAGAAGACCCGCGAGATGGTTGTGATTGATATAGGTGCCGGTGACTTCTTCCCGGTAGTGCACCTTGGAAAACCAGAAGATGGCCTGGCGGCCGCTCCAAAATTCGACCAGACCATACACCGCCTCGAAACCTGCAATCGCCAGCAAAGCAACCACAACGAATCGAATTGCTTCGCGGGACCGAAGATTGTTGACGAGAACCCAGCAAAAGGCTAGGCAGGTTGTGAATGCCAGAAGCCCCTCCCAGGTCGCCGCCGGGTAAATGGAGAGCTGGGTCCAGTGCCCTGAAGTGCCCGGAACCGGAGAGCCAGGCAAGAGAATGCTGTGTCGCAACGGCTCAGGCGACAGCTTGATCCTCAGTGCGATTGGCATGGGCAGCAGCTGTAACACCACAAGCAACAGAAAAAGCAGCGCCGGAAGCCAAAACGGGAGATCTGTGATGCGATGGTCGCGGAGATAAACGAGCTTAAGGAGCCAGGCTATGATCATCAGGAGCACAACAGTGCGAATGATCGTCTGAGCCCAGGGGTCCACGCCGCCGTATGCGAGCGGAGCAAAAATGATTAAAAAGAGGATCGCCGAAAGGACGATTCGGTCACAAACTCGAGGTAGCAATCCCGAGAATTCCTCCAAAACCGCGACGACCCAAGGGAAGTGAGATACGACCCTTCACCCATTGAAAGGTCACGAGAGGATTCATCCGAGCGCGTTCGATTCCTACGATTTCTTTTCCTGGCTGGGAGTGAGGAAAACGGCCACGGGGCCGAGCAGGCCGAGAGCGACAAACAGCAAATTGTTCGCAGCCACCTGAGTGTCTGCTTCGATTTGCGACACAACCACTGAGGCCGCGCCGATTCCGATCTGGAAGCTGGGATCTCCTGTACCATTCTCCACTTTGCTGGCCCAGGCAACAACAGGCCGGTCGGAAGTAATCTTCAGGAAGCCGTTCTGCCCCGTAACGCCTCCGCCAGAATTAAGCAGTTCGCGGACCACGCCGTTTTTCTGGGTCATTCCGTTACCGGCTACCATGAAGGAAATGGAGCTCCCAACCTGAGTCCCAGAGTTGTTCAAGAACGTCACGGTAACGTTGGCTGTTGAGCCGCTGACGGTGTTCACGCCGATGTTCGTGCGGAAAGTCCGCGCAACTCCGAAATCTCCCGTGTCGATCACTTCAGAAATGAACCCGGTCTGCCACGCCGTGTTCACATTGACGCCGGGAAAGAACCCTCCCGGTCCTTGGGCGCTGTTCACCTCTGAGACTGCGCTGAGAAGCCGGCCGTTAGTCGATTCAACGGTGATCGGTCCAAACTCACCGAGCCCGGCGCCAAGGTCCCCGAGAATGTCTGTGCTCCGAAACCGGCCGCCGACAGGAATCATTTGAGTGAGGGACTGGCCGATCGACGAGCCATCTTCCCGCCTGGCTCTGATCTCAACCATGTTGGGCTGGGTGTCAAGATTGAGAACGGCCAGAAAGGAAGTGAAGCTGGCTGTTCGCGCCGAAGAAGGAATCAGCAACTTGGTCCCCACGTCCTGGCGGGTCTGTTGTCCTCGCAGCATGGTGACACTGCCCAAGAGAACCAGTACCAGAAGCATTGCAGCCTTGCTCTTCACGGTCTCTCCTTTTGCATTCTTTGCGGTGCTTGCCAGCCAAAGACCCCCGCTATTTCACAAGGAACAGGTGGCCACCATCCTATAACGGGTGCAATCTCCTCTCAATAGATTTCCTCTCAGCGGTTGTTTTCTTCCGCTGGACCGTCAAGACCAATATCGGTTGGAACTGCCTGGATCGCCTCGATGGCTATTGCTCTTTAACGTGCGTTCCGGATGCTGCCGGGCGGAACAAGTCTCCCACGTTCTGGACTGGCTTTGGGAATACGGCCCAGCGATTGCAAATACGTCACAGGGCGAGCGTGGCACTTAGAGCAGTGACCTGATGATCTCTGCGGTTTTCATGGGATGGCCAGAGTAACTCAGCGTATAGGCCTCCGTTTTCAACAGTCTTTCCAGAGTTTGGCGATGCCGCTCAAGAACTGGATCCTCGGTTAGATAGATATCCCTCAGCAATCGCTCAAGAGCCAATTCGGCACTCAGCGGTTGAAGTGTCGCTTCCTTGCCGCAGTCGCGTTCCAGAAACACCAAGGCAGCTGGCTGGCAGGAGGTAACAGTACTCCCGGAGAATTCACTGCCGGCATCGATCTCCAAATACCACTCGTGATCACTTCTCAGCTGAGGTTGCCGTCCCGCCAATTCGGGGAAAAAATCAACGGCGTTGGGCAACAGGCGCAAATGCCAGGGCTTTCCCCAAAGTTCGAGCTGACTGTTGCCTCGGTCGACGCGCAGATGGACGACATCATCGGACAACACTTGCATTCCTGATCTCAGGCAGGCATACGCCAGCGTAGTCTTGCCGGCTCCCGAAACTCCGCAAATGAGAACCCCGCGACCGCCGAGGGCAACGCCGGAACAATGCACCGGCGTGTATGAGTGATGCACCGCCAGCACATAAAAGAGACACTCGACAAAAGTGCTGTTGAAGAAAGATGAGTCTTCAACGATGGCCTGCGTGACAAAACCCGCAGCCATTCCTGTGTTGAGGTCTGCAACCGCGAAGTTGGACGCTCCGCAGGCTATATGGAACAGGTGATTCAGCGATCGGAAACTGGGCTTGGGCCAGGGAGGGCCCTCCTGGCGATCCGGGTCAACGCATAATCGCAGCCGGAACCGCGCGTGGTCGCCCGGGGCGGGCCTGCCATAACGGCCCAAGCTTTCACGGGCCACTCGAATAACAGCTTCCTGATTGCTTTCGACCGTTACGACTGTTCCAATGGGAACGAAGCTCTCTTCAAACCGAATCGGAATTCCCCAGTGCAGGGGATCGGCATGCGATCTCACAGGTCCGGTCCTCAACTCGAAATGGTTTCGGGAGTCAATATTCCATAGACATTCGGGCTGGACAAGATCAATTAGGGAGGGTGACTCGGAGCGGACGCATGGGCGGCAGCGGCGATGTTTGTGAAGGGGCTGACGCGGAGATAGGAGACCCCGAGGCCGGGGGTGCAGCTGAGCCATTGGAGCAACTGGTCCCCGCCAGGTCTGACGATTGTCTGGCCCGCCAACGGTGGTTGATAGTCTTCAGTGCGCTCTGCTCCCTTACAGATTCATTCTCGGGCGCGTGAGCTCAGTTGCTACGGGCCTCGAAGGCTCGCTTTTAAGAAGGTCCTCTCTGCATGAGCCGTTTCATAAACTTCATGAACCCTGCGCCGTCATTCCTGTCGACCTGGATCCGGTTTGAATTACGGTCAGCGGTGTGTTGCAGTCACGCAGAGGAGGCGGAGCAAATTAGACCCAATAATTCCGATCCAGGCTTCGACACTGAATGGCTTCGGAAATGTGACGAGCCTGGATTCTGTCGCCGTGGTCCAGGTCGGCGAGGGTGCGGGAGACCTTCAGGATGCGATCGTAGGCGCGGGCACTCAAACCCATCTTCGTCATGG
>Ga0187892_10003314_pt1 | contig 29643 bp, 32 predicted proteins | sample MA1701073metaG_FD_139345 | JGI IMG/M metagenome (GOLD analysis project Ga0187892, IMG submission 139345) | Bio-ooze microbial communities from a basaltic lava cave in the Kipuka Kanohina Cave System on the Island of Hawaii, USA - MA170107-3 metaG ... | reverse complement strand
GTAGCTGAACAATCCGCTCTGGGAATCCACTTGGCCGCGCATTCTTCTTCTCCCTTGAACGACGCTGCCACTATGACAGGGCATCGCAATGATCGTTCGGGGAATTTTTCAACACCCTGTTAGCGGTTTTTGATGTTCCGCATGCCCGCGTACGCGGGCTTTTTTTTGCCGACGACCTGTTTTAAGGATGAACCGATTCCTTTGGGCGATGGCGCGCTTCTGGATCAGGCTCCGCTCGGGGCGCAATCCGCCCCGACGTCTCCCCGATCCGGTGTGGTACTTCGCGTTCGGCTCGAACATGAACGAACGCCTTTTCCGCGAGCGCCGGCATATGACGCCAATCGAGTCCAAGGTGGCGCGGCTCGACGGCTACCGCCTGTGCTTTACCGTGGCGGGCGGGCGCCGTCCCGGCGCCTCCGCGCCCGCCAATATCCGGGCGGCGCCGGGCCAAGCGGTGTACGGCGTGCTGTATCTGCTTCCGCTCCGCAAGTTCGCGCGCCTCGATGCGAGCGAAGGCCGGCAGTACGCGTATCTCGAGGTTGATGTGGTGGAGGCATCGGGCGCAAAGATCCGCGCGATGAGCTACATCGGTCCCGCCGACGCGCCCGAAGGGCGACCTTCGCGAGCCTACCTGGAGATCGTGCGCGCAGCCGCGCGCGAGCGCGGATTGCCGGCGCAATACATCGCGTTCCTCGAACGAATCGAGCCGCGCGAGGAATCGAAGCGTGGCGCCGCGTAGGGAACCCTTCGGCCGCATCGCGCTCGCCGGCGCGCTCTTTCAGGGCGGCGCTGCGGCGACCGACCCGGCCACCATCGTCGCGAGCCTCGCCCACGGCCTTTCCCAGAGTGCGTTCTGGGCGGCCGCGGCGGCGTCGGTCGTCCGTCTCGGCTGGCTCGCGCCGCAGATCCTGGTCGCGTACTGCGCGACCGCAAGGCCGCGCATGCCGTTTTATCGCCTCGGAGCGTTTGGCCGCGTCGCGGCGCTCGCAGCCGTCGCGCTCCTCGTCGCGGCGGGCGGATCGGCGCCCGGCGCGGCCGCGCTCGGCGCGCTGTTCCTCCTCTGGACGGCCTATGCCTTCATCGCCGGCGTCGTTGCGGTTCCGTATAACGACATCGTTGCCCGCCACATTGCGTCCGAACGCCGCAGCCGCCTGCTCGCGGCACGTTTCCTCGGCGGCGGCCTGCTCGCGCTGCTCGTCGCGGGGCTGGCCGAGCGCACCCTTGCGGGTTACGCGTTTCCGCTCGGGCACGCGGCGGTGCTCGGGCTCGGCGCGACGCTGCTCGCCGTTTCGGCGGTCTGCTTTGTTTCCGCCGGCGAGCCGCCGCTTGTGCGCGAGGCGCGAACGGCGAGCTTCGGGAGATTCCTCGCGCAAGGAATGGAAACGTGGCGGCGCGACGCGCGCTTTCGCTGGTTCGTCGCCAGCCAGTGGGCCGTGGGACTTGCGGCCCTCGCCACGCCGCTCTACGTCGTCGCCGCGGGCGACGCGCTCGCCGTGCGGGAGATCGCGTGGCTGCTTGGTGCGCAAACGCTCGGCGCACTGATCGCGAACCCCTGGTGGGGCGCGATCGGCGACCGGCGCGGCAAGCTCGCGCTTCTGTGGATCGTGACGCTCCTCAATCTGCTGCCTCCTGCGCTCGTGCTCGCCTGGTTCGCGGCGGGCGAGCGCGGGCACGCGCTGGCATGGTTCGGCGGGGCATTCTTCCTGCTCGGGGCGGCATCGAACGGGGCCGTGATTGCGCAGCTCGGCTATCTCATGGAAGTTTCCCCTGACGACATGCGTCCGGCCTACAGCGGCTACTTCAACATGCTGGTTGCGCCCGCGACGCTCTCGCCGCTCGTCGGCGCCGGCCTCGCCGGCCTTCATCCGGCGGCGCCATTCGCGGCCGCGCTCGCGTTCGGCGCGCTGACCGCCTCGGCAATCGTCCAGTTGCGCACCATCGACCGCGGCACTGAAAGGAGGTTGCCATGATGCGATTGCGCCAGCTGATCGCGAAATCCTGGTGGTTGTCGCACCTCTTTTATTGGCTGCGCGGCAAGCCGCTCGAAGGACGTCCGCAGGAAGAGATCTGGTATTTCGCGTACGGCGCCAACATGCACGACAGCGTGTTCCAGGGTTGGCGCGCAATACGGCCGCTGGAATGGCGCGCGGGACGGATATTCGGTTACCGGCTGCGCTTCAACCTCGAAGGACGCCCGATCGGAAAGTCCGCCCCGGCCAATCTCGAGCCCGACGCGAACAGCGAAACGTGGGGCGTTCTGTACCGGTTGACGCGCCGTCAATTGGTGCAGCTCGATGCGACCGAGGGGATGCGCTATCGCCATGTCTGGGCCGACGGCGAGGACAAGGAAGGGCGGCCGCTGCGCGCCGTCTCCTACATCACGGCGGGAAAGGAAACCGACGGCAATCCGTCCCTGCGCTATATCACGCTGCTTCGCGAAGGAGCGCGCGCGCACGGGCTTCCCGAGCACTGGATCAAGTATCTGGAGGGGATCAAGCATGCCGAATAGCCGAGGGGCAGCCCGGCGTTGGCGCGGTGCATTTCTCGGTGCGATCGCGGCGGCGCTCGTTTCCGCCTGCAGCGTGGTCGCGATCGGCTACCACTTCACGCCTTCGTTCGTTTACTGGCGCCTCGACCAGGCGCTCGACTTCGAAGCGGCGCAGGCCGCCGACGTGCGCGCGAGGCTCGATCGCCTCCACGCCTGGCACCGTCACAGCGAACTCGCCGACTACGCGCGTTTTCTCGGCGAGGTGCAGGCGCGGATCGCCAGCCCGGTGAGCGCCGCAGACGTGACCTGGTTGCATGAGGAGGTACGGCGGCGCTACACGCGGATTCTGGAGGCCGCGGCGGCCGACGCCGTCGAGGTGGTGTTGAGCCTGCGCGCCGAGCAGCTCGACGCGCTCGAGCGGCGCTTCGCGCGCATGAGCGCGGATTTCACGCGCCAGCGCGCGGACGTGGGTCCGGAGCGCGCCCGCGAGGACATGTATCGGCACGCGCTGAAAACCCTCGAACGCTGGTACGGTGCTTTCGACGACGGCGGACGTATCCGGCTGCGGCGCCTCGCCGACGAAATCCCCCTCGATACCCCGATGGAGCTGGAGGACCTTCGCCGCCGCCAGCGCGAGCTGCTCGCCTTTCTGCGCGCGGCAGTTGCCGGGAAGCTGACGGCGCGCGAAGAGATCGGCGAGCGTCTCAAGCGCTTCTTCGGCCGCTGGGACGAGGGCCGTACGATCGCTTACGCCGAGTACTCGGAACGGAATCGCGCGGCGTTGCATCGGTTCTACGCGGAGGCGGCAAACCTTGCGACGCCCGAGCAGCGCGCGCGCGCGCGCCGCGAACTGCAGTATTACATCGACGAGATCGCCGCCCTGTTGCCGCCGCGCATCGCGTCGCGCGCGGGCGCTCCTCCGGATCTTCATGCCAGAAGCCTCGGGCAAAGCAGTTCTCCCGCGCGGCCGTAGCGCGGTCCTGCCGTGGGCGCTGGGCGCGGCCAGCGTCGCGGTTTTCGCGTGGATACTTTCCCGGATCGACTATGTTGCGTTCTTCAGCGCGCTCGCGAACGCGAACGGCGTGTTCGTCGCGCTGGTGTCGGTGGCGATCCTCTTCGAGCAGTGGGTGGGGGCCGCGAAGTGGCGCCTGCTGCTCGCGGCCCTGGGCGGTGCTCGGCTCTCCCGGGTCTTCGCTGCAAATATGGCGGCCTCCCTGGTCGGCTACATCGTTCCGGTGGCCGGTTCGCCGATCGTTCGCAGCTGGCTCGTCGCGCGCTGCGAAGGGCTGCGGTTTGCATCCGTCCTTGCGACGATCGCCGTGGACCGGCTCGTGGACGGCGCCGCGTTCCTCGCTTTCGCCGCAGGGGTGATCTTCTTCATCAGCATGCCGCAAGCAGGCGAAGGGCTAAGCGCCGGTTTGATTGCCGCCGCGGCAGGCTCAGCGGCGATCCTCGCCGCGCTTGTGGCGCTGCTCGCGGCGTTTCGCCGCACGGTCCGCGCGGACGGGGCCGGCGTGCATCGCCTTGTCACGTGGGTCCCGGCTCGCCTGCGGGAGCGGGCGTATCAGATCCTCGGCGCGCTCGCGGATGGCACCGGGTGGCCGCGCAGCCCGGCGCGCGCAGCCGCGATCGTGCTGCTCGCCCTCGGCGTGAAGGCGCTCGCCGTCACGCATCTGCTGTACGCGGGGCTTGCGCTGGGGGTCTGGCTCGGGATCGCCCAGTACGTGCTGCTGATGGTGCTCCTCGGCTTCGTCCATCAGCTGTCGCGCTACGTGCAGATTCCGGGGGGGTGGTTGCTCGCGGCGGCGTTCCTGCTCGAGCTGCTCGGCGTGGACCGCGAGCGCGCGCTCGCCATGGCGCTGATCGTGCAAGTGAGCGCGATCGTCTCGAGCAACGCGGCCGGGGCGGCTTCGCTCGCTTGGTTCGGCGCCGAGCTGCGGGAACTCAAGGCCCTCTACGCGAGCGGCTCGCTCCCCGGCCCGCCACCTGAGCGCTGAGCGTCCTACTTCACGTCGATCGAGCGCGCGATTGTCTCGCCCTTCGCGGTGACGTGCGTCACGCTGACCACGCGCCCGCGCAGCGCAGGCAGATAGACGGTTTCGTTGCCTTTCTGGATCAGCGTGCCGAGCGGCACCTTGATCGTGACCTGCTCGGGCTTCGCGGTTTCGAGCACCATCGTGCCTTCGCAGCCGCCCGGCTTGAAGGTGCAGGCGGTGAGCTTGGTGCTCAGCACCTTGCCTTCGATTTTCTCCTGGGCCTGCACCGTCCACGAAAGGGCGGACAGCATTCCCGCGAAGGCCGCGGTCAAGAACAGTCTTCTGCGCATCTTCGATCTCCTTTCACTGCAGTGGTCCGCCGCTTGCGAGCTTGCCGTCGTGGATATGGATCACGCGCTCGGCCATCTGCGCGAGCGCCTCGGCGTGGGTGACGACGAGCACGGTGCGCTCGGCCGACACCTCGCGCAGCAGCTCGTAGATCATCTGCCCGGTCTTCGAGTCGAGGTTGCCGGTGGGCTCGTCGGCGAGGACGAGCGGCGCGTCGTTGGCGAGCGCGCGCGCGATGGCGGTGCGCTGCTGCTCGCCGCCCGAGAGCTCGGCCGGCCGGTGGCTCGCGCGCGCCTCCAGCCCGACCCGCGCGAGCAGCGCCTCGGCGCGCCGGCGCCGCTCGTTCGGCGCGACGCCCGCGAATTCCATCGGCAGCATCACGTTCTCGAGCGCGCTCAGGTTGGGAATCAGGTTGAAGCCCTGGAACACGAATCCGATCGTCTTCAGCCGGAACCCGGCGAGCGCGTTCTCGGGCAGCGCGCCCAGCGCCTGCCCGGCCACCGTGACCTCGCCCGAGCTCGGCCGGTCCATCGCGCCGACGAGGTGAAGGAGCGAGCTCTTGCCGCTGCCGCTGGGGCCCACGATCGCCGCCATGCCGCGCTCGGACACGGAAAGGTCGATCGCATCGAGCGCCCGCACCTCGGCGCGCCCCTTGCGGTACGCCTTCGATACCGAACGAAGTTCGATCAATGCCACGGTTCTACTCCTGTCTCATGGCTTGCAGCGGCGAGAGCCGAACGATGTGCAGCAAGCCGTGCGTACTTCCGGCGAGCGATACGAGCGCGACCGCTACCACGACGAGCGCGAGCTGCCCCGCGTCGAGCCCCGCGGAGACGCTCAATACTTCGAGCAACGTGTCCTTGTATTGCGCGGGCAGGAACGGCCCCACGGCCAGACCGAATGCCTGCTTCGCGAGCGGCGCTCCGAAGCCGAGGAACAGGACGAGGCCGAGCGCGCTGCCGGCAAGGCCGTAGGCGAACGCCTCGGCTAGGAAGGCCGCCGCGATCGAGCCGTTGGGAGCGCCGATCGCCTTCAGCGTGCCGATTTCCCACGCGCGCTGGCGCACGACCAGCAGCATCACGAAATACACGATCACCGCGGTGAGCAGCGCGGAAAGCCCGATGCCCGCGGCCGTCAGCCGAAGCACCGCGCGCGTCGTCGTGCTCTGGAACTCGGCGACACTCGTCGGGGCGATGATGTCCGCTTGCTCGCCGAGCGCGGCGCGAATCGCGCGCTCGACCGAAGGCACGTTGGCAGCGGAATCCGCCTTGACGTAGAGCCACGACAGCCCCCGCGGCACGCCGTAGATCTCGCGGAACGTGTCGAGCGGCATGAAAAGCTGCATGTCGCCGAAGACATAGCCGCTCGCATAGATGCCGACGATGGAGAGTTTCGCGGCGGGACGCTCGAGCGCGAAGATCACCGGATGGGTGCGCGTGAGGTCAAGGGTGAGCTCGGCAGGGAGCTTGTCCGGATGAATCCCCGTCCAGCGCGCGAAGCCCTGGCCGATCACCGCGACCCTGTTGCCGCGGTCCGCTTCGGTCAGGTCGCGGCCGGCGATGATCCTCCCGGTGCCGGCCTCGCCGTGCGATTCAAGCCGCTTGGTGTCGCCGGGATTGAAGCCCACCACCATCGCGAAGTTGTGGCCCTCGGTCGGGGTCATGGCGAGCAGATAGGTCTCGACCTTCTCCACGTGCGGGATCGCGCGCACCTTGTCGAGCGCCTCCGGCGGCAGGATGTCGGACTGCGCGACCATGTTGACGTGGCCCATGGAGCCGGCCGCGCGCACCTGCAGGGTCGCGTCCACGCTGCGCTGGAGCGCCGCCGTGTACGTTTCGACCGCCCGGCCGATTGTATGCATGACGAGCATCAGGAAAAACCCGGCGCCGACTAGCATCGTGACCGCCGCGAGCCGCGCGGTGCTTCTCGCCGCATTGCGAAAACCGAGCCCCACCATGCTCAGGCCTCGCTGCGCATCGCCTCGACCGGACGCAGCGTCCAGCCCTTCGCCACCGGGTAGAGGCTGCCGAGCGCGGCGAAGGCGAGCGCGCCGAGCAGGATCCAGCCGAGCGCGCCGACATCGGCGGCGAGCGCAATTCCGAGCGCCCGGCCAAGCGGCGCGGCGAACGCCCCTGCAACGAGCACCGCACCGAGCGCGGCGACACCGCTCAGGCAAAACGCCTCGCTGACGAACTGGATCGCGATCTCCCGGTTCGACGCGCCGATCGCCTTGAGCGTGCCGACCTCCGCCATGCGCTCGCGCATGGCGAGCAGCATGATCGAGCCGATCAGCACCGCGCCGACGGCAAACAGCAGCACAGCACCGAGCGCGGTAGCGAGCGCCATGCTGCCCAAAGTTGTGCGCGCGGTGGACACCGCTTCGGGCGTGGTGACGACATCGGCCTCGGGCAGGCCTTTCAGCTCTTCGACCAGGCGCTCGACGTTGGCGACCGAGTTCACGGTGACGAAGATCTTCGAGAGCTTCTTCCCGGGACTGAAGGCTTCGCGAAAGACTTCGATCGGCACGAACACGTGGTTGTCGCCGAAGTCGTTGGCCGTGGTGTAGATGCCGATCACGCGCACGCGCCGTGCCCCGATCGCGAACTCGAGCCGCGCGAGGTCGGCCCCGGCCGGGTCGGCGACACCGAGGCGCTGCTTGGCGTAGAGCTGTCCGACGATCGCGACCGGTGCGGCCGCGTCCTCGGGGCGGAAGGCGCGCCCGGCGAGGATGCGCGCATTCTCGTAGTCCACCTCTCCGATCGCGCGCAGCGCCGCGCCCGGATGCAGCCCGATGAGCATGGCGTAGACGTTCTTCTTGCGCGCATCCATCTGCGGCGCGTAGATGTATTCGTCCACGCGCGCGATATGCTTGGCGCTTGGCAGACTTCGCAGGCGCTCGAGCGTGTCGGTGGTGAAGTGCTCCTCGCCCGCCGGCCTGTCGGCACCGAAACCCCCGGTGCCGAAGGCGCCCGCTTCGCGCAGCTCGATGAGGGTGCCTACACGCGCGTCGAGCGCGGCGATCTGCTGGCGCGTGGCGATCGCCGCCTCGATCGCCAGGGCGAGAAAGCCCGTCACACTCGCAAGGAGCAGCACGACCACGGCCGTGCGCGCCCGGCTGCGCCAGGGATTGCGCAGCCCGCGCAGGGCCGGTCCGGTGATCTGGGCGAATCTCACGGTTAAGCTGAACCCTAATCGCCGTACCGCGGTACGGGATCAAGGCCTCCTGGATTTCGCGCTGCGGCAAAGGTTCCCGGCAGGAAGAACTTCTCGGCCGGACTTGACTCCGTATCGTGGTACGGGGTTTATGGTTCGAGCGGAGTCGCGAACATGGAAGCTATGACCATCGGTGCAGCCGCCCGCCAATCGGGCGTCGGTGTGGAAACGATCCGGTTCTACGAGCGGCGGGGGCTGATCGCGCAGCCGTCCAAGCCGTCGGGCGTCGGCCGGCGGCGCTATGCGCCGGAAATCGTCGAGCGCATCCGGTTCATCCGGCAGGCCCAGCAACTCGGCTTTGCGCTGCGCGAGATCCAGGAACTGCTCTCGCTGCAAGCGAATCCCGCAGCGGACTGCAGCGACGTGCGCCGCCGCGCGCTCGTGAAGATCGAGGAAGTGAATGCGCGCATCGCGCAACTCGCCGAGATCCGCAGCGCGCTGGTCCGGCTGCTCGCCGCCTGCCCGGGGAGCGGCGAACTCGGCGCCTGCTCGATCCTTGAGGCGCTGCGCGTCTCCGAGTCGGCCAAACCCGCACAGCCTGCGCATCGCGCCCGACGCCTGGGAAAGCGAGGAAACATGAAAACTGTCACCTTTCGTATCGAAGGCATGCACTGCGACGGTTGCGTGGACACGCTGAGGGCGCTGCTCGGCGCCGAAGCCGGCGTGGGCGCCATCGAGGTGTCTCTCGAACGCCGCGAGGCGCGCCTGCTTTACGATCCGGAGCTCACCGACGCCGATCGCCTCGCCGCGACCATCGAGAAGCCGGGCTATCGCGTGACCGGCCGCGAGCCGTGACCGAGTTCAGCGCATTCGACCTCGTCGTGCTGCCGGTCGGTCTCGGGCTGCTCGGCTTCATCGAGCCGTGCTCGATCGGCTCGACGCTCGTGTTCATCAAGTATCTCGAAGACCGCAGCTCCGCCGCAAAAATCGCGCAGGTCGGGATCTTCACCGCCGCGCGCGCGCTTTTTACCGGTGCGCTCGGCCTCGCCGCGGTGGCGCTCGGCACCGCTTTCATCGGCCTGCAGAAGGCCGGCTGGGTGCTGCTCGGCACGCTCTACGCGACGATCGGCGCACTGTTCATCGTCGGCCGCGCGAATCTCCTGATGGTGACGATCGGGCCGGCGCTTTCGCGCCTCTCGGGCGCGCAGGGCTCTGCGACGCTGGGGGTGCTCTTCGGACTGAATATCCCCGCGTGCGCCGCCCCGCTCGTCCTGGCGCTGTTCGCCGCCGCCGCAGCCGGCGGCGCGGCGGGCAGCACGTTCGCCGCCGGCTTCACATCGCTCGCGCTGTTCGGGCTCGCGCTGTCGGTTCCGCTCGTGCTTGCGGTGTTCTTCGAGCCGGTGCGGCGCATGCTGGACCGGCTTGCGGGTCTTTCGCGGCGCATTCCGTTCTGGACCGGCATCGTCCTTCTCGTGTTGGGGCTCTGGTCGATTCGCTTCGCATTCGTTGCCGAGCTCGCGCCATAGGAGACGCGATGGAACTCCTCGCGCAATTCGAGCACGTTTCGATCGCCTCGGTGGCGGGCGTGGCGCTCGTCATGGCCGCCGGCCTCCTGATGGGCGTCGCCCCGAGCTCGCTGCCGATGTACTCGGTCGTGGTTGGATCGGTCGCAGCGCGCAGCGGCGAATCGGCCGGCGTCCGCCGGGGCCTGGTGTTCGCGCTCGGCTTTGTGCTCGGCCTTGCGAGTGCCGACGCGCTGATCGGCGCGCTGTTCGGCTTCTTCGGGCAGGCGGTGATCGCCGCGCTCGGCCGCTCGCTCGGCCTGATGAACCTGCTGATCGGGGCGCTGCTCGCTGCGGTGGGCCTGGCGCTTTTGCGCGTCATCCGTATGCCTTGGCCCCGATTTCGCGCGCAGCCCCGCCCGATGAAGTCTTTCGGGGGCGCGTTCGGCCTCGGTATCCCGTTCGGGTTTTCGACCTGTCCGGCATGCACGCCCATGACCCTGCCGATTCTCGGCGCGGCCGCGGCTACGGGCTCGCTCTGGCTGGGCGCGGCGCTGATGTTCATCTTCGGCCTGGCACGGGGTGCGCCGCTCGTCGCCGCGGCGGTGGCCGCGGATCTCGTCAAGCTCGTGCCCCGATTCGCGCCGATCGTGCCGCGTATCGAACGGGCGGGCGGCGTGCTGGTGGTGCTCGTCGCGTTTTATTTCTTTTACTTGAGCGCCTTTTACGCCGGACTCGCGCCGGCAATCGACTGGCTGATTCTTCGTTGATGAGGATCGTATGACTGCTCATTCGTTCTCTTTCGCGGCGGGGCTGCTTCTGAGCGCGTCGCAATTCGGCTGGGTTGCCGCGCCGGCGGCGGCGCAGACGGAATTCCGTTACGACAACAGAAGCGCGGACGTGGCCGCGCATTGGGCAGCGCGCGCGACCCTCGCGAACGCGGTGATGTTCAGCGGGCTGGGCGAGCCGCTCAATATGTCGGTCGAGGAGCGCGACGCGGTGCTCAAGCACGCAGGCTATGTGACACGCCCGCCTCTGCCCAAGGTGGCGATCGTCGGCGCGGTGTACGCGGGAGGAGCGCCGAGCTTGGAAGGGAAACCCGACGCCGCAAACCCAGCGACGCTGCGGTGGGACCAATCGACGTTCGATCGCACGCTCGATCCGGCCGCGCAGGCCTGGACGCTCATCAAGATCACGAGCGCGGCGTTCCACCTTCAATACCATGAGCCCAAGGAAGACAAGCGCATCGGGCTCATGATGTGGCCGCAGGCGGTGGCGCAGGCCGACGTGCTCGCGAAGCGCCTGCGCAGTCGTGATGGACTGTTCGTCGCGCGCAGGGCGGACGGCACGCTGGCCGCCCCGAAGCCGCGCGACCAGGCCGCGGTGCTCTGGGCAGTGTCCAACCTGATTCTCGCGGCGAGCGCGAAGAGCGACGACTATTGGCACAAGGCCTACCGCGAGCTGATCGACCCGGACGATTACCGCAAGCTCGCCGATACGGCGCTCGCGGCAGTGGAGAAGCTCGCGGCGCAGTCGCCGGGGGATCGCGCGCTCGCGATCGAGGCGCTGGGACGCCACGCGCTCGGGGCGGCAAACAAGGCCGCGCGCGCGAAGTCTTTGAGCCTCGCGCGCGCCCAGGCTGAATCGCTCGCGGGCTCCGCCGAAGGCGGGCTGGAGGAGATCGGGCTCGCGACCTACGGGCTCGTGGAAGCCTCGCGCCTGCTTGCCGAGCCGCGGTTCGCCGCCGCCGCCGCGGATCTCTTCCGCGCACGCCTCATGCCGCGGTGGAACGAGACGCTGGGCGTTTTCACACCGCCGGCCGCGGCAGCTCCGCTGGCATACACCCCGCGAACACTGGCGGCACTGGTAGCGGCGCTCAATGCGATGCGCTGGCACGGCCCGCAGGAGCTGGCGCGCGAGGCCGAGCGCGTCTACCCGCGGCTCTTTCAAACCGTGCTGGTGGGCGCCGGAATGCTGCGCGCGAGCCCGCTCCCGATCGTGACGCCGCTCTACCGGGAAAAGGAGCCGGACGCGCATTTCGCGCACCCGGGGCTGCCCTCGCCGGATGCGGCGCGCGTCGCGCCGGTGTTCGCGGGCGAGGTTCGCCACGAGGCGGGCGCGTGGCGGCTGAGCGACCCGACCTTCCGAACCGCGGATGCGATGTTTCTCGCCGTGATGCTTGCCATGCGCCAAGGGGAGGATGCCGATCCGTTCCTGCCTGCGGCGCGTCTCGCCGCGCTCAAGCGCTAACGAGGAATCGATGAACACCGCACGAGCCGGGACCGAGACCATGCAGGTCAAGATCGGCGGCATGAGCTGCTCGTTTTGCGCCAATTCGATCACGCGCGCGCTCGGCCGCGAGCGGGGCGTCGAGGAGGTGCACGTCTCGCTCGCGCATGAGGAAGCGCTGGTGCGCTACCGGTCCGCGGAAACTGATGCAGCGACCCTCGAGGAAGTGCTGCGCTCGCTCGGCTACATCGTGCGCGACCCGCGCAAGCTGGACGCGTTCGCGGAAAGCCTCGCGCTCAGGCGCCGGGAACGCAACGACCTCGCCTCGGCGGCGTTTTTCGCCGTGTCCGGCGTCCTCGCGATGAGCGCGATGTGGCTCAAGCTTTTCCAGATGGAGGACTGGCAAGTCTGGACGGCCTGGGCGATCGCGTCCTACGTCTTCTTCTGGAACGGACGGCGCATCATCCGCATGGCATGGGGCGCGGCGCGGCGAGGCATCGCCAATCAGCACTTGCTGCTCAGTATCGGGGCGATCGGAGGCTACGCCGGGGGGCTGCTCGGAACACCCCTGCCCCTGCTTGACTGGTACGGGTTCGTCGGCTTCCCGCCCGTGGACTTCTTTGGTGTGGTGGTGTTTCTCACCACCTATCATCTGCTCTCCGGGTACGTGTCGCTCGTCGTGCGCACCAAAGCCTCCGAGAGCGTGCGCCGGCTGCTTTCGCTCCAGCCCGAGAGGGCGCGCGTGGTGCGCGAGGGCCGCGAGATCGAGGTGCCGGTTGACGAGGTCGGGGCCGGCGAGCGCGTGCGCGTGCGCCCCGGCGAGCGCGTGCCGGTGGACGGCGTGGTCGAGGACGGCACGAGCGCCGTGGACCAGTCGCTGGTCACCGGCGAGCCGATCCCCGAGGACAAGGGGCCGGGCGATGAAGTGATCGGGGGGAGCATCAACCAGACCGGAACGCTCGTCGTTCGGGTGACGCGCGTGGGCGAGGAGACGTTCCTGCGGCAGGTCGCGCGCCATGTCGAGGAGGCGAAGGCGATGAAGCCCGGCATCATCGTGCTCGTGGACCGGGTGCTGCTCCGGTATGTCCCGGCGGTGCTCGGCATCGCCGCCGCGGCGTTCCTTTTCTGGGGCTTTGCGCCTCTTGCCTGGGGCGCGGGCATGCTCTGGGTCACCGCGATCTACGCTGGCGTCACGGTGCTCGTCATGGGCTACCCCTGCGCGCTTGGGATGGCGACCCCCTTGGCGTTGATTCGCGGGGGCGGGATCGCCGCCGAGCGAGGGATCCTGCTGCGCTCGGGCGAGGCGTTCCAGATCATCAAGGACGTAACGCACGTCGTGTTCGACAAGACCGGAACGCTCACCGAGGGCAAGCCGCGGCTCGTCGCGCTCGAGCCGCTTGGGGGCTTCGAGCGCGCCGAGGTGCTAGGGCTTGCAGCGGGCGCCGAAGCACCCTCCGAGCACCCGCTTGCGCGCGCGATCGTAGAGGCGGCCGAGCGCGAGGACATCGAAGCGCCGGCCGCCGAGCGGTTTCTCGCCGCCGCCGGACGCGGTGTCGAGGCGCGCGTCGAAGGGCGCACCGTGCTCGTCGGCACTGGCCGCTATCTCGCCGAGCAGGGCGTCGCGACCGAGTCTGCGGCGAGCGTGCTGAAGGCGCACGAGACGCTGGCGCACACCTGCGTCCTGGTGGCGGTCGAGCGAAGCGTCGCCGGCGTGCTCGCAATCGCCGACGCGGTGAAACCGGACGCGGCGGATGCGGTGCGAACGCTCAAGCGCCGCGGTATCGTCCCGGTGCTCGTTACCGGCGACAACCGCAGCACCGCCGAGGCGGTGGCGCGCGCGGCTGGTATCGAAGAGGTCCACGCCCAGATCCTGCCGCAGGAGAAAGCCGACCTGGTGCGCGAACTGCAGCGTAAGGGCGCGCGGGTTGCGATGGTCGGCGACGGCATCAACGACGCGCCGGCGCTCACGCAGGCGCACGTCGGCATCGCGATCGGCGCGGGCACGGACATCGCCATCGAGTCGGCCGACGTGGTGCTTGTCGGCAAGCGCCTTGCGGCCGTCCCCGAGGCGATCGAAATCGGCGGCATGAGCTACCGCAAGACCGTGCAAAACCTGTGGCTTGCGTTCTTCTTCAATGGCGTCGGAGTGCCGGTCGCGGCGACCGCGGTGCTGCATCCGACCTGGGCGATGGCGGCAATGGCGGCGAGCGTGAGCGCGGTGCTCGCCAATTCCTTCGGCGGGCGGTTGTTGCGCGCGGGCCCGGCCGCGGCCGCACTCATCCGCCCCGCGCTGGCTGGCAATGATGCCGACAGGTCGGAGGTCGTCTTTTCGGTGCCCGGCATGCGCTGCGCGGGCTGCGTGGACACGATTCGGGCGGGACTTTCCTTCGAGGCCGGGGTCGTATCCGCAGACGGCGACGCGAAGGCGAAGACGATCCGTGTTTGCTACCTCGCTTCGGCCACGTCGCCGGAGCACATCGAGGCCGCAGTCGAGCGTCTTGGATTCCGGGTTGGGCGGCACAGCCTTGGTTGAATGTAGGCGGGGTCGCTGCGCTGCGGCCTACTTCCTGAGCTTGCCCCAGAGCTCGTCGAGCCGCGCGTAGCGTCCGCAGCCGGTGACGTAGACCTTGTAGCGCACCGGATTCTTCTTGTAATAGTCCTGGTGGTAGTCCTCGGCCGGCCAGAATTCGGTCGCCTGGACGATCGGCGTCACGATTGGTTGCTTGAAGGGTTTGGATTTCTCCCACTTCGCCTTCGAGGCCTCGGCGAGGCGCTTCTGCTCCTCGTCGTGCCAGAAGATCGAAGGCCGGTATTGCGAGCCGACGTCGCAGAACTGCCGGTCCTTCACCGTGGGATCGTGGTTGACCCAGAACTGCTCGAGCAGCCGCTCGTACCTGACCTTCGCTGGGTCGTACACGACCTGCAAAACCTCGGTGTGGCCGGTGACGCCCGAGGACACTTCCTGGTAGGTCGGGTTCTTCTTGTTTCCGCCCATGTACCCGGAGGTGGTCGAAATTACGCCGGGAACCTTGTCCATTGCCTCCTCCGTGCACCAGAAGCAGCCGGCGGCGAAGGTGGCTTTGGCGAGTCCGGACGGTTGGCCCTGGGCAAAGACAGGGGAGGCTGCGAAGGCGGCCAGACAGAGCGGCAGGGCGAGAAGTCGGGCAAACATGATGCACGGTTCCTTTCGTGGCGTCGCCGGTTGGTCGCTATTAAGACCGCTGGCTTACGCTTCAGTTCGGCGGGCGCCGAGTCGAGAGTTCGCGTCGAAGTGATCGGGATTGAAAGCGGTGACGGCCGATCCCCGACTGGAGACCGTCTTCGTCAACATGCGGGCTGCGGGAATCGGCGTCACGCTGAAGAAGCGCTAGGCGTGATCCGGGAACGCGCGCGGACCCGCGGGTCCTTCGATGCCGCGGTGTCGAGCCTGTTCTTCCACCATCTCAGGCGCGACGCCAAGGGTGCGGCGCCCGCCGAGATCTTCCGCGTGCTGAAGCCGGGCGGCTCGCTGCACGTCGCCGACTGGGGCCGGCATGGCGCTTATTCGGCGGCCAAGCCCGGAATCGGCAAGACCTGGGCCGGCTTGACCTCGGCTGCCTTACTTCGACAGCTCGATCGACTGCCTGGGCGCGAGCGCGGTGATCGGGATCCGGATGCCCATCGAATCGAGCACCGAGTGCATCTCCGCGACCGTCGGCGCCCCCGGCGGCGGCGACACGCGATGGTGATGCGGCGTGAGCATCTTCAGGTTCGGGCTCTTGCCCGCGACCAGCTTGACCGCCATGCCGATGTCCTGCGGCTCGCCGCTCGGGTGCATGAGGAAGATCATCGCGTCGGGCTTGTAGGCCTCCGCCCACATCGCCATGTCCTGGGTCGCGGCGGAGCTGCCCGGGAAGTAGACGGTATACCCGTTCTCGAAGGTCACCATGAATCCGGCCGCCGCGCCGCCGTAGATCGGAGCGACCTCGGACGGTGTATCGCGCCCGCTGCCCGATCCATGCACCGATCCGACGACGCGGATCGTGATCCCCTCCCATGCGAAACGCCCGCCCGGATTGCGCCGCATCACCTGCGCCTCGGGCACGCCCCTGCCGACGAACCAGCTGCCAAGCTCGAACGGCGTCACGATGCGCGCTCCGGTCGCCTTGGCGATCGCGACCGCATCGCCGATCTCGTCGCGGTGCCCGTTGGGAATGAGGATGAGATCAGCCTTGGCAATCTCCTCCAATTTCACCCCGGCCGCGGCATCGGGATTGCCGGTGATGAAGGGATTGGTGAGGATCACCTTTCCGCCGGGGGAGGTGAAGCGGAAGAACGACCACGTCAGCCATTCGAGCTTGACGGCCCCGGCCTGCGCCAGCGCGCCGGGACTGGAGGCCCCGCCGGCCGCCGCGAACAGAATCGCGAGCGTCAGCTTGGCGAAACGCCAGTGGAACCGGTCATTTCCCGACATGATCTCCTCCTGTCCAGAAACGGCGTACACCGGACCGGGCCACTCTATTCCGGCCTTCGTTTACAATGCGCTGCGCTATGCAGCCGCATGAGTCGATGGACCCGGTTCCCTTGATGGTTCGCTTTCTCGCTGCCGCGCATCTCGCGCTCGCCATGTAATGTACGCGATCCTGGCACGCTACCCGAAGTTCGGGCCGCCGTCTGGTGCGGGGCGACCTCCTGCGCGCGCGCGCGGGCCGATCGCCTCGTTTGGCCATACGAAGCTCTCCCTGCCCGAATCGTTCCCCGGCGAGCGAAGCTAGAGCCGGAGCAGGAGCCTGGCGCCGCTTGATCCCGGTCAAGCGCCGGCGCGACCACCGGCAGACGATCTGACTTTGCATTCGAAGCGATGAAACCGCGGCACAAGAGAATGGCGCTCATCGCCGGCGGGCTCGCGGCGCTCGGCGCCGCCGCCGGGCTGGTCCTTTATGCCTTCCAGGGCAACGTGGTGTTCTTTTTCACCCCGAGCCAGGTGGCGGCCAACGAAGCACCGCGCGAGCGCGCATTCCGCATCGGCGGGCTGGTCGAGGCGGGGAGCGTCAAGCGCCAAAAGGACGGACTCACCGTGCGCTTCAACGTCACGGACAACGCCAAAACCGTTTCGGTGGCCTACTCGGGCATCCTTCCGGATCTTTTCCGGGAGGGCAAAGGCGTGGTCGCCCAGGGCAAGCTCGGGCCCGACGGCGTGTTCCTCGCGACTCAGGTTCTGGCAAAGCACGACGAGAACTACATGCCGCCCGAGGCGGCCGGAGCGCTCGAGCACGCCGCCAGGGCGCAGAAGAGCATCTCCGGGCGCTAAAATGCGCGCGTGATTCCGGAGCTCGGCCACTTCGCTCTCGCGCTCGCGCTCGCGCTCGCGCTCGCGCAGGGCGTGCTGCCGCTTGCCGGCGCCGCGCGCAGGATCCCGGAGTGGATCGGGCTCGCGCGTCCCGCCGCGCAGGCGCAGTTCCTGTGCCTCGCCGTCGCCTTCGCGGCCCTGGCGTACTCGTTCGTCGCGAGCGATTTCTCCGTGCTCAACGTCGCCAGCAACTCGAACTCTCGACTGCCTGCCGGCTACCGCTTCGCCGCGAGCTGGGGCTCGCACGAGGGCTCGCTCATGTTGTGGATGCTGATGTACGGCGCGTGGATGCTCGCGGTGTCGGTGTTCAGCCGCAACCTTCCCGAGGAGATGGTCGCGCGCGTGCTCGGGGTGATGGGCCTGGTCGGCGCCGGGTTCCTGCTGTTCATGCTCACGACCTCGAACCCGTTCGAGCGGCTCGATCCGCCCGCGGCCGAAGGGCGCGATCTCAATCCGCTCCTGCAGGACCCGGGCATGGCGATCCACCCGCCGCTGCTCTACATGGGGTACGTCGGCTTCTCGGTCGCGTTCGCATTCGCGATCGCGGCGCTCATCGGCGGCCGGCTCGATGCCACCTGGGCGCGCTGGTCGCGCCCGTGGACGACCGCCGCCTGGTCCTTTCTCACCTGTGGCATCGCGGTCGGGAGCTGGTGGGCGTACTACGAGCTGGGCTGGGGCGGCTGGTGGTTCTGGGACCCGGTCGAGAATGCCTCATTCATGCCCTGGCTGGTGGGCACCGCGCTCATCCACTCGCTCGCGGTCACCGAGAAGCGCGGCGGCTTCCGGAATTGGACCGTATTGCTTGCGATCTGCGCCTTCAGTCTGAGCCTCCTCGGCACCTTCCTCGTGCGCTCGGGCGTGCTCACCTCGGTACACGCGTTCGCCACCGACCCGACGCGCGGCATCTTCATCCTAGGCTTCCTGGTGCTGGTAATCGGCGGCTCGCTCGCGCTCTTCGCCTGGCGCGCCGGGCGCGTGGGACTGGGCGGCGCCTTTGAGCTGGTGTCGCGCGAATCGTTTCTGCTCGCGAACAACGTGCTGCTCGTGGTCGCCGCCGGATCGGTGCTGCTCGGAACGCTCTATCCGCTCTTTCTCGATGCGCTCGGCCTGGGCAAGATCTCGGTCGGGCCGCCGTACTTCGAGGCGGTGTTCGTGCCGCTCATGGCGCCGGCGGCGTTTCTGATGGGGATCGGGCCGCTCGCGCGCTGGAAGGAGGCGCGGCTGCCGGAGCTTGCGGTGCGGCTGCGCTGGGCGGCCGCGGTGTCGCTCGTCTCAGCACTGCTCGTGCCGGCGATCGCCGGGGACTGGTCGCTGCTCGTCGCTTTCGGGCTCGCCCTCGGCTTCTGGATCCTCGCGGCATCGGCCGTCAACCTGTACCAGCGTGTCGGCGGCGCGGGCGCGAACCTGCCGGCGCGGCTGCGCGCACAGCCGCGCGGCTTCTACGGGATGCTCGTTGCGCACTGCGGCGTGGCGGTGCTGATTCTCGGCGTGACGCTGGTGCGAGGCTTCGAAGTGGAACGCGACGTGCGCATGGCGGTCAATGACAGGGTGACGGTCGGCGCTTATACGTTCCGCTTCGCGGGCCTCGCGCAGGCGCGAGGGCCCAACTACGTCGCCGAGCGCGGAACGTTCGAGGTCGCGCGTGCGGGCGCTCGCGCGATGACGCTCCATCCGGAGAAGCGCACCTATCTCGCCCAGCCTTCGTCGCCGATGACCGAGGCGGCGATCGCGACCGGCGTCGCCGGCGATGTCTATGTGACCCTCGGCGAGCCCCTGGAGGGCGGGGCGTGGCTGGTGCGCATCTATGTCAAGCCGTTCGTGACCTGGATCTGGGGCGGCGCATTCCTGATGGCGCTCGGGGGCCTCGTCGCGCTCTCGGACCGGCGTTACCGGCTCGCCGCGCGGCGCGAGCGCGCCGCACCGCACGCGGGCGGCGTCGCGGTCGCGCCGTAGCCGCGAAGGGCAGCTCCTGAAACGGTTCCTCATCCCGCTCGGGGTGTTCCTCGTGGTCGCGGCGTTCCTCGCCATCGGCCTCGGGCTCAATCCGCGCGAGGTGCCTTCGCCGTTCGTCGGCAAGAGCGTTCCGGCGTTTGCGGCGCCGCTGCTCAAGGAGCCGCAGCGCAAGTTCTCGCAGGAGGAGATGCTCGGAAAGGTGTGGGTGCTCAACTTCTGGGCCACCTGGTGCCCGCCCTGCCGCGAGGAGCATCCCCTGCTCGTGGAGCTGGCGCGCAAGGAGCGCGTGCCGATCGTCGGCATCAACTACAAGGACGATCCCGCCCGCGCCATCGCGTGGCTGAGGGATCTGGGCGACCCGTATGTCGCGACGCTCACCGATTTCGAGGGCCGGATGGGCATTGACTTCGGCGTGTACGGCATGCCGGAGACTTTCGTCATCGATCGCAAGGGCGTGATCCGCTACAAGAGGATCGGCGTGATCGACCGCGCCCGGCTGGACGCGGAGATCCTGCCGCTGCTCAAGGAGCTGCAGCGCCCATGAGGACTGTGCTCGCGCTGCTGATGCTTCTGCTCGCGCAATCGCCCGGGACCGCATGGGCGGACTCGCACGCAGAGCTCGACCGTCGCGCAAAGGATCTCGCCGCGCAATTGCGCTGCCTGGTGTGCCAGAACCAGACGATCGCCGAGTCGAACGCCGAGCTCGCGCGCGACCTCCGCGCCGTGGTGCGTGAGCAGCTCTCGCAGGGCCGCAGCGACCGGGAGATCATCGCCTTCATGGTCGCGCGCTACGGCGATTTCGTGCTCTACAAGCCGCCGCTCAAGGCGACGACGCTGCTCCTCTGGTTCGGCCCGGCGCTGCTGCTTGCGGCGGGCGCGGCGACCCTCTTCCTGTACCTGCGGCGGCGCCGCGGGCGGCTCGACGAGCGCGCGCTCACCGAGGAGGAGCAGCGAAGGGCGCGCACGCTCCTCGAAGGCGCGAGCGATCGGGAAGCGCGGTGATCTGGTTCTGGTCGGCGGCCGTCGTTCTCGCCGCCGCGGCGATCGGCTGGCTGCTGCTGCCACTCGCGCGTCGCGGCCCGCGGGAAGCGCGCATCGAGCTGCCGGCCTCGAACCTCGCGATCCTGCGCGACCAGCTCGCGGAGCTCGACCGCGATCTCGCCCAGGGGGCGATATCCGCCGAGCACCACGCGCAGGCGCGAAGCGAGATCGAGCGCCGCGCACTGGAGGAGGGCGGGGCCGTCACAGCGGCGGGCGACGCTCCTCGCGCCCGGCGCGGCGTGCGGGCGACGCTCCTCGCGCTCGGCGCGGCAATTCCCGTGCTCGCCGCGGTGCTCTACCTCGCGCTCGGCAATCCGCAGTCGATCCTGCGTGCGACGCCCGGCGGGGACCGCGAGGAGGCTGGCGCCGAGCGGGTCGGCGCGATGCTCGCGGAGCTCGCGGCCGGGGCCGACCGCTACCCCGATGAGGCGCGGGGCTGGGCCGTCCTCGGCCGCCTGTATTCCGTGCTCGGGCGCCATCAGGAGTCGGCCGCCGCCTATGCGCGGCTCGCCGATCTGGTGAAGAACGACGCCGACGTGTTCGCCGACTACGCCTTTGCCCTCGCGCAGAGCCAGGGCCGGCGCGCAGACGACAAGGTGCGCGAGCTCGTCGAACGCGCGCTCGCGCTCGATCCCGGCCATCTCAAGGCGCTGGTGATGGCCGGCGGCGCCGCGACCCAGCGCGGCGATCACGCGGCGGCGCTGCGCTACTGGGAAGCGGTGCAACGCCAGGTCGCGCCCGATTCGCAGCTCGGCCGCGCGGTCGCCAGCGGGATCGCCGATGCGCGCAAGGCCGCTGCCGCAGGCGGCACCAAGCAGCCGGCGGGCGCGGCGGCAAGCGTGAGCGGCACGGTGCGCCTGATCCCCGCGCTCGCTGCACGCGTCGCACCGGAGGATACCGTGTTCGTATCGGCGCGCGCGGTCAAAGGGCCGGCGATGCCGCTTGCAGTGCTGCGCCGACGCGCGGCCGACCTGCCCTTCGCTTTCACGCTCGATGACGCGCAGGCGATGATGCCGGAGATGAAGCTCTCGGATTATCCGGAGGTGACGATCGCGGCGCGCGTGTCGAAATCGGGCAGCGCGACGCGGCAGAAGGGGGACCTGGAAGGCGGCGGCCGGAACGTGAGAGTCGGCGCGAGCGGGATCGAGCTGCTCATCGATCGGGTCGTGAAGTGATCGCACGCCGCGCGGCGCGGTGGCGCGCGAGCACGAGAACGATCTCGAGGGCGATCGCCGCGGCCGTGACGGCGTAGGAACCCCAGACGTACAAGCCGTAGCCGCCCATGGCGAGAAACTCGGCGAGGCTCGCCCACTTCATCGCGGCGCGCTCCCCGGCTCCTTCACCCAGTCGGCGTTGCGCTCGCGCTCGAGCATGATCGCGCGCACGCGCACGAGCGAGGCGGCGATCGAATACAACCATAAGGCAAGCGCCATGACGAGCATGCCCGCGAACATGCTCGCCGCCATGCTCGGGCTTTTCGTGAGGCTCACCGAGGCGCCCTGGTGCAGCGTATGCCACCATTGCACCGAAAAGTAGATGATCGGCACGTTGACGACGCCGACCAGCGCGAGCACCGCGCCGGCGCGGTCAGCGCGGCGCGGATCGTCGATCGCCGCCTGCAGCGCCATGAAGCCAAAGTAGAGAAAGAGCAGGATCAGCTCCGAGGTGAGCCGCGCGTCCCACACCCACCACGTGCCCCAGGTCGGCTTGCCCCAGAGCGCGCCGCTCCACAGCGCGATGAAAGTCATGAGCGTGCCGGTGGGCGCGAGCGCGCTCGCCATCATCGCCGAAAGCCGCGTGTTGACGGCAAGCCCCACGCCCGCCCAGAACGCCATCACCACGTAGATGAACATCGACATCCACGCCGCGGGCACGTGGATGAAGATGATGCGGTAGGCCTCGCCCTGCTGGAAGTCGGTGGGTGCGACGAAAAAGCCGATGTACAGACCGATTAGCGCGAACACGGCCGCCGCCCAGAAGAACCACGGCGCCATCGCCCCGGCGAGGGGATAGAACGCCTGCGGCGAGGAGTACCTGAACCAGTTGATGCCCGTGTTCATGTCGGTCGCCGAGACTACTCGAGGGCGATGCGGATGGCGAAGGCGGCGGCCCACGGCGCGAGCACGAGGGATGGCAAGAGAAGCGCCGCGAGCAGCGCGAGGTGCGCCTTTGCGCCGATTCCCGACGCCGTGGCCTCGACCGCGCCGGCGCCGAAAATGAGCACCGGCACGCACAGAGGCAGCACGATGAGCGGCACCAGCATCGCGCTTGCGCGCAGGCCGAGCGTGAGCGCAGCGCCCACCGCGCCGAGCAGGCTCAACGCCGGCGTGCCGAGGGCGAGCGACGCCGCGAGCATCAGCAGCGCCTCGCCGCCGAGGTCGAGCTGCAATCCGAGGACCGGCGCGATCAGAACGAGCGGCAGTCCGGACACCAGCCAGTGCGCGGCGATCTTGGCGCCGACGAGGATGCCGAGCGGATGCGGCGCGAGCGCGAGCTGCTCGAGCGTGCCGTCGGCGTAGTCGGCCGCGAACAGGCGCGAGAGCGCGAGCATCGAGGCGAGGAGCGCCGCGACCCACACCACGCCGGGCCCCATGGAACGCAGCAGCGCCGGGTCCGGGCCGACGCCGAGCGGAAACAGGCTCACCGCGATCGCGAAGAAGATGAGCAGGCTCGCCGCGTCGGAGCGGTTGCGCAGCGCGAGCAGCAGATCGCGCTCGAGGACAGCGCCGGCCGCGCCGGCGAGGCTCCCCCTCACGGCCCGAGCTCGACGCGCTGGGCCGAGGGCGCCGCCGATTCGACCTCGTGGTGCGTGGAGAGAAGCGCGATGCCGCCGGCGAGCAGATGCTCTTCGAGCGTGGCACGCACGAGCGCCGTTCCGGCCGCGTCGAGCGAGGCGTACGGCTCGTCGAGCACCCAGAGCGCGCGCCGAGCGGCGAGCTTCAGGCGCGCGAGCGCGACGCGGCGCCGCTGCCCTTGTGAAAGCGCCTTGCACGCCAGCCGCTCGAACCCGGCGAGACCGAATACGCGCAGCGCCGCGACGCTGTCCCCGGGCGCGGTGCCGAGTCCCGCCACGCGCGCCGCGAGGCGCAGATTCTCCAGCGCGTCGAGCTCGGGCTTGAGCGCGTCGAGATGCCCGACGTAGGCGATTTCGGCGCAGAACTCGTCGGCGAGCTCCGCGATCGGCCGGCCCTTCCACGTGATTTTTCCCGCCGCCGGCCGCAGCAGCCCGCAGACCACACGCAAAAGGCTCGTCTTGCCGCTGCCGTTCGGGCCGCGCACCTCGAGCAGAGTTCCGGCCGAAAGAGAAAAGCCGAGCCCGCCGAAAAGCCTGCGTTCGCCGCGCACGCACGCGAGCCCTTCGGCGCGCAGAAGCGCGTCAGTCGAAATGGCGGCAGCCCTCGAACAGGGTGCTCGAAACGCAGGCGCGGCAGCCGATCATCGCATCAGGGTCGGCCGGCATCTGGCGCGACGACCCAGAGGTAAAGCTTGCGCGGCCCGCGGGCGCCCTCCACGTTGCGCGCCTGCTGCGGCGACCAGTCGCCCATGCCGTGAACGTAGGAGACGACGCGCGTGCCGGGCTTGAGTTCCCGCCGCAGCTTCGGGCGCAGCTTCAGGTTCACGCTCGGCGACAGAAAGAGCGTGACGACCGTTGCGTCGGCGATATCGGTCTCGAACAGGTCTTGATTCAAGAACAGAATGCGCTCGGCGACGCCGGAGCGCTGCGCATTGGCGCGGCTCTCCTTGATGCGCTGCGGATCGATGTCCACGCACACGCCCTGCGCTCCGAGCTCTTTCACCGCCGCGATCACGATCCGGCCGTCGCCGCAGCCCAGATCGTAAACGACATCGTTCGCGCCGACCTGCGCAAGCTTTAGCATTTCCGCCACGACAGAATGCGGCGTCGGCTCGAATTCGACGTCCGGAGCGCGGCTCGCCCCTTGGTCCGGTGCGCGCGCTCGCTCGCAGCCGCCCGCGGCGGCAGCGATTGCCAGGGCGCTGACGAGAACCGCCAGCCAGCGCTTCGACGTCACGCCGATTCGCTTGCGCAGCGCGTGCTACAAACTCGCGCCGGCTGCAGGGATTCCTGCCCTGAAGCACTCCGGGCGAGCCAGCTTGAGCCAGACAGCCGCCGCGAGAAGCGCAGCGCCGCCGAACGCCACATAGAGCCGCAGCGGTTCAAAATACTCAAGGAGCAGAGCGCCGCCGACCAGAAGCACGAGGATCTTGTTGCATACCGGGCAGGCGATACCGAGAAAGCCGATGATGGCGCCGGCTCCCGCCGTCCGCTTTCCGCACGGGCTGTGCGGCGGCCCTACATAGACGCCCGCGAGAACCGACTGCAGCAGCTGGAGCGCGATCTCGAAACCGCCGGTCGGCGTCATGCGCATGAACAAGGGATTGTTCCAGAGCGCGGCAACGGTGCCAAGCGCGACGAACATCGCCGCGGCGGCTGCGGTGCCTCGCGCGAGGTCCCTGGCCGAAACGGGTGGCATCATCCGAGTATGCTGGTACACGGGAACGCTTGAAGCGACTATTATGCCGAACGCCCGGGGTCGGCACGTACCCTATGAGTATGCGGTTGCGAGAAAAGTTTTGGATGTTCGCCGTCTTTCTCCGTCACGTACGCGCAGGCAGCCCTCGGCGAAGCCTGGCTCCCCCGCAGCGCCGTCCCCCGGGCGCCGGACCGCCCGGCGGAATGCTTCGAGGCCGATTATCCTTGCGGGCCGGGCGCGGTTCCGGCGGCGCATGCCGGGCCGCTTTTTTATCGGTTTGTCGCGGCGCGCAAGATTCATCATGCCGCGTGCCCCTGTGCCGGTGCCCGCACCTGACGCGGCGGCGCGCGTCGCGACGTCTCTTTCGATCCTCTTCCGCAACTTCCGCAAATAGCGTTGCCCGCGGCGTGCTCGCGCCGCAGTCGCTGTCTTGATCGAAAACGGGCCGTACGCAGTTCCCGCGACCGCTCCGCGACCGGAAGCTGAGCAGCCTTCTGGCGGGCACGCGAGCCATGCGGGCGACCCAACGGCCCGCGAATTGATTTCCGGAGCGCCGGATCCGTCTTCTCGATAGCATCGAACATGCCCGATAGCGTGCCGCCTCGCGCAGCGCCGACGCGAGCTGGCCAAGCCATGCTGGTCGCCACGTATCGCTGGATCGAACTCAACTTCCTCGCCCTCGGCCGCGAGCTGCGCCTCTCGTACCTTGCGCCGCTCATGGTGTACCTGGCAGCCGGCATCTCGGGGCTCACCGGCATCGTCGGCGTTTTCTTCGTCAAGGACTACCTCGGCCTTTCCGCCGAGTTTCTCGCCGCCCTCGGCTTCTGGGCCGGCATTCCCTGGGCGCTCAAGATGCCGCTCGGGCATCTGGTGGATCTCATCTGGCGCCGGAAGGGCGCGCTCGTCCATCTCGGAGCGGGCCTCATTGCCGCGAGCCTGCTCATCATGGCCGCTCTCATCGGCAGCCGCGAGGCGATGATTGCCGTGATGCCTGCCGCAGCGTGGTACGTGCTGAGCGCGCTGCTCGCGCCGATCGGCTACGTGATCCAGGACGTCGTGGCGGACGCGATGACCGTGGAAGCGGTGCCGCGCGTGGACGAGGACGGCCGGCCGATCGCGCCCGCCGCGCGCAAGCTCATGAACACCACCATGCAGACGCTGGGGCGGGTGGCGATCATCGGCGGCACGGTGCTGGTCGCGCTCATCAACATCTATCTGTTCTCCGGCGCGCAGGCGCTGCCGGAAACGGAAAAGGCGCGCGTCTACCGCGAGGTGTACCTGATGGCGCTCGCCATACCCGCGATCTCGGTGCTGGGCGTGGTGATCCACTCTTTCCTCAAGGCGCAGCGCATCCGGGAGCTGCTGCTGCGAGGCCTCAGCCGCGCGGAAGCTGAACGGCTCGTCGGGGAACCTGTCGCGAGCCCGGCGCCGAACTGGTGGATCCTCGGCGCAAGCCTCGCCTTCGTCGCCTTCACGCTGGGCATGGGCTTGGGCAGGGTGCCGTATGGCCAGGAGATCATCTTTGCCGGATCGTTCGCGATCGTCAGCTTCCTGATGGCGAGGCTGACGCGCGAGTTGGAACCTGAGGCGAGGGCGACCCTGATCGGCACCGCGATCGTTATTTTCGTCTATCGCGCGGTCCCGACGCCGGGCCCGGGCGTGACCTGGTGGATGATAGACGCGCTGGGATTCGACCCGCAGTTCCTTTCCGTGCTCGCGCTTGTGTCGAGCGTGCTGACGCTCGCCGGCATGTTCATCTTTCGCCGCTTCATGGCCGAGCGCTCCATCGCCTACGTGGCGGGCGTTCTCACCGTCGCCGGCACCGTCCTCGCGGCGCCCATCATCGGCATGTACTACGGCCTGCACGAGTGGACCGCCGCGCGCACGGGAGGGATCGTGGACGCGCGCTTCATCGCGCTGGCGGACACTGCGCTCGAATCGCCGCTCGGCCAGATCGCGATGATCCCGATGCTCGCCTGGATCGCCAACTCCGCCCCGGTGAATCTCAAGGCCACGTATTTCGCCGTGATGGCTTCGTTCTCCAATCTTGCGCTGTCGCTCTCGCAGCTCGGCGCCAAGTATCTGAACCAGGCCTTCCTCGTCGCGCGCGAGGTGCGCGATCCCGCGACCGGCGCGATCCGGGTCCCGGCCGACTACGGCGAGCTCGGCATGCTGCTCGTGGCCCAGATGCTGATCGGCCTTGCGCTGCCGTTCGCGGCAATCTTGGTCGTCAAGCTTGCGAGACTCAGGAGCGCGTAGGGTCCGCCGGTTTTCCATCGGCGGACCGCCGCCAAGCGAAGTCACAAAGCTTGATGCAGAGGCGGCGGCTGGCGCGGTGAGGGCCGTGCGATGACGGCGGCGATGACGATGCAGCAAGCAAGGCTCGCCGATGCGTGTTGATCTGCATTGTCTCCTCTGGGGCTTGGACAACAACCTGACGCGCGACGTGGCCGCGGCCGACCCGTACGCGATCGCGATGTGGAAGGGGCTGGTGGCGGGCGCAGTCAACACCGCCGCCGGCGCGGCGCTGTCCCCGGCCGCGGCGCCGGAGCTGGCGGCAGCGGCGGCGGGTGGCGCATCGGGCCTCGCCTACGCCGCCGGATTCACCGCGCTTGCGCTGTTCGGGCTGGCGCTTTCCCTGCCGCTCGTTCTCGCGGTGCTGTTCGAGCCGGTGCGGCGTTCGCTCGACCGCCTCGCGGCCTGTCCGGACGCATCCCCGTCTGGACCGGCGCGCTGCTGATTCTGCTCGGGCTCTGGTCGATCCGCTTCGCGTTTGTCGCCGAGATCGGTCCTTAGGCGGAGGAGTGTCTTCGGCGCCGAGACCCGGTCAGGATCTCCTGCGTGCGGTGTGCGTACCCGCGACATGCGCGCGCGCAGGCGCGCCACGCCTTGCCGGCCGGCCGAGCGTCTCGACGATGCCGCAGTCCTTGGTCGCGTGCTCGCCGCGGCAGCGCGCGCGGATCGCGTCGAGCTCGTCCTTGAGCTGCTTCAGCTCTGCGATCCGCTCCGCCACATGCCCGATGTGCTCGTCGAGCAGCGCATTGACCGGACCGCAATCGGCGTCCGGGCGCTCGATCGCGGCAAGCAGCGCGCGAATCTCGGGGAGCGACATGTCGAGCGAGCGGCAGCGGCGGATGAAGGCGAGCCGCTCGAGGTGCGCCGCGCCATAGTCGCGGTAGTTGCCGGACGAGCGCTTCGGCGCGCTCAGCAGGCGTTCCTTCTCGTAGTAGCGCACCGTCCCGACCGGGCAGTCGGCGCGCCGCGCGAGCACTCCGATTCTCATGCTGCGGCGAGTATCTCACGCCGCGCCTGCCGCACGACGATCACCGATGCGCCGAGCGCCAGCGCAGCCATGATCGCCGCGACCAGGTAGTCCGGCCAGCCGCTGCCGGTGCCAAACACCCCGGCCGCAGCGACCATTACGGCGATGTTGCTGATGGCGTCATTGCGGCTGCAGAGCCACACCGAGCGCATGTCGGCGTCGCCGTTACGGTAGCGGTAGAGCATGGCGGCAACGCCGAGATTGACCGCGAGTGCGAGCAGCGCCACCGCCCCCATCGTTGCGGGCTCGGGCACAGTGCCGCGGCTCGCGTGCCAGGCAGCCATGGCGATGACGAAGAGGCCGTACGCACCCATCGCAAAGCCCTTGGCGAGCGCAGCGCGCGAGCGCCAGGCCGGGGCGAGCGCGAGCGCCCAGAGCGAGAGCGCATAGCTGGAGGCGTCGCCGGCGAAATCCACGGCATCAGCGAGCAGCGACGAGGAGCCGGAGATGACTCCAGCCGCGACTTCAACCGCGAACATCGCGATGTTGAGCGCAAGCGCCGCGACGAGAACGCGCCGATAGCCGCTGTCGGCGGCTCGCTTCGGGCTGCAGCAGGCGTCCACGCCCGCATTGCAGACCCTGAAGCTGCTACAGGGTCAAGCGCAGCAGCCGCGCTCCAGCTGCTTCGAAGGGCAGAGCACCGAGCCGTAACTGCAGAACACACAGCAGTCGCCGGGCTTCGGCTTCAGGCGCGCGCCGCAGCCCGGGCAGTCCCAGAAGAACAGACAGGCATCCGTCGGCATGGTCTCCATCCGCTGCGCCGCGCAGCGCGGGCACGTGAGGGTGCTCTCGAGGACCGGTGTGGCCCGAGGGCTTTGCAGCGGCACATCGCGGTATCGCGCGGCGATTACGCGCTGACCGACATCGAATGCCGCCTCGAGCGAGAGCAGGAACATACCCGGATGCGCCCCGGTCCACTGTTCACCGGCCGCGCGGTCGCGGAAGAAATGCACGAAGTGGCAGAAGTTCGCCGTTGCGTGCTCGCGCAGCTTGCGCACGTCGGGCTTGAGAAACGAGAGCACCACGCCGGCCGGCTCGACCGACTCGACGCTTCCGGGTGAAACGCGAAGCCGCACCGGCTCGCCGGTCTGCGCACAGCGCGAGACCACCTGGGCCGTGGCGCCGAGCAGCGCCGGCAGCCACAAGGTATCCCAGGCGCACCAGGTGTAGACGGTAGTCCCGCCGACTACCAGGCGGTGCGGCGTTTCCTTCACCGTGAGCCCCCAGAAGCCGACCACCCGGCCGTCGTCGTGGAACACTCCCGGCCACGCTTCGAGGAGGCCTTGCACTTCCCCGGTTCGGCGATTCAAGGCGTCCGCCAGGCTTGCCGCTGCGACTGGCCGGCCATTCGCGAGCAGGCCGTAGAGCGTCAGTGCGAGTTGCTGGTCCGCGGCATTCATGGCCGGGAAAGCTTCGACAAACGGAAGCACAAGCGCCTCCCGGTCTACGCTGTCCAGTGCCGAAGAGTCATCGCGCATCTGTACGGTGGTCATCTGGTCCTCGTTCTCGTCCTACTTGACGCTCATCGCAGCTGCCGGTTTGACGCTTGACGGATAGCCTGCGGCGCCGCGGAAACAGCAACAACCAGCGCGAGCACCGCGCCAAACGGACGCGTCAGCATGGCTGATTTCCTACTAAAGCAGCGTGACGAGGTAGGGGGACGCGAACGCAGCGAGCACCAGTCCCGCGACCACCCAGAAGATTACGCGGTAGGCGCGGTTGGTCTGCGGGACTGCGCAAAGCGTTCCCGGTTCGCATTGCGCGGCGGCGGGGGCGCGGTAAATCCTGTGCCAGGCGAACCCCATAAAG
>Ga0187892_10003313_pt1 | contig 29643 bp, 27 predicted proteins | sample MA1701073metaG_FD_139345 | JGI IMG/M metagenome (GOLD analysis project Ga0187892, IMG submission 139345) | Bio-ooze microbial communities from a basaltic lava cave in the Kipuka Kanohina Cave System on the Island of Hawaii, USA - MA170107-3 metaG ... | reverse complement strand
GCCACTGCGCCGGAGCGCTCGGCGCGAAAGCGAGCAACGCGACGGCCAGCCAGCGTTTCAAAGTGTTCTAATATTCGGCCATAACGAGGAGGATCACATGAGGATTTCAAGCCCGACACGTCGCCGCCTGCTGGCCGGCGCCGCCGCAGCCGTCACGCTCGGCCCGCTGTCCGCGCGCGCGCAGGCCTTTCCGTCGAAAAACATCCGCGTCGTGATCCCGACCGCCCAGGGCGGCGGCGCCGAGCGGCTTGCCCGCTCGTTCGACGAGTCATGGAGCAAGCTGCTCAAGGCCAACTTCGAGTACAGCTTCCATGCCGGCGCGGCGGGGCAGGTGGGCTACGAAACGTTCGTGCACAAGCGCGAGCGCGACGGCCACAACCTGCTGTTCGGCAACATGGGGCCGGAGATGATCATGTACGCGCTGCAGAAGCCGAATTACCGCTTCCCCGAGGACTTCCAGTATTTCTGCCGCACCGACATCGACGACAGCGTGGTGTTCGCGCTGCGCAAGGGCAAGCTCCAGCGCGTGGAGGACGTGGTCGCCGAGGCGAAGAAGCGCGTCGTCAACGTGGCGGTGAGCCGGTTGCCGCATCCGGCGTCGATCGGAATGGTGGCGCTGGGCGCGGCGGTGGGCGCCAGGTTCAACCTGATTCCCTACGGCGGCGGCAATCCGACCATGGTCGCGGTGCTGAACGGCGAGGCCGATTGCGGCGCGCTGCCGATCGCCGGCATCATCGCCCAGCGCGAGCAGATGAAGGTGCTCGCGGTGTTCAACGACGAGAACCCGCTCGCCGCCAAGAGCGACAACGCGCCGCCGATCAACAAGGTCTTCGGCACCAAGCTGCCCGATCTTTCGTCGTCGCGCTCCTGGGCGATCCATACCGAGGTTATCGAGAAGCATCCCGAGCGCTTCGCGCTGCTCGAGAAGACCTCGGGGCAGGTGATCAACAGCCCGGCGTTCAAGGAGGCTTTCGCGAAGACCGGCGCGCCGGTCGAGGCGATCCAGTACGGCGACCGCGCCGTCTGCACGCGCTACGCCAAGTCGATGGTCGAGCTCGCCAACGAGTACCGCTCGCTGCTGACCGCAAAAAAGGGCAAGTGAAGCCCGGCGCGCCGCTCGGCGCCGACCTCGCGATCCCGGTCCTCGCGGTCGGCTTCGCCGCCTACTTCTTCTGGTCGATCACCGACCTTGCCTGGGAGGCGAAGGCGAACGGCGTGATCGTCGGCACGGCGCTCGTCGTGCTGGCGGCGATCCAGATCGTGCGCATCGCCGTCAAGGTGGCGAAGGGCGAGGGGAGCCTCGCCACCGATGCGCTGTGGCAGCCCGGCGACGTGCTCGGCAAGCGCATCGGCATGGTGCTCGTCACCGTCGCCTTCATCGCGCTCCTGCAGGTGCTCGGCCTGACGCTGGCTCTCTTTCTCGCCATGGCGGCCGCGCTCGTCATCATGGGCGTGCGCAGCCTTGCGATGGTGCTCGGGATTTCGGGCGCGGTGGCGGTCGCGGCCTACATTCTGTTCATCGCCGTCCTCGACTCGGCTTTCCCGCACGGCCTGATCGAGAAGCTCCTCGCTTGAGCTGGGAGTTCATCGCCAACCAGTTCGCCGCGCAGTTCGGCCTGTGGTGGGTCATCGTGCCGGGCATCCTGCTCGGCATTGTCGTCGGCATCCTTCCCGGCTTCAGCCCGCAGAACACGCTCATCATGCTGCTGCCGCTCACGCTCGCCATCCCGGTCGAGCAGGCGTTCGCGTTCATGGTCTCGCTCTACTGCGCGAATCACCTGGCGGGCGGCGTCCCGGCGATCCTCGTCAAGATCCCCGGCTCGGGCGGCGCGGCGGCGACCACGCTCGACGGCTATCCCATGACGCAGAAAGGGCAGGCGCAGCAGGCGATCGTCCTTTCCTTCACCGCCTCGGTGATCGGCGGCCTGATTACCACGCTCGCCACGCTCGCGCTGCTGCCCTGGCTGTCGCAGATCGGGCTCTATCTGCGCTCGGTGGAGATGGTGGTCGTGATGCTCTTCGGCCTGACGCTGATCGCGGTGATCGCGGCGAAGGACACGCTGAAGGGAATGATCTCGGGGTTCTTCGGGCTGCTGATCGGCGTCATCGGCACCGACCACATCTACAACGCGCCGCGCGCCACCTTCGGGTTCCTCGAGCTGTACGACGGCGTGCCTCTGGTCGCCGCCCTGATCGGCCTGTTCGCGGTGTCCGAAGCGCTGGTCATGATCGAGGAGAAGATGATCGTGGCAACCGAGGGCCGCGAGCGCGCGATGCGCGCGAGCTGGGCCGACACGCTCGAGGGGCTGCGCCTCACCGTGCAGAAGTGGTGGCACATCGTCTGGACTTCGTTCGTGGGGCTGTTCATCGGCATCATTCCGGGCGCCGGCGCGAGCATCGCCGCCTTTGTTGCCTACCAGCAGTCGCGCATGTGGTCGAAGCACCCCGAGCTCTACGGCACCGGGATTCCCGAGGGCGTGATCGCTCCCGAGGCGGCGAACAACGGCGTCACCTCGGGGACGCTCGTGCCGATGATGGCGCTCGGCGTGCCCGGCGGCACCACCGCGGCGGTGATGATGATCGTGCTGCAGTATCACGGCATGGTCATGGGGCCGCGGCTCTTCACCAACAACCCCGAGCTCGCCTACGGCGTGTTCGTCGCCATGGCGGTGGCCTACATCTTCATGATCTTCACCATCCTGCCGCTTGCCCGCTACATGGCGCGCATCGTGCTCATCGAGACGACCTACCTCGCGCCGATCATCATCCTGGTCACGGTGGTCGCGGCGTTCGCCGAGCGCCAGTACCTGTTCGACATGGCGCTCGCGCTCGTCTTCGGGGTGATCGGCTACATCGCGCACAAGACCAACTACCACGTCACCGCGATGCTGATCGGCATCATCCTCGGTCCGCTCTTCGAGCAGTACCTGGTGCGCGCGCTGCGCATCTCGCAGGGCGACATCACGGTGCTGTTCTCGTCGACCCTCGGCAACGTGCTGTGGGGGTTCCTGGTGCTCTCGCTCGCGCTGCCGATCCTGAAGCGCTATTTCAGCCGGTCCTAGCTAGAACCCGAGCCACGCCGCGAGCCATCCCTGCGGGAAGGGCAGGTGCAGGAGCCGGTCGAACAGGCCGTAGAAGCAGGCCCAGATCACGGCGGTGAACACCGCGGAGAACACCCAGCGTTCCCGGCCCTCGAGCTTGAGGTAGAGGAACACGAAGAGCGGCACCGCTGCGGGGAAGCCGACCAGCACGATCGCGGCGAAGAAGCCGGCGATCCACGCGGCGGCGCTCGCGGTGCGGCCGAGCGCCACGCGCTCGGGCACGTCCTGCGCGATCTGGACGTCCTGCACCTCGCTCTTTTCCGTGGTTCCGAGCACCACCCACGCCGCCTCCGCGGCGGAGAGCACGAACACCGGGACGCCGATTGCCAGCGGAAAGAGCGAAGCCTTCCACGGCCAGGCCCAGGCGGCGATCACGGCGTAGCCCGAGACGGCCATCATGCCGAGCGCCAGCGCGAGCGAGGCCCGGCTATGCATGCGCCGCCTTGCGCCGCTGCAGGAAGGGATAGGCGATCACCGCGAGCGCAATCACGAAAAGGATCAGCACTACCGGCCGCGTGAGCCAGGCCGCCTCGTAGCGCGCGACCGAGATGTAGAGGTAGTTCTCGGCGATCTTGCCCAGCACGAGCCCCAGCACGAACGGCGCGCGCGGCCAGCCGCCGATCACCATCAGGTAGCCGATGCCGCCGAACAGCAGCGTCACCAGGATGTCGCCGTAGTGGTTGTTGGACGTATAGCTGCCGATGAACACCAGCACCAGGATGGCCGGGATCAGCAGCGTGCCGCGCACCGTGGTCAGCTTCGCGAGGTGGTCGAGCAGCAGAAAGCAGGCGAGCACGGTGACGACGTTGGCGATGACGATGGTCCAGACCATCGAGAAGGTCACCGGCAGATGCTTGGTCAGCATGTCGGGCCCGGGCACCAGGCCGAGCAGGAAGAAGCCGCCGAGCAGGATCGCCATCGCCGTGCTGCCCGGCACCCCGAAGGCGATCGTCGGGATGAGCGAGCCGCCTTCCTTGGAGTTGTTGGCCGCGCCGGGCCCGAGCACGCCGCGCACGTCGCCGGCGCCGAAGCCCTTGCGCTCCTCGGCGCTGCGCGCGCTCTGCGTGGCGTGGCCGTAGGCCATCCACTGCGCCACGGTGCCGCCCATGCCGGGCATGATGCCGATGAAGGTGCCGATCAGGCTGCAGCGGATCGTCAGCCAGAAGTGGCGGAAGGTGTCCTTCACGCCCTCGAACGCGCCTTTGCTGATGCGGCCGGCGGGCAGGCTGCCGGCGATCGAGCTGCGGCGGATCGCGAGGTCGATGATCTCGGGGATGGCGAAGATGCCGACCAGCACCGCGACCAGGTCCAGGCCCTGCCAGAGGTAGAGCATGTCGAAGGTATAGCGGGCGATGCCGGCCTGCGGATCCTGGCCGATCGTCGCGCACAACAGGCCGAGCCCGCCGGCCAGGAAGCCGCGCAGCATGCCCCTCGGCCCCGGCGCGCTGAGCGAGGCGATGAAGGCGATGCCGACGATCGCGAGCATGAAGAGCTCGGGCGAGCCGAAGGTGAGCACCAGCGGCCGCACGATCGGGATCGCGATGGCGAGCGCGAAGGCGCCGACGATCGCGCCGATCAGCGACGAGGCGAGGGCCGCGCCGAGCGCGCGCCCGGCCTCGCCCTTCTTCGCCATGGCATGGCCGTCGAGGATCGTCGCCGCGCTCGCCGCCTCGCCCGGCACGCCGAACAGCACCGAGGTGATGTCCCCGGTCGTCGCCGCGACGGCATGCATGCCGAGGAGGAACGCGAACGCCTCGACCGGCTGCATCGCGTAGACGAACGGCAGCATCAGCGCGAGCGTGGTGGCGCCGCCCAGGCCCGGAAGCAGCCCGACCCAGAAGCCGAGCAGGATGCCGAGCGCCATGAAGGCGAGCGGCTTCCACTGCAGGACGAGAAACAAGCCCTCGAAGAGGGCTTCGATCATTCGCCGAACTTAACGTACTTGCTGAATTCCTCGACGATGTCCTTGGGTTGCGAGAGCACTTCCTGCATTACCTTCACCGCCACGTCGCCGTCGACGAAGTCGAGCTCCATCCTGGCCTTCTTCGTTTCGGCGATCAGCTCGGGATCCTTGATCGCGGCGGCGAAGGCGCCGCGCATGGTCTTCAGGTGCTCGGCGGGCGTGCCCGGATGCATCACGTAGGGCCGGCCGACGACCTCGGGCGCCGAGCGCAGCGCCATGATCGCCTTGGCGCGCGCGTTCGGCGCCAGATTCTCATCGACCGGGAGCTGCTCGATCCCCGGCTCGCTCGCGCGCGCCCGCATCACCGGGCGCACCAGCCCGCGTTCGATGAACCGGACGATGGAGGAGTAGGAGCCGGCGCGGCCGTCGACCTCCTTGCGCTCGATCGCGAGCATGATGTCGGCGCTGCTCTGGTAGCCGCTCACGATCTTGAGGTTGAGGCCGAGAAACTCCTTCAGAAGCAGCGGGAAGTCGTAGGTGTTGGCGCCGGGGCCGGTGGCGCCGATGACGATCGGCTTGTCGGCCTTCTTCAGCTCCTCGAAGCTCTTGTACGGCAGGTCGGCGCGGATCGCCAGGATCGTCGATTCGGTCGCCGCCGAGCCGATCCACGCGAACTTGGTCATGTCGAACTTCACGCCGTCGACCTTGGTGAGCTGGGCGATCGGCAGGTTGCGGTTGAAGGTCGCGATGGTGAGCCCGTCGGGCTTGGCCACCGCGTACGCGTGGTTCGCGGCGATGATGCTGTTCGCGCCCGGCATGTTCTGCACGATGACGTTGGGCTTGCCGGGGATGTGCTTCGGCAGGTGGCGCGCCAGCACGCGCGCCGTGGCGTCGTAGCCGCCGCCGGTCTTGTAGCCGACGATGATGGTCACGGTCTTGCCGGCGTAGTACTGCCCGAGCGCAATTCCCGGCAGCACGGCGGCGAGCAGCAGAACGACGAGTCTCATGGGCATCCTCCTAGTGTTTATGGTCGTGCATTAGATGCTTCGGCACGTCGGGAAACAAGTCCTTCGACGACGGCGCCGCCTGGCCCACCCACTCGACGCCGCCGCGCTTGCGCGCCGCCTCGCGCAGGTCGTCGAAGGTGAGCAATGCCGGGTTTTTCGACACTTCGAGGCGCTGCGCCAGCGCCGCGAGCACCAGCTTGCGCACCTGTCGCCCGCTCCAGCCGCTGCACAGCTTTGCAATTTCCCGGATTTCATTCTCCTGCAAAAGCGGCTTCAGCTCGGGCCACTGCACCGCGAGCTCGGCGAGCGAGTCGTGCAGGATGCGCGCGATGGTGCCCGGGTCGGGCAGCGCGAAATGCATCACCAGGTCGGCGCGCGACAGGAACGCCTCGTCGATCGCGTCGATGAAGTTGGTGGTGGTGACGAACAGCACCGACGGCAGCTTGCGCGCCACCTCGTCGATGCCGAGCATCACCGCGTCGGTCGCGCGGTGCACGTCGACCGGGTTGGTCTCGAACGAGGCGCTCTGGCGGCGCACCGCGAAGCTCTCGACCTCGTCGATCAGCACCACGGTGTGCGGCCGGCGCGCCGCGATCTCGGGAATCGTGTCGCTCAATAGCCGCATGATGTTGCGCTGGCTCTCGCCCAGCATGTCGCTCGGGAACGCGTGCGGGTTGATCTCGACCAGCGTGGTGGCGCCTTCGCGCGCCAGCGCGAGCGCGGCGACCTGCGCCAGGCCGCGCGCGAGCGTGGTCTTGCCGGTGCCCGGCGGGCCGGCGAGCACGATCAGGCCGTGCGGCAGCCCGGCGAGGGTGGCGAGCTTGCGGCCGTGCTTGAGCGTGAGCAGCGCCTGCGCCAGCAGGCGCTCCTTGACCCCGGCCGGGACGATGATCGCGTCCCAGTCCTTGTCGTGGTGCTCGGCCGGCAGGGTATGAAGTGAGAGTACGCCGGGCGGAAGAGCGGGAGCTGTCGCGGCCATCAGGTCCTAGGGAATCTCTGAAAAGGCGCTATCAGCCGTTCCCGCGAAAGCGGGAACCCATGTGCTGAAAGATGAAAATTGGGTCCCCGCCTTCGCGGGGATGACCGCCTTCGCGGGGGTGACTTCCTCGGACATTTCCCTAGCTCTCGGGCCGCCGGTCATCGGGCCACTCGATCTGCGAGATTTCCTTCACGCTGAGCAGCGTGTCCTCGGCCTCCTCGAACAGCACCAGCGGGTCGGTGAGGGCGCGCATGGTCTCGAGGATCGAGTCGAACATGTGCACGCGCACGAGGCGCGCCTCGCCCTTGGGATCGTCGTTGAAGTGCTGGTGCCACAGGAAATGGTCGACCACGATCAGGTCGCCCTTCTTCCAGCGGTAGTGGCTCCCGCGGTCGGGCGCGGTTCCCATGAAGCTGTGGCCGTGGCCCTCGACGACGTACAGCCAGGCCTCGCCCGGGTGGCGGTGCAGCGACTGCGTCTTGCCCGGCGCGAACTGGATCATCACCTGCGTGATGCCCGAGGACTCGCTGCCGATCGCGCGGTCGACCAGGAACTTGGTGCGCGTGCCGCGCGGCGTGGCGAGCAGGTCCTGCTCGTCGTAGGGCGTGTGGATGCGCCCGCCACGGCGCTTCTTGGTTTCCTGAAAGACACGTCTTCTACGTCTGGAATACGAGTCATCCCCGTCCATTCCCGGACTGGACGGCGGCGGCGGCGGCAGGTTGCGCACGTCCTCGTGGCCGCGGTCCTCGAGCACGCACAGCCCGAGCGTCCACAGCATCGGCTCGGAGGAATAGCTCATGAAGCGCGCGGTCTTCGCCCCCTCGTTGCCGTGGCGGTGCCAGCTCCAGGCCGGGATGTGGATCGCGTCCCAGGGCTTCCAGGGGTAGCGCTTGCCGTCGATCTCGCTCCAGCCCGAGCCCTCGACGATGAAGAGCTGCGCGTCCCAGGAATGGCGGTGGATCGTGGTCACGGTACCGGGATCGATCTCGTGCACCAGCGCGTCGAGGCAGCGCGTCAGCGCATCGCCGTCCCAGCCCATGTACACGCCGCTGCGCAGGCCGCGCGCGGTGGGGGCGAGCGTCACGTCCTCCCGGCGGATCACGCTGCGCCGGTTCTTGCGCCACTGCTCGAGGAACTCGGCGCGGCGCTTCTTCTGGATCGCGTAGTGCGTGACCTGGGTGGTGGTCTTGGTGGTGCTCACAGGTGTTTCCGCATGTGGAACGCTGTTCTGTCCTAGGGCACTTCACCATAGAATACTGCGAGGGTCAATGAACGCCACGCTGACGTTTCTGCTGATTCTCGCTCTTGCGTTTCCCGCCTCGGCGAATGAAGCGGTGTATCGCTACCGCGGCGCCGACCGCGACGCCCGCCTGCTCGAGAACGCGCGCAAGGAAGGCAGCGTGGTGCTCTACACCTCGCTCGCGCCGACCGAGTCCGGGCCGCTCGGCAAGGCGTTCGAGCAGAAGACCGGGGTCAAGGTCGAGATCTTCCGCACGATCAGCGAGAAGGTGGTGCAGCGCGCCGTGACCGAGACGCGCGCCGGGCGCTTCGCGTTCGACGTGGTCGAGACCAACGGCCCGGAGATGGAGATCATGGCGCGCGAGAAGATCTTCGGCGAGTTCCACTCGCCGCACTTCGCCGACCTGCCGGCGGGCGCGATCCCGGCGCACCGGCAGTGGATTCCCGACCGGGTGAATTTCTTCGTGGTCGCTTTCAACACGACCAAGGTGACGCGAGCCGAGATCCCGAAGAGCTACGCAGGTTTTATCGACCCGAAATGGAGAGGGCGCATCGGCATCGAGGCGACCGACGCCGAGTGGATGGCGACGCTGGTGAAGAAGTGGGGCGAAAACGCCGGCATGGACTATTTCAGAAAGCTGGCGGCGATGAAGCCCGACGTGAGGAAGGGGCACATCCTGCTCGCCGAGCTGATCGCCGCGGGCGAGATCCCGGTCGGTCTCACGGTCTACAACAGCAACGCCGAGTCGCTCAAGCGCCGCGGCGCGCCGATCGACTGGCTGCCGGTCGAGCCGGTGGTCGGGCGGCCGCAGGGCATCGCGGTGGCGCGCAACGCCCCGCATCCGCACGCGGCGCTGCTGTTCGCCGACTTCGTGCTGTCGCCGGAGGGCCAGGAGCTGCTCAACTCGATGGGCCGCGTGCCGGTGAGCACCCGGGTCAGGACGGATCTCAACCGCTTCGAGTACACCATGGTCGATCCCGTGACGGTGCTCGACGAGCAGGAGCGCTGGAACAAGCTGTGGGAGGATCTATTCATCCGGAAGTGACGCCCGCCAAGGCGCGGCTGTCGTCGGTCGCGAACTCGATCCGCCTGCTGACCTCGTTCTCCGGCGCGGAAGACGAGCTCGGCATCACCACGCTCGCGACCCGGCTGCGCCTCGCGAAGAGCACGGTGCACCGCCTCGCGGCGACGCTGACCAGCGCCGGCTTCCTCGAGCAGAACAGCGAGACCGGGAAATACCGCCTCGGCGTCGCGCTGTTCGAGCTCGGCGCGCTGGTGCGCCGGCGCATGGACGTGGCGACCGAGGCGCGGCCCAGGCTGCGCGAGCTGCTCGAGAAGACCGGCGAGACGGTGCAGCTCGGCATCGTCGACCACTACAGCGTGCTCTACGTCTACGAGATGGAGAGCCCGCGCGCGATCCGCATGGCGGCCGCGGTCGGCGCGCGCGCGCCGCTGCATTGCACCGCGGTGGGCAAGGTGCTGCTCGCTTTCCAGCCCGGGGATTACGTCACGCAGGTGATCGAGCGCGGGCTGACCGCGTACACGCCGAAGACGATCACGCGGCGCGACGGCGTGCTCGGCATGCTGGAGGAGGTGCGGCTGCGCGACCACGCGGTCGACGACGAGGAGAGCGAAAGCGGCCTGCGCGCCATCGCGGCGCCGGTGCGCAACCACAACGGCGCGGTGATCGCCGCGCTCGGCGTGGCCGCGCCGGTGCAGCGCATGAGCAAGAAGACCATGCACACCTGCGTGCCGAGCGTCATCGCCACCGCGAACGCGGTGTCGGCGCGCCTCGGCTACCTGCAGTCGCGCCGGGGCAATGGCGGGTAACAAGCCCGCGGGTAAGGAGCCGCATACGCTCGCCGACCACCAGCACGGCGAGGACCTCGATCACGACCACGATCACGACGCCGATCACGACCACGACGCGCCGGTCGAGGACAACGCGATCTGGCGCCAGGACAACATCTCGCTCGCCAGCGTCGGCATCGACATCGGCTCGGCCGGCACCCAGGTCATCTTCTCGCGCCTGCACATGCGGCGCATGGGCGAGGAGCTGTCGAGCCGCTACTTCGTGGTCGGGCGCGAGACGCTGTACCAGTCGCCGGTCGCGCTGACGCCTTACGCGAGCGAGACGCGGATCGACGAAGAGGCGCTCGGCCGCATCATCGACGAGGCCTACGCCGGCGCGGGCCTGCATCCCGACGCCATCGACACCGGCTCGGTGATCCTCACCGGCGAGGCGCTGCGCCGCGAGAACGCGCAGGCGATCGGCGAGCTGCTCGCCGAGATCGGCGGCGAGTTCGTGTGCGCGGCCGCCGGCCACCACATGGAAGCGATGCTCGCCGCCTACGGCTCGGGCGCGGCCAAGGTGTCGCACGACCGCGGCGTGCGCGTGCTCAACATCGACATCGGCGGCGGCACCACCAAGCTCGCGCTGATCGATGGCGGCGTGCTGGAGACGGCCGCGATCCACATCGGCGGACGGCTGCTGGTCGCCGATGCCGGCGGGCGCATCACGCGGCTCGACCCGCAGGGGCGCGAGCTCGCGCGCAACGCCGGATTTGACTGGCATCTGGGCGATCACGTCGATCCCACAGACCTGGATTCAGTCGCGGAGTGGATGGCGGAAGAGCTGTGCAAGGCGATACTCGGGGACCCGCGGTTCTATCTCACCGGGCCGCTCAAGGATCTGCGCCGCATCGGCGGCGTCATGTTCTCGGGCGGAGTCGGCGAGTACGTCTACGGCCGCGAGCAACGTGATTTTGGTGACCTGGGGAAGCGCCTTGGCCTGGCGCTTGGCAAACGCCTGGACCGGCTGCCTGCGAAGCTCCTGCCGGCGGGCGAATGCATCCGCGCCACCGCGTTCGGCGCCTCCGAATACAGCGTGCAGCTTTCCGGCAATACGGTCTACGTCTCGGAGCCCGGCGAGCTCCTGCCGCGCAAGAACCTGCAGGTGCTGCAGCCGCCGGTGCGCCTCGAGGGCGCGATCGACGCCGCGCGGCTCGCCGCCGCGATCGCGGCTCACTTCGAGGCGTTCGACGTGGTGGAAGGCGATACCGAGGTCGCGCTCGCCTTCAAGTGGCGCGGCGAGCCCTCGTTTGAAAGGCTATCCGCGTTCGGGCAGGCATTGAGGACCAGCCTGGCGAAAACCATCGAGCAGAAGAAGCCCGTCTATCTCATTCTCGACGGCGACGTGGCGCAGACGCTGGGCGCCATTCTCAAGGAAGACTGGGGCCTCGCCTGCGAGGTGCTGGTGATCGACGGCGTCGCGCTGCGCGACTTCGACTACATCGACCTCGGCCGCATCCGCGTGCCGTCGAACACCGTGCCGGTGACGATCAAGTCGCTGGTCTTCAGCCAGGATCACCGCGTCCCGCACCGGCATGTCCACCGTCACCACGGCTAGGGCGCCCGCCGCGCGGCTCCCGCGGCTCGCCTTCGACCCGAAGTGGCTGATCATCGGCGCCTGCGTGCTGGTGACCGTGTACCTCGGCATCGTGCCGCTCGGGTTCCTCCTGTGGCAGAGCTTCTTCACGCCGCAGAGCGCCGCCAAGGCGGCGGAGTTCACGTTCGGCAACTACCGCCAGGCGTACGCCTCGGCCGAGACCTGGGTGCTGTTCTGGAACTCGGTCAAGTTCGCGACCGGCACCGCGATCCTCGCGTTCATCATCGGCACGCTGCTCGCCTGGATGAACGAGCGCACCAACACGCCGTTCAAGGCGCTGTTCTTCGCGCTGTCGCTGATCCCGCTGGTGATCCCGGGAATCCTGTTCACGGTGTCGTGGATCCTGCTCGGCAGCCCGAAGATCGGCCTGATCAACCTCGCGCTGCAGAAGCTTTTCAGCACCGACGCGGTGTTCGTCAACGTCTACTCGATGTGGGGAATGATCTGGGTGGACGCGCTGCACTACTCGCCGATGGCGTTCCTGCTGATGACCGCGGCGTTCCGCGCCATGGACCCGGCGCTGGAAGAGTCGGCGGTGATGAGCGGGGCGAGCGTGGGGCAGGTGGTGTACCGGGTGACGCTGCCGCTGGTGTGGCCGGCGATCTTCGCCACGCTGCTGATCCTGTTCGTGCGCGCGATCGAGTCGTTCGAGGTGCCGGCGCTGCTCGGGCTGCCGGTGGGTATCCAGGTGTTCACCTCGGCGATCTACCAGGCGGTGCACCGCTACCCGAGCCAGGTCGGCCTCGCCGCCGCGTACGCCGTGACGCTGCTCCTGATCACCACGCTCGGGGTGTACTTCCAGTCGCGCCTGTCGAGCCGCGGCAACAAGTACGCCACCATGACCGGCAAGGGCTTCCGGCCGCGGCAGATCGATCTCGGCGGCTGGCGCTACGTCGCGGTGGCGGTGTTCCTGCTGTACTTCTTCTTCATCGTGGTGCTGCCGTTCGCGGTGCTGCTGTGGTCGTCGTTCCAGAGGTTCTACTCGGTGCCTTCGCTCGAGGCGATCCAGCGCATGACGCTCGATCCCTACCGCACGATCCTGAGCTACCCGAGCCTGTGGCGCTCGGTGTGGAACAGCCTCGCGCTCGCGCTCGGCTGCGCCACGATCATCATGCTGGTGACCTCGGTCATCTGCTGGATCGTGGTGAAGACCAGGCTGCCGGGGCGCTGGCTGCTCGACAACATCGCCTCGCTGCCGATGGTGTTCCCGGGGATCGTGCTCGGGCTGTCGATCATGATCCTGTACCTGTACGTGCCGATCGGCGTCTACGGCACGATCTGGATCCTGCTGATCGCCTACGTGACGCGCTTCCTGCCCTACGGGCTGCGCTACAACACCACCTCGATGCTGCAGATCCACAAGGAGCTGGAGGAATCCGCGGCGATGAGCGGCGCCTCGTGGGCCACCACGTTCCGGCGCATCATCCTGCCGCTGCTCAAGCCGGGGCTGGTCGCCGGCTGGATCTACATCATGATCGTCTCGATCCGCGAGCTGTCCAGCTCGATCCTGCTCTACAGCCCGGGCAACGAGGTGCTGTCCATCCTGATCTGGGAACTGTGGGAAAACGGCCAGTACGTGGAGCTCTCCGCGCTGGGCGTGATGTTCATCATCGCGTTGTTCGTGCTCGTGATGCTCGCGCAGTGGGTCGGCAGCAAGTTCGGAATCAAGGAAAGCTAGCGTGCTGAGCGTCTCGGGGTTGTGCACCGAATACGTCGGCGAGCACGGCCAGACGATCCGCGCCGCGCACGAGGTGAGCTTCGAAGTGCCGCAGGGGAAACTCTTCACGCTGCTCGGGCCCAGCGGCTGCGGCAAGACCACCACCCTGCGCTCCATCGCCGGGCTCGAGCGGCCGCGATCGGGGGAGATCACCGTAGGGGGCGCGACGATCTACTCGTCCATGAAGAACATCTTCATTCCCCCCAACCGCCGCGGCCTCGGGATGGTGTTCCAGTCGTATGCCATCTGGCCGCACATGACGGTATTCGAAAATGCGGCGTTTCCGCTCCAGGTGGGGAAGAAGAGCCTTCCCCGGCAGCGGATTCGCGAGCGCGTCCTGCGTGTCCTCAAGGTCGTGTCGCTCGACGAGATGGCGGAGCGCGAGGCGACCAAGCTCTCCGGCGGCCAGCAGCAGCGCCTGGCGCTCGCGCGCGCGCTCGTCATGGAGCCGCCGCTGCTCCTGCTCGACGAGCCGCTGTCGAACCTCGACGCCAAGCTGCGCGAGCGCATGCGCTTCGAGCTCAAGCGCCTGCAGCGCGAGCTCGGCATCACCACCGTGTACGTGACCCACGACCAGAGCGAGGCGCTCGCGCTGTCGCACTCGATCGCGGTGATGAACGCCGGGCGCATCGAGCAGCTCGGCTCGCCGCGCGAGATCTACGAGCGGCCGCACAACCAGTTCGTCGCCGACTTCATCGGCACGACCAACTTCATCCAAGGAACCGTGCGCGCTGCGGGCAACGGCTTCTACCGCATCGAGTCCGAGGTCGGCGAGCTCAAGGTGAGCGGCGTCGACCCGCTCCAGGCCGGCGCGCGCGTGACGATCTCGGTGCGGCCGGAGGACATAAGGCTGAGCGAAGCGCGCCCCGAGGGCGGGAACGTCCTGCAGGGCACGGTCCAGACCAAGGTATTTCTGGGCGAATCGGTCGACTTCGAGGTCAAGGTTGCCAGCCGCACCCTGCTGTCGCGCGCGCACCCGTCGCTCGGCACCCGGGTGGGACACCCCATCCACCTCTCGCTGGATCCGGAGAAATGCGTCGCGCTAAAGGAAGAATAGCCAACAAGCGCTGGGCTTCCGACGTCATCGTCGACCTGCTCCACGCCTACAAGCTGCCGTACGCGGCGCTGAACCCCGGCGCGTCCTACCGCGGGCTGCACGACTCGATGGTGAACTACGGGAAGAACCGCCCGGTGATGATGCTGTGCCAGCACGAGGAGACCGCGGTGCAGATCGCGCACGGCTACGCCAAGGCGAGCGGCAAGCCGATGGTGGCGGTCCTGCACAACCTGGTCGGCCTGCTGCACGCCAACATGGCGGTCTACTACGCGTACGCCGACCGCGCGCCGGTGTTCATCATCGGCGCCACCGGGCCGATGGACGAGACCAAGCGCCGGCCGCGCATCGACTGGATCCACAGCGCGCTGGTGCAGGGCGAGGCGGTGCGCGCCTACACCAAGTGGGACTACCAGCCGACCGTGATCGACGGCGTGCCCGAGTCCTTCGCGCGCGCCTACTCGGTGATGATGACCGAGCCGCGCGGCCCGATCTACATGTGCTACGACGCCTGGCTGCAGGAGCAGCCCCTGGAGCATGAGGTCGCATTGCCGCCCAAGGGGGCCAGCAAAGTCCCGAGTCAGATTGCCGCGGATCCCGCAGCGCTCGAGCGCGCGGCGAAGATGCTCTTCGCGGCGAAGCGGCCAGTGATCATCGCAGAGTACGTCGGGCGCGACCCGGAAGGCTTCCGCGCGCTGGTCGAGCTCGCCGAGACGCTCGGCGCGCCGGTTTACGACGTCAACAGCCGGCTCAACTTTCCGAGCCGCCATCCGCTCAACCTGAGCATGGTGAAGGACGTGTTCCGCGAGGCCGATCTCATCCTGTGCCTGGACACGCGCGACTGGGAGCGCGCCACCACCGAGCTGGTGAGCACCACGCGGGAAGTCACCTCACTGGTCCCGGCGGGCTGCAAGTGGATCGACATCGGCTTCGGCGACCTCGAGATCTCGAGCTGGGCGATGGACTACCAGCGCCTGGCGCACGCCGACCTGCGCATCCTGGCGGACACGACAATTGCGATCCCGGCGCTTACGAAGCTATTGAAAAGCAGTGTCAAGAAAAAGCCGTGGTTCGCCGACCTGCGCAGGAAAGCCCACGCGCAATGGGAAGCCGAGGCGAAAGAGGACTGGGACGCGAGCCCGATCACGCTGCCGCGCCTCGCCACCGAGGTGTGGAACGCGATCAGGAAAGAGGACTGGGTCCTCACCGCGGGAACGCTCGATGACTGGGCGCGGCAGATCTGGGACTTCGACCGGCCCTATCGCCACCCCGGCAGATCGCTCGGCACCGCGACCCAGATCGGCATTTCGCTCGGCGTCGCGCTGGCGCACCGCGGCAAGGGGCGGCTGGTGGTCGACCTGCAGCCCGACGGCGACCTGATGTTCGACGCCGGCGCGCTCTGGGTGGCGGCGAAGCACCGCATCCCGTTCCTCATCGTGATGTACAACAATCGCGCCTACTACAACGACTGGGAGCACCAGATCCGCATGGCGAAGCTGAGAGGAACCCCGGTGGAGCGCGCGCACATCGGCATGGACATGGTCGACCCGGCGCCGGACTTCGCCTCGATGGCGAAGGCGATGGGCTGGTACGCCGAGGGGCCGATCGACCGGCCGCGCGACGTGGCGGCCGCGCTCAAGCGCGCCATCAGGCGCGTCAAGGCCGGCCAGCCGGCGCTGGTCGACACGATCACGCAGAAGCGATGAGCGATACCGTCGGAGTCGTGGGAGCAGGGCGCATGGGGTTGCCGATCATCGGCCACCTGGCCCGGAAGGGTTTCCGCACCCTTGCAACAGATGTCGACGCAAAAAAGAAAACCGCCGTCGAAAAGACCTCGGCCACCTGGACCGCGAACATCGCGGCCCTGGCGCGCGAGAGCGACATCATCCTGATCTGCGTGGGCTTCGACCATGAGGTGCGCGCGCTGCTCGAAGCCAACCGCACGGCGCTGAAGGGGAAGATCGTCGCGATCCTGAGCACCATCCATCCGAAGACCGTGAAGCAGCTCGCGGAGGCCGACAAAAGCTTCCATTTGATCGACTCCACGGTCTGCCGCGGCGGCGACGCGGCCGACAGGGGCACGCTGCTGTCGTTCGTCGGCGGCCCGCGCGAGGTGGTCGAGCGCGTCACGCCGGTGCTCGAGGCGTACTCGTCCGATGTCGTGCATACGGGACAGGTCGGCTCGGCGCAGGTCGCGAAAGCGGTAAACAACCTGATCCTGTGGGCCTGCCTGGTCGCGGACCACGAGGGCCTCGCGCTCGCGCAGCGCTACGGCGTGGACGTCGAGATGCTGCGGCGCGCGCTCGGCATGTCGAGCGCGGCGAACTCGGCGCTGGAGAGGTGGGGCACGCAGACCATGGCCTGGGCGGAGGACGACATGGCGATCGTCGCCCAGATGGCCGCCGATTGCGGCCTGGCGCTGCCGCAGGCGGGCGTCAACCGCGAGATCTGCCGCGCGTTGAAACCGCGCAAGCACAAGCTGGATCAATACGGAATGTGATACGTTTTCGGCAGGAGGATTACATGCTGACCCGGATACTCGCCATCACCCTGCTCGCCGCGTGGCTGCCGGCGTCGCTCGCGCAGCCCGCCGCCGGCCAGCACCGCGGCCTTTACATGTACCAGGGCGCAGACCGCGAGCAGCGCCTGGTCGAGGGCGCGAAGAAGGAGAAGCACGCGGTCATCTACACCTCGCTCAACCTCAAGGACTCGGTGCCGATCACCCAGGCGTTCGAGAAGAAATACGGCGTCAAGATCGAGCTCTGGCGCTCGAGCAGCGAGAAGGTGCTGCAGCGCGCGCTCACCGAGGCGCGCGCCGGCCGCCACGCGGTCGACGGCTTCGAGCTGAACGGGCCCGAGATGGAGGCGCTCTACCGCGAGGGGCTGCTGGAGGAGTTCTACAGCCCGCACTTCAAGACCCTGCCGCCGGCCGCGTTCCCCAAGCACCGCCACTACGCCGCCGACCGCTTCAATTTCTTCACCATCGCCTACAACACCAACCTGGTGAAGCCCGACGAGGTGCCGAACAGCTACGAGGACCTGTTGAATCCGCGCTGGGTCGGCAGGATCGGCATCGAGGCGAGCGACGACGACTGGTTCGCCTCGATCGTCAAGCACATGGGCGAGGCCAGGGGGCTCGCGTTCTTCCGCAAGCTCGCGCAGATGAAGCCGCAGGTGCGCACCGGGCACACGCTCCTCGCCGAGCTGGTCGCGGCGGGCGAGATCCCGCTGGTGGCGACCATCTACAACCACAACGCCGAGCGCCTGCTGGTGAACGGCGCGCCGATCAAGTGGAAGGCGCTCGACCCGACCTTCGGCCGGCCGAACGCCGTCGCGGTGAGCAAGCGCGCGCCGCGGCCGCACGCCGCGCTGCTGTTCGCCGACTTCATGCTCTCGCCCGAGGGGCAGAACCTGATCAAGGCGCGCAACCGCGTGCCCGCGAGCACCGCGGTCGAGACCAACCTGAACAAGTTCCCGTTCCACATGATCGACCCGGTGATCGTGCTGGACGAGTCCGAGAAGTGGGAGAAGATCTGGTCGGACCTGTTCCTCAAGGGCCAGGGGGTCAAGCGCGAATCGGACTGACATGGGCAAGGAATCTCACTACAGCAGCAAGCAGGACCGCGTCTTCGTCCGGGCGATCCAGGGCCAGTACAGCCTGAAGGACGAGCTCGCCCGGCTGCGCGCGCTGCCGCGCGTCATCAAGGGCCGGGAGATGAGATTCCAGGACGGCCCGCAGTCCTTCTCCAAGCACTTCGTCGAGCCGGTCGACGGCATGACGCAGACGCTGCACATCCACCTGGAGGAGTACGCGCCCGGGGGCCGAACGCAGAAGCATGGGCACGTCAACGAGGCAGCCTTTTACATATTGGATGGAAAGGGTTATGAAATTCACGACGGCGTGCGCTACGACTGGCAGGCGGGCGACGTCGCGATCGTGCACAACAACTGCGTGCACCAGCACTTCAACGCCGACCCGGACAAGCCGGCGCGCGCGCTGGTGCTCAAGTCCAAGCCGATGTTCATGTTCATGAACATGCTGTTCCAGAAGTCGGTGATCCCGCGGCCGAAGGAGCCGGCGACCCCGGCCGGCGCAGGCTACGAGCCGCGGCACGACGAGGCCGGCTACAACCACGAGTGAAATCCGCCGCCGTCCCGCAGGAGCTCGCGAACAAGTTCGCGACCGAGAAGGAAACGCCCTACACGCGCTGGGTGCGCGACGAGGGGCTGGAGATCATCAGCTCCTTCTACGTCGAGAATCTGCACACGGTCGGCCTGAGACCGTGGCCGCGCCGCGGAGGTAAAGGCGTGTTCCTCAACCACGACGCCTCGCGCACCTCCAACGACTGCTACGTCTGCGAGATCCCGCCCGGCAAGAGCCTCGCGCCGCAGCGCCAGCTCTACGAGGAGATGATCTACGTGCTGGACGGCCGCGGCTCGACCGCGGTGTGGAACAACGCCGGCAAGCGCATCTCCTTCGAGTGGAAGGCGGGCGCGATCTTCGCCATCCCGCTCAACTGCTGGCACCAGCACTTCAACGGCTCGGGCAGGGACCCGGTGCGCTACGTCGCGGTCACCAACGCGCCGGTGATCATCAACGCCTTCGGCGAGCTCGACTTCGTGTTCAACAGCGACTTCGACTTCAAGGACCGCTTCGACGGCGAGCCCGAGTACTTCTCGGCCAAGGGCGAGCAGAAGGGGCTGCTGCTCGACACCAACTTCGTCGCCGACGCGATCAACCTGCCGCTGTTCGCGGCGAAAGAGCGCGGCGCGGGCGGTGGCCATACGCGCTTCAGCATGGCCAAGGGCTCGATGAACAGCCACATCTCGCAGTTCCCGATCGGCACTTACAAGAAGGCGCATGCGCACGGGCCGGGCGCGCATGTCATCGTCCTCAGCGGGGAAGGCTTCAGCCTGATGTGGCCGGAAGGCGAGGAGCCGCGGCGCTACGACTGGCGCGAGGGCACCATGATCGTGCCGCCCAACCTCTGGTTCCACCAGCACTTCAACACCGGCACCACGCCGGCGCGCTACCTCGCGTTCAAGGCCGAGGGCGTGGCGATCCGCAACGCGCAGGGCGTGCCGAAAGCCTGGATCAGCCGGCGCCTGGGCGGCGACCAGATCGACTACGCCGATGAGCGCCCGGAAATCCGGCAGTGGTTCTCCGAGGCGCTTGCCAGACACGGCCTTAAGCCGAACATGGACAAGGCGTACGCGATGGAGCGGGGCGCTTAAATGGGGACAGTCCCCAATTAAGGCCAGCGGCGGCCGCGCCGCTTTCGGACGCTCCCGACGACGTAGCCGCCGCGCGTCGCTTTCCTGATATCGTCGACAACCGCGGCCTCCAGCGGGTGATTGCACAGCGAGCTATATGCGAGCAGACGCCGGCCGGAGTCTTCGGCGAGGGACGTGTACGCAGCGTGCGGTCTGAGAAACCTGGCGCCTTCGCCCCTTGCGTTTGCGGCGTAGCTTGACCAGCGATAGTCACCGGGATGGGCGACCATGCCTGCTAGTACCGGGTTGAGCTCGATATAGCGGTAGCAGCCGAGAGCGTAACGCTCCGAAGCCACCAAGCAGGAATGAAACCGGCTTTCCCAGAGCGAGCCGCTGCGCCGCATGCGCCGATTCACGTCTTGCGCATATCGCTGCGCCACGTTCTTCATCATGAGCGCGCATGAAGTGCGCACGCGCGGCGTTACTAGCAAATGGACGTGATTCGTCATCAGGCAGTATGCATGGACATCGCATGCGAAGCGCGCTGCGAAAGTCGCCAAGTAGTCCAGGTAGGCGGTGTAGTCGGCGTGCCCGAAAAATACGTCGCGGCGGTCGTGGCCGCGCTGGACAACATGGAGGCTGACATCCGGGATCACCAAGCGGGCCGTGCGCGCCATAAGGCGCAAAACGGTCCCGCTTGGAAGCGGTTGACGTCTAATTGGGGACTGTCCCCAATTAAACCGTAGCGTGAGCGGAGCCCGGCTCCGGAAGTAGGGCGCTCTCAGCCGCCTCGCTGAACGCGACGCCCTGCGGCAGGATGATCGAGACCGAGCGCACGCGCTGGTGGCGCGGCTCGGTTCCCGGCGGCCGCTTGTTTTTCTGAACAGCCTGTGCAGCCGCGATGAGCCGCCGGCGCGCCATGATGATGCCCTGGTCGGTCGGCACCAGGTTCTCGCGCGTGCGGTCCTGGATCGGCCCCATGCTTTCCTGCACCGAGGCGTCCTGCATGGCGAAGCCTTCCACGCCGGAAAAGCTGCGGCCGTCCTTCTGCGCCTGGCGGTCCATCAGGTAGTCGTTGTCCTTGTTCGCCACCGGGCGGAAGGTGCCCGGGATCAGCGGAACGTGGATGCCTTTTCCGGCTTCCAGCGCCTCGCGCTCCTCTGCCGTCAGCGGCCGCGCGGCGTGGTGGTTGGTGCTCCAGGCCCAGCAGTTCTCGTCGTCGATCGGCACCCACGAATGGCCGCCGATCGGGTGGTCGGCGCGCGGCGGGATCAGCGTGAAGCTCGGCATGACCCACTGCGTGATGCGCCAGTAATACTTGCCGTCGCCGGTGTTGCGCCGCGCGCCGATATAGAGCCCGCCGGGCGATTCGACCACTTCGAATTGCGGCGCTAGGTCCTGCAGGTTGTATTCGTGGCTCTTCTTGGCGCCCTTGAACAGCGGGTCGACCTTGATGGTGTGGCGGTGCAGGAACGAGACGTGGCTCGAGTCGATGCCGCCCTCCATCGCCTGCAGGTAGTTGCATTCCTGCAGGCGCTTCGAGACGAAGCGGTGGCTCTCGGGCACGGTCGCCCACTCGTGCTCGGGCAGCGGAGGCCGGTGCTCTTTCGGCCCCATGTAGGTCCAGAGCACGCCGCCGCGCTCGACCAGCGGGTAGGACTTGAGCTTCATGCGCCGGCAGAGCTTGGGGTTGTCGGGCTCGGAGGGGATCTCGATGCACTGGCCGGTGACGTCGTACTTCCAGCCGTGGTAGGAGCAGCGCAGGCCGCCTTCCTCGTTGCGCCCGAACCACAGCGACACGCCGCGGTGCGCGCAGAACTCGTCCATCAGCCCGAGGCGGTTCTCGCTATCACGCCACGCGATCAGCCTTTCCGACAGCAGCTTGACGCGCACCGGCGGGCAGTCCGGCCCCGGCAGCTCGGAAGCGAGCAGCGCTGGCAGCCAGTAGCGCCGGAACAGCTCGCCCATCGGCGTGCCGGGGCCGGTGCGGGTGAGCAATTCGTTCTGTTCCGCTCTCACGAACGCAGTTCTTCCATACGGCGAAGTTTAGAATATCCGCGTCTCGTCCGGGAGGAGGAACCGATGGAGCGCCGCGATTTCCTCAAGGCCGGCACCGCTGCCGCCGCCACCGCAGCAACCGTAGTCGCGCAAGCCGCGGAAACCAAGAGCAAGGCCGAGAAGTTGCTGCCCGGCGACATCGTGATCGAGCGTCCCGGCTCGGATTTCATGGTCGACGTGATCAAGGCGCTCGGCTTCGAGTACGTCGCCACCAACCCCGGATCGAGCTTCCGCAGCCTGCACGAGTCGCTCGTGAACTACGGCGGCAACACCAAGCCCGAGCTCCTGACCTGCCTGCACGAGGAGTCCGCGGTCGGCATGGCGCACGGCTACGCCAAGGCCGGCGGCAAGCCGATGGCGGTCATGACGCACGGCACGGTCGGCCTGCAGCACGCCTCGATGGGGCTCTACAACGCCTGGTGCGACCGTGTGCCGGTGTACATGATCGTCGGCAACGGGCTCGACGCGAACAAGCGGCGCCCGGGCACCGAATGGAACCACTCGGTGCAGGACGCGGCGCTGATGGTGCGCGACTACATCAAGTGGGACGACTATCCCATGTCGCTGCAGCATTTCGCCGAGTCGGCGGTGCGCGCGTACAAGATCGCAATGACGCCGCCGCGCGAGCCGGTGCTGCTGGTTGCCGACATCGACCTGCAGGAGGACGCGATCCACGCCGAGGGCCTGAAGATTCCCAAGCTCTCGGTGTCGCGCCCGCCGCAGGGGGACCGCGCGGCGCTGGCCGAAGCGGCAAAGTGGCTGGCGAACGCCGAGGCGCCGGTGATCATCCCCGACCGCGTGACGCGCGACCAGCAGGGTGTGCGCGACCTGGTGGCGCTCGCCGAAGCGCTGCAGGCGCCGGTATGCGACGTCGGTGGGCGGATGAACTTCCCGACCAACCATTACCTGTGCCACAACGACCGGCGGCGCGAGCTGGTGCGCGACGCCGACGTGGTTCTGCTGCTCGAGGTCGGCGACCGCTGGGCGCAGTTCAACACCTTCAGCGACCCGCACAAGCGGCAGAACTACGCGGCGAAGAAGGACGTCAAGATCATCAGCATCTCGATGCAGGACGTCTACATCCGCTCGAACTACCAGGACTTCCAGCGCTACCAGGCAGTGGACCTCTCGATCAACGGCGACGCGCAGACCAGCTTGCCGGCATTGACAGAAGAAATTCGAAAACTGGGAAAGGGCAACGCGAGCCGCGGCGAAAAGCTGCGCGCGGCGCACAACACCATGCGCTCGCGCGTCCGCGACGCCGCATCGGTCGGCTGGGACGCAAGCCCGGTCACTACTGCGCGGCTCACCGGCGAGCTCTGGGGCGCCATCCGGAACGAGCCCTGGTCGCTCGTGGTGAGCGACCGCGTCACCTGGGCGCGGCGCCTGTGGCCGATGACCGAGTACCATCACGCGCTCGGCGGCTCGGGCGGGCAGGGCGTCGGCTACGCCGCGCCGGCGGCGGTCGGCGCGGCGCTCGCCAACAAGGCGAAGGGCCTGATCTCGGTCACCTTCCAGCCCGACGGCGACCTGCTGTACGCGCCGGGCGTGCTGTGGACCGCGGCCTACCACAAGATCCCGCTGCTCTTCCTGATGCACAACAACCGCGGCTACTACCAGGAAGTGATGCACCTGCAGCGCATGGCCTCGCTGCACAAGCGCAGGGTCGATACCGCTTGGGTCGGCAACATCATCGACAACCCGCCGATCGACTTCGCCAAGCTCGCACAGTCGCACGGCGTCTGGGCCGAAGGGCCGATCAGCGACGCAGCCCAGATCGGCCCGGCGCTGCAGCGTGCGCTGAAAGTCGTGAAGAGCGGCGCGCCGGCGCTGGTCGACGTAGTGTGCCAGCCGCGCTAGAGAAGCTCTGAAAGAGCGGTGAATAGTCGTTCCCGCGAAAGCGGGAACCCATGTATTTCAAAAAGAAAATTGGGTCCCCGCCTTCGCGGGGAAACGTCATCCCCGAGTGTCTTAGTCGGGGACGACTTTTTCAGGCCTGCCCTAGTCGCGTAATAGTGGCAGGTCCTTCGCGGCGCGCCCCGGCTTGATCGAGGCGACGTAGGCGTAGAGGTCGGCCATCTCCTGGTCGCTCAGCACCTCGAGCGGGTAGCGCGGCATGTTGGCGCGCGGCCGGCGCGTCTGCATGACGAACGCCTCGTAGGGAAACGGGTTCGGCGCGATCGCCGGCCCGGCGCCGCGCTCGCCGCCCTGGCCGACGGTGCCGTGGCAGCTGTGGCACCACTTCTCGAGATAGACCTTCCTGCCGCGCTCGACCGAGCCCTGCGGCGCCTGGGCCAGCAGCAATACTCCCACCAGAAGGAATTTCATTCGTTTCCTCCCCTGAGCGATATTAATCCGGCGACGAGCAGGAACACTCCCGTGGCGAGAAACACGGGCACCGCGCCGAGCGCGGCGCCGAAGCCACCGAAGGCGAGCGGGACCGCGATCTGGGTCACCTTGTTCGCCATGATGCGCATGCCGAGCGCCTCGCCCGAGCGGCCGGCGGGCGCGTGGTTGTAGGTGAGGATGATGGTGAGCGGCTGCGCCGAGCCGAGCGCGAGGCCGAGAGCGAACGCGGCCGCGGCGAGAGCCAATCCGCCGTCGAGGCCGGGCACCGCGAAGTAGGCGAGCGCGGCGACGAACATCGAGCCGGTCAGCACGCCGACCTCGGTGTAGCGCTGCGCGAGACGATGCATGAACGAGCGCACGATGAAGCCGGCGAGGGCGTAGCTGGAGAGGATCATGCCGATGACCGAGGGAGTAAGGCCGATCGAGCGCCCGTAGATAGGCAGGTAAAACGAGAACAGCTCGATGCCGGTCAGGCAGACCCCGCTCATGATGAGCGTGCGGCGCAGCGCGGGGATGGCGAGCAGGTCGAAGGCGCTCTTCGCTCGCTCTTCCATCTCGTGACGCACGTGCGCAGGGATGAGGCCACGGTAGACGAGTACTACGAGCGCCGGCGTCGCCGCGACCACGGCCAGGATGGCAAAAGCGGCGCGGAAGCCGGCGAGCTCGATGGCGAAACCGGCGAGCGAGGGGCCGATGAACGCCGCGAGCGAGCTGCCGAGGGCAAAGGTGGCGAAATTGCGCGTGCGCGCCGCTCGCTCCCCGAGCGAGCCGACCAGGTTATGGATCGAGACGTGGAAAAAGATGTGCCCGAGGCCGAGAAGCGCGGGGCAAAGGAATAACCAGGAAATTTCGGAAGTAAAGACAGCTACGGCCAGCCCGGCGGCCATTGTGGCGGCGCCGCAGACGATCGGGGTGCGCACGCCGAAGCGGTCGGAGATCCGCCCCGCCTGGACCGCGAGCAGCAGCGGGAAGACCGCGAACAGCGCCGCGAGCACGCCCACCGCGGCGGCGCCGGCGCCGAGCTCGAGAGCGTAGAGCGAAACCGCCACCTTGCCGCCGCGCTGCCCGATCGAATTGAGCATCGACAACAGCACCACGAGGTAAACGCTCATCGGTTCCTGCGAGTATACTGAACCGTCGATGGGAACCGAGTCGCACTACGCCAGCAAGAAGGACCGCGTGTTCGTGCGCGCGATCCAGGGGCAGTACAGCCTCAAGGAGGAGCTCGCGCGGCTGCGCGCGATGCCGCGCGTGCGCAACGGGAAGGAAATCAGGTTCGTCGACGGCCCGCAGACCTACAGCCGGCACTACCTCGAGCCGAAGGACGGCGTGACGCAGATGTTCCACCTGCACCTCGAGGAGTACGCGCCCGGCGGCAAGTCGCAGAAGCATGGGCACGTCAACGAGGCCGCCTTTTATATATTGGATGGGAAAGGTTATGAAATTCACGACGGCGTGCGCTACGACTGGCAGGCGGGCGACGTCGCGATCGTGCACAACAACTGCGTGCACCAGCACTTCAATGCGAGCAAGGACCGGCCGGCGCGCGCGCTGGTCATCAAGACCAAGCCGATGTACATGTTAATGAACATGCTGTTCCAGAAGCTGGTCGAGCCGCAGCCGACCGAACCGGCGCCCGGCGCCAGTAGCTACAAGGTCAGAGAGAAAGAGGAGTAGTCATGGCGTGGGATGAATCGCGAGCGTGGAGGAAAGGCCGCAATCACCAGAAGCTCTACCAGGCGCTGCTCGACGACGCCGCGGCCGCTCCGGCGCGCAACGCCAAGCGCAAGAAGGTCGTGCGCCCCGAGGACATGCCCTGGGAGATGTCGCGCCAGGGCCTGCTCAAGCACCTCCTCAACGAGGGCATGAACACGCGCATGGAGACGGTGGACGCCTACATGGAGATCATCCCGCCGGGCAGCCGCTCCGGGAAGCACCGCCACCTCGCCGAGGAATGCGTCTACGTGCTCGAAGGCCGCGGCTACGACCTGCACCAGGACTGCGACGTCGAGATCACCGACACCTACCACTGGAAGCCGCAGGCCGAGGTGAAGCGCTATGAGTGGGAGGCGGGCGACGTGATCTACATCCCGCCCAACACCATCCACCAGCACTTCAACGCGAGCCCCGACAAGCCGGTGCGGCTGATCTCCGCCACCAACCGCATCTACAAGGCGTGCGGGCTGAATGACCTCGAGCAGCTCGAGGATTGCCCCGAGTACGACCCGAAAGTGATCCTCACCGCCGAGCTGGTCGAGAAGTACCTGAGGGCCAAGGAAAAGACCGCGGCTTGAGCGAGGCTGTCCTCCCGCCGCAACCCGCGCAGCAAGGAGCGTGGCGCGAGCTGTGGCTGATCACCATCGGCCACGGCCTCACGCACTGGTACCCGGCGACTTTCTACCTGCTGCTGCCGCTGATCGGCAACGAGCTCGGGCTTTCCTACAGCCAGATCGGGCTCATCATGACCTGCAAGTACGCCGCGTCCGCGGTCGCCAACGTGCCCGGCGGCGTGCTGGTGGATACCGTCGGCCGCAAAGGCCTGCTGATGGCGGTGTCGCTGTTCTGGATCGGATTCCCGTATCTCCTGATCGGCTTCACGCACAGCTACCTGATGCTGCTCGCGTGCATCGCGCTCGTGGGTTTCGGCAACAGCCTGTGGCACCCGACGGCGATCCCGACGCTGGGGCGGCGCTACCCCGAGCGCAAGGGCCTGGTGCTCTCGGTCCACGGCATGGGCGGCAACGTCGGCGACGCGGTCGCGCCCTTGATCATCGGCGCGGCGCTCGGCATCTTCAGCTGGCGCGAGGTCGTGGTGCTGAACGTCGTGCCCGGGCTGGTGGTGGCGGCGCTGTTGTTCGTATTTCTCGGCAGCATGCGGCTCGGCGCGCGCAAAGGCGAGCACGAAACGCAGTCCTTCGGCCACTACCTCGCCGGCCTCAAGGACCTGTTCCGCAGCCGCGCGCTGGTGCTGCTCTCGACCGGGTCGGCGTTCCGCACCATGACGCAGAGCGCGCTGCTCACCTTCCTGCCGGTCTACCTCGCGAACGAGATGGGCTATTCGCCGTTCCTGGTGGGCGTGTGCCTGTTCGCGCTGCAGGCGGCCGGCTTCGCCGCGTCGCCGGTGGCCGGGCATCTTTCCGACCGCATGGGCCGCAAGCAGATCCTGGTGGGCAGCATGGCGGCGAGCGCTGTGGTGCTCGCCGCGATGGCGTTCAGCGGCGGCTCGGCGCTCTTCATCGCGCTGGTCGCGGTGCTCGGGTTCTTCCTCTACGCGACGCGGCCGGTGATCCAGGCGTGGATGCTCGAAGCCACGCCCAGGAACATGGGCGGCTCGAGCATCGGCGTGCTGTTCGGCGCCCAGGCGGTCGGCGGCGCGCTCGGCCCGCTGCTCGGCGGCATGGTGGCCGACCGCTTCGGGCTGCTCGCGACGTTCTATTTCCTCGCGGCGACGATCGTGGTCGCGAATCTGTTCGTGGTCGGGGTGGCTCCGATCCGCGAGCGAAATCCATGAGCCGCGCGGCCGCCGGGCTGCTCTGTCTGCCCGCCGCGGGCTGCGCGTCGTTCGGCGAGCCGACGCGCCCGGTGCATCCGGTCGACGGCGTGCGCAAGGTGGTGGACAGCCTCGGCGAGGAGATCGGCACGCGCGCCGCCGCCGAGCCGTTTCGCGGCCTGCCGATCGTGATCCGCACCACCACCGCGGCGAACAGCGGCATCGAGCCGATCATCGCCGAGCTGCTGCGCACGCGCCTCGCCGAGCGCGGCCTGCCGGTCGATGCGGTTTGCGCCCCGCGCTGTCTCGAGATCTCGCTGCAGGAGCTCGCGGTCGAGGCGGCGAAGGCGACCCCGCTCTCCGCCGGCCAGCTGCTCAGCGTCGCGGGCGGCCACGTTCCGGTGGTCGGCGGGCTGATCCGCACCATCGGCGAGCAGGAACGCGAGAAGGAGCACGCCGCCGGCCGCGCCAACGGGCTTTTCGTGACGCTCGCCGCGCGCGACGGCAACCGCTACGGCGCGCGCGCGCACCTCGTCGCGATCATCTCCGCAGGCGAAATCGCGCTCGAGCGGCGCTGATCTTGTAATTTATTCCGCCCGGACAAGGTTTTTTCTATCTTTCCGTCGTGCTGCGGCGACGCGGAATTCCGCACCGCAGCAGGACACAACTAATCACACTTGTTTCATTGCTCCCGGAAATAAATCACGCTATTCTCCGCGCGCAGACCTCGCCATGAGGTCGAAGAGAAGAACGAGCGGTAACCCGCTGAATTAGGAAAAAAGTTGATGCACGAGGGCAAGGGAGGCCGGGGGTTAGCCGCTCGCCGACTTGGGTCGGCGCGTTGCGCTTGCGGCCAGCAGGTCGTTGTCTTCTCGCAGTGCTCCAGAAACGTGGCGTCGCGCGCTCGCACATGTCGTGCGCACGTGACGCATTCCCGAACAAGAAATCCGGGGGTCAGGGACATGAGCTTTTGCGCCAGGGATGCGCAGCCGCGCATCGCAAAGCCGATCGTCGTCGCCGTTCTCTCGCTCGCGAGCGCAGTTGCCATCGCGCAGGTGCGCCCGGACGCGGGCTCGATCCTCGAGCAGCAGCGCGAGCCGCTGCGCCTGCCGCCGCCGGCGGAAGAGGACGTGCGGCCGCGTCCGCCGGCGCCGAAGCCGGCGCTGCCGGTCTCGCCGACGCTGAAAGTGCGCGTCACGCAGTTCAATTTCACGGGCAACACGCTCTTCACGCAGGAGCAGCTGCGCGAGGTGGTCGAGGAGTTCGTCGGCAAGGAGCTCGACTTCGAAGGGCTGAACGACGCCGCGACCAAGGTGCGCGCCTATCACCGCGAGCGCGGCTACTTCCTCGCGCAGGCGTACCTGCCGCAGCAGGCGATCCGCGACGGCGTGATCGAGATCGCGATCATCGAAGGGCGCATCGGCCAGGTCGAGCTGCAGCGCAGGCCGGCGACGCGGCTCGCCGAATGGCTGCTCGCGGGCATCCTCAACCACCACCTGCGGACGGGCGACATCATCACCGAGACCAGCCTCGAGAAGCCGCTGCTGCTGATCAACGACCTGCCGACCGCGGCGGTGACTTCCGAGATCCGGCCGAGCGCGACGGTGGGCGCCGCCGACCTGCGGGTCAACGTCGACCGCGGCGTCGGCCTGTTCAACGGCTACATCGATGTCGACAACCACGGGTCGCGCTTCACCGGCGAGCACCGGCTCGGCGCCAGCCTTAACATGAACAACCCGCTGACGATCGGCGACCAGCTGCAGATGCGCGCCTTCGCCACGACCGAGGACATGTATTTCGGGCGGCTCGCCTACCTGGTGCCGGTGGGCTTCTGGGGCACGCGCCTCGGCGCGAGCGTGGTCAAGTTCAACTACCGGCTGGGCGAGGACTTCGCCAGCCTGCTGGCGAACGGCGACGGCCTGGTGAAGAGCGTCTACGCGTTCCACCCGCTCTACCGCACGCGCAACACCAACGTGATCGGGCAGTTCGCGTACGAAGACAAGCGGCTGATCGACCGCGTCGAGGAGCCGACGCAGGCGTCGGTCACCGAGCGGTTCATCGACTCGCTCAAGACAGGGGTGGT
>Ga0187892_10003312_pt1 | contig 29659 bp, 33 predicted proteins | sample MA1701073metaG_FD_139345 | JGI IMG/M metagenome (GOLD analysis project Ga0187892, IMG submission 139345) | Bio-ooze microbial communities from a basaltic lava cave in the Kipuka Kanohina Cave System on the Island of Hawaii, USA - MA170107-3 metaG ... | reverse complement strand
TTCCGCCAGATCCGCTACTTCCCCGAGAACGGCTGGTCGACCCTCGAGGTCATGCTGTTCATCTGGGCCTTCGTGGCCGCGGTGATGCTGGGGCTCTGGTGGCTCGACCGCTCGCGCTACGGCGTCGTGCTGCGCGCGGTCGGCGAGGACGAGGTGGCCGCCCAGTCCGTGGGGCTCAGCCTCACCACCCTCAAGGTGAGCGCGATGACGCTGGGCGGGGTCATCGCCGGCCTCGGGGGCGGCCTCTACGCGCACTACACGACCCACATCGAGCACGCCAGCTTCAACGTGCTCGTGGCCACCTTCGCCATCGCCTACCCCATCGTCGGCGGCCTCACCAGCGTGGTCGGCACGCTCCTGGCGGTGATCTTCGTGCAGGGCGTCCTCGTCGAGGGCCTCCGCTTCCTCGGCGACTGGCGGAACCTGCTCTTCGGCGCCCTCATCGTGCTGGCCATGAACCTCCGGCCGCGGGGCCTGCTCGACGCCCGCGCCGTGCGCTGGCTCTCCGGCCTCGCGGGAGGCCGGCGCCGTGCTTGAGCTCCGCGGCGTGTCGCGGCACTTCGGCGGCGTCCGCGCCGTGGACGGCCTCGACCTCGTGCTCCGGGAGGGGCAGATCGTCGGCCTCATCGGCCCCAACGGCTCCGGCAAGAGCACCACCGTCAACCTCGTCACGGGCCTCGTGCCCCTCACGGCGGGCCAGGTGCTCCTGCGGGGCGTGGACCTGGGCCCCGTCCCCACCCACCTCCGGCTCGCGCGCGGCATCGCCCGCACCTTCCAGAACATCCGGCTGTTCACCCAGCTCACGGTCTGGCAGAACCTTTGGGTGGCCCAGAACTCGGCCCAGGACCGGGCCGGGCGCGGCTTCCTGCGGCGGTGGGTGGGCGGGCGCGGCGCGGCCCGCGAGGAGATCGCCGCTCTCCTGGAGTTCTCGGGGCTCGCCGACAAGCAGGACGAGCTGGCGGGCGCCCTCGCCTTCGGCGAGCAGCGGCGCCTCGAGGTGGCGCGGGCGCTGGCCGCGAAGCCCCAGCTCCTGCTCCTGGACGAGCCCGCCGCCGGCATGAACGCCGAGGAGATCGAGCAGCTCGCCCGCCGCATCCGGGCCGTCCGCGACCGGGGGATCACCGTCCTGCTGATCGAGCACCACATGGAGCTGGTCATGGACGTCGCCGACCGCATCGCCGTCCTCAACTTCGGCCAGAAGATCGCCGAGGGCACCGCCGCCGAGATCCAGGCCGACGCCGCCGTGCGCCGGGCCTACCTGGGGGGCGGCTAGTGGCGGGGCCGGCGCTCGAGATCCACGACCTCGTCACCGCCTACGGGGCCATCGAGGCGCTCAAGGGCGTGTCGCTGACGGTGGCCGACGGCTCCATCACCTGCCTCCTCGGCCCCAACGGGGCCGGGAAGACCACGCTCATGCTCACCACGGCCGGCCTCCTCCGGCCGCGGCGGGGCTCGATCCGCTTCGGCGGCGAGGAGATCGCCGGCCGCGCCCCCCACGCCATCGTCGGGCGGGGCCTGGCCCTGGTGCCGGAGAACCGGCTCGTGTTCCCGGCCATGACCGTCACCGAGAACCTGCGGGCGGGGGCCTACCAGCGCCGGGACCGCGCGGCCATCGCCCGGGACATCGAGGCCCTCTACGCGCGGTTCCCGCGCCTGTCCGACCGCGCCGCCCAGCCCGCCGGCACCCTGTCGGGCGGCGAGCAGCAGATGCTGGCGGTGGCCCGCGCCCTGATGTCGCGCCCGCGCCTGCTCCTGATGGACGAGCCGTCGCTCGGCCTCGGCCCCCTCGTCGTGGAGGAGATCTTCCGGATCATCCGCGAGCTCAACCAGGAGGGCACCACCATCCTCCTCGTCGAGCAGAACGCCCACCTGGCCCTGACCGTGGCCCATCACTTCTACCTGATGGAGCAGGGGCGCGTGACCTTCAGCGGCGATCCCCGCGCCCTGGCCGAGGACGAGGTGATCCGCCGGGCCTATCTCGGCTCGGCCCGGGGCTGACGGCCGATGCTGGTGGACGTCGTCCAGAACACCATCGACGGGCTCCTGATCGGGTCGTCCTACGCGCTGCTCGCCCTCGGCTTCACGCTGATCTTCGGCGTGCTCCGGCGGCTCAACCTCGCCTACGGCCCCACCATCATGCTCGGCGCGTACGCGGCGACCTGGGCCGCCCGGGAGATCGGCGCCGAGGGCCTCGCGCTGGCCGCCATCACCGTGGCCGGCGCCGTGCTCGGCGGGGCCTACGTGGAGCGGCTCTGCTTCGCCCGCCGCGGGGGCCTGCGGGGCGCCGCCACCGCGCGCGGCCCCGCCATCGCCTCCATGGTGGCGAGCTTCGCCCTCTGGATGCAGCTCGAGGAGGTGGTCACCCTCGCGCTGCCGCGGCACCTTTACCCGTTCCCGCCGCTGTACGCCGGGGCCCCGCTCGTCCTCGGCCCCTTCCTCTTGCGGGTGGAGCACCTCGTGACGCTGGCCGTGGCCGTCCTCGTCGCCGGCCTCCTGGCCGGGCTCCTGTTCGGCACGCGCTTCGGGCTGGCCGTGCGGGTCGTCGTCGACGACGTCGAGGGCGCGCGCTGCGTGGGCGTCAACGTGCCCTGGGTGCTGGTGCGGGTCTTCGCGCTGGCCTCGGCCGTCGGCGGGGTGGCCGGCTACCTGATCGCCGCCACCAGCGGCCAGGTGACGCCCATGCTCGGCATGTGGTCGACCCTGAAGGGCCTCATCGCCATGATGCTGGGCGGGCTCGGGTCGCTCCCGGGCGCGGTGGTGGGCGGCCTCGCGCTGGGGCTCATCGAGGTCCACAGCCAGTGGTACGTGGGGCCCTCCTACCGGGACCTGATCGCCTACGGGCTCCTGTTCCTCTGCCTGTGGCTCCGGCCGGCGGGGCTCCTGGCTTCCCCGGCCGCCCGCGCCCGCCTGGCCGCCACGGGCTGAGGGTGGACGCCTACGCGGTCGGCGTCCTCACCAACATGGGGCTCTTCGCCTTCGTGGCGCTGTCCGCCTACCTGCTCCTGGTCGCGGGCGAGATGTCCTTCGGCCAGCAGGCCTTCTTCGGGGTGGGAGCCTACGCGGCCGGCGTGGGGACGGCGCTCTGGGCCTTGCCGCTCTGGCTCGCCCTCCTGCTCGGCATGGCCGTCGGCGCCGGCACCGCGCTCCTGGTCGGGCTGCCCACCGTGCGCCTGCGCGGGCTCTACTTCGCCATGGCCACCCTGGCGGCGGCGGAGATGGTGCGCATCTTCTTCGAGGTGTTCCGCTACCGCCGCGAGGTCGCCGGCCGGCTGGTGGGCCCGGACGGCACCCAGGGCTTCCAGGAGATCCGCTGGGTCTTCGAGCGGGGCATCGAGCCCCTCGGCTACCTGGGCCTCATCTACGCGATCCTCGGGCTCCTCGTGCTGGGCCTGGTCCTGCTCGAGCGCGCGCCCCTGGGCGTGGCCGTGCGCATGGTCGGCGAGGACCCCGAGCTGGCCGCCGTGCTGGGGGTCGACGTGACGCGGCTCAAGCTCGGCGTCGCGGCGGCGGCGGGGGCGGTGGCCGCGCTCGGCGGCGGCCTCTACGCCCACCACAACACCTACGTCGAGCCCCGGAACTTCGACATCATGCTGGGCGTGCACAGCCTCGCCTACGCCCTCGTCGGCGGCCTCGGCACCGTGATGGGCCCGCTCCTCGGCGTGGGGCTGGACGTGGGGCTCCTGGAGGGCAGCCGCGTGGTCCGCGGCTACCGCATGATCGTGTTCGGGGGGCTGGTGGCGCTGCTCCTCCTCGTCCGGCCGCGCGGGCTCCTGGACGAGGCCACCGTGCACCGGCTCGGCCGCCTCCGCCGCCGGCCGCGGCCGGGCGTCCCGGGCGGGGCGCCCGCGGGCTGACCCGAGAACCCCGTGCGCGCCGCCGGCCTCGCCCTCTGGCTCCTGCTGGCGCCCGCCCCCGCCGCGGCGGCCGAGCGCGCGCGGGCGCAGGTGGCCTGCGTGCCGGCCGGACCGGCCTTCACCTACGACTGCACGATCCGCCTCACCGGCGAGGCGAGCGGGGCGCCGCTCACCGGGGTGGAGGTCACGGTGGGCGCCGACATGCCGTCCATGCCCATGGCCCACAACGTGCGGCCGGCCCGGGCGCGGCCCGGCGGGGCGCCCGGCGAGTACGCGGTGCGGCTCGAGCTGGAGATGCACGGGCACTGGGCGCTCCGGCTCCGGCTGTCGGGCGCCGTGCGGGACCAGGTGTTCGCCCACCTCGTCTTCACGAGCACCGCGGTCCTCACGGCGGAGCCCGGCCCGGTCCCGGCCCCGCACCGCCCCCACCGCTGAGAGGCCCCGCTGACATGGCCGTCCACACGGGCCTCGTGACCACCCTCCGCGAACCCCGCGACAAGATCCTCCGCTTCGTCAACTACCATCTGAACGTCGGCATCGACCACATCCTGCTGTTCCTCGACGAGGGAGAGCCCCCGCCGGCGCTCCTGGGCGATCCCCGCGTCACCGTCACCCGCTGCGATCCCGAGCACTGGCGCCAGGCCCGGCGCCAGCTCGAGGAGGGCCCCCTGCGGGCGCTCCGGGACTGCGACGGCCGGCGCTACCGGGCGGCGCTCCGCCAGCTCGGCGGGGCCTCGCTCGACCATCAGGTGAAGCAGTACCTCAACGCCTCCCTGGCCCTCGGCCGGGCCCGGTCGCTCGGGCTCGACTGGCTCTTCCACGTCGACGGGGACGAGCTGATCCACGTGCGCGAGGGCCGGCTCGGCGCGGAGATGGCCGGCGTGCCGGACGGCGTCGACTGGGTCGTCTTCAGCACGCTGGAGGCCGTCCCCCACGCGGCCGTCCAGGGGGACGGCTTCACGGAGGTGGGCGTCTTCCGGGACGTCAGCCGGCCCACGTGGGCGTCCTCCCCGCCGCTCGACCGGCTGCTCGCGCGGGCGTGCGGCGCCGCCCACGCGAGCCTCGCCTGGCTCGCCGGCTGCCGCGAGACCTTCTTCCGCGGGGCGTACTTCCGGGGGCACGCCTACGGCAAGTCGGCGGCGCGGACGAGGTCGCCCATCGTCGGCCTCCACCTCCATCGTCCGGTGGCCCGCGGCCCGCTCCGGGTCCGACGCTCCCGCCGGGGACGCATCCTGCACTTCGACTGCATCACCTACGAGGGGTGGGTGGCGAAGTGGGCGGGCCGCTACGAGGGGGACCGGGCGCGGCCGCACCGGCGGCGCGCGGCGCGCGCCGCGCAGGGCGAGGCCTTCATCCGCCCCTACGCCGACGGGAGCGAGGCCGCGCTGCGGGCCCTCTACGCCCGGCTCTACTTCGTTCCCGAGCGACAGCGCGGGCGTCTCTTCGCCCTCGGGCTGCTCCGGCGGATCTCCCTTCCCCCGGAGCTGTTCCTCCCGGGCCCGCGGCCCGGCCCGACCGGGGGATAGCGGGCCACGATGCCGCGCGCGACGCCGAGACGCCGGCCCTGGCCGCGGACCCCGGCCGGGGACCGGCTGACGCGCCGCCGCCTCCTCGGCCTCACGGTCGGCGCCGCCTCCGCCGCCCTCGCATCCGCCTGCGCGCCGCGGGTCCGCCCGGACGCGGGGGTGGCCGTCAACGACCTGCACTCGCGCCTCAACCCGACCACGGTCGCGCGCGTGACCACGCCGGCCACGCTCGAGGCGCTCCAGGCGGAGATCCGGGCGGCCGCCGCCGAGGGCCGGGCCGTCAGCATCCGCGGCGGCAACCACGCCATGGGCGGCCAGCAGTTCGGCGCCGGGACGGTGCTGCTCGACACCCGCCGCCTGGCGCGCGTGCTCGCCTTCGACGCCGAGCGGGGGCTGGTGGAGGCGGAGGCAGGCATCCAGTGGCCGGCCCTCATCGACCACCTCCTGGCGGCCCAGCGCGGCCGGCCCCGGCCGTGGGGCATCGTCCAGAAGCAGACGGGGGCGGACCGCCTCACGCTCGGGGGGGCGCTGGCCGCCAACGTCCACGGCCGCGGACTCACCCTGCGCCCGATCGTCGGCGACGTGGAGGCCTTCACGCTGGTGGGCGCCGACGGCGCGCCCCGCCGCGTGAGCCGCCGCGAGCACTCCGAGCTGTTCCGGCTGGTCATCGGGGGCTACGGGCTCCTCGGCGCCGTCGCGACGGTGACGCTCCGGCTCGCCCCGCGCGTGAAGGTCGAGCGCGTGGTGGAGCTCCTCGACGTGGACGACCTCGCCGCGCGCTTCGACGCGCGCATCCGCCAGGGCTTCCGCTTCGGCGACTTCCAGTACGCCACCGACCCCGCCTCGGACCTCCTGCTCCGCCGCGGGGTGTTCTCCTGCTACCGGCCGGTGCCGGACGCGACCGCCATGCCGGCGGAGCCCCGCGAGCTCGTCGTCGCCGACTGGGAGCGGCTCCTCTACCTCTCCCACGCCGACAAGGGGCGGGCCTTCCAGGAGTACGCGGCCTACTACCTCTCGACCTCCGGCCAGCTCTACTGGTCCGACACCCACCAGCTCAGCGTGTACCTCGACGACTACCACCGGGCCCTGGACCGGCGGCTCGGGCCCGGGCGGGCGGGGACGGAGATGATCTCCGAGCTGTACGTGCCCCGCGCGCGCCTGGCCGCCCTCTTCGACGCCGTCCGCCGGGACGTGCGGGCCCACGGGGTCGACGTGATCTACGGCACCGTCCGGCTCATCGAGCGGGACGACGAGACCGTGCTCGCCTGGGCCCGCGAGCCCTGGGCGTGCACGATCGTCAACCTGCACGTCGAGCACACCCCGGCCGGCGTGGCCAAGGCCGCCGACGACTTCCGCCGTCTGATCGACCGCGCGCTGGAGCAGGGCGGGAGCTACTTCCCCACCTACCACCGGTGGGCCGACCGGCGTCAGGTCGAGGCGGCCCACCCGCGGCTCGTCGAGTTCCTGCGCGCCAAGCGCCGCCACGACCCCGAGGAGCGCTTCCAGAGCGACTGGTACCGCCACCACCGGGATCTCCTCGCCGACCGCCTGTAGCCGCCCCCGGGGCGGCCGCGGCGGCGTGGCCCCGGGCCCCGGCTCCGGTCAGGGCGCCCCGTCCCCCTTGCCCGCGAGCGGGAGCCGCGCCCGCCAGTCCCGGCCGCGCGCCACGAGCGGGGCGAGGCCGAGGAGCAGGAGCGCCGCCGCCGCCGCCAGCATGGTGGCGGCGATGGGCCGCTCGACGAAGATGGCGTAGCGCCCGCCGGAGAGCGACAGCGACTGGCGCAGCGTGACCTCGATCATGGGGGCCAGGATGAGCCCCAGCACGATGGGGGCGGTCTCGAAGTCGAGCTTGCGCAGGAGGTAGCCGAGGCCGCCCATGCCCAGCATGATCCACACCTCGATGACGCTGCCGTTGACCGCGTACACGCCGAGGATGCAGAAGAGCACGATGGCCGGATAGAGCAGCGGGTACGGGATGCGCAGGAGGTTCACGAACAGCCCCACCATGGGCAGGTTCAGCACGAGCAGCACCAGGTTGCCCACGTACATGGAGGCGATGAAGCCCCAGAACAGCGCGGGCTGCTCCTGGATCAGGAGGGGGCCGGGCGAGACGCCGTGCACCATCATGGCGGCGATCAGGACGGCCGGGACCGGTCCCGAGGGCACGCCGAGCGCCAGCATGGGCACGAAGGCGCCCGAGGTGGCCGCGTTGTTCGCCGACTCGGGCCCGGCCACCCCCGCCACCGCGCCCTGCCCGAACTCCTCCGGCCGCCGGGCGATCCGGCGCTCGAGCGCGTAGGACACGAAGCTCGAGATGATGTGGGCGGAGCCGGGAATGATGCCGATGAGAAAGCCGAGCGCGGTGCCGCGGCCGATGGGCAGCGCCGCCTCCCGCCACTCGCGGCGGGAGGGGAGGAGGTCCGCCAGGCGCGGCCGGATGACCTCGGGCGGCGTGGCGCGGCCGGCGGTGGCGAGGATCTCGCCGAGCCCGAACAGCCCCACCGCCACCGGGACCACGCCGATGCCGTCGCCCAGCTCCACCATGCCGTAGGCGAAGCGGAAGTAGCCCGACATCTGGTCGATGCCGACCAGGCCGAGCAAGAGGCCCAGGGCGGCCATGGCCAGCGCCTTGAGCATGGGCCCGCTCGACATGTAGGCGAGCACCACGAGCCCGAGCGTCAGGAGCCCGAACAGCTCGGGCGGGCCGAAGCGCAGCGCGAAGGAGGCGAGCGGGGGCGCCAGCAGCATGAGGCCCACCACGCTGGCCGTGCCCGCCACGTAGGACCCCACCGCGGCGATGGCCAGGGCCGGCCCCGCGCGGCCCTTGCGGGCCATCGCGTAGCCGTCGATGCACGTCATCACCGACGCCGCCTCGCCGGGGATCCGCATGAGGATCGAGGTGGTGGACCCTCCGTACATGGCGCCGTAGTAGATGCCGGCCAGCATCACGATGGCGCGGGTGGCGTCGAGCCCGAAGGTCGCCGGCAGCAGGAGGCTGATGCCGGCCAGGGGCCCGACCCCCGGCAGCACGCCGACCAGGGTGCCCACCACGCAGCCGAGGACGGCGTAGACGAGGACGCCGGGGGACAGCGCCACCGCGAAGCCGGCGGCCAGGCCCTGGAGCGTGTCGACCACGGCGGCTAGAGGCCCAGGGGACCCCGCGGCAGCGGCACGCGCAGCAGCGTGTGGAAGAGGTGGAAGCTCAGCGCCGCCCCCGCCACCGCGAAACCGAGGGCGAGCGCGGCGGGCTTGCGCTCGACGACCCGCAGCAGGAACAGGAGCACCAGGGCCATGGTGAGCCGGTAGCCGAGCCGCTCCAGCGCGAGCGCGGCGAACGCGCAGGCGCCGAGGATGGCCACCGCGTGCCCGGCCTCCGCCCAGTGGAGCGTCCGGAGGCGCGGCGCGCTCCGGCCCCCGGCCGCGACGAGCGCGCCCAGTCCGACCAGGACCAGCGCCAGGACCATGGGCAGGAAGGCGGGGCCAGGGGCGCGGAGCGAGCCCAGCGGCAGCACGCGGCTCTCCCAGAGCGTGTAGACGCCGATCAGCACGAGGGCGAGGCCGGCGACCCGGTCGGTGGTCATGGCGGCTCCGGGCGACTGTGGGACGGGCGCCCGCGCCCTGTCAAGCGCCTTCGTTTGCCCGCGGCGCCCCGCGCTGCTACCCTCGGGGCGCCATGGCGCGCCGGGCCGGCGCGCCCACCGTCACCGCCCACCGGGGAGGCCCCGCATGCGCACGCGACCCGCGCTCACGCTGACCGACTGCAAGGTGATCGCCGCCGCCGCCGAGGCGGAGGCGGTCAAGCACGGCTGGAAGGTGGCCATCGCCATCCTGGACGACGGCGGCCACCTGCTCTGCTTTCACCGCATGGACGGCGCCACGCCCGCCAACGCCGAGATCGCGGTGGAGAAGGGCCGGAGCGCCGCCGTGGCCCGCCGGCCGACCAAGCAGTGGGAGGAGCGCATCGCGGCCGGGCGCGCGGCGCTGCTCAAGATGCCGGTGCTGCCCGTGGAGGGCGGCGTGCCCATCGTGGTCGACGGCGAGTGCGTGGGGGCGGTCGGGGTCTCGGGCGTGCAGTCCCACGAGGACGCCCAGATCGCCCAGGCCGGGATCGACGCCGCGCTCGCGCGCGGCTGAGCCGGCCGGCGGCGCGGTGCTCCGTCGTCGCCGGACGCGGCCGTCGTCGCCCGGCGCGTCGCGCGGCGCTTGACGGCGACGGGCGCCCGGCATACCGTCGCTCCGGGGAGGGCCCGGCTATGAGCGGCGAGTCGCTGGTCTCGTACGTCAACGGCGAGTGGGTGCCCCGGGCGGAGGCGCGGATCTCCATCTTCGACGTGGGCTTCCTGCGCGGCGACGGGGTGTTCGACACCACCTCGGCGTGGGGCGGCCGCATCTTCAAGCTGGACGCCCATCTCGAGCGCCTGGTCCTGTCCCTGCGCGCGGCCCGCATCCCCTGCCCCGTGCCCCGGGAGGAGCTGCGCGCGATCATCGTGGAGACGGCGCGCCGCTCGGGGCTCGCCAACGCCTACATCCAAACGATCGTCACCCGCGGCGCCCTCCCCCTGGGCGTGCGCGACCTCACCCAGTGTCGGCCCGGCCTCATCGTGTTCGTGGTCCCCTACGTCTTCATCCTGACCCCGGAGCAGATCCGGGCCGGCGGGCGGGCCACCATCGTGTCCACGCGGGCCCTGCCCGCCCAGTGCCTCGACCCCAAGATCAAGTCCTTGAGCCGCCAGCACTTCGACCTGGCCGTCCTCCAGGGCAAGGCGGCCGGCGCCGACGTGGCCCTCATCCTGGACCTCGACGGCCACGTCACCGAGGGACCCGGGTTCAACCTGTTCGTGGTGCGCGGCGGGCAGCTCTTCTCCCCGCCCGAGGGCATCCTCATGGGGATCACGCGCCAGACCGTCTTCGAGCTGGCCGCCGAGCACGGCATCCCCGCCCGCGAGGCCGAGCTGACCGCCTACGACGTCTACGCGGCCGACGAGACGTTCGCCACCAGCACCGCGGGCGGCATCATGCCGCTCGTGGAGGTGGACGGCCACGTGATCGGCGACGGCAAGCCGGGCCCCGTGTCCCAGCGCGTGCACGAGCTGTACTGGGCGCTCCGCGAGAGCGGGCGCCACGGCACGCCGATCGTCCCCGACCCCGCCCGCTAGGCGGCGCGCCCGGCCCGGGGCGCGCGCGGGCGATGGCCGTCTCGTGGCGCCATGGATACCCTCGCGCTCAAGCTCGTGCTCACGCCGGCCCTGATCGGCCTGGCCACGCTGGCCGGCCGGCGCTGGGGCCAGTCCGTCGGCGGGTGGCTGGTGGGCCTGCCGCTCACCACCGGGCCGGTGGCGTTCTTCATCGCCCTCGACCAGGGCGAGCGCTTCGCCGCCGCCACCGCCCTCGGCTCGCTCGCCGGCGCGGCGGCCGAGGCGGCCTTCTGCGTCGCCTACGCCCGGCTGGCACGGCGGGCCGGCTGGGCGCTCGCGCTCCTGGCCGGCTCGGCGGCGTTCGCGGCCCTCGGCGTCGCGCTCCAGGCGGCGACGCTCGGCCCCCTCGCCCTGCTCCTGGTCGGGATCGGGGCCCTCGCCCTCGCGCTGCGGCTCATGCCCCGCGCGGCGGCCACGGCGCCCGCGGTCCGGCCGCCTCGCGGCGACTTGCCCGCCCGCATGGCGCTAGCCACCCTGGTCGTGGTGCTGATCACGGCCTTCGCGCCCACGCTGGGGCCGGGCCCGAGCGGCCTGCTCGCGACCTATCCGCTGTTCGCCGCCATCCTGACCGCCTTCGCCCAACGCCTGGAGGGGGCGGCGGCGGCGGCCCACGTGCTCCGGGGCCTGCTGTTCGGCCTCTTCGCCTTCGCCGCCTTCTGCTTCGTGCTCGGTGTCGGTTTGGTCCCGCTCGGCATCGCGGGCGCCTTCGGCGCCGCCATCCTGGCCGCCCTCGTCGTGCAGGGCGCGTCGCTGTGGCGGCTCCGGGCCGGGTGGCGCTTCGGCGTCTCGTGACGGTAGCCCTGGCTCGCCCCGTGTCCCGGCGCGGGCGACCTCGTCCGGCGCAGGCGCCCCTGCGGTAGGATGGCGGCATGACGGCGACTCCGTCGGCCAGGCTGCGCACGCTGCTGGAGTCGAGACCGGAGGTCCTCGAGGCGTACCTCTTCGGCTCGGCGGCGACCGGGTTGGCCCGGGCGCACAGCGACGTGGACGTGGCGGTGTATCTCGCTGACCCCCGCCCGCAGGGCTCGGCGTTCGGGTACGCGGCGGACCTGACCACCGTGCTGATGAGGGCGCTCGGCGCCGACCGGGTCGACGTCGTGATCCTCAACGATGCCCCGCCGCTCCTCTACCACCGGGTGCTCCGCGACGGCGTGCGGATCCTCGCGCGCGACCTCCGGGCCACGACCGGCCGAGAAGGGCGCGCGCTCTCGCGCTACTGCGACTTCCTGCCCCAGCTTGCGAAGATCGACGCGGCCCACAGCGCTCGCACGAGGGCCGGCCGCTTCGGTCGATGAGCCCCGGTCAGCTCGATCCGGCGGTGGTTCGCCGGCACCTCCTGGCGCTGGACGAGGCGCTGCAGCGTCTGCGCCATCACGGGGGTCGCCCGCTGTCGGCGCTCGAGGGCGATCTCGACGAGCGCTGGACGGTGGAGCGGGGCCTCCAGCTCTGCGCCCAGAACGCGCTGGACATCGCCACCCACCTGGCGGCCAGCGCCGGGCGTGACGCCCCCGACTACGCGAGCGCGATCGACGTCCTCGGAGATCTCGGCGTCCTGCCCGCCGAATTCGCTCGACGCTTCCGGGCCATCGCCGGCTTCCGCAACGTGCTCGTGCACGGCTACCTCGGCGTGGACCTGGCGCAGCTGCACCGGCTCCTGAACGCCGGGCTGGACGACTTCGTCGCCTTCGCGCGCTTCGCGGAGGGCCACCTCCGGACCGCCTGAGGCCTCGCCACGCCGGCCACGAGCCCGAGGCGGAGGCGGGGCCATGCGGCCGGCGGCCTCGGGCACGCGGGTGGACTGCCACGCGGCATCGCCGGCGCCTTCGGCGCCGCCATCCTGACGGCCCTCCTCGTGCAGGGCCTGTCGCTCTGGCGGCTCCGGGCCGGGTGGCGCTTCGGCGTGTCGTGACGCGCGGGGGCGGGGAGTCCCCCGAGCCCCCCGGTTGCGGAAGGGCCGCGCCCGCCCCGCCCCTCTCACTGAATCACCTCATCCGCCCGCAGCAGGACGGCGGGCGGGATGGTGAGGCCGATCGCCTTGGCGGCCGGGAGATTCACCACGAGCTCGAACCGGGTTGGTTGCGGCGATGGTACGCCCGCAGCGCACGACCCCCGGGACGCCTCACAGGAGCCGGTGCACCTCGAGCAGCACCTGCCGCGCCTTGCGCTCGGCGGTGGCCACGCCGATCGTCCGGTTCAGCCACGCGAGGTCGGGCGCGCCCGTGTCGAAGCGCATGATGGTCCGGAAGAAGTAGGCGGCCGGGTCCACCGCCTCGCCCCGGTGGAGCGCGGCGAGCGCCTCGGGCGGGCCGTGACGGTAGCCCTGGCTCACCACGCTGACCACCCCGCCGCCCTGCTCGCGGAGGGCGTACCGCGCGTCGATGTCGAGCACGCCGTCCGCTCGCACGACCTGCCAGTCGGCCCCCGGCAGCACCTCGCCCCGGAGCCCGGCCCCCTCGAACGTCCCGCCCAGGATCGGGACCACCCGCCGCTCGCCCAGAGGGCCCGCGCCCATCGACACGACCTCGCCCACGTCGACGGCGAGCCGCATCAGGAACTCGACCCTGAGCGCCATCAGGGGACGCACAGGCCGCGGGGCGTCCAGTCCGGGGCGGGAACGGACCAGTGCCGCTCCGTGTCGTGGAGGATGAGGGCGACCGCCCGGCGGATCCCGGGACCGGGGTTCGAGAGCTGCATGGGCACGGCGTCGCCCACGACCGCTCCCTGGCCGGCCCGGGAGACGACCCGGCCGTCGGGCGTCTCGACGCACTCCTGTCCCTCGACGACGTAGGAGGCCTCCGGCCCCGGATGCCGATGCACGGTCGTCCGCATGCCGGGCGGGAACACCGCCTCGAGGTAGTGGGCCGTGTAGCGGCGGCCCGGATGGACCTCGAGGAGCACGATGACCGGCTCCCCGCCCGCCGGGCGCCAGTCCGTCCGGGCGACGGCGTAGAGCCAGATCTTCCCGAACGCCTCGACGACGGTCGCGCGGGGGCCCGACACCCGGTTCGCGGCGGCCCGGCTCGGGTAGGTGTGAAGGTGCCAGTAGAGCGGCCCGTCCGGCAGCTCGCCCAGGGGAGCGGTGGCCGACACGTAGCAGCCCGCCTCGCCCGTGCGCTGGCTCGCCGGCACCTCGCAGCGCCCGGGCACCTGGGCCAGCCCCACGGAGACGGGAGCCGCCCCCGCGCCGCACAGTAAGAGCGCGACCACGCGGAGGGCCCCCAGCGGGGTCACGGGGGCGTCAGGCGTCGGGGACGCGGGTGGACTGCCAGGCGAGGAGGCGCCAGTCGCTCCCGGCCTCGGCGTAGACGGCCAGGTAGCGGACGGTGAAGCGCTGGGCGGCGCCGTCGCGCTCCACGTGCATGGCCGACACCCCGGTGACCACGCCCACTGGGCCGTGCACGCGCACGCGTCGCTCGCGAGGGGCGATGTCGCGGTAGCGGGGCCGGCCGGCGCGGAGGTTCGACAGGTGCTCGGCCTTGTCCTCGAGCCGCGCCGAGGAGTGCACGTAGGTCAGATCGTCGGCCAGCGCCGCGTCCAGGGCGGCCCAGTCCCCCCGCCGCATCGCCGCGAAGCGGCGGTCGTCGGCGCGCAGCACCTGGGCCTCCCGCTCGCTGAGCCTGGCCTCGGTCGTCGTCGTCATCGATGGGCCCCCTCAGGATCTCTAGGCCTCCCTCAGAGCCCGTACAGCTCGCGCGCGTTGTCGCAGAGGACGCGGCGACGCGCCGCCGCCGGCACCTCGGCGAACTGCCGCGTGATGGCGGCCTGGGAGTCGGGCCAGGTGCTGTCGGCGTGGGGGTAGTCCGACGCCCACATGACCCGGTCGGCGCCCAGCTCGTCCAGCAGGCGGAGGCCCGCCCGGTCGGTCTGGAAGGTGGCCCACACCTGGCGCCGGAAGCAGGCGCTCGGCGGCTCGGAGACGGCGAGCCCGCCGTGGGCCTGCCAGTAGGCCTTGGCGTCCACGAACTTGGCGTAGGCGTCGTCCATCCGCTCGAGCATGTAGGGCAACCAGCCGATGCCGGTCTCGGCCAGCACGATCTTGAGGCCGGGGTGGCGCTCGAGCGCGCCCGAGAAGATGACGGCGGCCAGCGGCTCGTCCATCTGGAGCGTCGCGCAGGCCACGCGCACGCCCATGTTGCCGGCCTGCGTGGCCTTCGGGCCGCTGAAGGCCACCGTGCGGAGCCCCCCGCTCAGGTGAAAGCCGATGGGGATCCGGGCCTCGGCCGCCGCCTCCCAGAGCGGCTCCCACGCCTCGTCCCAGAGCGGCAGCTCCACGCGCGCCGCCAGGAACATGCCCGTGCGCAGGCCGGCCTCGCGGAGGTGGCGCACCTCGTCGGCGGCGGTCTTGGGATCGTCCACCGGCACGAGCCCGGCGCCGATCAGCCGCTCCGGCGCCGTCGCGCAGAACTCGGCCAGCCAGTCGTTGTAGGCCCGGTAGCAGACGAGGCGCAGCTCGGGATCGGCGATCAGGAGCGGCACGATCGGCCCGTACATGACGGTCGCGTCCACCCCGTCCCGGTCCATGTCCTGAAGGCGCAGCGCGGTCGTGGTCGGGCGCAGCACCCCCGGCTCGAGCACGCCGCCGCGCTCGAGCGCCAGCCGCCGGCCGCCCATGGCGGCGGCCGCGCCCGTCCGCCCGCCCCAGGGCTCCCAGCGCTCGTCGCCGCACACCCAGTACGGGCCGTCGGCCGTGTCCGCGACCCGCGGCGCGCGCGCGCGCCAGGCGGCGGGCACCCGCCGCTCCCAGAGGTCCCGCGGCAGCCAGGGCATGTCGATGTGGTCGTCGGCGGAGATCACGCGGTAGTCCATCACGCCCTCCCGGGGGCAGGGGTTCGAGGCACGGGCCGGCCCCACAGCCGCTCGCTGGCCAGCGCGGCGCCCTCGGCGAGGGCGGCGAGCTTCGCCCACACCACGCTCGGCGCCACCATCTCCGACCCGGCGAACGTCCCGAAGCCGCAGTCGGTGGAGGCGATCACGCGGCGCCGGTCGCCGACGGCCTCCACGGCCTGGACGATGCGGTCGGCCACCACCTCCGGATGCTCCACGTAGTTCGTCGTGGTGTCGATGACGCCCGGCAGGAGCAGCATCCCGTCCGGGAGCGGGTGCCGGCGCAGGGCCTTGTGCTCGTGCTGGTGGCGCGGGTTGGCGAGCTCGATGGACAGGGCGCCGACCTTGGCCTGGTAGAGCACGGGCAGGATGGCCTCCAGCGGCACGTCGTGGGTGTGGGGGCCGTCGTAGTTGCCCCAGCACACGTGCAGGCGGATGCGGTCGGGCGGGATGGCGGCGGTGGCCCGGTTGAGGGCCTCCACGTGCAGCGCGATCGCCTCCAGGAACCGGTCCTCGGAGTGCCGCTGGAAGAAGCGCGGGCGCTCCATGGCCAGGTCCGGGCAGTCGAGCTGCAGCACGAGCCCGCGCCGGTGGATCAGCTCGTACTCCTCCCGCATGGCGGCGGCCAGCGCGTCGACGTAGCGCGCATGGGAGCCGTAGTGGCCGTCGAGCAGCGTGGTGGCGATGATGCCGGGAGAGGCGGCGGTCATGAAGCGCTCGACGAAGGGCGACGGCTCGGCGTCGCTCACGGCCAGGAAGAGATCGCACTCGCGGGCGGCGTCCCCGAGGTCGGCGTACCGCACCTCGCCGAGGGCCTGGGGCGTGCGCAGGATCTTGGCCGCCGTCGCGCGGCGGCTCGCCAGCATGGCGCCGTAGTCGGGGAAGTCGAGGATGTCGAGCGCGGTCGGGCGCTCGGCCTCCCCGCCGAACCCCGAGAGGCGGCGCGCGACGTAGGTGGAGAAGCCCACGCGGGGCTGCTCGCCGTCGTTGCCCACGTCCACGCCGGCCCGGCGCTGGCCGCGGACGGCGAGCCGCACCGCCGCCGCCGCCTCGCGCCGCAGCGCCGCCTCGTCCACCGTCTCGCCGCGCTCCTGGCGGATCAGGAGGTCGCGCAGCACGGGCGGCCGCGGCAGGCTGCCCACGTGGGTCGTCAGGATGCGCTCGTCGCTGCCCCGCATCGGCTCGGTCCCCCGGCGGGGCGGCGGCGGCCGCCGGCCGGGGCGCCAGGTACTATAATCCGGCCCGGTCGCGCCGATCCAGGGGCCGGCCCCGGCCGGCGGCCCCGCGGCGACGCCCGCCCGACGCCACTACTCTCGACAGGAGCCATGCGACCCACCCCCTCGACCAGCCTCCGGGACGGCGGGCGCCGGTGACCCGGTGCCGTCAGCCGGAGGCCCGGAGGGGCCGGCCGCCCCCGCCGCGATGCTCGAGCGCCCGATCCCGTCCAGCGGCGAGCGCGTCCCCGCCGTGGGGCTCGGCACCTGGCGCCGCTTCGACGTGGGCCCGGGCGGCGCCGAGCGCGCGCCGCTCCGGGAGGTCCTCCGGCGCTTCGTCGCCCTGTCCGGCCGCGTGGTGGACTCCTCCCCGATGTACGGGGCGGCGGAGTCGGTGGTCGGCGACCTCGCGACGGAGCTGGGCGTCGCCGACCGGCTGTTCCTCGCCACCAAGGTGTGGACGAGCGGCCGGGACGCCGGCGTGGCCCAGATGGAGCGCTCGGGCCGGCGCCTCGGCGCCGCGCGCCTGGACCTCCTGCATGTGCACAACCTCCTCGACTGGCAGACCACCTGCCCACGCTCCGGGAGTGGCGGGCGGCCGGCCGCGTCCGCTACGTCGGCGTCACGCACTACACGGCGAGCGCCCACGCCCTCCTGGAGGAGGTGCTGCGCCGGGAGACCGTGGACGTCGTCCAGATCAACTACTCCCTGGCCGAGCCCGAGGCGGAGCGTCGCCTCCTGCCCCTGGCCCGGGACCGCGGCGTCGCGGTCGTGGTGAACCGCCCCTTCGCGGCGGGGGGCCTGCTCGCCGCGCTCCGGGGCCGGCCGCTGCCCCCGTGGGCGGCGGAGCTCGGCTGCGGGAGCTGGGCCCAGCTCTTCCTCAAGTGGGTGCCGGGCCATCCGGCGGTCACCTGCGTGATCCCCGGCACGAGCCGGCCGCAGCACCTGGCCGACAACATGGGGGCGGGCGTGGGGGCGCTGCCGGATGCCGCCGCGCGCGAGCGCATGCGCCGGGCGGTGGCCGACGCCTGAGCGGGCGAGCCGTGACGGCTCCGGCCTCGGCGGTGGCACCCCGCCGGGGGCGCCGGCGCCCGGGTGCTATAATCCCTGCCGGTTCGCCGACATCGCCGTCACGAAGGAGGACCCCGCCATGACACGGACGATGGTCCCCGCCGCGTCGTCACGCCGTCGGACGCTCGCCCGGCTCGCCGTCGCGCCGGCCCTGCTGGCGGCCTGGGTGGCGGCCGCCGTCGTCGCGGGCCCGGGGCCGGGCCTCGCCCAGGAGGTGCTCACCAACGAGAGCGAGCCGCTGAAGCCGGGCGAGTACGGCTTCGTCGCCGTCACCCGCGGCCAGGCGAACCTGGTCGAGGTGTTCGAGTTCGCCGTGGACTGAGGGCTGGCATGGACCAGCGCCCCCTCGGCCGCACCGGTCTCCGCGTCTCGGCCCTCGGGTTCGGCTGCGGCAACGTCGGCGGGCTGATGATCCGCGGCACCCCGGCCGAGCGGGAGCGCGCCCTCGGGCGGGCGCTCGAGCTCGGCATCAACTACTTCGACACCGCCCCCTCCTACGGCGACGGCGTGTCGGAGCGACAGCTCGGCCAGGCGCTGCGCGCCGTCGGCGCCTCGCCGCTGGTCGGCACCAAGTTCCGGGTGGACCGGGAAGACCTCGGCGACGTCGCCGGCGCCGTCCGGCGCTCGCTCGACGCGAGCCTCGGCCGGCTCGGGCTCGAGCGCGTGGACCTCCTCCAGCTCCACAACCCCATCGCCGGGGAGGCCGCGCCCCGCCGGGTGACGCCGGCCGAGGTCCTGGACCAGGTCGTGCCCGCCCTCGAGGCCCTCCGGCGGGCCGGCAAGATCGGCCACTACGGCATCACCGCCCTCGGCGACACCGACGCGCTGCACGCCGTCGCCGCGGCCGGGACGCTCCACACGGCGCAGGTCTGCTACAACCTGCTGAACCCGACCGCCGGCGCGCCGGCGCCGCCCGGCTTCCCGGCCCAGGACTTCCGCGGCCTCCTGCCGCGGGCGGCCGCCACCGGCATGGGCGCCATCGTCATCCGGGTGCTGGCCGGCGGCGCCCTCTCGGGCCTCCTCGACCGGCATCCGGTGGCCGTCCCCACCCTGGACCCCATCTCGACCGGGCCGGACTACGCCACCGACGTGGCCCGGGCCCAACGTCTCGAGCCTTTGGTCCGGGAGGGCCACGCGGAGAGCCTGGTCGAGGCCGCGCTCCGCTTCCCCCTGGGGCACCCCGCTGTGTCCACCGTGCTCCTGGGGTACTCGAGCCTCGCCCACCTGGAGCTGGCCGCCCGCGCGGTGGCCCGCGGGCCCCTCCCACCGGCGGCGGTGGCCCGGCTCGGGGCCCTCTGGGAGAGCCTGGCGGGGGGAGGCCCGTGACGCCCCTCGACCCTTGACAGCCCGGTGGGGCCAGGGGTATCAAGGGGGGCTAAGACTCACCTCTCACGAACACCACGCTGTGCTTAGGGGGACTAACGCCATGATGACAGGGGCATTCCGGATTGTCGCTCTGGCCTTGGTGGCCCTCCTGGTGTCGAGCGCTGGCGCGGCCTGGGCGGCCAGCGAGGTCGTGTTCGGCGGGGCCATCTCCCAGACCGGACGCTACGCGGAGCCGGCCGGGCGTCAGGTCAACGCCATCAAGCTCTGGGTCGACGAGGTCAACGCCCGCGGCGGGCTCCTCGGCACGAAGGTGGCCCTCAAGCTCCTCGACGACAAGTCCGACACGCAGACCAGCATCAAGCTCTACGAGAAGCTCATCACCGAGGACAAGGTCGACGTCCTCCTCGCGCCCTACTCGAGCGGCATCACCGAGGCCGTGGCCAACGTCAACGAGCGCTACAAGATGCCGTTCGTCGCCTACGGGGCCGCCTCGACCCCGATCTGGGAGAAGGGCCGCAAGTACATCTTCAACATCGTGGCGGTGGCCGAGGACTACCAGAAGGGCGCCGTCCACCTCGCCAAGCAGATCGGCGTCAAGAGCATCGCCATCATCGGCGAGGACAGCCTCTTCCCCCGCCAGGCGGCCAAGGGCGCCAGGGACTGGGCCAAGAAGCTCGGCATCGACGTGGTCCTGGAGGAGAACTACCCGCAGAAGCAGACCGATTTCACCGCGCTGCTGCAGAAGATCAAGGCGGCCGGGGCCGAGGCCATCGTCTCCAACAGCTACTTCGCCGACGCCGCCGCCCAGCTCCGCCAGATGCGCGAGCTCAACCTCAACTTCAAGATGTTCTCCAGCACGGTGGGGCCGGCGCTGCCGAACTTCCCCGAGCAGCTCGGCAACACGGCCGACTACGTCCTCGGGTTCAGCCAGTGGGAGCCGCTGCCCCAGGTGCTGAAGCACCCGGGCATGAAGGAGTTCATCGAGGCCTACGAGAAGCGCTTCGGCGAGAAGCCGAACTACCACGCGGGCGGGGCCTACGGCGCGCTCCAGGTGACGGAGGCGGCCATCAAGAAGGCCGGGAGCTTCGACCGCGAGAAGCTGCGCGAGGCGCTGACCACGCTCGACACGACCAACATCTACGGCCGGTACAAGGTCGACGCTCGCGGCATGAACTCGCACGAGGGCCTGACCTTCCAGATCCTCAAGGGGCAGCGCAAGGTGGTCTGGCCCGAGAAGTGGGCCGAGACGAAGGCCGAGCTGCCCATGCCGGAGTGGAGCAAGCGGTAGCCGTCGACGTGAGCCGCCGGAGCCGGGCGAGGGCCGGGGATCCCGCGAGGGTCCCCGGCCCTCGCCGTGCCGGCCTGCCCGCGCCCGCCCCGACCCCGACCCGCCTCCGGGGCCGCTGAGCGGCATGGAACGCAGCGACGTCCGCAGCCTCTACCTGCTCGCCGGCTTCCTCGCCTGCGCCTACGCGCTGCCGTTCCTGGTGGGCATCTCGGCCGGCAACGTCCGCTTCGACGAGCGGTGGCTCGCGAACCTGGCGACGGTGGTGCTGGGCGGGGTGATGCAGGGCGGCGTCTACGCCATGTTCGCCGTGGGGCTCACGCTGATCTTCGGGGTGATGCGCATCATCAACGCCGCCCACGGCGAGATGGTCATGATGGGCGCCTACCTCACCTGGGTCGCCTTCTTCTACCTGGGCGTGGACCCCCTGCTGGCGCTGGTGCTCACGCTGCCCCTGGCCTTCCTGTTCGGGGTCGGGGTGCAGAAGCTCCTGCTCAACGCCGCCGTCGGGCAGCCCGAGCTGACCGGGCTCCTGATCACCTTCGGCCTGGGCCTCAGCATGATCTACGTCGCGGAGCTCATCTTCACCACCGACTTCCGCACGATCCCCTACGCCCCCGGCACGGTCCAGATCACCCGCACCATCACCGTCGGACAGAACCGGGTCATCAGCTTCGCCATGGCCGTGCTCATCACCACCGCGGTGTTCCTGTTCCTGAAGCTCCACCGCCTGGGCAAGGCCGTGCGGGCCACCGCGCTCAACGCGGAGGTGGCCATGGTGTGCGGGATCAACGTGCGCCGCATCTACCTGGTGACGACCGGGCTGGCCGCGGCGCTGGCCGCGGCGGGCGGCGCCCTGGTGTCCATCCAGTTCGGCTTCAATCCGGAGACGGGCGTCGTGTACACGCTCCAGGCCTTCGCCATCATCATCCTGGGAGGCCGCGGGCACTACGTGGGGGCCCTCATCGGCGGGTTGATGCTGGCCGTGCTCGAGAACCTGGTCTCGCTCATGGTCCCCAACGGCACGGCCATGGTGGAGCTGGCGGCCTACGGCCTCATGATCTTCGTCCTCCTGATCCGTCCCGGCGGCCTCATGGGCGTCAAGGAAGGCTGAGCCGCGGCCGTGGAGCGCCGCGAGCACGTCCGGAACCTCGCGCTGCTGGCGGCGGCGGCCGTCGTGCTGGGGCTCCTGCCCTACGGGCTGAGCGTCTACCTGCGCTCCTTCGTGCTGTTCACGATGATGTACGTCGTGCTGGCGCTGGCCTGGAACATCATCAGCGGGTTCACCGGCTACACGTCCTTCGGCCACGTGGCCTTCTACGGCATCGGGGCCTACGCGTGCGCGATCCTGGTGACCGACTACGGCTGGCACTGGGTGCCCACGCTCGGCGTGGCGGCCGCGGTGTCCGGGCTCGTGGCGGTGGCGGTCGGCTATCCCGTGCTGCGCCTCAAGGGCCCGTACTTCGCCATCGCCATGCTGGGGACGGCGGAGGGCACCCGCGTCATCGCCACCGTGTGGGACAGCCTGACCCACGGCGGGCTCGGCATCAGCCTGCCCAGCGCCGAGACGTCCTTCCAGACCTACTACGCGATGCTCGTGCTGATGGTGCTGACCATCGTGGTGGCCTACGGCGTCGGGCACTCCCGCTTCGGGATCCGGCTCAACGCCATCCGCGAGGACGAGGGGGCGGCGGAGGCGCTGGGGATCAACGCGACCGCCTACAAGCTGACGGCCTTCACGCTGTCCGCCGTCTTCCCGGGCGTCGCCGGCGGCATCCAGGCCTACAAGGTGCTCTACATCGATCCGCCCTCGGTGTTCTTCGTCCAGATCACCATCGCCATGGCCCTCATGTCCATGCTGGGCGGCAAGGGCACCGTGATCGGCCCCATCGTGGGCGCGGTGCTCCTGTACACGACCCAGGAGCTGACCTGGGTCAACTTCCCGACCGCCCACCTGATCGCCTACGGGCTGTTCATCGTCGTCGTCGCGCGGTTCATGCCCCGCGGCCTGATGGGATTCGCCATCGACCGGGGCTGGGTCCGCAAGGGCATGGTCCACTGATGAGCCGGGCCCCCGGTGAGGTCGCGCTCGACGTGCGTGACCTGCGCAAGGCCTTCGGCGGCGTCCACGCCGTCGACGGCTGCAGCTTTGCCGTCCCCCGGGGCAAGATCTCCGGCCTCATCGGCCCCAACGGGTCGGGGAAGACCACCACGTTCAACCTGCTCACCGGCGTCGCCACGCCCGACTCGGGAGCGATCCTCTACCGCGGCGAGAACCTGGCCGGCCTCAAGCCCTACCAGATCTTCCGCAAGGGCATCACGCGCACGTTCCAGATCACCCGCATCTTCCGGGAGATGACGGTGCTGGAGAACATGCTCTCGGTGACGAGCCTCGGCGTCCCCGACCGGGTGGCCCGGGAGCGGGCCGACCACCTCATCGGCTTCGTCAACCTCACGCACCTGCGGGGCGAGTACGGCGGCCGCCTCTCCTACGGCCAGCAGAAGCTCCTGGAGTTCGCCCGCGCCCTCATGACCGACCCGGACCTGATCCTGCTGGACGAGCCGGCGGCCGGCGTCAACCGCACGCTGCTCCAGCACCTGCTCGAGCAGATCCACCAGCTCCAGGAGCAAGGCAAGACCATCGTGATCGTCGAGCACGACATGAACGTCATCATGAACCACTGCGAGCGCATCTTCGTCATGGACTACGGCGTCAAGATCGCCGAGGGGCCGCCCGCCGACATCAAGGACGACGAGCGCGTGATCGAGGCGTACTTTGGCCGGCGACGGTAAGGCGCCGCTGCTCGCCCTGGAGCAGGTCTCGGCCGGCTACGGCGCCATCCAGATCCTGCACGAGGTGTCGCTGCACGTGGACCGCGGCGAGATCGTCTCGGTGATCGGGCCCAACGGCGCCGGCAAGTCCACCGCCTACAAGGTCATCATGGGCTTCATCAACTACCTCGGGGGCCGCATCGTCTTCGACGGCCACGACCTGGTGGGCCAGCGCCCGGATCGCATCCTGGCCCTCGGGCTCGGCTACGTCCCCCAGGGGCGCGTCGTCTTCGCCCAGATGACCGTGCGCGAGAACCTCGAGATGGGCGCCTATCTCGAGCGCGACCGGGCGACGATCAAGGCGTCCATGGACCGCGTGTGCACGCTGTTCCCCCGCCTCGCCGAGCGCATGCGCCAGGTCGCGGGCACCATGAGCGGCGGCGAGCAGCAGATGCTGGCCATGGGCCGCGCGCTCATGATGCACCCCCACATGATGATGCTGGACGAGCCGTCGCTGGGCCTCTCCCCCCGCTTCGTGGACGAGGTCTTCGACCGCGTCGTGGAGCTGGCGCGGGAGGGGCTCACGGTGATGCTGGTGGAGCAGAACGCCGCCCGCGCGCTCGAGATCTCCGACCGCGCCTACGTGCTCGATCTGGGCCGCAACCGCTTCGAGGGCACCGGCCGCGAGCTCCTGGCCAACCCCGACGTGCGCCGGATGTACCTGGGCGGCGGCGGGGCCCCGCCCGCCCCCGGCTAGCCCGGCCGGCCCGCCCGCGCCCGGGCCACGTCGATGTGAGCGCGCAGGCCCACCTCGAGGGGCGTGAACGCGCGCCGGACGCCCAGCGTCTCCACCAGCGACCGGTCCGACACGCGGGCGGCGAGGCCGCCGAGGTCCCGCTCGCCGCGCGCGCTCACCTCGATGGTCGCGCTGGGCACCAGGCGGCGGACCGCGGCGGCGAGCTCCCGGAGGGTGCACGTGTCGCCCCCGGTGTTGAAGAAGCGGCGCCGCGCGAAGACGGCCGGGTCCGCGTCGAGCAGCGCCCGGAACTGCTCGGCCACGTCGTCCACGTAGACGAGGCTGACCCGGGCGTCGGCGGCCCGGAGGTGGAAGGGCTGGCCGGCCACCGCGCGGTCCACCATCTCGCCCACGAACGCGCTCGCGCCCCGCTCGCGGCCCCAGCCGTAGACGATGCTGGGCCGGAGGCCGCCCACGACGAGGCCGTGGCGCCCCGCGTACACGGCGCCCAGGTGCTCGAGGTACACCTTGCCCGCCCCGTAGAGCGGCACGCCGCGGCTGACGAGCGGCGCGGCGTCCTCGCCGAGCGGCAGCGCGTCCGGCGGGTAGTCGTCGTCGGCGCCGTAGACGGCGATGGAGCTGGCGAGCAGCACCCGCCCCACGCCGCCGAGCCGGGCCGCCTCGAGCACGTTGGTCGTGCCGAGGACGTTCACGCGGGCGGCCAGCTCCGGGTGGGCGTTGCTCTCGGCGCCCAGCACGTAGGCCAGGTGGACGAGGGCGGCGGCGCCGCTGTCCCGGACGGCGTCGAGCAGCTCCACGAGCGAGGTCACGTCGCCGCGGATCACGCGCAGGCGCTCGCCGGCGCCGGCGCGGAGCGGCCCGATCCGCCACTCGGCCGGCGCCAGGTCGAACAGCGTCACCCGCTCGCCGCGCGCGAGGAGCTTCTCGGCCAGGCGCGCCCCGATGAGCCCGGTGCCGCCGGTGATGAGCGTCGTCATCCCCGCCTCCCCTGTCCGGCCCGCCCGGCGGGCGGGCCCCTCAGCCGGTGGCCCGCCGGGCGGCGAGCGCCGCCGCGCGCTCGTGGAGCGCCGGCGCCCCGAGCCGCTCCGCCCAGGCCGCGAACCCCTCCCCCGGGCCGCGCCAGCGCCAGTCGTCCACCTCGCCGTCGACGGGGGCGTCGGCGCGCAAGGTGGCGAGCGTGCGGAAGAGGCGCGCCCGCTCCCGCTCGGCGACGAGGGTAGCGGCGAGCCGCTCCGCCCCCCGGACCGGCACGTCCCACTCCGCGGCGCGCTCCGGGATCCCCTCCAGGTGCTCGTAGCGGGCCAGCACCGTGGCCGCCGAGCGCGCCCCCCAGCCGGGCAGCCCGGGATAGCCGTCGGCGCTGTCGCCGGCCAGGGCCAGCCAGTCCGGGACCGAGGCGGGCCCGACGCCGAACTTCGCGCGCACGCCCGCCTCGTCCCGCACCTGGCGCGTGCGCCGATCGAGCTGGACGACGCGCCCGCCGACGACGCACTGGCCGAGGTCCTTGTCCGGCGTGCACACGACGATCTGGCCGACGCGGGGGTCGGCGGCCGCGCGCGCCGCGGCGGTGGCCAGCGCATCGTCGGCCTCGAACTCCACCATGGGCCACACCGCCACCCCGAGGGCGCCGAGGGCGTCCTCGAGCGGCTCGAACTGGCCGAGCAGCACGGGGTCCAGACCCTCGCCCGTCTTGTAGCCGGGCCAGAGCGCGTTGCGGAAGGACTCGATGACGTGGTCGGTGGCCACGCCCACGTGGGTGGCGCCGTCTTCCAGCAGGCCCAGCACCGAGCCGACCACCCCGCGCACCGCCCGGACCTCCTCGGGGGCGCTCCCGTCGCGGTGCGCGGCGGGCGCGAGGAAGTACCGGAACAGCTCGTACGTCCCGTCGATCAGATGGACGATCACCCGCACCCCCTGCGACCGCTCGCCCGCCGCGGCCGCCCCGGTCCGATGGGGCTCCGCCAGTGGGTCGCGCGGCCGCCGGTTACCGGGCGGCGGCGGGCGCCGCCTGGCCGTCCCCGCCGCCCGCGAGGTCGGGCAGGCGCTGGCCGGCCACCGGGTTGGCGACGGCGTCCTCCAGGGTGAGGGCCTGCCGCCACTCGCTGGGCGGGCGGACGTGGCCGCCCGTGCCGACCTGGTCGATGCTCCAGTAGATCTCCAGGTTGTTGCCGTCCGGATCCTTGAACTCCACCGCGATCTGGCAGCCCGCGCGCCGGCGTCCCTCGAAGTGGGTGGGCACCCCGAGCCGGCGGAGCCACGCCCGCGCGCGGAACACCTCCTCGAGGGAGCCCACCTCGAAGGCGAAGTGGTTCAGGCTGCCGCCCTCGGTCGGGCCGGCGCCGCCGACCAGGGCCACCCCGTGGTGGTCGGTGTCGTAGCGCAGGAACACCATGCCCCCCGGCACCATGGCGGCGGGGTAGCGATCGCTCACGGCCAGGCCCAGCACCTCCGTGTAGAAGCGCACCGAGGCCTCGAGGTCCCGGACGTTGAGCACGACGTGGCCGATCTTGCGGAGCTGGAAGGGAAGCGCGGGGTCCGCCATCGCGTGGGCCTCCGGGCGTCAGGGTGCCACCGGCGGGGCCGGGCGAGAGCGGGCGGCGCCCGTGTCCGCCTCGACGAGGGCGACCACGGCGTCGCCCATCTCCGTCGTCGTCGCCTTGCCGCCGAGGTCGCGCGTCAGCACGGTGCCCTCGGCCACGATGCGCTCGATCGCGGCCACCACCGACCGGGCCGCCTCGGGGTGGCCGAGGTGCTCCAGCATCATCGCCCCCGTCCAGATCTGGGCGATGGGGTTGGCGATCCCCTTGCCCGCGATGTCCGGCGCCGAGCCGTGCACGGGCTCGAACATCGAGGGGTACTCCTTCTCGGGGTTGATGTTGCCGCCGGGGGCGAGCCCGATGGAGCCGGCGATGGCCGGGCCCAGGTCGGAGAGGATGTCGCCGAACAGGTTGGACGCGACCACCACGTCGAACCAGTCCGGGTGCTGCACGAAGTGGGCGGTCAGGATGTCGATGTGGTACTGGGCCGTCCCCACGTCGGGGTACTCGCGGGCGACGGCGGCGAAGCGCTCGTCCCAGTACGGCATGCTGTGGATGATGCCGTTGGACTTGGTCGCCGAGGTCACGTGCTTGCGCGGGCGGCGGCGCGCCAGCTCGAAGGCGAAGCGCATGACGCGGTCGCAGCCCTTGCGGGTGAACACGGCCTGCTGCACGGCCAGCTCCTCCTGGGTCCCCGCGTAGAGCCGCCCGCCGATCTCCGAGTACTCGCCCTCGTTGTTCTCGCGCACGATCACCATGTCGATGTCCTCCGGCCCGCGCCCGGCCAGCGGCGTGCGCGCGCCCCGCAAGAGGCGCACGGGGCGGAGGTTCACGTACTGGGAGAAGCCGCGCCGGATGGGGATGAGCAGCCCCCAGAGGGAGACGTGGTCGGGGACGCCCGGGAAGCCCACCGCCCCGAGGAAGATGGCGTCGTGCTCCCGCAGCCGGTCGAGCCCGTCCTCGGGCATCATGCGCCCCGTCCGCGTGTACGTCTCGCAGCTCCAGTCGAAGCGGGTCCAGGCGAACTGGACGTCGAAGCGGCGGCCGGCCGCCTCCAGCACGCGGATGCCCTCGGGCACGACCTCCTTGCCGATGCCGTCGCCGGGAATGACGGCGATGCGATGCCTCATGGTGGCCTCCTGGTCGGGCAGTTGGCGGCGCCGGGCCGGGCCGGCGGGGAGCGGCAGATGGACGGATACCACGGCGCGCCCCTCCCTGTCCACCGGGGGACCGGAAGCGGTGGTGGCTGCGATAGAATGCCGGGCGGACAGGAGGGGCGCCATGCTGGTCGTCAGGAACGGACGGGTCGTGAGCGCGGCGGACCGGGCCGTGCGGGACGTCGACATCCTCGTGCGCGGCGAGGTCATCGCCGAGGTGGGGCCCCGGGGCCTGCCCGCCCCCGCCGACGCCCGGGTCGTGGACGCCACCGACATGCTGCTGATCCCCGGGCTCGTCAACGCCCACACCCACGGCCACGGCGGCCTCACCCGCGGGCTCGGCGACCGGTGGTCGCTCGAGCTCCTGCTGAACGCGGGGCCGTGGCTCAACGGCGCCCGCTCGGCCGAGGAGCGCTACCTGTCCACCCTCCTCGGGGCCGTCGAGATGGTGCAGAAGGGCACCACGGCCTGCTACGACCTGACGCTCGAGCTGCCGCTGCCCTCCCGCGAGGGCCTGGAGGCGGCGGCCCGCGCCTACGCCGAGGTCGGCATGCGGGCGGTGGTGGCGCCCATGATGGCCGACCGCACGCTCTACGAGGCGCTGCCGGCGCTGGGCCGGGCGGTGCCGGCCGCGCTCCGCCCGGCCGTCGAGCGGCTCCGCCTGCCGCCGTGGCCGGACACGCTGGGGGCGGCCGTGGCCGTCGTCCGCAACTGGCCGCTCGACCGGACGCGGGTGGCGCCGGCCCTGGCCCCGACCATCCCGCTGCACTGCAGCGACGCCTTCCTGACCGGCTGCCGGGACGCGGCCCGCGAGCACGGCGTGGGCCTGCACGTGCACCTGGCCGAGTCGCGCGCCCAGGCCGTGACCGGCCAGGAGGTCTACGGCACCACGCTGGCCGGCCACCTGGCCCGCCTGGGGCTCCTCGGCCCCCACTTCACGGCGGCCCACGGGGTGTGGCTCGACGACGACGACCTCGCGCGCCTGGCCGACGCCGGCGCCTCGGTGGCCCACAACCCGGGGAGCAACCTGCGCCTCGGGTCGGGCATCGCGCCGGTGCGGGCCATGCGCGAGCGCGGCGTCAACGTCGGCGTCGGCACCGACGCCGCCGTGTGCTCGGACAACCTCAACATGTTCGAGGCCATGCGCCTGGCCTCGTTCGTGTCGCGGGTGGCGGACGCCGACCCCGGGCGCTGGCTCTCGACGCCGGAGGCGTTCGCGATGGCCACCGAGGGCAGCGCGCGGGCGCTCGGGTGGGGCGGGCGGCTCGGGCGGATCGAGCCCGGCTACGCCGCCGACCTCGTGTTCCTGGACGCCGGCCACGTCAACTACGTGCCGCTGAACGACCCGGTGAACCAGGTCGTCCACGTGGAGGACGGGACCGCCGTGCGGCGGGTGATGGTGGGCGGCCGCCTCGTGGTGGAGGACGGGCGCGTCACCACCGTCGACCTCGGGCGGCTGCGGGCCCGCGCCCAGGCCGCCGCCGAGCGGCTGGCCGCCGCCACCGCCGACACGCGCCGCACGGCCGAGCAGCTCGAGCCCTGGCTCATCGGCGCCTGCCGCGCCCTCGGCGCCGTGCCCTACGGCGTGGAGCGCACCCTCGGGCGCCGCTGACCAGATTTGCCTTGCCCGCCCGCCGCCGTCCGTGGTACACGACCGGTGGATGGCCGTATACGCTAGCGCATCCGCCAGGGGCCGGCCGGCCCCGCCCGGGGCCTCGGCGAGGAGGCCCACCGACCGCCCGACCGCTTCCCACTGCCCGGAAGGAGGAGCCCCCATGCCGACCGACCCGCTCAGCGATCCGCTTCGACCGGCCCGGATGAGCCGCCGGGCGTTCCTGTCCGCCGCGTCCGGTGCGGCCGCGGTGGCGGCCACCGGCCTCGAGGGCATCCTCGCCGCCGGGCGGGCGCCCGCGTACGCCCAGGGCACCAAGCTGCACATCCTGCGCTGGGTGGACTTCATCCCCGAGGCCGACGTGGAGCTCAAGCGCCAGGCCCCCGAGGCGTCCAAGGCCCTCGGCGCCGAGGTCACCTTCGAGTTCATCAACGCCAACGACCTGCAGCCCCGCATCACCGCCGCCATCCAGTCCGGCGCCGGCGCCGACATCATCCAGATGCTCTGGAACTGGCCCCACCTCTACGCC
>Ga0187892_10003311_pt1 | contig 29663 bp, 25 predicted proteins | sample MA1701073metaG_FD_139345 | JGI IMG/M metagenome (GOLD analysis project Ga0187892, IMG submission 139345) | Bio-ooze microbial communities from a basaltic lava cave in the Kipuka Kanohina Cave System on the Island of Hawaii, USA - MA170107-3 metaG ... | reverse complement strand
TGTTGAGGAGTGGCCATCGCCCCAGCCTGGTTGTCTTCCTCGATGGACTGAATGTCGGTTTCCTTCAGGATGTCCCCCACTTCTCGGCCAAAGTGGACCAGGCCCTTCGCAACATGCAGCATCCCGTCGCCGATTGGCCGAAGATCAAATCCTTGGCGCTGCCGTGGCTGCCGGTGTGGCGGGTGGCGAAACTGATTCGCCAGGCACCTGCGACGGACGACACCGAAGAGTCGGAGCAGGTCGAAGAGGAATCGCCGGAACAAATGCGGGAGATGGCGGCCATGCTGGCCAGGCGATTCCAGGAAAACCGAAAGCTGGTGGGGCGCGTAGCCGGCCTATATGGCGTCGAGACACTGCTGGTCATCCAGCCCAATGCCCTTGTCAACTACCCTCTCGAACTGTACAGAACGCCGCGGACCAGCCGTTTCCTGCGGGCCAGGATGCTGGCCGGTTCCCTGTATGAAAAGTTGCAGGCCCAAGATGGCACGGTGTTCCTGGGGAATCTGTTCGAGGAGTGGGGCCTGGAGCGCAGGGCGCTCATTGACAATGTCCACTATAGCCCGGCCTTCAACCAGTTCTTGGCCCAGCGAATCAGTTCCCATATACGGTTATCACGCCTCAACCGCTCAGCCTCGGCGGCAGTCGATCCGTCGAACGTGACCGGAGCGAGCCGAGTGAATGGCTTCGCCAGGAGGAGTCCTCTGCTATGACCGTCGAGAGCGTTCAGCGTGTGATTTTCGTCCACATCCCGAAAGCCGCAGGATCCACCCTGGAAGGAATTCTGGTGAGGCGGTACCCGCCGGGCGAGATTTTCGCTCTCCACCCCGCGCTTCCCTACCAATCGCTCGAAGAGCTGAAAGGACTTCCACCCCAGCAGCGTTCCAGGATCCGTTTGGTCACCGGACACATGCCGTATGGCGCTCACGAGCACTTTGCCCAGCCCTCGGTCTACGTGTCCATGATCCGGCATCCGGTGAAGCGGCTCATTTCTCACTATCGGTTCGTCCTCCGGCGCCCCGCTCACTATCTGTACGAGGCGGTGACGTCGCGGAAGATGAGCCTGCGGGAATACGTGCAGAGCGGGATTTCCACCGAGACCGATAACGGCCAGGTCCGACTGCTGGCCGGACACGACCGGGATATCCCCTACGGCGACTGCAACGAAGCGCTCCTGGAAAAAGCTAAGCAGAACATCCTGCACCATTTCGTGCTGGTGGGGATCTCGGAGGACTTCGACCGATCGCTCGTCCTCATGAGCCGGAAGCTGCACTGGGCGAATGTCCCCGTCTACCGCACGGCCAACGTGGCCCCCCCGGCGGCGGTGGAGATCCCGAACGGAACAATTGAGGCCGTCGAACAGTGCAACCCGCTGGATCTCGCGCTCTACGACTGGGTAAAGGCCAGGGTGCAATCAGAGTGGCGAGCCGAGAGCCAGCAACTCGACCGGATCCACCGGCGCTTCCTCGTGCGCAAATGGCTCTATCAGGCGACCACGCAGCGCTTCCGTCGGGTCAACGGCCTCGCCCGCCGGACAGTGCGGCGGATGTTGGTGCCGACAGCGGGCCGTTGAAGCGATTGGCTGGCGGCGAGGCGGAGACGCTGGCCGTCGCGTAGCGCCTGAGCGGGCCCGCTCAGGCCGGCTTTTCGAGCACCAGCGCGGTCTGGAACAGGTAAGCCTCAGGAGTCACCGACTGCAGCCGGAAAAGGCGCCCCCATGTCCGGCGAAGGTGATCCACGTCATAGAATACGTGAGTATCCCGCAGTGTCCTTCTCACGGTGAACATCCCGAATCCGCCCCTCAAGCAGCCGGTCTTTTCGTCGAAGGCAAGGAGTAACTCCTTCAGGTAGTGCAGTCGATGATGCTCGGGGAAGTCCAGGATCAGATCAATGGAGTGCCGGTCGTTGATGGTGACGTACAGCCTTCCGCCGGGGAGCAGGATCCGCCTCAGCTCGAGCATCCAGGTCTCAGCAAGGTCAGCAAACTGGCTGAAGACCCCGGCCGCATATATGAGATGGAAGTAATTGTCGGGGAAGGGCAGGTGCGGGAAGGTCGTCGTTGTGACGAAGTGAAATGGCGGGCTCAGGTTCTGCTGGCACCAGAGGATGCTTCGCGCCTGGATGTCCGCTCCCCAGATCTCGCATCGCTCCGCTTCATATCTTAGCCATCGGATCATTCTGCCCCCAGCGCACCCGAAATCGAGAACCCGGCTTCCGTCCTCGAAGGCAAACCCCGCGGCCGCCAGGATCCTCCGCATGGCCTCCACGTGCTCGCGTCCGGTGGAGATGTACTCATCATCCGTCCTTTCACGACAGATCCACAGCTCCGGCGGAGGAACGGGGAGTTGTACGGAGTACGGGCGATCGGGGCCGGCCGCCGGGACGAGATACGAGCGCTGCCTGGCGGAGGGATAGTACTTCGCCGCCAGGCGGGAATTCGCCTCGACTCTAGCATCAATCCTCTTGCGCAGAGTGGTCGAACTCGTCAGAAGCGCCTCGGCCGGGAACTTGAGGAGCCACCTCAGCGTCCGTTTGGACACCGCCACGATTCGGCGGCGTAGAGGCGCGAGACCGGCTCGTCGTTCCTGACCGGTTGGAGCGGCGTGGAGCCGATTCACCGACGTGGTCGAGGGGTCCCAAGCAGGTCGCGGACGACGGGATGAATGACGTCGAACGCTGCCCGGTGGCCGGCATCGTTCCAATGACCATCGCAGGGCAGATACAGCGACTCCTTCTTCAGACCTCTCTTCATGAATTCCTTCAGCAGCTCGATCGTCTTGATCCCGTGGTTCTGGAGAACAGCCTGCAGCCTGGGCACGACGGACTCGTTGTAGGATTCAGGACGATCTTCGATGTAACTCCAGGACTTGTAGTCGGGGAGGAACACCACGAGCACCGGTCTGGGCGCGGCGGCTTTCTGGATGGCCAGGATTGACTCGGTGGCGCGAGAGATCCTGAACGCATCGCTCTCGAGATACCCGATGTAGTCGGCGGGAGTGGGGTCCTGCAGCACCGCCATGTTCATGCGCAGCTCCAGGTAGAGTCCATAGACCCAGAGGAGGCGACGGAGATTCTGTGACCAGGGACGGCGTTCCGGAAGATCGCGGCCCTTGTCGGCGACCAACAGCGCCGGCTCGCCGGGGTCCGGCCGCGACCGTGGATAGAACACTCCGCCGTCCCTCGAGTAGTAGGGCCGGTACCTCCGGGCAAAGTCCCGGCGCTGGCGCTGGAAGTCGAGATCGTTGTCGATGAAGTCGTTGTTGGGCAGGAAGCCGATGATCACCAGGTCGTGGTCGAACTGCCGCGCCAGTTTCTCGTAGAGAATCTGATACTGGAGGGGCCCGAAGTGGGTCATCCCGAAGTTCAGGATCTCGAATCCGAGCCGGCGTTCCAGCAGATTGCTCAGCCTCTTCTCTTCGTCAACGGCATATCCCTCCATGAAGCTGTCACCGAGGAGGAGACCCCGCTTGGCGGCGGCCTTGATCGACCGCTCCTTGTCGCGGGCGCCGTAGGAGTTCGACCGGTAGCTGACCGAGAAGCAGTGGTGAGTATGGTGGGCGGCGCTGGAGGGCTTGTGCCACGCTCCCCAGTCGTGGTGCTCCGTTCTCCAGAACCACTGATCGTTGGGCTCCTCGAGATAGAGCGGCCGGTAGTACGTCCGGGACAGCTCGAGCAGAAAGTAGCCAGCGGTCGTAGCTTCGACGAGCACGAGCGTCCACACCACCAGAATCGTCCAGAACACGAATCTCTTCCCCGGGGAGGTGGGGGGCGCCTGGGCCTGCGACATCACCGACAACCTCAGTCGGGCGAGAAGGCGCCCTTGTAATCCAGTTGGAGCCTCGGGTCCTGCTGGTCCTTGGTGAGGAAACAGTTGCCGGCCGCGAGGATCTCGATCTCGGTCCCCATGAAGCAGCGAAAGGCGTCCTCGGGAGTGGCGACGATGGGCTCGCCCCGGACGTTGAAGCTCGTATTGACGATGACCGGACAGCCGGTCCGGGCCTTGAAGGCCGCGAGCAGGGCGTGATACCGCGGGTTGGTGTCGTGGTGCACGGTCTGGATGCGGGCGGAGTAATCCACGTGGGTCACGGCCGGGATGGATGAGCGCGGCACGTTGAGCTTCCGGATGCCGAACAGCGCGTGCTCGTCCGGCGTCATCTCACGCCGGTGCTGCTTGGCCACGTCCGCCACCAGCAACATGTAGGGACTGTCGCCGTCCAGATCGAACCACTCGGCGACGTCCTCGCGCAGCACGGACGGCGCGAACGGCCGGAAGGACTCGCGGTATTTGACCTTGAGGTTCAGGACCGACTGCATCGCCGGCGAGCGCGCGTCCCCCAGGATCGAGCGGGCGCCCAGCGCGCGGGGTCCGAACTCCATGCGGCCCTGGAACCAGCCGACCGCTTTGCCGGCGACGAGCGCGTCGGCGGCCGCGTCGATGAGGGCCGCATCGCTCAGGACCGAGAAGCGAGCCCCGATCCGGGCCAGCCGCCGCTCGATGTCGTCCTGACCGAACGCCGGCCCGAGGAAGGCCCCGTGCATGGCATCGCGGATGCCATCGGCCGATCGCGGTTGCTTCCGGAAGAGATGGTACGCGCACAGCGCCGCGCCGAGAGCGCCGCCCGCGTCGCCCGCGGCCGGCTGGATCCAGAGACGCCGGAAACGCCCGTCCCTCAGCACCTTGCCATTGGCCACGCAGTTCAGGGCCACGCCGCCGGCCAGGCAGAGATTCTCCGCCCCCGTCTCGGCGGCCAGGGCGCGGGTGAGCCGCAGCACGACCTCGTCGGTCACGGCCTGGATGGAGGCGGCCAGATCCATGTGCCGTTGCGTGAGCGCCTCGTCCGGACGGCGCGGAGGTCCTCCGAACAGGTCGTGGAAGGCCTCGCCGGTCATCCGCAGGCCGGTGCAGTAGTCGAAGTACGCCAGATTCAACCGGAAGGTTCCATCCGGCTTGAGATCCATCAGCCGCTCGAGGATGACGTCGGCATACTTGGGCTCGCCGTAGGGAGCCAGCCCCATCACCTTGTACTCGCCGGAATTGACCTTGAAGCCGGTGTAGTAGGTGAAGGCGGAGTAGAGCAGCCCCAGCGAGTGCGGGAAGTGGATCTCCTTGCGCATCTCCAACCGGTTGCCCGAGCCGAAGCCGACCGAGGTGGTCGCCCACTCCCCCACGCCGTCCATGGTCAGGATGACTGCCTCCGGGAAGGGTGACGCGAAGAAGGCGCTGGCCGCGTGGCTCTGGTGGTGCTCGGCGAAGAGGAGCCGGCTCTTCCAGTCGTACTCGGGGGCGAAGGCCTGGAGCTCCCGTCGGAGCAGCGCCTTCTGGAACAGCTTCTCGCGCAGCCACACCGGCATGGCCATCGAGAACGAGCGGAATCCCCGGGGCGCGAAGGCCAGGTAGGTCTCGAGCAGGCGCTCGAACTTGAGAAACGGCTTGTCGTAGAAGGCGACGTGGTCGACCTGGTCCAGCCCGATGCCGGCCTCGGCCAGGCAGGCGGCGATGGCGTACCGGGGAAAGCGGGCATCGTGCTTCTTGCGGCTGAACCGCTCCTCCTGAGCCGCGGCGACGACCCGGCCGTCCTCGATGAGCGCCGCGGCGCTGTCGTGATAGAAGGCCGAGATGCCGAGGATGCGCATGAGATCGTCCCCGCTCAGAACAGCGTGTAGATGAAGGGGGCGACGGCGCTGCCCTGGGCCAGGACGATGAGCCCGCCGAACAACGCCAGCATCAGGAGCACGGGGAGGAGCCAGTACTTTCGGCGTTCCCGCATGAAGCTCCACAGCTCGGTGACGAAGTCGATCATGGTCGGTTCAGAATTGGCGAGGCATGCTGTGGCCCGCCGGGCCCGGCGGCCGTCGTTCGATCCAGTACGTGGGCGCCGCGGGGTCGAGCCGCAGTCGCAGCGGATCCTTGCCGAACAGGCGCAGCAAAAGGCCGATCGGTGTGAGCGTGGAAAAGAAGACCAGCGCCAGGACGGCCGGGCTCACGCAGGCGTGCAGGAAGAGGCCGATCCGCAGCCAGATCCGGTTGAGCGGCGCCAGGACCCGGGGCGCCACCAGCGCGAGAGCCAGGAACGCCGCCGCCAGCGCCAGGCTCCACCAGCGGACGGGTCGTCCCTGAGCGAGGGGCCAGGCGGCCACGATGGTGAATATGGCGGCGAACACAAGCCCGAACTGCCGGTCCGACGAGCCCTGGACCTCGCTGTCCCGCACAAAACTCTCGTGGCTCTCGTTCGCTCTCATGCTGTGTCAGACGGTGACGCTCTTCTGGTCGCGCTGGGCCAGGAACCACGCCACGGTCCGCGCCAGCCCCTGACGCAGCGAGTGCGCGGCGCGGAAGCCGAAGAGCTGTCGCGCTCGCTCGACGTCGAGGCATCGCCGGGGTTGTCCGTTCGGCCTGGTCGTATCCCAGACGATCTCGCCATCGAAGCCCGCCTCGGACGCGACGAGCCGGGCCAGATCGCGGATCGCAATCTCCTCGCCGCTGCCGATGTTCACCGGGTCGCCCCCGTCGTACTGCTCGGTGGCGAGGAGCAGGCCTTCGGCGGCGTCTTCCACGTAGAGGAACTCCCGGGTCGGCGAGCCATCGCCCCAGAGGACCACCTCGCGCCGGCCGCCGGCTTTGGCCTCGACGCACTTCCGGATGAGCGCGGGAATGACGTGGGAGGTCTCCAGATCGAAGTTGTCGCCCGGACCGTAGAGATTGACGAGCATCGGGTAGATGGTGTTGAAGCCGTACTGGGCGCGGTAGGCCTGCGCCTGGATCAGCAGCATTTTCTTGGCCAGCCCGTAGGGGGCGTTGGTTTCCTCGGGGTACCCGTTCCACAAATCGTCTTCCTTGAAGGGAACCGGCGTGAGCTTGGGATAGGAGCAAATAGTCCCCACCGCGACGAACTTGTCCACGCCGAACTGGCGGGCGTACTCGAGGAGCTGGATGCCCATGACAGCGTTGTCGTAGAAGAAGCGGCCGGGGTTGGCGCGATTGGCCCCGATGCCGCCCACCACCGCCGCCAGATGGATGACGAGCTGGGGGCTCGCCTCCTTGTACAGGCGGACGATCGCGTCACGGTCGCGGAGGTCGTAATCCTTCGAGCGGGGCACGACGAGCTCTCGGCACCCACGATCGTGCAGGCGCCTCACCAGCACCGAGCCGAGGAACCCGGCCCCCCCAGTGACCATCACCCGGGTCGCCGGCCAGTTCACGCTCGGGAACCTGCGCCCTGGCCCTGCCCGAGGGCGGCGATATCCGCGTCGACCATCAGGCGGACCAGCTCCTGAAACCCGACTGTCGATTGCCAGCCCAGGATCCGCTTCGCCTTGCTGGCGTCCCCGACCAGCACGTCGACCTCACTGGGGCGGAAGTATCGGGGATTGATTTCCACGTGGCGTCGCCAGTCCAGCCCCACGTAGGAGAAGGCTTCCTCGAGGAACTCCCGCACGGAGTGCGTCTCACCGGTGGCAATCACGTAGTCGTCGGGCGCATCCTGCTGGAGCATGAGCCACATCGCCTCGACGTATTCGCGGGCATAGCCCCAATCCCGCTTGGCCTCGAGATTTCCCAGATGGAGCTTGTCTTGCAGTCCCGCCTTGATGGCTGCCACCGCCCGGGTGATCTTCCGGGTCACAAAGGTCTCGCCGCGGCGGGGCGACTCGTGATTGAACAGGATCCCGTTGCAGGCGAACAGACCATACGACTCGCGGTAGTTGACGGCCATCCAGAAGGCGTACACCTTGGCCGCCGCGTAGGGGCTCCGGGGATAGAACGGCGTCGTCTCTCGCTGCGGGATCTCCTGGGCCTTCCCGAACATCTCGGAACTGCTCGCCTGATAGAACCTGCTCTTGACCCCGGTCTCCCGAATGGCCTCCAGGATCCGGACCGTCCCCAGCGCCGTCACGTCCCCGGTATACTCCGGGATGTCGAAGCTGACCCGCACGTGGCTCTGCGCCGCCAGGTGATAGATCTCGTCGGGCTGGAGCCGGTACAGGAGCTTGATGAGGTTCGTCGAATCCGCGATGTCGCCGTAATGGAGGAACAGGCGAACCCCGTTGACGTGTGGGTCCTGGTACAGCGCGTCGATCCGCCCGGTGTTGAAGGTCGAAGCCCGGCGGATGATCCCATGGACCTCATAGCCCTTGCCGAGCAACAGCTCGGCGAGATAGGAGCCGTCCTGCCCGGTGATCCCAGTGATGAGTGCCCGCTTCATATCCGCCTGCTTCTGCGAGTCTTGCCCGGTCTTCGCTAGGTTAAAAACGAGTGTAGAGGTCCGTTACCGACCCAACAATAGGCCGGAGGATATACCTCCAGGCTTATGACCGCGCTGGGGCCACGATCCGTTCCAGGAATTCGGCGCATTCCCCAATGGTGGAGAACCCGAAATCCGCTCCGGAGACTCCAAAGCCCGAGCCCACCTCACCTCGTTTGAGCCTGCGCATGGTGGCGTATGCCCGAACCCGCCGCCTCAGTGTCCGGAGCCCGAGGTCGGCAATCCGCGATCGGATCCATCGCCATGAGGTGCCCCGGCTCGACTTCTCCGAGATCAGTTCTCCGGCCAAGGATGGGTACTTCCGCACGTACTCCGACAGCTCGCTCATTTCCCGCGAGACGTCGACCCCGAGCGCTCTCCGGTGCTGGAGCTCCCTCATCGTTTCTCGCAGATACTGCTCTTCGTCGAACTCATACCGGCCGAGCTCCCAGGGCAATAGCTTCTTCGCGGTCAGGACACCCTCTGCCCACATATTGCATATCGTGAAGTTCGTCAGGGGAACCCACTTGTGCCCCTGCTCGACGTCGGCGATGAATTCCTGAATCCGCTCCATTCCCGGATTGGCCAGCCGCAGATTCGATCCCCATGATTTGCCGGTCCGCCCGCATATGCACAACGGCGCATCGATGTAGACGATGCTCTTGGCCAGCACGGCGGCCAGAGGCCACGCATAGTACTCCACCCCGTTCGTTTGAAAGAAGCGGCCGCAGCGGCTGGCCACCTGGTCGGCCAGCGCCTTGGAAAACACAAAGGCGCTGGGGTGCATGTTGAACCTGCCCCGGAACGCAAACAGCGGCTGGACAAACTCCTCCGCCGAAACCAGCCGGCTGGATCCGGAGAACCCCGGGCAGGCCAGCGTATTCCGGCCGGGTCCGGGGAATCCACCATCGCGGTACTCCGCCACCTTACAGAAGAGAAAGTCGGCGTCACGGAGCCGCATCTCGTGCGCGAACCGTTGAAGGGCCGTTGGAACCAGCGCGTCATCGTCGGCCAGCATGATGATGAGTCTTCCGCTGGCTTGAGACCTCGCGAACTCCCAGCTATCCGCGATGGCCGCATGGCGTGGCGTCCGCACGTACCGCAGGCGTGCATCGGTGAAGCGACGGACGACGCCGGCCGTATCGTCGGTCGAGCAGTTGTCACCGACCACGATCTCGAAATCGTCAAAGGTCTGCTTGAGCACGGAGCGAATCGCCTGTCCGACGAGATCGCTTCGATTGAACGTCGGGATCACGACACTGAAGAGCGGGGTGTTCATTCCGGTTCTCGCTCGGGCGGCCTCTTCATGTCGGATCGGTGGGCGGGCCGGAGCAGCCCGTGGCTGGCCAGGGCATCGGCAGCGGCCTTGACCGCTGCGAACGGAAGGCCGGACCTCTCCGCGATGTCGAGCAGCGCGGACCTCCCATCGGAGAGGTTCAGCACCCAGAGCATCGCCAGTTCACGGCTCGCCCCGTCCAATTCGCCACCCAGGCTTCGGTAGAGTCCGCGCCGCCCGAGCTGGGGCTCGCCCTTGGGGTTCTGGTTGATGTAACGCTCGTTCTGCTCGAGGACTTCCACGATCTGCAGGCAGATCCGCAGCGACTCGGCCAGCGAACCCGGCGAGACGAAGCTCAGGTCGTCGGCGGACGTGTGGTACTCGGGATACTGCCCCTGAGTCGTCCTCATGAGGCAGCCCACCGGCAGGTTGAAGCCGGGCGAGCAGAACTGCCGCTCGTCGTAGCCGTAGGGAGAGAACTCTCTCACCGAACACGGTCGCCCGGCGTGATTGAAAATGTGCGCGACCGCCTGGTCGATCTCGGCGTCGCCCTGTCGGCTCTTCTTGTAGGTGAACGCACTGCGGTCCCCCAAACCGGCCAGGACCAACCCGTGTTTGATCCGCGACACGCGATCCTCGTTGCGGGCCAGCCACGTGATGGAGCCGATCGTGCCCGGGATGAACAGGAAGCGGTAGGAGTATCGCCGTGGTCGCGAGGCCAGGGCCCGCGCCAGCCAGGCCGCCACCACGATCCCGGACAGGTTGTCGTTGGCCAGCGACGGGTGACAGATGTGACACGAGATCAACACCTCGTCGTGGCTCGCCCCGGGCAGATGGCATTCGCCGTAGGTGAGGCTCCCCGGCTCCAGCGACGAGTCGATCACCACCTCGTATTCGTCCTCGACGATCTCGTCGCGCTGGCGCTGGCTGAGGCAGAACCCCCAGCTCTCGTTGTAGTACGACGTGCGGTAAGGGATCACTTCGGGCGAGGCAGGGTGCGTGAACAGGTGGGGTTTGAGCTCAGCCAGCGTCATGCGGGCGCGCATGGGGACGCTATAGCTCACGACGTGCAGGTTCGATCGCCGGATGTCGATGATCCGACGACCATCGGGCGCCTTGACGTAGGCGTCTCGGATATTCCATTCCCGGGGGACGATCCAGTCGAGCACCGGCGTCCCCGACGGCACCTCGTGCACCTCGAGTGGCACGTCCCGGCCCAGGATCCCCAGCGTTTGCCGCACGCCGTTCCCCGTGATGCTTCGGCAGATCGGGTACAGTTCGGTGACGAGCGCGTACATCTCCCGCCCCACTGCCTCGTCGGCGTCTCGGCCACCCGGCGTCATATGGAGATCGACCTTAGGAGGCAATCAAGCCGCCTCGCAATATGACTACGGATATAGGCTGCCACATTCCTGGCGTTCAGGCGTTACTCGTGAGGTATCTCTGGCTCAAACACATGGTCGCCAGGCTCCCGATCAGCTCCGGGTGCCCGGCTGACCGATAATCCACCGCCTTGAGGTTGTCAAGAAACTCTTCGCACTTCTTCAGATCCAATACTTCCCGGAGCGAGGCATAGAGGAGAGATCGACCTTAGGAGGGGATCACGCTTGCTCGCAATATAACCAAGGATATAGACCGCCGTATCCATTGTTTACTTTTCGACACTCCCTCACAGTAAAGACCGATTGATTTTCAGGGACCTCGATCGGCTGACGTAAACTGCTGCGACGTTCACCATGCTCTGCCCCGGACTGCGAGAGCTTCCCCCCCCACCGCCTGGCCAGGCAGGTTGGCCGTGGACCGAAGAGAGCGCCCCACTGCCGCCGGATGGCCGGCCCTGGCCGCGTATTACGGTGGTGACCCCCTCGTTCAATCAGGGGCACTTCCTCGAAGCGACCCTGCGCTCGGTCCTGCTCCAGGGCTACCCCGATCTCGAATACTTCGTCCTCGACGGTGGCAGCACCGATGCCTCCGTCGACATCATCAAGAAATACGCGCCCTGGCTCAGTTACTGGGTCAGCGAGCCTGACGGTGGGCAGAGTGCCGCCATCAACCGAGGGCTGCAGATCGGTTCGGGGTCGTGGGCCACGTGGATCAACAGCGATGACATGCTCTGCCAGGATGCCCTGAGCACCCAGGCCTCCCGCATCGGCTTTGCCCCGAACGTGGTCTACGTGGGCGAGTGCCTTTACATCGATGCCGACGGCAGGGTGCTGACAACGCATTGCGGCCGCGTGCACTCCTTTGAGGACCTCGTGCGCATCCCGACAGTCTGGCGGGCCCGCGGGCGGCGCGGCCATATCGTGCAGCCTGAGGTGTTGTTTCCGCGGCAGCTCGCCCTGGACGTCGGAGGACTCGATCCCGATAATCACCGCACGATGGACTACGAATTGTGGGGCAAGTTCCTCCTGGCCGGGGCCAGGTTTCACTATACCCACGTTCCCGTGGGCATGTTCCGGCTCCATGGTCAGCAGAAGACGCGGGATCACTGGCAGCACACGCAATCTCTCGTCGCGACTGCCGGCAGGCTCGTGGCCCGGGCCGACGATCTGACCGAAGAGGTACGTCAGAGCATCCTCGGTGACCTGCGCGCGTATGAGCAGGACTACTGGTGGCGCACCGGCCCCTTGGCCAGGCTGGGCCTTCCCCCGCATTGGGTCATGCACCTGCGTGACGTGCGCGCCACCCTGCGGCGGCGCGCCGCGCATCTCGTGCGGCGGCAGATATAGCGCGAGGATTCAACGTGGCGATCCGCCGCAAGCCCGTCACGAATATCCTCATGACCTGCGCCAACGATGCCGGCACCGGCGGCGTCCAGCTCGTCTTTCGTCAGCTCGTTCGGTCGCTGGAGCAAAACGGCAAACACGTCCATCTGCTCTACGGAGCCAGCCCTTTGCGTCCACGGCTGGTGCAGGGCACCACGACGTGGGGCCATACCGCCTTTTATTGCCCTCTACCGGGGGTTCTGGGCGACAGGACGCTCCTGGGCATCCTGGTGCTCCTGGCCTATCTGCCGGTCACGGTTCTTCGCCTCATCCGTGTCATCCGCGGCCAGAAAATCGACGTTATCAATTGCCACTACCTGACCCAATATTTCATCCACTTCGTCATCGCTGCGCGCCTGCTCCGCGTGCCTCTGGTCGTTTCCGTGCATGGGGCTGACATCGATCGCTACGTGCGGTCCCGCTGGACGCAGCGGTTCATTCTGCGCCTGGTGATGCGTGGCGCGCACAACATCGTGGCCTGTTCGCAGGCCCTGGCCAGACAGACAGCGCAGACGTTTCCAGACGTGCGCAGGAAGGTGACGTACGTCCACAACGGCCTGATGCTCTCGGACTTCTCCGCCGTGGGAGAGGCGCGGCCTCTCACCACCCCGTTTGTCCTGTCCGTCTGTCGCCAGGTCGAGAAGAAGGGGACGGATACTCTCCTGCGCGCCTTTGCTCTGGTCCGGCGCGATTTTCCCGACCTGTCGCTGGTCATCGTCGGAGATGGCCCGGTGCTCGAACAGAACAAAGCGCTGGCCCGCGCGCTCCAGATCGAGAGCCAGGTCCGATTCTTGGGCGACGTGGCCCGCCCTGAGGTCTTCCCCTTCTTTGCCGCCTGCGCCTTGTTCGTCCTGCCCTCACGCGCTGAACCCTTCGGCCTCGTGCTTCTGGAAGCCGCCTATTTCAAGAAGGGCATTGTCGGCACGCGCGTCGGGGGTATCCCGGAGATCATCACCGATGGTGTTGACGGCTTTCTGGTCGAGCCGGATGGCCCCGTTGACATGGCCCAGAAGATGACCGTCCTTCTCAGGGACCCGCAGCTTGCCCAGATGCTTGGCGCCCGGGCACATCAGACGCTCATGACAAAGTTCTTATGGGAGGACCGGGTGCAGGAGTACCTCTCTCTCTACGAGGGCGGTCTGGCGCACAGTCTTGTCTGGCAGGAATCGGATCGGGTCACTTTCGACGCTGTCTGAACTGCGACAAGCACCCACCAGCCTACGTCGTACATGGTCGTTAGCTCGCCGTCGTCGCGCTCCCCCGTTCCTTTCGCGCGCCGAGCAGGACGGCCAAGGTCTGCCCCAGCACCCGCATGTCCACACTCAGGCAGCGATGTCTCAGGTAGTCCAAGTCCAGCGACAGCTTCGCGTGCAACTGATGCCGCACGTAGTGCTCCTCGGCATCCGCCGCCACATCCAGCTCGGCGGCCTGCTCCGTCGTGAAGTGGATCTGCCCAGGTCCCGTGAGCCCCGGCCGGACCTGCAGGAGAAGCTTCTCTTCCGGCGTGAAGTGAGGCAGATAGCGCGCCACCTCGGCGCGCGGCCCGATGAGCGTCATCTCCCCCTTGAGGACGTTGATCAGCTGCGGCAACTCGTCGAGCTTGGAGGCGCGCAGGAACCGACCGGCGCGGGTGACGCGCGGGTCGTGGCGGCCGCTCACGGCAGGACCGATGCGGTCGGCGTTCGCCACCATGGACCGGAACTTCAAGATACGGAACGGCCGCTCTCTCTGGCCGAGCCGCTCCTGGGCGTAGAGGGCGGGCCCGGGGCTGTCCAGCTTCACCCAGGCCGCGAGAAGGAGCAAGATCGGGGACAGGAGAAGGAGCGCCGGCAAAGCCAGCGCCACGTCCACGGCCCGCCGCAGCGCAGTGTCGCCTCGAATCGGAACCGACTCAGCCAATTTCTCTCAGGACCATGAACGGTTCCACAGCTGCCCTGCCCACGGCGCTCCCCCAGAAAGCCGCTCGTTCCCTCAAGGCTTTCGGCGAGCGCGGATGCGGATAGGCGCGCAATTCGCTCTCATAGCACTGGAGGGCGGCGATCTTGGCGTCCAGCGTAGCGACGACGTCGACGAACAGATTGGGCTGAAAGGCTCCACTCGACATCGGCCAGCCCCATTCAGTCGACGAAGGGGTCTCGAAGGCGGCGAAGCGGCGCACGAGAGGGAAGCGGTACGGCCGGCAGGCGGTCCAGGCCGCGCGCGCCACCACGCCGTGGTCGGCGTTCACGTCGCCTGGGAAATGCGTGTAGACCACCTCGGGATCGAACTCGTCCAGGATCGTCTCCATTCGTTGGATGACGTCGATGAGGGGCACCGTGTCGAGGCGCTGATCGGGAAAGCACTCGAAGCGGACGGAGGCGAAGCCGACTTCCGCCGCCGCTCGCCCGGCCGCTTCCTCGAGCGTCTTCTTCATTTCAGCCTCATAGCGGCTGGTCGCCCCCTCCGAGAGAATGACGGCGTGGACCCGGTCGCCGTTGCGGGCATGCCCGGCAAGGGGTGGCACCGGCGCCCAGAATCTCGTCATCGGGATGCGCGGCCAGGACCACCACGTTCATCGGTTCGCTTCTCCTCCGCAGGAACGGCGCACCTCTCCGGCTGCCGGTGAATCGAGCCCCAGGGCGCGCCGGGCCAGCGCTTTGTCGACGGGGTCGAAGCGCCCTCCCGCCCACCCGCGGCGGCGCCACCACGACGCGCCGCTCTCCTCCGGACTCCCATCCTCCTGCACGTGGGTGACTCGTATGCTGCCGTCACAGGCGCTCACGCGAACAGCCTCGCCGTCGGCGCCGAGAATGACGCCAGGCTCACCGATGGGCCCGCGCGGCCCTGGCGGGTCGGAGCGCCACAGGAACAGTTTTCGCCCTTCGCAGAAGGTGAATGCTCCTGGATAGGGGTGAGTGAGGGCCCGGATCCAATCGTGCACGGCTCGCGCCGGTCTGTTCCAATCAGTAATGCCCATTTCCGGCGTCCGCCTGGGAAGCAGCTCCCCCACCCTTTTCGCCTGTGGCCGGCGCGGAGCCGTCCCCCTGAGTAGAGCCGGAAGGTGAAGGGCCAGCATCTCCGCCCCCGCTGCCGCCACTTTGGCGTACACGGTCCCACAGGTGTCGTCCGACTCGATGGGGATGGAGCGCTGGTCGATGATGTCGCCCGCGTCGGCCTCAGGGGCCAGGTACATCAGAGTGTTCCCGGTCACCGTTTCGCCTCGCAGGATCGCCCAATTCACCGGCGCCCGGCCGCGCCCGTGCGGCAGCAGCGAGGCGTGGAACCCCACACAACCGAGCGGTGGGATCACCAGGATCTCCGGGCCCAGGAGACGCGTCCACCCCACCACGACTATCAGGTCCGGGCAGAGGACGCGCACCCGCTCGACGTTCTCGGCGGCGTTGAGATTCTCGGTCCTCAAGACAGATACGCCGAACGGCCGCGCCAGCGGCTCAAGATCGACGGCGCCCGAGGTCTTCGCTGCCAGACGCGGCGTGAGCGTGAACACCGCCGCGACTTCGGCCTCGGAGCGGAGCACCGCCGCGAGCGCCGGCGCCGCCTCGTGCACGGCGCCGACGAAAACAATACGGCCCAGTGCTGCCCCGGTGCGGCGCGCTTCGTACGAGCGCATCAGCTGCATGCCTTCAGGGTCCACGCGCGACAGGCGCCGGCGTCCGGCCACGGCTCGGCAACCGTCTGGACCAGGGCTGCCAAAGCGATCAAGAAGTAGGGCCCGAGGACGAGTTCATATAGCCCTCATATGAGGAGCAACAGAGTCTCGCCGCAATATAGCCGAAGATATCGTGGATTGCTGACATCTAGCGAGGCCGTCTCCTGTCACAAGATACCGGAGACTATATCGCCCGATCTATTGCCCCATCTCTCGTAGTTGCCCATAGTCGATCATTCTTGTTATGTGTCTTCGATGAGCCATCCGGCGACACGCGAGGCCGCTGCTCGACGTCGGTCACGTCCCACCACATCGTTCGTCTTGAAGCTCGCGGAGCGCAAAGAAGGGTAGCCTCCGCCTCCATGCGCATCGGCTACATCTCGGCCGTCTTCCCACCTGAGCCCGAGCCAGCGTCGGTGATGGCGAGTGAGTTAGTGCGGGCCTGGGCGGGAGCAGGGCATGACGTGTTTGTCGTCTGCCCGTTTCCGAATCGTCCCCATGGTGTTGTCTATTCCGGATTCAAGCGGCGCCTTTGGAGTATCCAATCGTTCGAACAGGCCCGGTGCGTGAGAGTCTGGTCATGGCTGATCGGGAAGGAGCGGCGACCCGTCAACCGGATACTGGAGAACGTCACATTTGGCTTCAGCAGTGCGTTGGCTGTACTCCTCCACCACCGCCCGGATGTCGTAGTCCTCGACACCTGGCCGGTGCTGGCAGCAGCGCTGGCGGTGGCCGCTTGCGCAGCGCGGGGGATCAAGGTGATCAACTACGTCCAGGATATCTATCCCGAAGCCGCGATTGCCGCTGGATTTCTGCGTGGAGAGTCACTGGCGGCGTCCGCTCTGGCCCGGCTCGACCGCTGGATCTGTACACGGGCTGACCGCAACGTCGTAATGTCCGAGGGCGCCGCCGCAGTCCTGGCCCAGTCGCGAAAGCTGCCCGCGGAGAGAGTCTTCGTCATCCCGGGTTGGCTCGATCTGACCTCGATCATTCCGACCACCTGTGGACCGGCGTGGCGGAAAGAGGTCGGTCTCGGGCATGACGAGCACGTGTTCATGTTTGCTGGAACGATGGGTCACGTGAGTCGTGTGGACGTTCTACTCGACGTCGCGGACAAGCTGCGGGGCCACGATAGAATTCGACTGGTGTGTGTCGGCCAAGGGCCGCTCAAGCCAAGAATGGAAGATGAGCTGACCCGGCGCGGGTTGAAGAACTTGATGCTGCTGCCGTTTCAACCGAGAGAGAGAGTGTCGGACATGCATTCTGCGGCGGACGTCATGCTCCTTACGACGTCTGCCCAGATGGGATTCACGTCGGTACCGAGTAAGCTCATAACCTACCTGGCCGTCGGGAAACCGGTGATTTGCGCGGTCCCTGCACAGGCGGACGTCGCAGCGCTCATACAGGGCGAGCAGCTCGGTTTGGTCGTTCCTCCTGAGGATCCAGCGGCGTTGGCAGACGCCATCCAGCACATGTCGGCTATCGAACGCTCGAGCCTTGTGGAAACTGGCCGTCGCGCACGGGCCGTCGCTCTCGAGCGGTACTCGCTCGAAGGCGCGTTGACGCGTTTCAACAAGTTGTTCGCCGACTTAGGCGACGTCAGGTAATAGATGAACACACTCTTGTCCAAATTACGGTTGAGAACGGATGAGCCTCCTAACGTATGGTGGGGTCGAGGCCGGCAAGCTTCGACACGCCACCACCAAGGAGGCTCACCCGTGCAGCGATTTTCGAGCATGTTCAGCCAGCTACTCAAGCTGTTTCCGCGGACGGAGTTCCAGGCGCTGGTCAAGCGGACGTACGCCGAGCGGCACGCCCGCGGCTTCACCTGCTGGGGCCAGTTCGTGGCGATGCTGTTCTGCCAGCTCGGGCGGGCCCACTCGCTGCGCGAGATCTGCGGCGGGCTGGCCAGCTGCGAGGGCAAGCTCAGTCACCTGGGGATCACGACGCCCTCCCGCTCGACGCTGGCCTATGCCAACGAGCATCGCCCCTGGCAGTTGTACCGCGCGGTGTTCCAGGAGTTGCTCGCCCGCTGTCAGGGGCAGATTCCCGGGCGCCGGAAGTTCCGCTTCAAGAACAAGCTGGTCAGCCTCGACTCCACGGTGATCGACCTGTGCGCCACGCTCTTCGACTGGGCCAAGTTCCGGCGCACCAAGGGGGCGGTGAAGCTGCATCTGCTGCTGGACCACGACGGCTACCTGCCCAGCGTGGCGGTCATCACCGAGGGCAAGCGCCACGACGTGCGGGTGGCCCGCACGCTCCGCTTCGACGCGGGGACCATCCTGGTCATGGACCGGGGCTACGTCGACTACGAATGGTTTGGCCAGCTGACGGCGGACGGGGTCTTCTTCGTCACCCGGCTCAAGGACAACGCCCTGTACACGGTGGAGGAGCGCCGGGCGCTGCCCGAGCGCAGCCACGTCCGGCGGGACGAGGTCATTCACCTGACCGGCGTGGCCGCCGCGAGCAAGTGTCCCCACCCGCTGCGGCGGGTGGAAGTGGCGGATCCCGACACCGGGGACCTCCTGGTGTTCCTGAGCAACCACCTCCGCTTCGGGGCCACGACGATCGCGGCCATCTACAAGGACCGCTGGCAGATCGAACTGTTCTTCAAGGCTCTCAAACAGAACCTCAAGGTCAAGACCTTCGTGGGGACCAGCGCCAACGCGCTCAAGATCCAGCTCTGGACGGCCCTGATCGCCCTGCTGGTGCTCAAGTACCTGCAGCTCACGGCACGGTTCGCCTGGTCCCTGGCGAACCTGGTCGCGCTGTTGCGCATGAACCTGTTCACCACACCGCGACCTCTGGGCCTGGCTGGAGCAGCCCTTCGAGGGGCCGCCCGGCCTGGCCGAGGCTCCGCCGCAGGGGGTATTGGCGCTTGGCTAACTGGGACAGCAGCCGCGGCCAGGATCGCCTCATCGGCTCAATATGCCGCCAATCCACCGGCGCCAAGTTGGACAGCAGCTCCCGGTCCCGGAGGGCTGATCTGGGGGCGCGAGCCAAACCCGTCCAATCTCCTGCAAAACGCTCGATTCACCCTGTGGGTCGCCGGCAATTTGGACAGCAGTGTAAGATGAACAAATTACTTTCGCCTGCGCGTCGGTTGGATCGTGTAGTTCCAATCACCATGAAAGTGATGAGGCACCAGGGTCAAGGTCGCCATCTGGGCGTCCGTGATGTCTTGGCCTTTCGGATAGGTCCCGCGGTCGAGCTCACACCGCACACGCAGCCCGGCCGCGGTCCGCGTGGCGCCGATCAGATTGACGATCACCGCGAGACTCACGAGCGGCTGGCCCCGCCAGTTGCTGCTGATGTATGAGAAGAGCCGATGCTCGATCTTGTTCCACTTGCTGGTCCCGGGCGGGAGGTGACAGACGGTGATCGCCAGGCCCGTGCGATTGGCCAGCCGCTGCAATTCCCACTTCCACAGGCGCACGCGCGCCCCATTGCTGCCGCCGGCGTCGGCGGTGATGAGCAACGAGCGCGCGCGCCGATAGCGGGGCCGGCCCATCTTGCGCCACCACCGCCCGATCGTCCGGGCCGCGAAGGTGGCCGTGTCGTGATCAATGCCCACGCTGACCCACCCCGCGTTGCGGGTAAGATCGTAGACCCCGTACGGAATCGCCTTGCCGCGCTCCGGAATGAGGAAGTCATGCACTCGGACGGGCGCCGGCCGGCCTTGCGGCCGCCACTGTCGTCCGGCGTTCTTGAAGTCGCCGACCAACTCTTTCTTCTTCGTATCGACAGAGATGACCGGCTGGGCGGTGGCTTGGCACCGCCGGACCTGCTGGTTGATGTAGCGGAACTGGGCGTCCCGGTCTGGATGTTGCGGCCCCTCCCGGGTCTTGCGGTTGGCTTGCAGGCTGTACCCCGCGGCCGCCAGCAGTTCGCTCACCAGTTGGCGGCTGACCGCATGGCCCATGGCCTGGAGCGCGGCGGCCAACTGCCGCACGCTCTTCGCCGTCCACCGCAGGGGCGACTCCGGGTCGCCCGAGGCCGTGGGGTCCACCAACGCCTCGAGATCGGCCAGCAGCGTTGGATCTTTCTCTATCGTGCGCTTCCGCCCACCGCCCGGCCGCCGCTCGCGCCCGGCCGCGGCGTGATCGCCCGATGCCAACTCCTTGAGGCCCCGCACGATCGTGGAGTACGCGATCCCCGTCGCGCGGGCCACCAAACTGATCCCCCCGCGCCTGGCTGCGCGAGCCTCCGTGGCCGCCCACATCCGTCGCGCGCGTTCCGTCAGGACTGGCGCCAAGGCCCGGTACTTCGCCCGGCAGAGTCTCACGCTCACTCATGCAGAATATCCGCTGGCCCAGCCGATCCGTTCATTTATTCTCTGACGGAGCCTTGGGCTGCTCCGACAGACGTGAAGGACCGACGACCGAAATCGTCTTGAGGCGGCGTAGCCGGGCGTCGATCACGGTGAGCCGGTGCTCGTGACTGAACGTGTGCATGGCAGTGACCGAGTCGTCCCACGTGGCCGCAAGAAAGCAGACTTCTTCCTCCGCGTACTTGGTGTCGGTCAACGACGTGATCCTGTTGAGCTTGATCCCGGCGCCGTACAAGTACTGCGACGGTCGATAGACGCTGCCCTTGTACCGGAATAGGCGCCCGGCAGGCCGCGCGCTCCTGATATCTGACACGACGGGGTTACTGGCATGCGGGGTCCACTTGGCGCTCAACGGGTTGTCCGCATGAAACAGGAACAACTCGTCACGGATCGAGGCCCCTTCGTGCTCTTGCAACGTCGTGAAGAGCCACCAGGTGTCCCGGTCATGGAAGAGGGTCGCGTCGACAGCCCTGACGTTCTCCATCAGCACCTTGTGATGCTCCCAGCGCTCTGGAAAGTCTGTGCACTTGTAGACCTCGATTGTGTTGTTTGATGCCGTCTCTGGGATCATGTAGTAGTCGCCGTTCCACTCGAAGATGAACGGATACGACAGGTGGTACGGACGCTCGAGGACGGTGACCGGCCTCTCGTGGTTACCCCGCTCGTCAATCGTGAACACGGCGATGTGCCCCTTCCGCGTCCGGTAGGGGTACTCCTCGATGAAAACATAATAGCGATGATCGCGGTAGACGACGTGGGGATCCGCCCAGAACCGGTCCCGGGGCGGGACAATCTTCTTGAACCGGTACAGCGAGCGGGCGATGCCCTCGCCGAGGTCGAACATCAGGATCCACTGCCCGACGAAGAGTGTCTTCAGGAGTTTCCACTTCGCGTATCGCAGCGCGTGGCGGGCCAGGAGCATCAAGAATGTGCCGTTGGTGGGGCGCCGATACAGTCGGTTGGAGTACACGCTGGGGCGTTCGTTCGTGGACGCTACGTCGTCGAGGAATCTCTCCTCTCCCTCGTCGTGCAGCTTCCTCAGCTTCCTCGGGATGAACGACGCGGTCTTCCAGTAGTACCCGTGGCGGTTGCGGTTGACGGAGACGATGTCGGTGGCCGAGTACGATCGGCAAAGCACCAACCCATCTTCGAGATCCTGCGTCAGGATCTGCAGAATCGACCCGGTGACGGGCCAGGCCTCGAACACCTCCCAGAAACCAGGCGGGCCGCCCCGGTTTACGCGATTGTCGCCATGGTGGTATGACCACACGCCGAATCTAGCAGCATGCAGGATGCCGCCCTTGAGGATCCGGAATCCGAGGCGGATGAAGACGTCGATCGCATGCGATCTGATCGTCTCGAGGTCGGCGTCCTCGATCACGTCGACGTACTCCTCTTGACGCGGCGTGACGCGGAGGACCGGCACACCGGCCACCAGCCCTGTTGCGTCCCGGATTGCGAAGGCGTCAGGCCGTGGCCTGACAAGGATGTCCTCGGCCCGAGTGTACGCCTTGTACAACATGTACCGACGCTCGGTCCAGAATCTTGACAGGAAGCTCCGCGTAACAGCGGGTGCGTCGTTCAGGACTACAAGCGCGAGCGTCGCATAGTCCGAAGCGCGTATCCGCTCGAGCATGAAGTGCTGCCAGGCGGCCACCCGAAACGAGTTCATCAGCAGGCCGACCCTCAGCGTGTTCGGCACGGCTATTCAGTATTCGATGCCGTCGAGCGAGGCCATCGCTCGACCGACGGGCGAATTCTGGCAGGCACCTGTCCCACATCTTTATCGGGCGAGGCCGGCGACCGAGTCTGGTCGTGAAGGACAGACCGGCGTGAGTATCGGGGGCCCAGACCGGAGACCGCAAGCTCATAAACGCGCTTCCCGAAGGGATGCGAACCGGCTCGCTTTGCCCCGCCAGGCCGCCCGCACGCCGGGAACGCACGTGCCCCCCGGGGGGGCTCATGTTCTATGCCGTCGCCGCCGTGGAGTGGGCTATTCACCCGCGCAGCCTGCGCCGCTGGCGCGCCCGCTTTGAGCAAAGCCCGACGCATCGTCAGGCCAGTCTCATCCTCATTCCGAGACGCTGCAGGCGGCGGCGGCAGGGAAACACCAGCCAGTAGAGCAGCCGGCCCCCGCCTTGGAGACCCTCCCTGGTAATCCGCTCGAAGTCCCGCATCTGGTCGTCCGTGAAATGGTTTTCCCAGTCCCCCACGATGCCCTTACGGAAAAACCGCTCTTCCTCTGGCTTGCCGTCCTCCCCGCGCAGGCGGCGGAGGTTTTCGAGGGACGTCCGCTCGCGGATGTCCTCGATGGCCCGCCCGTCCAGGTCTACCTCCAGAAACCCCGCCAAGCGTCGCACCTCGGCTCCGAAATCGCCCTGCAATCGCTCATAACTGGTCAGGAGCACCCGGGTGGGGTCGCCAAGGTCCCAGGCCCGATGGTAGTCCATGATTTCCACGATCCGGTAACGTCCGATTCGCCAGTAGTATCTATCGAACGTCATCTTCACCTTGCGCGTGCGGCAATAGTGGTAGTAAGCGGAAACGACCACGTCCCTGTAATCCCGTTTTATGTTCAGCACCCGAAGATTCTCGTAGGCCAGCAACCCCCGCACCACCTCCGGAAGATACAGATGCGACTTGGATAGATAGACGCCGAGGTGGCGTTCATCCCGCAACAGAGCCTCGATCTTCACCTCGCTGATCCAATGTTCGAATCTGCGATCCTGATACGCCGGTGGTATCGGGTCGAACGCGCGGAAACATTTGACGATGTCACGGAGCCAGGTGGAGCCGGACTTGAAGGCGCCATTGGCCAGCACCACTTTGTAGTCAGGGGCGTTCATATTTGGACGGAGCTAGTGTTGCAGAAACAACAGTTGTGGCGCAAGCGGTTTAGCTGCCGGTTGCGGCGGCGACTTCCAGCCACGCAGAATATGAGACGCGCCAAGCGGGAATTGCTGGCTCTGATGAAGAGCTTCGGAGTACGATGCCTCCAGCAACCACCTACACTATGTTGCTGATGCATATCGTCGGTGCCCGTCCCAATTTCATGAAGGCGGCACCCGTTCGGGCCGCTTTGGAAGGGTGTCCCACCTTCACCCAGCTAATCGTGCACACCGGCCAGCACTACGACGACAACATGTCCCAGGTCTTCTTCCGTGACCTCGGCTTGCCCAGGCCAGACGTGAACCTGGAAGTGGGCTCCGGGTCCCATTCCGTCCAGACCGCCGAGATCATGCTGCGTATCGAACGCGTGTTGCTGGAGCACAAGCCAGGAGTCGTGCTGGTCTACGGAGACGTCAATTCCACCATCGCGGCCGCGCTGGTTGCGGTGAAACTCGGCATCACCGTGGCGCACGTCGAGGCCGGCCTGCGCTCCTTCGACCGGTCCATGCCGGAGGAGATCAACCGCATCGTGACCGACCGTATCGCCGACATGCTGTTCACGCCTTCCCAGGACGGAGATGAGAACCTACTGCTGGAAGGAGTCTCACCGGACAAGATCTACCGCGTCGGAAATGTGATGATCGACACCCTGCTGCGCTTGCAAGGCAGGGCGGAGGAGCGATGGCCGTTTCTGCCGCGCACGCTCCGGCTTCCAGACGCCGTCCCGCGGAAACAGAACTACGTACTGGTCACGTTGCACCGTCCCTCGAATGTGGACGAATCGGCCTACCTCGCCAGGTTGGTAGAAACTCTGACGGACATATCTCGGCATCTTCCCGTCATATTCCCGGTGCACCCGCGCACTCGCGAGCGCCTGCGGGCCGCCGGAATCAGCGTGGGCGGAGAGCAGCTGTACCTCGTCGATCCAGCAGGCTACCTCGATTTTCAGGCGTTGCAGAAACATGCGGCCGTGGTGATCACCGACTCGGGCGGCATCCAGGAAGAGACGACGTTCCTGGGTGTTCCATGCCTGACGATGCGCTCAAACACAGAACGGCCCGTGACCACGTCGTTAGGCACCAACAGGCTGATCGGGAGCGATCTCGACAGCCTGAAGCTTCACGTGAGGCGCATCCTCGAAGGTGAGCGTCCGGCGGGGAAGCGCCCGCCGCTGTGGGACGGCCACGCCGGCGAGCGCATCGCGGCAGTACTTGCGGCCCATTTCGCTTCGCGAGATGTAGACACGGCTACGAAGACATAGTCCCGGGAATTACGACCGGCGCTCTCTCCTGGCAGCTGTCTCCCTAAGGCGCTGGGCCACGAAATCGACAAGCACTTTTTGCTCCTCGCTCCAGCCGAGGTTGGTCGCTGCGACGCGCGCATTCTTCGCCAGCGCCGTCCGCACTGAGCTGTCGGTCGCGAGCCGTACAAAGGCCGAGGCAATCTCATCCGGCTTGGCCGAATCCACAAGCAACCCGCACCTCCAATCTGTCAGCACGTCGTGGATCTCAGGCACATCGGACCCGATGACCGGGAGCCCGGCTTCCAGGTACTCGAACAATTTGGTAGGCGAGGCCAGGCGATGGGTCACGTCCAGGGGCAAGACAAGCGAAAGTCCCACATCAGCGCCCTTGATCAGTGCGGCTACCTCCTCGCGCGGCACATACGGGAGCAAGACGAGCCGGCCGCTGCGCTGCAGACGATCGACGAGAGGCTGCAGCGGCTCGATGCCGAGACTGCCGCCCACCACCAGCAGCACCAGATCAGGTACCGACGGGCCCACGGACTCGAGAGCGGTCAGGATCTCGCTGGCAGCGTAGTTGAGTCGCAGCGGCCCGGCATGGATGAAGACCAAGCGCCCCTCCAGCCCAGAAGGCCGCTTCGGCTCGATCCCGGCGAATAGGGCGGGGTCGCAACGATGATGGACGATGGCGTTGGGAGTCTGTTTGAGCCGATAGTGATCTGCGCGATAGCTGCTGACATGGATCACGCCGTCGGAGCGGCGAGCAAGAAAGCGGATGGCTCTGTCAGTACCCCAGGCCGCCGGACCACGGAGGAGACGTGGGAACGCGGAAACGCGGTCGGTATACACTTCGCGCAGGTCCACCATCAGGCAGGTGCCGAGCTTTCGCTTCGCCAGTAGTCCCACTACCCATGAATCGGGCTCATGGCACATACAAACATCGGGACGTTCGGCGATGACCAGTTTGTAGAGCTGCCGCGCATTGCGGAGACGATCGGCTAAGCCACGCAACAGTGAACGGATCGGGCTGCCCGCCAGAAAATTGGCGCGCGGGGCCGGCAGGGCGGTATGACGAATGCCGTCCAGCGCAGGCTGTGCGCCCGCCTTGGTCTGCGTCAGCAGCGCGACCACCTCGTAGCCGGCGGCGAGCAAAGAATTCATCATCAGCAGCGCGCGGGGGTTGTCGCCGTTCATCACGCAGGAGAGGAATGCGATCCTGGCGCGTTCCGAAATCAATCTTCGCTCTCAGTGTTGATCATACACTAGGCTAGAGGAAGAGGAGGTAAGGTCGGAAGGTGTGTAAACGAGCGAGGGCGGTGTAACCTTCGGTTCGCGTCATGAACCTCGGGCGCGTCAACGCCCGAACAGAAGGAGACACCGCCTGTGAGAGAGAAGAGCACCGAGTCGGTCGCGACGTCAAGCCCGACGTGGGAGACATTGGAGGCCTTCGCCCGGCAGAGCATGCAGCAACTCCTGCAGCGGATGCTGGAGGAAGAAGTGGACGGCGTGTTGGGCCGCGGTCGGTACGAGCGGCGGGACGTCGTCGACGCCACCACCGGCTACCGTAACGGCTTCGGCAAGCCGCGGCGGCTCAGCTTGAGCAGCGGGACGCTCACGCTGCGGCGCCCGCGCGTGCGCGGCCTCGAGGAGCGCTTCGAGAGTCGCCTGCTCCCGGCATTCAAGCGCCGGACGGAAGAAGTCGGTCGGTTGCTGCCCGAGCTGTACCTGCACGGGCTGGCCCAGGGGGACTTCGATCTCGCCTTGCGGGGACTGCTCGGCGAGGGTGCGCCGCTGTCGGCGCCCTCGATCGCGCGGCTCAAAGCGGGCTGGCAGGCGGAGTACGAGGTGTGGAGAACCCGCTCGGTGGCCGACCTGGAGGTCGTCTACCTCTGGGTCGATGGCATCTATGTGAAGGCGGGCCTGGAGAAGGACAAGGCGGCGATGCTCGTGGTCCTGGCGGCGTTGCGTGACGGCCAGAAGGTGATCCTCGCCGTCGAGAGCGGGTATCGGGAATCGACGGAGAGCTGGGCGGCGCTCCCGCGCGATCTCCAGCGCCGCGGGCTCCAGGCGCCGAAGCTGGTGATCGGGGACGGCCATCTCGGGATCTGGGCGGCGCTAGCCGCGTTGTTTCCCGAGGCGGCGGAGCAGCGGTGCTGGAACCATCGCCTCCTGAACATCCTCGACAAGCTGCCGCTGAAGCGGCAGGCGGAGGCGCGCAGTGTGCTGACGAAGATCCCCTACGCGGAGACGCGCGAGGAGGCGGAGCCGCAGAAGCGGACGTTCCAGGCCTGGTGCACGAAGCGCGGCCACGCCGAGGTCGGCCGCACGCTCGAGCGAGACTGGGAGCGGCTGATGACGTTCTATCGGTTCCCGCGCGAGCACTGGAAACATCTGCGGACCTCGAATCCGGTGGAGTCGCCCTTCGCGGCGGTGCGGCTGCGGACGGCGGCCGCGAAGCGGTTCAAGAAGGTAGAGAACGCCACGGCGGTGATCTGGAAGACCCTGCTCATCGCGGAGAAGACGTTCCGGCGCCTCGATGCGCCGGAACTGCTGGCCGATGTCGCGCGCGGCGAGCTCTACGTCAACGGAGTGCGTGCAGTGAACCGGCGCGAGGGGACGGTCGCCGCCTGATCTCATTTACACACTTCTTGACAAGACCTCAGGAAGAGATCGCAGTTGCACAACAGTGGAGCGGGGCGGCGGCTCGGCGGTCGTCGCTGCCGTTTAGGGACGAAACAAAAGCTCACGCAGAGGTATGCGGGAACCAGGTAGAGCTGCAGGAGGCGCAAAAGAACGCCGCACTGGTAAACTCATGGCTGGGCCGGAATCGCCCTTGCCGTACGGAGTAGCCACATCAGAGGCAATGACGAGACTGGGTGAGCTGGATAACTCATTGTGCACGCTGATCAGGCTCGGCCTGGATACCAAGACCCTCGCTGTTTCGCGAAGAGAACAAGGATGACTCTTAGGAAACTCCCATACATCTACGTGACCGGCGCGGGTCATTGTGGTTCAACCCTGCTCGCTTTTCTTTTGAATGCCCACCCAGATATAGTCAGTGTGAGCGAGGTCGCTGGTCCTTTTAGGCGCCGCCGCAGTCCTGACGACTATTGGTGCTCATGTGGGGCTCGCCTGTTAGAGTGTCCTTTCTTTACGGCGGTCGAAAGGCGCGTCAATGAGTCAGGAAGCCACTTCAGTCTGCGGCAGTGGGACATGGAATTTCACGTCACCCGCCATCGTTTCCTGAACATTCCTCTCGTCCGTCCACTGAGAAACACCTTCTTAGAAGAAGTGAGAGATTGCCTTGTTCCATTCTTTCCAGGGTACCGTAAGGCGATCGAGACGATTGAAAGAAGGAACTTGCATTTCGCCAAGGCTGTGCTGGAGGTCACAGGCAAGACGTTCTTCGCCGACGCACAAAAGGACTCTATCCGAATAAAGTTCTTGCGAGACATTGATGAACTGGACCTTCGCGTAGTTCACCTGGTCCGGGATCTTCGTGCGGGCACCGCCAGTTTCATGAAGAACCAGGGCATCGGCGATCCCGCCAAGGCGGCCCGACTATGGCTGATCGCTAACATGAATTCTGAGCGCGCGAAACGCTATCTGAGTCCCGACCGCTGGCTTAAGATCACGTACGATGATCTGTGTCTCAACACGCAGGGGGTCATGGATCGAATCGCTGATTTTGTGGGCACGCGGCACTCCCCTGTTCCTTCCGACGTTTACGCCCCGGAACACCATATTATCGGCAACAGAATGCGGCTTAAGCGTGATGGAACCGTGCGGGCGGACAACTCCTGGAAAGACAAACTGTCGGAGCAGCAACTCAGGGTCATTGCCCAGGTGGCAGGCGAAGCCAATCGACGCTTTGGCTTCGATTGGCCGTAGGCAGCGATGGCCGAAAAATACCAGCGATCCTCATTGAATCAGTGTTCAACGCAATCTGAATAGTCACTTCCACCGCGAGCCTCCGCCTGGAGTTCCGCGGATACCCGCGTGCATATTTTCCTGGCCGAACTATCCCAGGTGAGCTCACGGACGGATCGAGATAAGACATCTGGGTCCCAGACCTGAGTCAATGTCTTTGCAATGCCCCCCGCTAATGCCTTGCTGTCCCCTGGCCTGACGGTATAGCCTCCGCCGGACATCCCCAGAAGGCGTGGGATATCTCCAACCTCCGTCCCCAGGACCGGCCTACCACTGGCGAGGGCCTCGATCAACACGGTTGGGCAACCTTCGCTCAGGCTCGGTAAACAAAATAGATCGCAACTACTCATCCAATACGGAATATCCGCGTGGGGCTTGCTGCCTATCAGGCGAACGTCCTCCTGAAGATGATGCTGCAAGATCATGTGGTGCAGAGCCTCCTTGCGTCTGCCCTCACCGATGATCAGGAACAGAAGGTCTTTCCTCGCCTCTAAGAGGAATGCGGCGGCTTCAATGAGGTAGGGGAGACCTTTGACGTCAACGAGGTTCCCAACAAACAACACAATCTTCTTCTGTAGCGGCAATCCCAACTGTGCTCGCACGGCATTCCGATCCCTCGGTGAAAATACGCCAGGATTCACTCCATTCGGAACAACACAGATACGATCTTCCTCGATTCCCAGGGCGACCATCTTTTCCCGCAGCTGATATGCGACTGAAAACACTTTATTCGCTCTCTTCAAGGCGAACACAATCATTCTGCGGGTTAGATACGATCTTGTACCCGTATTGATATCGCTTCCATGGACCTGGATGAATATTGGCTTCTTCAAGATGTAATTCATCAAGATCACTCCAAAAGCATCGGGATAGGCCCAATGGACGACGACGGCATCACAGGCGTAGCGACCAATAAACTTCTTCATCAATACCAGAAGTGACAAGCAATAGAAGAAGCCATCGAGAAAGCGTCCGACCTTGGGGATCATGAAGTACCGTGGATACGACACCTCTATACCGTCAATCACGTGCCGGCTATGAATCGCGGCCGTCAAGCGCCATCTTTTGGAACCCCAGGGAATACTCCAGGGGACAGGAGAGATCACTTGGATACCAAAATGCTTGCGAAGTTGAAGCAGTTGTTCCTTGACGAAGATCCCCTTCAAGGGTTCGCTGTTGTTCGGAAAGAGGCGTGACACCACTAGGAGTCTTTTCATATTGAGTCACTCTTGTCCAAATTGGAGTTGAGAGCGGATGAGCCCCCTGGCGTAGGGTAGGGTCGAGACCGAGCAAGGTTCGACACCACCGCACACAGGAGGCTCACCCGTGAGTGGATTTTCCAGC
>Ga0187892_10003310_pt1 | contig 29674 bp, 28 predicted proteins | sample MA1701073metaG_FD_139345 | JGI IMG/M metagenome (GOLD analysis project Ga0187892, IMG submission 139345) | Bio-ooze microbial communities from a basaltic lava cave in the Kipuka Kanohina Cave System on the Island of Hawaii, USA - MA170107-3 metaG ... | reverse complement strand
AGGCGCGGCGTCGGGGAGGTCGACACGGACGCCGCCGACCGCGAGCGACCGGGTCGCGGAAGCGCGGCTCGACACATCGCGTTGAGCGTCCGCGTGCGTCGAGGCGAGGTCGCGCCCCATGACTAGTCGAAGCGCTCGCCGGCGAGCGGGAGCGCGAAGGCGTCGCCGTGGACGAGCGCAAAGGGCCGGCGGGTGACCCGCGCCAGCCGGCGCTGCGCCTGCTCGAGCATCGGCGCGCTCGCGTCGACGAGGACGCCCCGAGCGCCCGTCATCCTGGCGACCTCGACGGTCAGGCGGGCCGGCCCCGGCCCGATCTCGAGGATCCGCCGCGGCCGCGCGCGGCGGATCGCGCGCCCGAGCGCGGCCACCTGGCGCGCGTGCAGGAGCGCGCCGAGCGGCTCGAGGAAGCGCGCGTCGACGTAGTGGCCGGCGACGGTTCGTCGCGGTAGGACTCGCGGATCTCGTGGACGCCCTGGATCACGGGATGGCGACCTCCGAAAGGATAGGGTCCCTGGCGGGGAGCGGCGCGGCGGCGCCGCGGCCCCGCCTGAGGAAGCGCTCGAGGACGAGGACGGCGAAGAGCGCGTAGCCGTGGTCCGCCGCGCCCGCGCGGTGCTCGTCGAAGAGCCGCCGCACGCGCGCCCGGTCGAGGAGCGAGGCGACGCCGGCATCGGCGCCGAGCACCTCGTCCTCGAAGCGCGAGGCGTACGGGCCGCGCAGCCAGGCGCCGACCGGGACGGTGAAGCCGCGCTTCGGGCGAATCGAGGATCGCCCGCGGCAGGCGGCCGCGCGCCACGCCCCGGAGCAGGTGCTTCGCCCGGAGCCGCGGCATCTTCGTCGCCGCCGGCACGCGGAAGGCGAGCTCGACGATGCGCCGGTCGAGGAGCGGCGAGCGCACCTCGAGCGCGTGCTGCATGCTCGTGCGGTCGACCTTCACGAGCACGTCGTCGGCGAGGTAGACCTTCAGGTCCGCGTACTGCGCCCGCTGGAGCGGGCAGGGCGATGGGCACCGCCGGTACGGGGCGTCGACGGCCTCGTAGACGGGCGAGCGGCGCGGGTCCGGGTCCGAAGCGCGCCCGAGCAGCGCCCGCGCGTCCGCGGGCTTGAGGAAGCAGAGGTCGGCGTAGTACGCCGCCTCGGGCTCGAGGCCGAGGCTCTGGAGGAGCGTCGCGAGCCTGAGCGGCCGCGGCAGCCGCCGCCAGCGCGGCCAGCGCCGCCCGAGCCAGCGAAACGCCGCCCCGAGCCCGCCGCCGCGCGGCGCCAGGGCCGCGCGCGCCCGCGCCTCGAGCGCGTGCGGCACGTAGCGGAAGTCGTAGCCGCCGAAGACCTCGTCGCCGCCGTCGCCCGAGAGGGCGACCGTCACGTGGCGGCGGGCCGCCTGCGAGACGTAGTAGGTCGGGATCGCCGACGAGTCGGCGAACGGCTCGTCGAAGGCGTCGACGATCCGGTCGAGCGCCTCCCCCGGGCCCGGGCGCATGCGCTCCTCGTGGTGCCGCGTCCCGAAGCGACGCGCCGTCTGCCGGGCCGCGTCGACCTCGTCGTGGGCGCGGTCGCCGGCGCCGACCGTCGTCGTCACGACCGGCCCGGCGATCGCGCCCGCGCGCGCCGCGTCGGCCATGAACGAGACGACGAGCCCGGAGTCGATGCCCCCGGAGAGGAACGCGCCGAGCGGCACCTCGCTCTCGAGCCGCTCGCGCACGCGGGCCGCGAGCGAGGCCTCGTTCGCTCGGGGTGCGGAGCTACTTCCGGATGGCCGAGGCGCTCTTGCATCTTCGAGCGGCGCTCAAGGCCGGACGGCGGGACGACGCGATGCGAGCTGCGTCGATCGCAACCCGTCGCCGGATGGCTGCGTGACCGGGCAACACAACCATCAGGCCACCGACTGTGGGACCGCGCCCATTCATGAGTCCAGGTACGCTCTTGTCGGATGAAACCACACGTCGGACTGGATGCGGGAGATCCGGGAAGGAGAGGCGCCGCAGGTGCTCGTCGTCGACATCGGCATCCTCGTCGACATGGGCGACGCCGACCCCGAGCTCGGCGCCGCATCCGCCCGTTGCCTCTCGGAGCATCTCAAGGGCGGGCCCGTCGGCTCGCCGATCTCGCATGTCGCGCTCGCCACCATCTTCGTCGGCGCGACGTCGCGGCTCGATGAGTTCCTCGACGGGCTCGGCGTCGCGCGCGACGCGATCCTCGACCTCGCGGACCGAAGGGCGGCCTTCGCCGCCTGGGACCCCACCTCCGGAACGCGGGCGTCTTGACGCGCCCTCGCCGCCGGTCGCGTCCGGCGCCCGGTGGTCCGGAGACGGGCGCGGAGCGAGAGGCCGCGCGGGTCTCGAGCCAGGGCGTTTTTTTTCCATATGTCGCGCGCGGACGGCGCATCCGTGGGGTAGGGAGACCGGATGGACCGGACACCCGCAGCCCATCGGAGATGCGCACCATGCGTGGGAACCTGCTGTGGAAGATGGCCCTCGTCGCGACGCTCGTCGCCCTCGCGACCGTCCCGATCCGCGCCGACGACGATGACGACGACGACGACCGCGGCAGGCGCGGCCGCACGAACGGCGCCATCCGCATCGACTCGATCCGCTACGCGAACCAGTTCGGCATGCCCACGACCGAGGACCGGCTCCGCATCGAGGGCGCCGGCTTCCCGGCGGACCCGGTCGTCACCTTCGGCGGCGGCGAGGTCGTCGTCCTCGAGGCCTCCGAGGACACGATCACCGTCACCGGGGGCGGCCTCGGCGACAATCTTCCGCCCGGCGCGTACCGGGTCGAGGTCCGCAGGCGCCGCCAGGCGAGCGGCGCGTCGGCGGACTTCAACATCGACCACTGGCGGGCGGCCCCGGGGACGATCGGCCCGCTCACGGCCCGGGCGACGAACGGCGGCCCGGTCGGGACGATCATCAACGGCGCGCTCCGGGTCCTCGGGACGGCGACGATCGACTTCGTCGCCGCGAAGACCGTCTTCGCCGGGCCGACGGACTCCCCGCAGGCGGCGGCCCTGAGCGTGAACGGGAACGGCCAGGTCTCGGGCGACTTCCTCGTCTGCGGGACCCTCGCCGCGGGCGCCGTGGTGTCCGCCAACTGCCAGGGTCCCTCCGACCGCCGCCTGAAGAAGGACATCCGGCCGCTCGACGGCGCCCTCGCGAAGGTCCTCGGCCTGCGCGGCGTGACCTACGACTGGCGCCGCGACGAGTTCCCGGAGCGGCGCCTGCCCGCGGGGCGCCAGGTCGGCTTCATCGCCCAGGAGGTCGAGGCCGTCGTCCCCGAGGTCGTCGGCGAGGTCGACGGCCTGAAGACGCTCGCCCCGCAGCACCTGACGGCCCTCCTCGTCGAGGCCGTCCGCGAGCAGCAGGCGACGATCGAGCGCCAGCGCGCCGAGATCGACGCCCTCGCCGCCCGGTTGGAGGCGCTCGAGGCGGCGCTCGCCGCGCCGGCGGGGGGACCGAAGGTCGCGGGCGCCGCGCGGTGACCGTTTCCCCCGGTTAGGGCTTTACCCAGGGCTGCCGGGGCCATATATTCACCTCATGGTCGCCCCCGAGGTGGCCCCGGACGCCGCCGCCGATCCGCCCCAGGGGAGCCGCGCCTGGCCGCGGACCCCGTGGTCGTTCATAAGGGAGGCGCGCGCCGCCGGCCCCGCCGAGCGGCGCGCCGCCGTCGCCCGGCTCCTCGAGCTCTACCACGTCCCCTTGCGGCGGTTCTTCGCCCGCGTCCTCAAGCTCGACGGGTCGGCCGACGACGTCGCCCACGACCTCTTCCAGAAGCTCCTCGAGCAGGACCTCGTCGCCGGGCTGAAGCAGGAGACGAGCCTCCGCGGCTTCCTCAAGGTCGCCTGCCGCCGCCAGTGCGGGAAGTGGCGCGAGGCGGAGGCGGCCGCGCAGCGAGCGCTGCCGCGCGCCGGCGCCGCGCCCGAGGCGGCGGCCGTCGACGACCGGCGGCTCGACGCGGCCGTCGACGAGGAGCTGCGCCGCCACTACCTCGAGGAGGCCCTGCGGCGGCTCCGCGAGGACCTCATCCGGCGCGGGAAGGAGGACCTCCTCGCGATCTTCGAGGCCCGCACGCGCCTCGACGGCTCGCGCCCCGACGACTACGCGACGATCGCCGCCCGCTTCAAGGTCCGCGTCTACGACGTCCAGAACCGCCTCGCGCTCGCCCGCAAGGGCTTCCGCCGGGAGCTCCTGCGCATCGCGGCCGAGCGGTCCGACGCCCCGCGCGAGGAGCTGCGGGAGCTCGGCCTCCTCCGCTTCCTGGGTCAACGGCCATGCTCGACACGCACGCCGCCGCCGCCGCCGGGTCCGCCGGGTCCGCCCCCGAGGCCCTGACCGCCTCGAGCGGCTCGGGCGTCTCCGACGCATCGGGCGCCGGCGCGGCGACGCGCTGCGCCGCGCCCTCCGAGCTCGAGTTCGAGCGCGCCCGGCGCGCCGTCGAGTGCGGCTGGCTCACGCCCGAGGAGGTCGAGGCGGCGCGGATCGCCGAGGACGCCGCGCCGGGCGCGGGCCTCGTCGCCCGCCTCGCGCTCGGCGAGGCGCAGCGGCGCGCGCTCGAGGCGCCGCCCTTCCCGGCCGCGGTCGGGGCCGCGCTCCGCGACCCGGCGCGCGCCTTCGGGCGCTTCGTCATTCTCGAGCGCCTCGGCTCGGGCGGCATGGGCGACGTCTGGCGGGCCTGGGACTTGAGGCTCGCGCGGACCGTCGCCCTCAAGGTCCTCCGCCGCTTCGGCGACGAGCGGGCCCGAGCCTGCTTCGAGCGCGAGGCGCGCCTGCTCGCGGGCCTCGTCCTCCCCGACGTGCCGGCGATCCACGAGGTCGGCGAGCACGACGGCCGGCCCTTCATCGCCATGCAGCTCGTCGAGGGGACGACGCTCGCCGCCCTGCCGAAGCCCGTCGCGCCGCGGCGCGCGGCCGGGCTCATCCGGGCGGCGGCGCGCGTCGTCGAGGCGGCCCACCGCGCCCGCGTCCTGCACCGCGACTTGAAGCCGTCGAACCTCATGCTCGATGGGACCGGGCGTCTCCTCGTCATGGACTTCGGCCTGGCGCGGCCGCTCGCGGCCGCCGCCGCCGAGGGCGACGCGGGCGACGCGGGCGGTGCGGGCGGCGGCGACGGCGCGGAGGACGGCGCCGCCTCGAGCCTCACGGCCTCGGCGATCCTCGTCGGCACGCCCGAGTACATGCCGCCCGAGCAGGCGCGCGGCGCGCCGGGCGCCGCCCTGGCCGCCGCCGTCGACGCCCGCAGCGACGTCTACGCGCTCGGCGCCTGCCTCTTCGAGCTGCTGACGGGCCGGCCGCCGTTCGTCTCGAAGGACCGCGGCGACGTGATCGCCCAGGTGCTCCGCGACCCGCCGCCGCACCCGTCCGCGCTCGCTCCCGGGACGCCGGCGGCGCTCGAGGCCGTGACGCTCCGCTGCCTCGAGAAGGACCCGGCGCGCCGCTACCCGTCGGCGGGCGCGCTGGCGACCGACCTCGACGGGTTCCTCGCGGGCGGCCGCGTGGTCGCGGGCGACGCGCCGCCCCTCGCCCCCCGGCGCCGCGCGACCCTCGTGGCGGGCGGCGTCGTGGCGGCCGTCGCGATGGCCATCGTGGCGCTGGCCGGCGATGCGCTGTGGCCGGCGCCGGCCCCGCGAACGCCGGCGCCGGGCGCCGCCGCGAGCAAGCCGGCGCTCACGCGCGCGGCCGAGCCCGTCCTCCTCTGGCGGGGCGCGCCGGCGGACGACGTGCGGAGCCTCGCCATCGACGGCGACCGTGTCCTCGCCGGGATCGGCACGGGTATGGACGGGGCGGCCCACGCCATCGTCGCCCTCCCGCTCGAGGGCGGCGCCGCCCGGCCCGAGTGGCTCCTCGACGCCCCGGCCGTCATCCCCGGGATCGCCCTCGCCGGCGACGGGCTCTTCTGGGTGGACCCGAGCTCGGCGCCGCTCGAGAACGGGTCGCGCGCCTACCGCGTGCCGCGGGCCGGGGGCGGGACGCCGATCGTGATCTACGAGGGCCGGCCCGAGCCGGACGGCGCGCCGATCGAGGAGGCGTGCGGGCTCGCGACGGACGGCCGCTGGCTCTACGTCGTCGACGAGGTGGGCGGCGGCGTCGTCCGGCTCGGCCTCGACGGATCCGGGCTCGCGCCCGTCGCGCCGCCGCGGTACGCCGGCGGCTTCGAGACGGCCCACAAGAACGCGATCGCCGTCGACGGCGACACCGTCTTCGTCGCCGACGCCGGCATGCGCTATGTGACGCAGCCGGAGGTCGTCGCCGCCGACGCCGCCGGCGGGCCGTGGCGCGAGGTCTGGCGGGGCGCCCCGCTCGTGCGCCCGCGTGCCGTCGCCGCGCGCGGCGGCACGCTCTACGTCGCCGACGCCGGCGCCGGCAACGCCATCTGGGCGCTCCCGGCCGAGGGCGGCGCCGCGCCTCGCCTCGTCCGCGCCGGCCCGCCCTTCGTCGACCTCGCCGCGCTCGCGCTCGCGGGCGACGCCCTGATCCTCGCGGACAGCGGCGATGCCGTCGACGCCCGCGGCGACGCCGTCGCCGGCCCGCCGGCGATCTGGCGCGTCGACCTCGCCCGCGAGTAGGCCGCTCCGCGCCGCGCCGGCGCTCAAGACCGCCCTCGACCGGCGACCCGCCCTCCGGATACACGGCCGCGCTCCCGCTCGGGCGATCGCCCGGGGCCGCGGGGACGCCCGGAGCGGGCGTCCGGTGAGCCCCCCGGCGCGGACCGACGGGGCCCCCGTCCTGATCGTCGAGGACGACCGCGACATCCGCGAGCTCCTCGGCGCCTTCTTCGAGATGAGGGGCTGCTCGGTCATCCTCGCGGCCGACGGGCAACAGGCCCTCGACGAGCTGGCGCGAGCCGACCCGCTGCCGTGCTTCATCCTGCTCGACTTCCGGATGCCGCGGATAGATGCGTTCGCGTTCCGCGCCGTCCAGGAGCGAGACCCGAGGCTCGCCGCGATCCCGGTCGTCCTCTGCTCGGCGGCTCCGGAGTTGCGCGAGACGGCGGCGCAGCTCGGCGCCGCCGCGTGGCTGAAGAAGCCGTTCGAGCCCGAGGACCTCCTCGGCGTCCTGCGGCGCTTCCGCGCGAGCGGGTGCGAGCCGTAGGCCCCGCCTCAACCCTCCTCCCGCCGCCCCCGGCGCCGTCCCGCCCGGCTCGCCGATCCAGCGCAGGATCTCGCGCACGCGCGGGGGCTTGCCCGGCGTCAGGATGCGCGTCGCGCGGAGCGAGTCGCGCATCTCGGGCGGCAGCTCCTCGAGGAAGACCTTCTCGATGTCGGGGGCGTCCGCGCGCCGCTCGTGGTCCGGGACGAGGGATGGGGATCGCCCCCGAGGAGCAGGAGAAGATCTTCGGGAAGCTCGAGCGCGGCGCCGCCGGCCGCGAGCGTCTCGAGCGGCGAGAGCGGGCGGTTGCCGTCCGCGACGCGGTAGAAGCACGTGCGCCCGGGCTCGAGCCCGTCGAGGCGCACGGCGCGCTCGGTCGCGGGCTCCGGGACGCCCGGCCCGGAGCCGCGCGCCACGTGCCCGAGGTCGGGCGTCTCGCCCCAGAGGACGACGCCGGCCGTGGACGCGGCGGTGCGCCAGAACGACGAGCGCGCGGTCGCCCTGGACGTCCTGGAGGTAGGGCCGCGGACGAGTTCGATGCCGGCGGCGGCGGGGCCGTTGGCGAGGAGGAAGTCGGCGGTCTCGGCGGCCGGGCCCTCGTGGCCGAGCGCCGCGACGCGGACGCGGACGGCGGCGAACGAGCCCTCGCCCACGTCGGCGAACGAGTCCCAGACGAAGCGGTGGTTCACCACGCGGCGCGCGCCGAGGGACTGCGTCCGCAGCCGGCGCGTCCCGCCGGAGTCCAGGCCCGGGAGGCCTTCCGCCAGGTCCGCCCGCGGTCCGTCGAGAAGTCGACCCGGACGTCCACCTCCTCGGCGACGGCGGCCGGCGCGTCGAGCAGCAGCGCGAAGTCGACGTCGAGCGAGGACGCAAGCCGGACCGAGCTGCCCTCGAGCCGCGCGCCGAAGCCCCGAAAACGACGCGGCGCCGCGGGCAAGACGGCGGCGGCCACGAGGGAGAGGCCGAACGCCCCCAACCCGGCCTGAGCGAGCCGGTAGCTCCGGATGGCGGCCTCGCGCTCGGCGATCGTGGCGCGGCACCGCGGATGGTGCGGCGGCAGCGGCGGCTCGGGCCTCTCGGGGCATCACCGCGTCGGCCGGGTCTCGGACGTCCGCGTCCACCACCCGGGCGTCGGCCGCTCGATCCTTGGCGGCGCAGGCGGGGACGGCGATCTCGACGCGCCTGCGCGGCGAGCCGAACGCCTACAACCGCATCGCCGTCGCGCCCGACCGGATCGAGATCGCGGTCCGCGCCTTCGACGGCCGCGGGCTCCGGGCGGCGTCGGTCGCGGAGTACGGGCGCGAGGACGGGGACCGGCGGCGGCTCGACCGACCCGCGGGCGCGGCGCCGGCAGCCGCCGCTTGACCCCGCGGCCCGCGTCGGGTACCAACGGCGCCATGACGACGAAGGCGACGACGGCGGCGAAGAAGACGACGAAGAAGACGACGACGACGTCGTCGTCGAAGGCCCGGGCGAGGCTCACCGCCCCCGAGGTCCTCGCGCGGCTCGAGAAGCTCGGGAAGCCCCAGACCCTGAAGACGTACGCGCGGCACGCCGGGGGCCTCGACCTCGGCGCCTTCGGGGTGAGCTTCGCCGACATCGGGAAGATCCGGAAGGAGATCGGCCGCGACCACGACCTCGCGCTCGCGCTCTGGGCGAGCGGCCGCCTCGAGGTCCGGATCATCGCGACGATGGTCGCCGACCCGGCGCAGGTCACGGCCGCGCTCGCCGACCGCTGGGTCGGCGAGGCCGGGCACTGGGCGGTCGGCAACTACCTCGCGGACCTCGTCGCCCGGAGCGAGGTCGCGGACGAGGCGATGAAGCGCTGGATGCGCTCGCGCGCCGAGATCGAGCAGGTCGCCGGCTACGGCCTCCTCGGATCGCTCCTCGTCGGCCGGACGCCGCCCTCCGAGGCCCTGTGCGCCAAGGTCCTCGAGACGATCGAGCGCGAGATCCACGGCGCCCCGAACCGGGCCCGCTACGCCATGAACGGCGCGCTCATCGCGATCGGCGGCTACGTGCCCGCCCTGCGCGCGCGCGCGCTCGCGGCGGCGAGGCGGATCGGCAAGGTCGAGGTCGATCACGGCGACACCGACTGCAAGACGCCGGACGCGGCCGAGTACATAGAGAAGATGGCCGCGCGTCAGGCGCAGAAGACCGGGAAGAAGGCGGGTAAGGGCGCCTGATCGCCCGCGAGCCCCGCCAACGGCCGCCGGATCACCTGGACGACCGGGCTCGCGTACCCCCGCGACGCCGCCGCCATCCACTCCGCCCGCCGCGTCGGACGCCGCCAGCCGCGGGTAGTAGTTCGGCGGCGTCCCCGGCGATGACGTCGCCCGGACCGGCGCGCTGCTCGTCCCGGCGGGCGAAATAGTCCGCCGCCCACACCTCGTCGTCCTGCCCGCAGAAGACCGCCGCGAACGTCCGCGAGATCGGGTTCACGGCGACGGCGAACGAGTCGTAGCTCCCGAACCCGGGCGCGACCGGAAACGCGGCCCCGGCGGGCGAGCCGTCCTTGTCTGCCGGGGAACGCTCGCCGCCGCCGTCTGCGGGCCGGGGACGACGCCGCCCTGCATGCTTGCCGTCAACCAGGGCTCGGCGGTGATCCTCGTCCCGAATCCGCCCACGTCTCCGCGGTCGCCGGACTGTCGAACGCGATGTCGCGCCTCGCGATCTGCGCGCGGAAGCCCGAGCCCCTTCCTTGCCGCGCGCTCGGCTGCGGGGGGTTCGGGGGGCGGAGCCCCCCGAAGACGAAGACCGGCGAAAAGGGTGGGAATCTGAAAGATTCACACCCTTTGAGCGGAACGACCGGACCCGGTCTCAGGAGCCGGCCGCCGCCACGGCCAGCCCGCCGTTCCCGCCATCGCCGCCCGTCCCCGGTCCGGCCGCGCTCAACGCGCGCCCGACCGTCGGCCGGAGCTGGAGGTCCACGAGGTCGCGGTAGATGCCGCCCCGCGCGTAGAGCTCGCGGTGCGTCCCCTCCTCGACGAGCCGCCCCTGGTGCATGACGAGGATCCGGTCGGCCTTGGCGACCGTCGCCAGCCGGTGGGCGATGACGATCGCCGTCCGGCCGGCCATGATCCGCTCGAAGGCCTCCTGGATGCGGCGCTCGGTCGCCGGGTCGACCGATGACGTCGCCTCGTCCAGGACGAGGACATCCGGGTCGCGCACGATCGCCCGCGCGAAGCAGAGGAGCTGGCGCTCGCCCATGGAGAGGTTCGTGCCGCCCTCGGCGAGCGGCGCATCCAGCCCGCCCGGCAGCCGGCGCACGATCTCGCCCGCCTGGACGACGTCGAGCGAGCGGTCGAGCGCGGCCGCCGGCACGTCGTCGTCGAAGCACCGGAGGTTCTCGGCCACCGTCCCGGGGAAGAGGTGGATGTCCTGGAGGACGAGGCCGATCCGCCCGCGCCACGCCCGCTGGCGGATGTCGCGGATGTCGCGCCCGTCGAGCGCGATCCGCCCGCTCGTCGGCTCGTAGAAGCGCAGCAGCAGGCTCGCGAGCGTCGACTTGCCGCTCCCCGACACGCCGACGACCGCGACCTTCTCGCCCCGCCCGACGCGGAAGCGAAGCCCCTCGACGGCCGGCGCCCGCCCGCCGTCGTAGCCGAAGGACACGTCCTCGAAGGCGATCTCCCGCCAGTCGGCCGGCACGCGGTCGAGCGCGTCCTTGCGATCGGGCGTGAGCGACGGCGTGTCGAGGACGCCGAAGACGCGGTCGGCCGAGGCGAGCGCGCGCTGCATGAAGGAGATCTGCTCCGAGAACATGAGGATCGGCATGAAGAGGCGGCGCGTGTACTCGACGAACAGCACGAGCGTGCCGACCGTGAGCGCCTCCCCGAAGGCGCGCTGGGACCCGATCCAGATGATCACGAGGACGGCCAGGATCTCGACCGAGGCGAGCGCGCTGAAGAACGACTGCTCGACGAACATGGCCCTGAGCTCGCGCGACACCTTCTCCCGGTTGCGCTCGGCGAGCTTCATGCGCGCGTGCGTCGCGTAGCCGTAAGCCTGGATCACGGGCACGGCCTGCACGTACTCGGTCAGGAACTGGGTGACGCGCGCGACGGCCTTGCGAACCGCGCGCCAGAGCCCGCGGACGCGGCGGAGCAGCAGGACCGAGCCGAGGACGACCGGGCTCGCGAGCAGGAGCACGGCCCCGGTCACGCGCGCATCGGCCGCGAGCATGATCGAGAGCGTGGCGAAGAGCAGGACGGCGCTCCGGAAGAGCGCCAGGCCCACCTCCGAGAAGAGCGCCTGGAGCCGCTGCGCGTCGGACTCGACGCGGGCCATGAGCCGGCCGGGCGGGTGCTTGTCGAAGTACGCGGCCGAGAGCGTGAGGAGGTGGGCGAAGACCTCCTCCTTCAGGCGCGTGACGATCGCCAGCCCGACCCGCGTCACGACGACGACCTGGGCGAAGGCCGCGCTCATGCCGACGACGAAGATCCCGGCGTAGACGAGGGCGGAGAGCACGATCCCGCGCCGGTCGCCCGTGCGGATGTCCTCGTCGATCAGGTGCCGGAGGACGAGGGGGCCCGCGAGCTCGGCGGCGATGGTCGCGAACAGGAGGGCGACGGCGACCGCGATCGACCGGGCGTGCGGACGGAAGAGGTACGCCACCCGGCGCGCCAGCTCGCGGGCCGAGAGATGTCGGACGTAGCCCTCGTCCTGCTCGTGCTCGTCGCTCCACCACATGGGCGGGATTGTAGTCGCCGCGACCTACCCTGTCAATACCCTAACCTTGCCCCGGACCCAACTCCAGGCGGGGCTTGAAGTAGAATGGGCCGGGATGGCGGGCGCGCGGCGCGAGGTCTCGGCGGGCGGCGTCGTCGCGCGGCGGCGCGCGGCCGGCCAGGGCGGCGCCGACGGCGCCGGCGCGATCGAGGTCGCCCTCATCCGCCCCGCGGGCCGCGGTCCGGGCGACGGCGAGCGCGGGGCCGCGAAGGCCACCTGGTGCCTGCCGAAGGGGCTCGTGGCCCCGGGCGAGACGCCCGAGGCGGCCGCGCTCCGGGAGGTCCGCGAGGAGACGGGCCTGACCGCCGCGGTCCTCCACGCCTTCGAGCCGATCTCCTACGTCTACGTCGACAAGTGGCACGACCCGGGCTGCCGCGTCTTCAAGAAGGTCCACTTCTTCCTCATGCGCGCGACGGGCGGCGACCCCCGGGACCACGACCACGAGGTCGACGAGGTCCGCTTCTTCCCGCTCCCCGACGCCGAGAAGGTCGCCTCCTACCGCGGCGAGCGAGCCCTCCTCCGGTCCCTCGCGCGCGGCGAGGCCGGCGAGGCGGCGGCGCGCGCCCTCGCGACGGTCGCCTCCGCCCCCTCCGCATGAGCCCCGTTGCCGTCGCCCCGTCTCGCTGGTAGGAATGGGGGCGGCCACCGACGGGCGAGGAGACGGCCGTGAGCGACGACTCCCGATTCACCATCCGGGTCCCGAAGAAGCTCGTGTTCGGGCTGATCACGGTCGCCCTGATCCTCGGCCTCGCCGAGGCGGGCCAGCGCCTCTACGAACGGCACAAGCAGAGGGACCGCGGCAGGCCCGACGACACGTTCAGCGACCGCCACGAGACGACGGGCGGCGTGCCCCTCTCCGACAAGCCGGGCGCCATGGTCAACGTCCTGCATCCGCACCGCATCTTCGCGCTCAAGCCGGACCAGCGCCTTCCCGGGCTCACCATCAACGCCCAGGGGTTCCGCGGGCGCGACTGGACGAAGGAGAAGCCCCCGGGCGTCGCCCGCGTGATCGTCCTCGGGAGCTCGACGGCGTTCGGTCTCGGCGTCCGTGGCGACGACCGGATCTTCACGGCCCTGCTCGAGCGGCGGCTCGACGAGGCGCCGCCCGACGGTCGCCGGGTCGAGGTCCTGAACGCGGCCGTGGGCGCCTACAACTCCACCCAGGAGCTCATCCTCCTCACGACGGAGCTCCTCGACTACTCGCCGGACGCCGTCCTCGTCTTCGACGGCTTCAACGACTTCTACATCGCCGCCGGGACGCCCCCCGAGGCGCCTCTGGTCCACGCCCACTTCGACGAGACCCAGGAGGTCATCCGGCGCGGGCGGCAGACGGGCCTCAACATCCTGCGCCTCTCGGCCATCTTCCGCCGCGTCGAGAACACGCTGCGAGACCTCGGTCCGCGGAGCGAGTTCGGGCGCATCCACCCGGCCGGCCTCGCGCTCTACGGCCGGAACCTCGAGAAGATCTGCCGCGTGGCCAAGGCCTACGGGGCCGCGGTCGTCCTCGTCTCGCAGCCCGAGCTGTTCCAGCGCGCGGAGCCGGTCCCCGAGGCCGACCGCGCCGTCCGGGCGAAGCGCGACCGGCGCGGGTACGGCGAGCTGGCGCGCCGGGAGTACCCTCGCTTCGTGGCCGAGGCGGCGCGCGTCGCCCGCGCCGAGGGGGCCCTCCACGTCGACGGCACGGAGGCGTTCGACGGGCACCCGGAGGCCGTCTTCACCGACTGGTGCCACCTGACGGAGCGCGGCCACGAGCTCGTCGCCGACCAGCTCCTGCCGGTCGTGGCCCGGGCGCTCGGCGCGGCGCGCGGCGGGCGTGCCGTGCCCGCCGGGCCCTCGACGCCCGACGCGCGGGAGTGACCGCCTTCGCGCGGGGGCGACCGGCTACACGACGAACATGACGCGCTTCAGCAGCTCGAGGGCGGGGGCGAGCGAAGGGTCGTCCGAGAAGATCCGGATCAGGCGCTCGGCCTTGGCGAGCGACTTCACGCGGTTGCCGCCCTGCCCCGAGTCGCGCAGGTTGTCGATCGAGTCCGCGATCTTGACGAGCTTGACGGCCCGCGGGGCGGCGGCCAGCCCCGCGAAGTAGGCGTCCTCGCGGGGCTCTTCGGGCATGCGCTTGTCCTTCGTCAGGAGGGCGACGTAGCCCGCGACGGTCTCGTTGAACTCCTTCACCAGGTCGTCCAGGTCCGTCGTCGTGTCCTCGATCGTGTCGTGGAGCGCGGCCGCGGCCAGGGTGTCGGGGTCCGACTCGCCGAGCTCGCGCACGACCGTCAGGAGCACGCGCATCGGGTGCGCCGCGTACGGCGTGCGCCCGTCCTTCCGGATCTGCCCCTGATGCTTCCAGGCGGCGTACGAGACGGCCTTGAGGACGAGGTCCATGCGCGAGCCTCCTGCGACGGCCGACGATCAACGGGCCCGGGCGAGCCCGAAGTAGAGGACGAGACGATCCCGGCCGAGGACGCGGACGTAAGCCTGGCCGAGCCACAGCCCCGGCCCGACCTCGCGGACCTCGTCCCGGATCGCCCGGATGAAGAACGGGTTCTCGGGCCGGTCGTAGTCCAGCTCGACCGCGTCGAACGCCCCGGCGCGCGACGGCCGGATGCACGCCGCGAACGGGTAGATCCGAAAGCGGTCCGAGATCACGCGGTTCACGCCCTCGGCGCGGTCCGCGCCCTCTCCCGGCAGGAAGCTCTTCCCGCGCCACGGGAACACGGGCAGGGCGGAGAAGCGACGGAGCGCGTCGAAGAGGAACGGCACCGACTCGGAGCCCGGGACCGCGAGCATGCGGCCCCGCAGGTCGCCGATCAGGTCCGCCGGCTCCGGCACGCCCGCCCGCCGGTAGAGGTCCGCGAGCGCGGGCGCCTCGAGGTACGCGAGGTCGTCGAGCGTGCGCGGCCCGCGCCCGGGCTCGGGCCTGGGCGTCTCGGACGGCGTCTCCGCCGCTCCCGGTGCGTGGGACCTCGGCGTCGTCCTCGTCGTGGCGCTCGACATGGGCCTCCCTCCGTTCCGGTCACCCGAGTCACGGCCGCCGGAGCGGGGCCGGGGCCTCGCCCGCGACCCGGTCCCCGCGGGCGTCGAAGCGGTGCCGCGGTCATGGTAACAGTGCCGCCGCCCGTCGGGAAGGGGCGGCACGGGCGCCCGGGTCGGGTGGAAGCGGACGGTCCGGGCGGGTACGGGAGGTCGAGGCGCGTGAGCCCGCGGGCCGCGAGCGCGGCCCCGACCGGCGACGATACCGAACAAGAATAAAATCATCGGGGCCTACTTTCGCGTCTCTTCGGCCCCGTTGTATACTATTCGCCTTTCGCGGGTGGGAGGAGAGCTCGGGCCCATGGCTTCGATCCTCGGCATCTCGGCCTTCTACCACGACTCGGCGGCCGCCCTGGTCGTCGACGGCAAGGTCGTGGCGGCGGCCCAGGAGGAGCGATTCACGCGCCGGAAGGGCGACCACGAGTTCCCCGCGAACGCCGTCCGCTACTGCCTCGAGGCCGGCGGCCTGCGCGTCGAGGACCTCGACCACGTGGGCTTCTACGAGAAGCCGCTCCGCAAGTTCGAGCGCCTCCTCGAGACCTACATCGCCTACGCCCCGCGCGGCCTCGTCTCGTTCCTGAAGGCGATGCCCCTCTGGCTGAAGCAGAAGCTCCACCTGCCGCGCGAGATGGACCGCGGGCTCGGCGGCGGCTACCGCGGCCGCTACGTCTTCTGCGACCACCACGAGTCGCACGCCGCGAGCGCCTTCTTCCCGTCCCCGTTCGAGGAGGCCGCGATCCTGACGCTCGACGGCGTCGGCGAGTGGTCGACCTCGACTTACGGGGTCGGCCGCGGGAACCGGGTCGACCTCACCCACGAGGTCCGTTTCCCGCACTCGCTCGGGCTGCTCTACTCGGCCTTCACGTACTACCTCGGGTTCAAGGTCAACTCGGGCGAGTACAAGGTCATGGGCCTCGCGCCCTACGGCGATCCGCGGTTCCGCGACGCGATCCTCGGCGAGATCGTGGACCTCCGGCCGGACGGGTCGTTCCGGCTCGACATGAGCTACTTCAACTACTGCCAGGGGCTGACGATGACGTCGGAGAAGCTGCACCGGCTCTTCGGCGGCCCGCCGCGTCACCAAGAGTCCAGGCTCGAGCAGCGCCACATGGACATCGCCGCCTCGCTCCAGGCCGTCTGCGAGGAGGCCATGATGCGGGCGGCGCGCCACGTCCACGAGGAGACGAAGCAGCGGAAGCTCGTGCTCGCGGGCGGCGTCGCGCTCAACTGCGTGGCGAACGGCAAGATCCTGCGCGACGGCCCGTTCGAGGACATCTGGATCCAGCCGGCGGCCGGCGACGCGGGCGGGGCGCTCGGCGTCGCCCTCCTCATCTGGCACCAGCTCCTCGGAAACCCGCGCCGCCCCGAGCCCGAGGACTCGATGCGGGGGGCGCTCCTCGGCCCGCGCTACGAGGCGCCCGAGATCCGCCGCTACCTGGACGAGGTCGGCGCGCGCTACGCGTCGTTCGAGGGCGACGAGGCGGCGCTCGTCGACCGCGTCGCGGACGAGATCGCGGCCGGCAAGATCGTCGGCTGGTTCCACGGGCGCATGGAGTACGGGCCGCGGGCCCTGGGCTCGCGGAGCATCCTCGGGGACCCGCGGAACCCCGAGATGCAGGCCAAGATGAACCTCAAGATCAAGTTCCGCGAGTCGTTCCGGCCGTTCGCCCCGTCGGCCCTCCGCAACCGGGTGCAGGACTACTTCCGCATGCGGCCGGACGAGTCGAGCCCCTACATGCTCCTCGTCGCGCCCGTGCTCGAGGAGCGGCGCCGGAAGCTGACGGATGCCGACGCGGCCGCCCACAAGGACCCCGACCTGCGGCGGCGCGTGAACGTCCTCAGGAGCGACGTCCCGGCCGTGACCCACGTGGACTACTCGGCCCGCGTCCAGACCGTCGATGCCCGGAACGGCCGCTACGAGCGGCTCATCCGGCGGTTCGAGGAGAAGACCGGCTGCCCGATCGTCGTCAACACGAGCTTCAACATCCGCGGCGAGCCGATCGTCGAGAGCCCCGACGACGCGTTCCGCTGCTTCATCGGGACGGAGATGGACGTCCTCGTCCTCGAGGACCTGGTCCTCGAGAAGGGCGAGCAGCCGGCGAGCGTGAAGGGCGCCCTCGACGCGGAGGCGTACCGGAGCAGCTATGAGCTCGACTGACACCGCCGCCGCGGCCGCCGCCGACGCCGCAAGGAGGCCGCCGGCCGCCGCCGGCGGTCCCGGCCGGCCGGCGCGCCGGCCGCCGAAGCCGCCGCCCGCGCCGGCGTCGGACGCCGAGATCCGCAAGTTCGGCGTCGTCATGCTCGTCGGCTTCGGGCTCATCGGCGGGATCCTCTTCTGGCGGGGGCTCGCGAGCCCCGCGTACGCCCTCCTGGCGCTCGGGGCCGCGGTCGGGGGCCTCGCGCTCGTCGCGCCCGGTCCGGCGCGGCCCGTGCAGCGCGCCTGGATGGCGGTCGCCCACGTCCTCGGCCGCGTGAACACGACCATCCTGCTGACGCTCTTCTACGCGCTCATGATCGTGCCGATCGGCCTCGTCTTCCGGCTGATCGGCCGCGACGCCCTGCACCGGCGCAAGCGCGCGGACGCCGGGACGTACTGGGAGCCCAAGCGGCTGCGGACGGAGCCGCGGTCCTACTTCGACCAGTTCTGAGCTTTTCGAGAGGTCCGGTGACGATGAGCAGCCGCCCCCCCGCCCCCGCGAAGGACTTCGAGGCCGCCGCCAAGGAGGGCCGGAAGTCGTTCCTGAGTCAGTATCTCGGCTTCCTCGCGGCGACGGGCAAGTACTGGCTCGTGCCCGTCCTGCTCGTGCTCCTCGCCCTCGCCGCCCTCGTGATGCTGGGCGGGACGGCGGCGGCGCCGTTCATCTACACGCTCTTCTGAGCCTTCGCGCCGGGCTCCTCCGGCGCATCACCGCCGGAAGAGCCGGCGGAGAAGCAAGGCGATGGCGATCGTGCTGATGACGGCCGCCGCCCAGATCGCGGACGGCGGCACGACCTCGAAGACGGCCAGCCGGCGGCCGACCAGCAACGGCGCGAAGAAGCACCCGGCCGCCGTCAGGAAGGCGACGAAGAACGAGACGAGCCGGTTCGGGTGCTCGAGGAGGAGCGGCACCACCGCCCCCATGAGGGCCAGGAGCACCGGCCCGAGCGCCAGGACGCGGCGAAGCTGAAGCTCCACCGTGACGTCCTTCTCCTTGTCCTCGAGGTGGTGCTTCGAGAGCGGGCCGCCGCCCGCCGCGCCTCCGAGGCCGGCTCCCGCGACCACGACGTGGCCCGGGCCCGCGCCGGGCGACGCGCCGGCGGCGACCGCGGCGAGCGCGGCCGCCCGCTCGATCGCCGGACCGGGCCCCTCGAGCCAGTCGAGCCGGGCGCGCGTCTCGTCGCGCAGCCGCCCGAGGTCCTCGCTCGGCTGGAAGGTGTGCCGGCTCCGGCGCCGGAACTCGATCGGCACGGCGATCACGGTCCGGTCGATGCGCGAGCTCTGGATGCTCGTCCGCCGCGGCGGCGCGTCCGGCAGGCCGCCCGGGTCGGGCTCCCCGGGGCGCGGGGTGGACAGCTCGGAGACGGTGACGTCCACGCCCTCGAGATCGAAGAGGATGCTCGCGCCGTCCGGCGCGAGCTGGACGCGGCCGCGCTCGGCGGCGACCTCGACCGGCGCCTTGCCCTTCTTGACGACCAGGTAGACGCCCTCGAGGCGCGCGGCGCCCCCGCCGGGCACGGCGTCGTACCGCCGGCAGAAGAAGTCGAGCTGTCCCTTGGCTTGGATCCGCTTGTTCTCGCCGTGGCCGAGCGTCAGCAGCTCCTCGACGAACTCGCGGACGAGCTGCGTCCGCTTGAACTGGCAGTAGGGGATGAAGCTCGTCAGGAGGTAGTAGACGACGCCCGTCCCCGCGAGCCCGAGGAGGAGCGCCGGCGCGACGATCCGCCCGAGGTGCACGCCGGCGGCCCGGAGGGCGAGGACCTCGTTGTCGCCGGCGAGGCGCCCGTAGGCGAGCGACGCCCCGACGAGCAGCGCGATCGGGAGCGTGTAGGGGAGCGTCTGCGGCACCGTCCAGGGCAGGAGCCAGAGGATCTGGCGCGGGGAGATGTCCGCCCGGAAGAGCTGGTTGACCATGCCGATGAGGAAGATCAGGGTGAAGACGAAGAAGGCGAAGGCGACGGTCGGCAGGAGCTCGGAGGCGACGTAACGCTCGAGGACGAAGCGGCGGCGCGCCGCCGCGCCGCCGCGGCCGCCGGGGCCGGCGGGCTCCGCCCCGGCCGGGCGCCGGGGGCTCAGGCGAGCTTCGGACATTGGGGGATCTTACCGCATCCGCGCCGGGGCTTGAAGCCCGGGGCCGCCTTTACGGCGGCCGGCCGTTCTGCTAAACGAGGGCCGGCCCGCACGCACGGAGGTGTCCCATGGATCGAGACCTCGTCCCCGACGTGAAGATCGGCCGGCGCTCTCTGCTCAGGGCCGGCCTCGCCCTGCCCGCGGCCCTGCTCGTCGCGCGGGCCGCGGCCCGCCTCGAGCCGGTCCTCGCCGACGAGAAGGCGGCGGCCGAGATCGCCCTGCCGCCGCTGCCCTATCCGGTCGACGCGCTCGAGCCCTACATCGACGCGAAGACGATGGAGATCCACCACGGCAAGCACCACGCCGCGTACGTGAAGAACCTGAACGGCGTGCTCGCCGCGCACAAGGACCTCGCCGGCCGCTCGCTCGAGGACCTGCTCCGGAACGACGCCGCCGTCGTGCCCGCGGACGTCCGCCAGTCGGTCATCAACAACGGCGGCGGCCACGCGAACCACAGCCTGTTCTGGAAGGTGCTCGGACCCGCCTCGAAGGAGAAGGCCGCCGCCGAGCCCGAGGGCCCGCTCGCCGAGGCCCTGAAGAGCACGTTCGGCGGCCTCGACAAGCTGAAGGAGAAGATGCACGAGGCCGGCATGAAGCGCTTCGGTTCCGGCTGGTCCTGGCTCGTCCGCTCGAGGGACGGCAAGCTCGACGTCCACTCGAGCGCCAACCAGGACTCGCCGCTCATGCACGGCGCCACGCCGCTCCTCGGGATCGACGTCTGGGAGCACGCCTACTACCTCAAGTACCAGAACCGCCGCGACGAGTACCTGAAGGCGATCTGGAACGTCGTGAGCTGGCGGGAGGTGTCCGCCCGGTTCGGGCCCGGGTGAGCGGAGCGCGCGGAAGCCGAAGCCAAATCCTTGCCGCGCGCTCCGCGGCGGGGGGGGGTCGGGGGGCGGAGCCCCCCGAAGACGAAGACCGGCGAAAAGGGTGGGAATCTGAAGGATTCACACCCTTTGAGAGGAGACGCGCGGAGCGCGAGGGGGATCCTCGGCGTGCGAGGGTCGGTCCGCGGTCCCGTCCGCTACGGCGTGAGGCCGGCCTGGCGGAGCGTCTCGAAGACGATCGGCTCGACCTCGTCGAGCTCCCCCTGGAGGCGCTTCGCCTTCTCGATCTTGCCGCGGTCGAGGAGGGAGAGCACGTACCGCTGCTGCGTGCGGAAGAACTCCTCGAGCGCGCGCGCGGCGCGCCGGCGGTCTTCGGGCCCGTAGCTTGCGCGGAACTCGCGGCGGAGCTCGTCGACGAACGCCTTCGTCTTCGGGCGAGGGAGGCGCGAGGTGCTGGAACCCCGGGTGCGCATCGTCACCCAAGTCTTGCGGCATGGACGCTCGCGCGGCAAGCCTGTAGGGACAAATAGTCCGCGCCTCGGAGAAACGTGGGAGGGCGACTCCGGCCGTCGCGGGTCGATCCTCCCGGCGCGAGCGGGCCACGCCGGCGGCTCCTCGGGAGCCAAGGAGAGTCGTGTGTCCGACCGGCAACGACTGCACGAGCTCGTGCGGCCGTGCGTCAAGCACGGACGGTTCGTCCTCTCGTCCGGCAAGACGAGCGACTTCTACTTCGACGCGAAGGAGGTCACCCTCACGCCCGAGGGCTCCTACCTCACGGCCAGGCTCATGCTCGACGACTTCATCGGGCCCGACGTCACGGCCGTCGGAGGCCTGACCGCCGGCGCGGACCCGATCGTCAGCGCCATCGGGGTCGTCTCGCACACGCAGGGCCGGCAGCCGCCGCTCAAGCTCTTCTACGTCCGGAAGGAGCCGAAGAAGCACGGGACGGCGAAGTACGTGGAGGGCCCGCCCCTCGCCCGCGACGACCGGGTCGTGATCGTCGAGGACGTCGTCACGACCGGGAAGTCCGCCCGCGAGGCGATCGAGCGCGTCCGATCCGAGGCGGGCTGCGAGATCGTCCGGGTGGTCGCGCTCGTCGACCGCCTCGAGGGCGGGGCCCGGGGCCTCGAGCCCCACGAGCTCCGCTCGATCTTCACGCGCGAGCACTTTCCGGGCTCCGCGCCCGCCGGTGCCGGGCCGGGAGCCTGAGGCTCGCGCGATTGGAGCGGGAGACGGGATTCGAACCCGCGACAACCAGCTTGGGAAGCTGGGACTCTACCGCTGAGCTACTCCCGCTCCGGCGGACGGGGGCATTGTATCCCGGGCGCCCGCATTGTCAATCCGGGCGGGGACCGTTAGAATCCGGCCGATGAGCGTGCATCCGGGGGCCGTCTTCCAGTACCGGAAGGGGCCGGAGGTGCTCCTCGCCCGGGTCGCGCAGGCGAAGGGCGAGAAGGTCGCGGCCGTCGGGGAGGATGGGCGGCGGGTCGAGCTCGCGGAGGACCGCGTCCTCCAGTGGGCGGGCGAGCTGCCGGACGGCGCGACGGACGCCGAGGTCGGGGCGCGGCTCCGCGAGATGAGGGCGGAGGCCGAGGCCCGGGTCGAGGGCGTGGACCTGGCCCTGCTCTGGGACCTCGTGAAGGGCGAGCCCGAGGGCGCGAGCGTCGCCGGCCTGGTCGAGACCTACCACGGGCGGAGCGGGACGACGGCGGAGCGGCTCGCCTTCGGCCTCGCGCTCTGCCGCGACCGCATCCACTTCAAGCAGCGCGGCGAGCGGTTCGCCCCGCGCGGGGCCGACGAGGTCCGGGCGGCGCTCGAGCGGCGCGAGCGGGAGCGGCTCGCGGCCGAGCGCCGGAGCGCCTTCATCGCCTGGGTGCGGGAGAGCGTCGGCCGGGCGCCCGGCGGCGGCGCGGTCCCGCCGCGCGCGGCCGGGCCTGCGCCCGAGGGGACCGCCGACCTCCTCGCGGCCATCGAGGACCTCGCCGTCCGGGCCGACCAGGCCGCGGAGGGGACGCGCGCCCGGGCCCTGCTGAAGGAGCTCGGGCTCTCGTTCGCGCCGGCCACGCCCGAGGGGGCGTTCCGCCTGCTCGTGCGCCTCGGCGTCTTCGTCGAGGACGAGAACCTGGCCCTGCGGCGGAGCGGCATCCCGGCCGCCTTCGCCCCCTCGCTCCTCGCGGCCGCGGCCGCCGTCCCGCCCTACCGGCACGCGCCGGAGACGGACCCGCTCTTCGCGCGGCGCCGCGACCTGCGGGCGCTCGCCGCCGTGACCGTCGACGACGCCGAGACGCGCGACCGCGACGACGCCGTCTCGCTCGAGGCCTTGCCCGAGGGCGGCTTCCGGCTGGGCATCCACATCGCGGACGCCGCCCACTTCATCGCCCCCGGCACGGCCCTCGACGACGAGGCCCTTCGGCGCGGCACGACGGTCTACCTCCCGCGCGGCAAGCTGCCGATGGTCCCGCCGAGCCTGAGCGAGGGCCTGATCAGCCTCGAGGCCGGCGAGGACCGCCCGGCGCTCTCGTTCCTCTACGTCCTCCGGCCGGACCTCTCGATCGCGGGCGAGGAGATCGCGCCGTCGGTCGTGCGCGTGGCCCGGAACCTCGCCTACGAGCAGGTGGACCGGGCGCTCGCCGGCGAGGCCGACCCGCCCCTCGAGGGGCTCCCCGCGATCCGGGACCTCGCCCGGAAGCGGCTCGAGGCGCGGATCGAGGCCGGCGCGACCCCGATCGCGACGCCCGAGTTCAAGGTCCAGGTGGACCCCCGCGGCCAGGTGACGGTCAAGCGGATCGAGGCGCGCTCGCCCGCCCGCGAGATGGTCGCCGAGCTCATGATCCTCGCCAACCGGACGGCGGCGCGCTTCTGCCGCGACCGCGCGATCCCGGCGATCTACCGGCGCCAGGCGCGGCCGGCCGAGCCGATCCCGGACCCGGCCCGGTTCGCCTCGCCCGAGGTGTACGCGTTCGAGGCCCGCCGCCTCTTCCAGCGCACGGAGCTCGGGCCGACGCCGGGCCCGCACGCCGCCCTCGGCCTCGACGTCTACCTCCAGGCGACATCGCCGATCCGCCGCTACCCGGACCTCGCCGTGGAGCGGCAGATCCGGGCCGTCCTCGCCGGCGAGCCGCCGCCCTACGGCCTCGAGGACATCGTCCGGATCGCCGGCAGCGCCGAGGCGTCCGCCGTCGAGACCCTCGCCGTCGAGCGCGAGACGACGCAGTACTGGCTGCTGCGCCACCTCGAGCCGCGCCGCGGGGCCGAGGCGGAGGGCGTGGTGCTCTTCGCGAGGGACGGCCGCTGCCTCGTCGAGCTCCACGAGACGGGCCTCCGGACCCTGGTCAAGGCGCGCCGGCCGTGGGCGCCGGGCGAGCGCGTCCGCCTGCGCATCGACGACGTGCGGCCGCGCTCGGGCGAGCTCCACCTGAGCCCGGTCCCGTGAGGCTCCCGTGATCGACCTCGAGGCCCTCGAGCGCGAGTGCGACGTCGAGTTCTTCACCGGCGGCGGCCCCGGCGGCCAGCACCGGAACAAGACGGCGAGCGCCGTCCGGCTCCGGCACCGGCCGAGCGGGATCGTGGTCGTCGCGACCGAGCGCCGCTCCCAGCACCAGAACCGGGCCGCCGCCCTCGAGCGCCTGGCCGCGAAGCTCGCCGCCCGGGCGCGCAGGCCGAAGCCGCGGAAGAAGACGCGGCCGAGCGGGTCCGCCGTCCGCCGGCGCCTCGAGGGGAAGAAGCGCGTCGCCAGGAAGAAGGCCGCGCGCGGCAAGCCCGCCGGCGAAGACTAGACCGTTCCGGCCGGACGCCCGATCAGAGCCCGTAGCGCTTGACCTTGCGGGTGACCGTCCGGCTGCACACCCCGAGGAGGCGCGCCGCGCGCTCGCGGTTCCCGCCGGCGCTGGCGAGGGCGCGCGCGTAGAGCTGGCGCTCGACCACCTCGAGCGCGGAAGCGGCCGGCGGCCCGGCGTCCGGCGCCGATCCGGGAGAGTCGGCCGCCGGCGTCGGCGCGGCGGCCCCCGCGGCGCCGCCGGCGGCCGGGGTCGGCTCGTGGCCGACGATCTCGGGCGGCAGATCGGCGAGGCCGAGCCGGCCCGGGGCCCCGAGCGCGACCGAGCGCTCGATGATGTTCTCGAGCTCGCGGACGTTGCCCGGGAAGGCGTGGGACGCGAGGGCGGAGAGGGCCTCGGGCTCGATCCCCTCGACGCTCCGCCCGTAGCGCCGCGCGATGCGACCCAGGAGGTGATGGGCGAGGACCGGCACGTCCTCGCGGCGCTCCCGCAGCGGCGGGATCCGGATCCGCACGACGTTCAGGCGGTAGAAGAGGTCCTGCCGGAACTCCCCGGCGCGGACCGCCGCGTCGAGGTCGCGGTTGGTGGCGGCGACGACGCGCACGTCGACCTCGACGCCCGCCGACGCGCCGACCGGCACGACGACCCGCTCCTGGAGCACGCGCAGCAGCTTCACCTGGGCGGACGGGGTGAGCTCGCCGACCTCGTCGAGGAAGAGCGTCCCCTGGCTCGACGCCCGGACGAAGCCGGCCCGACGGGCCGTCGCGCCCGTGAAGGCCCCGGCCTCGTGCCCGAAGAGCTCGGCCTCGAGAAGCGGCTCGGCGATCGCCCCGCAGTTCACGGGCACGAACGGGCCGGCGCGGCGCCGGCTTCGCTCGTGGATCGTGCGGGCGACGACCTCCTTCCCCGTCCCCGTCTCCCCCTCGACCAGGACGGTGGCCGCGGTGGGCGCGACGCGCGCGATGAGCGCGTCGATCGCCTGCATGGCGGGCGAGACGCCGATCAGCGATGGCGGCTCCCCTCCCGCCGCGTCAGTCCGGCCGTCGTCGCCCCCCCCCGCGCTCGCCGGCCGATCCTGCCGCTCCCCCGGGCGGGCCGCGCGCCGGGCCTCGGCGACCTCGATGGCCTCGAGGAGGCGCGCGACGGTGAACGGCTTCTGCAGGATGTCGCAGGCGCCGTGGCGGAACCCCTGGACGGCCACGGTGACGTCGGCGTGCGCGGACATGAGGATGACCTCGGGCGGCCGCGGGGCGGACCGGAGGAGGCGAAGCACCCCGAGCCCGTCGATCCCGGGGAGGCGGAGGTCCGTGATGACGATCTCGGGCGGGCGCTGCGCCGCGGCCGCGAGCCCCGCCTCTCCGGAGGGGACCGCCCGGGCGGCGATGCCGGTCCCCGCCAGCATCCGCTCGACGATCGCCCGGAACCGGTCCTCGTCCTCGATCACGAGGATGTCCCGGGTCCCCTCGCGCCGCCTCCCCTTGCCCTCTTCGGTCATGCCGCCCTGCTGCCCTCCGCGGCCGGCGTCGCCCGCGCCTCCGCCCTCGGCCCAAACGAATGGGATTATACGCAATCACCGGCGATCCGGCAGGGCGCGCGCCTCCACGGCTCGGTCGTCGGCGAGAAGATCCAGTCGCAGCCGAAGGTCGTGATCCAACCAAGACCTGGGGACGCTCGGCCTCGGCGCCCCGGGGAAGTGGGCCGTGGGCGGGTTCCGCCGGGTCCAGCAGGACCGAGGCCGTTTCGCCGCCCGCCGTTCGGGCGGACGCCCCCCCCTCGACCGGCCTCGACCGCCTCGGGCGGTTCCCCGAAGATCGCCTTCCGGGGCCGGTCCGCGTTTGACCTAACACGGGGCGTGGGGTATTGTTGAGCAGTACCGCGCACGGGCAAGGCAGGGCGGCGGTGCGAGTCCGGCAACGTGACGATGGGGGCCCGATGGCGGAACCGCAGGGACAGCGCGCGCCCGTACTCAGGCGGCGGCTCCTCGGTCAGAAGCTCAAGGACCGCGGGCTCATCACGGAGAGCCAGCTCCGGCACGCCCTCGGCGAGCAGGAGAAGTCCGGCCGGCCGCTCGGCGAGATCCTCGTCGACCTCGAGTACATAAGCGAGGAGACTCTCTACGAGATCCTCGCCGAGGAGGCGGGGACGACCTACATCGACCTCCGCCGGACGATCCTCGACCCGAAGGCGCTCGGACGCCTGCCGCTCTCCGAGGCCCGGAAGCACAACGTCATCCCGGTCGCCCTGGACGGGGGCGCGATCACGATCGCCATGGAGGACGCCCTCGACGTCCACGCGATCGACCGCGTCCGCGAGGTCACCGGCTGCGAGGTCCGCGTGCGCGTGGCCGCGCGGCGCGACATCGAGGAGGCCCTCGAGCGCTTCTACGGGCGCGGGACCGTCTCGCTCCTCGACCTCATCGAGGACGTCGCCCGCGAGATCCGCGCCGGGGCCGAGGACGGCGACGAGTCGGCCGTCGAGGCCCCGGTCATCCGCCTCGCGAACCACCTCATCTACGAGGGGCTGAACCGCGGCGCCTCCGACATCCACATCGAGCAGCACGAGGGCCGCGGCGAGCTGCGGATAAGGATCGACGGCGTCCTCGAGCCCGGGCCGGCGATCCCGGCCGAGGTCGTGGGGGCGCTCATCCTCCGGATCAAGGTCATGAGCGGCCTCGACATCTCCGAGCGGCGCCGCCCGCAGGGCGGGCGCATCCGCTTCGACGCGCCCGGCCGCCCGGTGGACCTCCGCATCGCGACGATGCCGACGATCTTCGGCGAGAACGTCGTCATCCGCATCCTCAAGCAGGACATCTCGCTCTTCGAGATCGAGAAGATCGGCTTCCTGCCCGACCAGCTCGAGGCGTTCAAGGAGGCGATCCAGGCCCCGCAGGGGATCATCCTCGTCACGGGGCCCACGGGCTGCGGCAAGTCGACGACGCTCTACTCGGCCCTGCGGGCGCTGCCCGTGCGCTCGCTCAAGGTCGTGACCCTCGAGGACCCCGTCGAGTACGAGCTCCAGGACATCCAGCAGACGCACGTGAACCCGGAGGCGGGCGTCACGTTCGCGGCCGGCCTGCGCGCCCTCCTCCGCCAGGACCCGGACGTCCTGCTCGTCGGGGAGGTGCGCGACGAGGAGACCGCCCAGCTCGCGATCCGGGCGGCGCTGACGGGCCACCTCGTCCTCACGACGCTCCACACCAACGACGCCATCGGGGCGATCCCGCGCCTGCGCGACATGGGCATCGAGCGCTACCTGCTCGCGTCGACGATCCGGGCGGTCGTCGCCCAGCGCCTCGTCCGCCTCGTCTGCGCCGCCTGCGCCTTCGAGGAGGACGTGCCGGTGCGGGCGCTCGGGGCGCTCGCGGGCGAGCTGCCGGACCCGTCGCTCGAGGCGGTCCCGGTCCGGCGCGGGGCCGGCTGCGAGGCGTGCCGCGGCTCGGGCTACAAGGGGCGGACGGGGATCCTCGAGCTGCTCCTGCCGAGCGAGGGGATGCGCCAGGCGGTCCTCGCCGGGAGCGGGGCGGCGAACGAGCTTGAGGACCTGGCGCGCCGGGGCGGGATGGTGACGCTCAGGCGGGCCGGGGTCCTGAAGATGCTGGACGGCCAGACGACCCCCGAAGAAGTGCTGCGGGTCACGTAGGCGGGGGACGACGATGGCGAACTTCCGCTACGTGGCGATCAACCGCGAAGGCGCCCGGGTCGAGGGCGTGATGACGGCGGTCGGCGAGTCCGAGCTCGACCGCAAGCTCGACCAGAAGGGCCTCGTCGTCCTCGACAGCCGGCCGACGGACGACTCGACGGCGACGGGCGCGGTCCGCGTGAAGCGGCGCCTCCTGGCCGCGGCCGACCGGCGCGAGCTCATAAACTTCTGCGTCCAGCTCTCCGCCTCGCTCTCGGCCGGCATCCCGCTGATCGAGGCGGTGGAGGAGATCGGGAAGGAGGCCCCGGGGCGGCGGTTCAAGGCGGTCCTCGAGGAGATCGTCCGCTCGGTGCGCGGCGGGGAGCCGTTCTCGGCGGCGATCTCCCAGCACCCGCGGACGTTCTCGCCGATCTTCGTGAGCCTCGTCCGCGCGGGCGAGGAGGTCGGCCGCATCGACCAGTCGCTCCGGCACCTCGTCACCTACCTCGAGTGGCGCGAGGAGATCGCCGGCCAGATCCGGCGCCTCACGTTCTACCCGGTCGTCCTCCTCGTCGCCCTCGTCGCCCTCATGCTCGTGCTGTTCGGCTGGGCGCTGCCGCGGATCTTCGCGAACGTGCGCGGCGACTTCGAGCTGCCTCTGGTCACGCGCATGGTCCAGGACACCTCGTTCTTCGTCGCCCGGAACATCCAGTGGATCCTGGCCGGCATCCTGGCGTCCATCGCCGGCTACTTCGGCGTGCGGGCGACGCAGCGCGGGCGGCTCTGGCTCGACGCCTTCTGGATCGAGCTGCCGTTCTACGGCGAGGTCCTCCAGAAGCTCGTGGCCGCCCGCTTCGTCCGCATCTTCCGCATCCTGATCACGAACGGGATCAACATCCTGCTCGGGCTCGAGCTCGCCGGCCGGTCGACGGACAACGCCTTCTTCGAGCGCCAGGTGAAGCGGGCGCGGCAGAAGATCATGGACGAGGGCGTCCCGCTCGCCGACGGCCTCTCCGTCGTGACGGTCCTGCCGCCGCTCGTCCACCGCATGATGCGGACGGGCGAGAAGTCGGGCCGGCTCGACGAGACGCTCGCCTCGGTCCACGACTACTACGAGAAGGAGGTCCCGCAGACCGTCGAGTGGTTCCTGCGGATCCTCGAGCTGGTGGTCCTGTTCCTCCTCGCCGGGGTGGTCTTCATCGTGATCCTCTCGATCTTCATGGCGATCCTCGCGATCGCCCAGCAGGCGACGAAGTGAGCGGAGCGCGCGGAGAGATGAGGCAGAAGATGAAGTCGACGGCCGGAAGGCGCGGCTCGGGGGGCTTCACCGTCATCGAGCTGCTCGTGGTCGTGACGATCGCGACGGTGCTCGCCGCGCTCCTCGTGCCCGGGTTCTTCACCCTCCTCCAGGTGGAGCGGGTGAAGCGCGCCCGCGAGGAGACGCGCGTCCTCGCCGAGGGCGTGCGCGGGTTCCGCGAGGACACGCTCGCCGTGCCGGTCGCGCTGACGGAGCTCGTCGCGGCGCCGCCCGGGCTGGCGTTCTGGGCGGGGCCCTACGCGGGGGCGGGGCAGCGCGTCGACGTCGACCCCTTCGGCAACGCCTACGCCTACCGGCGGGCGCCCGACCTCCGCCAGGTCGCCGTCGTCTCGGCCGGCCCCGACGAGGTCCTCCAGAGCCAGGCCGACCTCGACTCGGGCGCGTGGCTCGCGGCCGACTGGGTGCCGCGCGGCGACGACATCGGCCGCAAGGCCGCCTTCCGCGACCAGGACCTCGAGCGGATCCAGCGCGCCCGCTTCCAGGTCGACCGGGTCGCGCGCGCGCTCGTCCTCCACTTCGAGCGGATCGGCGGGTTCCCGGCCTCGCTCGACGGCCTGGTCGGCGCGGGGCTCATCGCCGCGAACGAGCGGTTCGACCCCTGGCGGAGCGCGCTCGTCTACTTGCCCGCGCACCCGCGCCCGCCGGCCGTCTTCGACGCGGAGGAGTCGGCCCTCGTCTACAGCGTCGGACCGGACCGCCAGAACGACGGCGGGCTCGACGACGACATCGTGGCGTCGGCCGTCCTGCCGACGCGCTTCGCCGAGCTGCGGGTCGCCAACGCGACCTCGGGGACGATCCGGATCTTCGACGACGGGCAGCTCGTCCGCACGGTCGCGTCGGGGTCGGGCGCGGTCGTCGTGTTCGAGCGCGGGTCGGTCGTGGGCGTGACGGGGGCGGCGACGGACGGCTTCGTGATCGTGCGGGACACGTCCCGCGTGTACACGGGCAGCGGGGGCGGGGGCGGGGGCGGT
>Ga0187892_10003309_pt1 | contig 29678 bp, 28 predicted proteins | sample MA1701073metaG_FD_139345 | JGI IMG/M metagenome (GOLD analysis project Ga0187892, IMG submission 139345) | Bio-ooze microbial communities from a basaltic lava cave in the Kipuka Kanohina Cave System on the Island of Hawaii, USA - MA170107-3 metaG ... | reverse complement strand
GATGATTTTTACACAACTTTCCTGTTTGGTATCTTTGAGCCATATGTTGCAAGTACATTATCATTTGCTACTTGGTTTTTTGCTATTATTGGCATTCATCTATTAGGAAGATATGATATAGGCGTCGAGAAAATGCGGATCCAAAACACGCAGGCAAGTGCAACCACTACGATAAAGAAAGAGTCGGTGTCGATGAAGACCATGGCTCAAATGTTTCTCGTGTTGTTTATCATGATGAAGATCACGTATGTCGTTGCTATGATGGTAGAGTTGGTTCCAAAACTGAGTTAGCGTGAAAACGATAAACTGTAACATACACTACCGAATAAATGAATTTTCTATTCATGAGAATATTGTAAATTTATCATCTAGATAATCTGTATAAATAGATCTAGGCAATTATTGCATCGTAATTCAATTAAACGGGTAACCTAGTCCTACATTGTATCCCTTTAAATACAATTTTCTAATAATTTGTATGGTATGACTGTAGTGTTGAACGTAGATTCGCTGAAGAATGAGATCCTGAAACTAAAGAAGGAAAAGAATGCAGTAATACTTGCACACAACTACCAAATTCCTGAGGTGCAGGATGTAGCCGATTTTGTAGGCGATTCTTTAGGTTTATCGCAGCAAGCAGCTAAAACAGATGCCAGAGTTATAGTGTTTTGCGGGGTGCACTTTATGGCCGAGACGGCATCTATAATCTGCCCAGATAAGACGGTGCTCATACCAGATCTAGAAGCAGGATGTTCTCTGTCTGATACAATAAATGTTGAGCAGCTAAGAAAATGGAAGGAAGAGAATCCTAATGCGGTAGTTGTTGGATATGTCAATACAACTGCAGATGTGAAGGCAGAGTGCGATTACTGCTGCACATCAAGCAACGCAGTTAAAATTGTTAACAGCATACCTGCAGACAAGACTGTTCTGTTCTTGCCTGATATGTTTCTGGGGGCATATGTTGCTGAAGTTACTAAGAGGAAGAACATGCTAATCTGGCCAGGAGAATGTCACGTGCATGCTGGCATAAGACCAGAGATGGTGAATGATATGCTGAAAACTCATAAAGGATCTGAATTCCTCATCCATCCAGAATGCGGATGTACAACGTCAATGATGTATTACTTTGGTAATGGAAACGGTAATGGCAACGGTCATAATGGCCACAATGTAAAGTTCTTCTCTACTGAAGGCATGATGAAACAAGCCAAAAGTTCTACTGCGGATAAGTTCGTGGTCGCGACAGAGACTGGAATACTATACAGGATGCGAAAAGAGAATCCGAGCAAGCAGTTCATACCTGTCAGCGAGAATGCTGTATGCAAGTACATGAAGACGATAACATTGGAGAAAGTTTACAGATCGCTTACAGACATGGTTTATGAAGTAAAAGTACCCGATGAGATAGCTGTTAAGGCTAAACTCGCAATAGAGAGAATGCTAGCAATTAACTAACTCATTTAGCTATCTCAAGGCTCATATCTATTGCCCGTACCGAATGTGTTAGACTGCCTATTGATATTAAATCAATGTCTGCAGCTGCATATTGTTTTACATTCTTGTGGGTAATACCGCCAGATACTTCAATAGTTATCTTGTCACGCAGTCCTTTCTTCTTCAAGGTCTTGACAATGGAATGAACTTGTTTTGGCGTCAGGTTATCTAGCATTATTATGTCGGCACCTGCCTTTACTGCCTCAATAGCATCATTTAAAGACTGAACCTCAATTTCGATCTTATTTCTGGAGCCATGTTTCTCTTTCGCGAGTTTGATTGCCTTAGAAGCAGAGCCAACTATTGCCAGATGATTATCCTTAATGAGAACCATATCATCAAGTCGCATTCTGTGTGTTTCACCACCACCAACTTTCACTGCACGTTTATCAAAGATCCTAAACCCAGGTGCTGTCTTTCTTGTGCATGCAATATTCACTTTAGGATTTATCTTTCTCACTTCATCAATATACTTCCGAGTTTCGGTAGCGGTCCCACTCATGCGCATCAATACATTTAGAACCGTCCTCTCTGCAGAAAGTATTGGTCTAGCATTTCCATAAATGTTAATTATGGTTGAGTTTGGTTTTACCAACGACCCTTCCTCTACCAGAGTTCTGACTTTACATCCTACAATCTCGAACAATGTACTTGCTTCTTGCAGACCAGCAATGACAGCCTTCTCCTTACAGATTATCTTTGCCCTTACAGGATCATTTGGTATTACATCGCTGGTTATATCGCCTTTGCCGATATCCTCTTCAAGAAATTTCGCAAGTGCTTCCCTGAGCACATGCATCTTACGTTACCTTTAGCGCGTACTTTCCCTTCTGCGTTATGCCCAGTGTTTGCGCTACCTGTGAAGTTTCCGGGTGAGCTATCAATAATATTCCAGACCAGTCAGGTGTTAGATCCGATGATTTGCATATAGGACACACCTTGCCAGTCGTTATTGCCCTGCACTTTCTGCAGGCAAGTTCTCTGACCAATTACTTCGCCTTTGCCTCTTTCTCAACCTTCGCTTCCTTCTCTATCTTCTGTTCTTTTGGCTGCTGACCCTGCGCTTTCTTGATATCTTCCTGTATCCATTCTTCTGCACCCAGAAACGGCTGCCTGCACGTAATACCGATCTTCCCCATCGCTGCCCCTTTACCTAAACTAACTGCAGTAACTCTTGCTCTCAATTTTGAACCAATCCTTAAAGTTCTTGATGACTGATTTGCGATTATCATTCCAGACTTTACATCGCTCTTCAGGTAATCGTCCAGTATTTGTGATAAATGCAGCAGGGCATCGGTTGGACCGATTCTAACAAATGCACCAAAGTCCGTTATTTCGACAACCTCGCCTTCAACAATTTCCTGTAACTGCGGAAAGAATGTCAATGACTTGAAATTTACTCTATGGTACGTTGCGCCATCTCCAGCAACCAGTTTTCCAGTTGAATTAACATCTGCATCAATTATCATTATAACATAACCTAGATCGGTGCTAATCATACTTTCGTATTTCTCCTTGAGAATACTTATCGCAGCTTCCTTCAAAGATGTGCCCAATCTGTTAGGAGGTATCCTAACGACATCAGACATTTCGACAATAGCAAACATGTATGCAAGTCGAAACAGAACATCAATTTATGAATCTTTTGATTGAGATGAGTGTAAAAATCATTAGTTTGCCCTAAGAATATGAATATTTAAATAATGTAAGCGACAAAATTACATGACGATGGTTACTGTTGATGAAGTTTTAACAACACTCAAGACCGTAATTGATCCTGAGCTTCACAAGGATATTGTGTCGATGGGCATGATCAAGGATCTTGCTATCAACGGTGATAAGGTTAGTTTTACTCTTGAATTGACTACACCTGCTTGTCCGTACAACAGCGAGATAGAGCAGGAAGTTCGAAATAAGGTATCAAACATCAAAGGAGTTAATGATCTGGACTTGAAGGTAACTGCAAGGGTCATGGAAGGAAGAACAATTGGTATGGAGGAAATACTGCCTAAAGTTAAGAACGTAATTGCCGTTGCCAGTGGTAAGGGAGGCGTTGGCAAGAGCACTGTTGCAATCAATCTTGCACTTGCCCTGACCAGAAGTGGAGCAAAGGTTGGACTGCTGGACGCTGATATTTACGGTCCCAGCGTGCCTTTGATGCTAGGCCTGCAACCAGGACTTGAAGCGAATGAGAACATGATCGTTCCTCAGGAAATACACGGGCTGAAGGTTATCTCGATGGGTCTTGTTCCCCAGCAAGGAGAACAAAATGTTGGAATCTGGAGAGGGCCAATCATTTCTGGAATAATCAAACAGTTTTTGACTACGGTTGCATGGGGTGAGTTGGATTATCTTGTCGTAGACCTGCCCCCCGGCACAGGCGATGTGCCTTTGACACTTGCACAGACAATTCCTATCACGGGAGTTGTTGTGGTTACCACACCGCAAGATGCTGCAATGAATATTGCGCTTAAAGCTGCTTTGATGTTTAAGAAACTTGGGATTCCAATTTTAGGTGTGATAGAAAACATGTCCAGTTTTGTTTGCCCGCACTGCAACGAGGAAACTCATGTATTTGGAGAAGGCGGAGAAGAGAAGGTGAGTGAAAAGTTTGGTGTTCCTTTTCTCGGTCAGATACCGTTGCATACTGGTATAATGGCAGGAAGTGATTTTGGTAAACCCGTTGTGGTTACCGAACCGAACTCGCCACATGCTTCTGCCTTCAAGAAGGTTGCCATGGCTGTCGCTGGCAAGATCAGTATTATTGCTGCAGAGATGCAAGCTAATGCAGTTCAGCGATGAAGAACTACAGTTGTTCAAGAAACCTATAGGAATTCTAATCGAGAACGATAAGATTAGTCTTGATTCATTGTCACAGTATCTTAAAGCACAACTGATCATAAGCGTTGGTGACGCTACTACAGAAAAGTTACTGTCGTTAGGCGTTGTGCCTTCCATCCAGATCGTTGATGGTAAGGAGCAAAGAGAAAAACGGAAACTACCTGACAAGAGTCATGCCGTGGAAATAAAATGCGCCAACCCAGCAGGTGGTATTTCGAGCGATGCAATAAGTGCTGTCAAAAAGGCATTAAGTTCTGAAAAACCTGTGAGAATTACTGTTGATGGTGAAGAGGACCTTATGGGTGCTGTTGTCCTAGCCCTTGCTCCAGATGGTTCGGTGATGTTCTATGGTCAACCATTAGAAGGACTTGTAGCCGTAAGAATAAACAAGGAATCCAGAAGCAAGTTTAGCGAAGTAATTAATAAGATAAGATCAACAAATTAGTCGGGGAATGATGACGTGGTGGCTGATTGATTGATGAAATACTATACAATTGTCTGACCCCACTGAACATAATTGGTTATTAAAAAATATAGTATGTGCTTGCTAATTGCTTTACTAGATATAGATGCCCAAGTCGTCGTATAATCTAGATTTTGTTCTGTCAGCTTCTTCCTTGCTTAGAGTGTTTAGTCTTTCCTTTATTTGTAATATCAAGGCATCCTTCTCGCGCTTTGCAAGATTTCTTTGCCGTTGAACGCCTCTTACACTGTACGGCAATTCATATCTAAGTCTCGACGTGATCTCGCCGAGTTTACTGATAAGCACGTCAAGGTCGGAAAGAGGCAGTTCTGCTACAACGCTATTGGAATTTTCGACCATGATTACGATCGAATATGTGTTGCAACTTATAAATCGCTATGGAAAAAATGGAAACATTTTCAGTAAGTCATAAAACGTAACATCCATGCGTAAATTCCATGCGTAAAATCCATGCGTAAAATCCATGTGGATAATGCATGTAACTCGATTATATCTGTCAGCTTAGTTCGACGACATGAACAAAATTGCCTAAATGAATCTTATGAATTTGGTTTTCCATCTCACTTTACTAATTATCTCGGTGATCTTCATAGAATCTCATTGGTTCTTCGTCTATACCCGTGAGAACATAATATACATGAGGAGCCTGTTATCAGGAGCTGTTACTTACATTTAGTTAAATCACGAATAGTGTTCGTATATTCATTCGAGGTGCTGGTGTAATGCTTGAAATACGTCTCATAGCATGTGCAGTGATGCTTGTTCTAGCGTCGGTAATGGATCTCAAGAAAAGAGAGATCAGCGACAAGATATGGGTGGCTTTTGGAGGTCTGGGTTTGCTAATAACTGCAATAGAGTTCAGCAATAATTCAATAAACATGCTCCAGTATGGCTTTGGAATAATGATAACAGCTCCAATAGCCTATGGCGTCTACCGTTCTGGTCTCTTTGGAGGCGCAGACGCAAAGGCGTTGGTAGCAATAGCTGTGCTGGTTCCATTTTATGATATGCCTTTCAAAATTCACAGCTTTACAGCTTTCACTGTCTTAACGAACGCAACTATACTTACGTTCGCACATGTTGCTCATAATGTCATTAGAAATTCGATAGATCTGGCAAAGGGAAAAACTGTCTTTGAAGGAATTGAAGAGTCTAGTTTGAGGAAGGCGCTTGCATTCTTCATGGGGTTCAGGGCAACCGCTCCCAGTGGATACCTGTTTGCGATGGAAAGTGTTAGCGATGGTAAACGAAGGTTTAACTTTCATCCAGGAACTTATGACGATTATGCGAGTGGAAATGACAAAAACTTGTGGGTCACACCAGCTCTACCATTCATAGTTTACATGGCTTTCGGCTTCTTGTTTATGTTAGTGTTTGGAGATCTTCTGGCATTAATTTTCACAAACATTTTCTAATTTTTCTTACCTCAAGTCTTTGCACATTTTGAGTTTTGACTAAAAACACGACAGCGTTTATATATATCACAGATAGTGAATCACTCAAAAATGAGCTTTCTTGGTTTGGGTCTCGATTCTACTCTTTCAATAATCGCATCCATTGCATCACTGGCACTTGCTGGTGCAATGGCTGTATGGGTTGGCAGGCAGAACAGCGGCACAGAGCAGATGATGGACATCAGCAAGGCGGTAAGAGCCGGTGCCTCTGCATTCTTACGGCGTGAATTTAAGATCATTATACCGATTGCTGTAGGACTTGCGATTGCAATTTCGTTTGCATCCCAGCCGTCCAACGGCGTTGCTTTTGCCATTGGTGCTGCGTTATCTGGCATAGCTGGCCTGATAGCGATGAAGATTACAGTGAAAGCAGCCGTGAGAGCTGCGCAAGCTACGACCAAAGGGCTAGGATATACATTAGCTACTGCGTTTAGAGGAGGAGCAACTGTCGGTTTAGCAATACCTGCCATGGCACTTATCGGCGTCACCGTTTTGTACATTTTATATCAAAACCCTATCGCGATTGCGGGCGTTGGCATAGGTGCAAGCTTGATTGCGTTATTCATAAGAGCTGGAGGAGGCATTTTCACCAAGGCGGCAGACCTTGGTGCTGACCTTGTAGGCAAGGTCGAGGCGGGTATACCGGAAGATGATCCCAGAAACCCGGCTACGATAGCTGATAATGTTGGCGATAATGTTGGCGACGCTGCTGGCATGGGTTCCGATGTTTACGAGTCATACATTGTTACCATACTCGCTGCCATGTTGTTAGGTGCGTTGATCATTCCCGAAGTGCTTACTACGACACAGTTGATAGTGTATCCGATAGTCATAGGTGCGGCAGGTCTGGTAGCCTCTATAATTGGCACCCTTACCGTTACGCCAAGAAAGATCACAGATCCGATGAAGCCGCTTAACTCAGCGTTCTTGGTGAGTGCAGCTATAGCAATCGTTCTTAATTTTATATTTACTCAATTCATTCTTGGCGATAGTCCGTTAGCTTACGCATTGTTCGCAACGACAGTCATGGGTGTGATACTAGTTCCAGTTATACAGCGTATAACAGATTACTACACAAGCTACAAGTACAAACCCGTGCAGGAGATAGGCGAAGCGACAAAATGGGGATATGCGTCCAACATGCTTGCCGGTATAGTCTCAGGTCTGCGTTCTACATTGCCGTTCATGCTAGCTATTGTCATTACGCTGGCGGTTTCTTACTACGTTGCCTTTACAATTTCAGGAGATCCCTTGATGGGCATATACGGCACTGCACTGGCTGCGATGGCGATGCTGAGTTTGGCTGGCATAGTTTTGAGCATAGACTCCTTCGGACCGATAAGTGACAATGCTGGTGGTATTGTAGAAATGACTGGCATGGGTGAGGAGAACAGGAGGATCACGGATCAGATAGATGCAGTTGGCAATACAACAAAAGCGGTAACGAAAGGATTTGCGATAGCAAGTGCCGGTCTCGCGGCGCTAGCAATGATCCAAGCTTTCCAGCACGAAGCTGCTAACATTTTTGTCACGAAAACACTTGAGTATAGTTTGTCGAATCCAAACGTAATAATCGGTCTCCTCGTTGGAGGATTGTTGCCTTTCTTCATATCAAGCCAGCTCATTTCTGGCGTTAACAGAGCTGCTATGCGTCTAGTCGATGAAATACGCAGGCAGTTCAAGGAAGATCCCAACATATTGAAAGGAACATCAAAGCCTGACTATGCAAGATGTATTGACATAACTACTAGTGCAAGCATAAAACAACTCTTCAAGCCAGCAATAATCACCGTTGCAAGTCCGATTGTGATGGGTTTGTTATTTGGCCCTACAGGCGTTGCTGGACTGTTGATGGGTGCCGTCATTAGCGGTATATTCCTTGCATACCACATGGCTAATAGTGGCGGAGCGTGGGACAATGCAAAGAAGTACATCGAGATTCTGGGAAAGAAGAATACGCCCGAGCACGAGGTCGCAGTAGTGGGAGACCTTATTGGCGACCCGTACAAGGATACTGCAGGACCAGCGCTTAATACCGTAATAAAACTGCTCAACACAGTAGCAATTGTATTCGTGGCAATATTCTTCGGTTTTATCGTACTAACTTAGGTCACTAGATCCAGTTTGCGGACTGCACCATCATAGACGAATACCGCGAATTCATTGCTTGTCGTTGACAGGATTAACCATGGTATCGGGTTTATCTCCATATACTTTACATCTGTACCAGATGGCTTTGCGGGTGCTGGATGCGAGTGAAATATTGCAACTATCTCAAGACCCATGCTTTCTGCCTTCTCATATGCATCAAACAATTCTTTGGGTTCGATGCTGAAACTAACCTGTGATTTATCAGCATTACTAGTAACTATTACCTCGCTTACCGTAACATCTTTATTGTTGATTTTCCCGACCAAGAGAGCACATGATTCCAAAGGAAGAGAATCAGCTGCAAGTTTCCTGAGCTCGCTTGCGTGTTTGGCGCTCAGAACCAGTCTTAATGTCATGCTACTTTACTATGACCTTGCCAACCATCCACGGATGTACTTGGTAGAAGTATGGATATTCTCCAGTGGTATCAAACGTATACTCAAATGTCTCTCCAGTCTCCATGAGCGGGAAGCTTGAATCAAAACGACTTCCAGGATCAGGGTCTCCAGGGATGCCACTTGTTACCGTATGCCCCACCGTATCCATGTTTGTCCATACTACTGTTGTATCTATGCCTGCAGTTATTTCCTTAGGAACATAAAACTCTGGGTTGTTTAGGTCCGCAGAACCAGCGACAATGTCAACGTTAATTATGTTAGGTGCCATTGACTTTTCTTCTGCTGGAAGTTCGGGCATTGGAGTTTCTTCAGCACCTTCAGCAGGTTCCTGCGCACTTTCACCAGTCTCCGTACCTTCTCCGGTAATCATGAATTTAGCCTTCATGAAAGGATGGAAGGTGCAAAAATATTCGTATTCTCCAGGTTCCAGTTTTGATGTATCAAGCGAGAACGTTGTCTGTGCTCTTATGGCAGAAGAATCAAAGAACACGGCATAGTTAGGATCATCAAAGTCTCTACCGCTTGTAACGCTGTGAATTACGGGATCATCGTTAGTCCATACTATGAACGTGCCTTTCTCCACAGTAACGTCGACAGGATCGTATGCGGGTGCTCCCTCCACAGATGCACCCTCTAGTATCTTTACATCAACCTTCGGGCCCAGCTCCTCTGGAGGAGTAGGAGTCTCCAGAACGCCAGCTTCTATTGGCTGTGGAGCAACGAAACCGAATGATACAAACGCAATTGCTCCAACTACTGATGCGCTTGAAAACAAAATCGCTATGGCCTTGAAATGCGTAGATTGCTTGTGTGCTGCGTATGCTATTACTATCGCTGGGAGAGTAATGAGCAAGAGTATGCCAGCAAACAAGGACAGACTGGTTACTGAGGACATGCCGATCGCGAACGTTCCAAACGAGACCAAGAACCCAATTATGATTACAACTGAAGCTTTTGCTGAGTTGCTACTAGGGAGACCGTCCTTCAAAATACCCGCGGCAAAGATAATGAGGCCTATGAACGCCATCAGTGCGCTTATTGCGTGCATGCCTTCAATGAAGGTTCTGGCTATTCCTGCAAGAGACAGACCTACACCTGCAATGCCCAAGATAGTCAAGCCCAACCCTGGCACCAAGAGCTCCCAGTCAGTCAACTTGAAGTAGCTAGCTTTTCGACGCTTAAATAATCTTTTCTTGCAAGTGATTTACCCAACGATTAAATGCTAGGCAGATGTATGGCTCCCGATCGGGCGTGGGAGTTAAGGAATATCTGGAGATTTCTAAGCTAAGAATTGTAGCTGTTCTTGACCTTGTTGCGATTACATCCATGCTTGCGGCCAGTCACTGGAACATTTCTGGTGAAAAAATTCTGTTCATACTTATCGCTGGGACTCTAGCATCAATGGGATCCAGCGCGCTTAACCATTACTACGATCGTGATATTGATTCGCTGATGGCGAGAACCAGCAGGAGACCCATACCTTCAGGCAAGATAAAGGCTAACAGTGCTCTTGCTTATGGTCTAATTCTAAGTATAGCGTCTGTTGCAGTGGCGTACTTCATGCTCAATCCAGTAGCAACTGCTTTCATTGCGTCGGGCATATTCTTCTATGTAATAATATACACAGCATGGCTGAAGCGAAGCAACGTCTCTAACATAGTGATAGGAGGGTTTGCTGGCAGCTGCGCTTCATATGCTGGCTGGTCAGCTGCAACAGGTTCGCTGGACCTGCTCGGTTTTCTAGTTGGTCTGCTTGTCTTCATATGGACGCCTAGTCACTTTTGGTGCTTGGCAATAAAGAGCAAGGAAGAGTACGCCAGTGCACGAATCCCAATGTTACCTGTGCTGGTCGGGGAAGGTGTAGCTGCGAAATACATCCTTGCCAACACACTGATTCTGGTTCCTTATTCTATAATGCTGTACTTCTTCGGCTTGGGTCTGCTTTATCTCATAATTGCATCAATATCTGGGGCAATGATGCTTGCATACAACTTTAAACTAATTCAAAACCCAAGCAAGGATATTGCGTGGAAGGCCTACAAAGTATCTAGTCCATATCTGGCAATAATATATCTTGCACTGATGTTTGATGCTCTTTACTTTATGACTCTTTAGTTGCTTCGATCCTTCGCTTGTCTTTGGTTATCCATCCTACCCTTATCAGACCGTAGATCTCTAGATCCAGTAATGTTTTATTGAACTGCGGTTCTGTAACTGCGACGCCTTCCTTGGCAAGCAGGTTCATTAATTCTCCATCGGTGATATTTCCCTGCTGCTTTATCCTTTCGTAGATAAGATTTCTTAATGGGTATTTCATTATATTCATCCATAGAACGCTTTGTCTATTGGTTTGGGCATCGCGTACGTGACATTTTTACTTATCGAATCGTACCATGCCTCTACGTCTGGTGTTATAGACGGTTTAACTTGTCTCAGTGCTTTCTCGAAATCTCCAGCGTTTATCTCCTTCCTGCTGCTTCGCATAGCGTTTATCGCCGCCTCCCTGCACACAGCCACCAGATCCGCACCGCTGTAGCTTTTCGTAACCTTTGCAAGTTCTCCAAGATGGACACCCTTCGTCATGGGCATCTTTCTTGTTATGATCTTGAGTATCTCCAGTCTAGATGGTTCGTCTGGTGGAGGTATGTACGTTATAAGATCTAGCCTTCCGGGTCTCAACAATGAAGTATCAACAAGGTCTGGTCTGTTGGTTATTCCAACAGCTATAACACCAGTGGGGCCAACGTCTTCCATCTCCGTTAATAATTGACTTAACACCCTTTCACCAACACCAGATTCTTCGCCAGCCCCTGCTCTAGGTCTTGCTATGGAATCAAGTTCGTCGAAGACAACTATACACGGCGATGATGCTTTCGCTTTCCTGAATATATCGCGTATGGCTTTCTCTGATTCTCCGACCCATTTTGACAACACTTCAGGACCCTTGACCATTATTATGTTCGCACCACTTTCTGTAGCAAGCGAAAGTGCAAGCAACGTCTTGCCGCAACCTGGAGGACCATACAGCAACGCTCCTTTTGGAGGTGTTATACCCAACTCCTGAAAGTTTTCTGGCTCCTTTATTGCTGTTATGAGATTATCGTAGAGCGTCCTCTTGGCTTCATACAAACCTCCAACATTCTCCCATTTCACTTTTGGTGTTTCAACATAAAACTCTCGTAACGCTGTTGGCACTATTTCTTTTAATCCATTGTAGTAATCCTTGTTTGTGATAACCATCTTTTCTAGAATTTCCGGAGATACCTTGTCACTCTCCAAGTCAATCTCAGGCAAATATCTCTTCAATGCTTTCATTGCCGCTTCCCTGCACAATGCTTTGACGTCTGCACCTGTGTAACCATGCAGTTCAGTGGCAAGTTTCTTCAGATTAATATCGTCAGATAATGGCATCCCTCTGGTATGGATCTGTAAAATTTCAATTCTACCATCAACGTTTGGCACGCCAACCTCCAACTCTCTATCAAACCTCCCAGGTCTTCTTAACGCCGGATCAACACTTTCTGGTCTGTTAGTCGCACCAATAACTATAACATTGCCGCGTTCAGACAGTCCGTCCATCAATGCCAGCAACTGTGCAACTACTCTTTTTTCAACATCACCGAAAGCTTCCTCTCGCTTTGGTGCTATGGCATCTATCTCGTCGATGAATATTATTCCCGGAGAATTTTCCCTTGCTTCCTTGAATATTTCACGCAGCCTTGCTTCTGTCTCTCCATAGTATTTGTTCATTATCTCTGGACCATTAATAGAGAAGAAGTTAGCTTCGGACTCGCTCGCGAGTGCCTTGGCAATTAATGTCTTGCCACAACCTGGAGGGCCGTAAAGCATTATGCCCTTATGTGGTTCTATGCCCAATCTTTGAAAAACTTCCGGGTGTCTTAACGGAAGCTCAACTATCTCCCGTAATTTTTCAATCTGTTCTTTCAATCCTCCGATCTCTTCATAGGTTACTCTGGGCTTCTTCTCCAAAGTAGTGTCAGCAAGTATGTTCAACTTTGTCGAAACCTCGATGCGTATTATTCCCTTGGGAACAATTCTTTGAACGCGAAAGTCTATCGAATTGCCGAGAACAACAACTGAAATTTCATCACCTTCGATCAACGGAAATGCCTTCAACCTATTCTTGACAAACTCGCAAAATTCTCTGTCAACAGCAATCTTGCCTCCCAATGGCAAGAGCACAATGCTCCTTGCAGGCTTGGCATCGGCCTTTGTTACAGTGACAACATCGTTCAACGCTACGCCTGCATTCTTTCTTGTTTGACCATCAATCCTTATCACGTCTTTATCAATATCGTCTTCATCGGCAGGCCAAGCCGTAGCAACCGTTCTCTGTTTTCCGACTAGTTCGATAACATCACCTGGAGCTATTTCAAGCGAGTTCATCATTTCATGGTTTATCCTTGCTCTTCTCTTCCCAACGTCTCTCTGTTTTGACTCCGCAACACGCAACTGCAATGGGTCAGGTTTGGATTTCATGATATAGCTCCTATCATAGATCTGCTGACTGTCTGCTGATGTTCATTACCTCGATCTCGCTCACGCCCTCGGTTTTCTTTACACTTTCCTCAAGCATATCCATCTGGCCTTCCTTATCATCAAGCATGAAATCTACTATCAACGCATTTAATCCAAAAGCAATAGGCTCCTTGACAGAATTCCTTACCGCCATACCATTGGGAAGAGATGATTTTAATTTGTTCACTACATTATCAAGGTTCACGTCCGTATCAGTAGGAAGTAATTTTATTCTAGCAACAAGTCTTGCCATCTGCTCACCTATGGCCCTTCGAAGCCGCAATCCGCACACTTGTAACTTCTGGCAAATTCTCTGCAACTCTGGCACCTCCAGAACAGAGACTTGCCGCAGCTGGGACAGTAGAACTTGACACATTCATCGTTTGCCATTATTGTTCTGTTGCAACAAGCACATACGGGCAACTGCAAGGGTTTCTGTGACATTGTTTAGGTGTGGTGATTGAATATAATTTATACCTTGCTTATGCGAAGAGCTTGCGAATTTCGCTTCCCAAAACTGTCTTTGCGATCTTTATTGCTCCTTCTACCGTTAGCAACTTGGAAAGTGCCTGAGAATGAAAATCAAAGTCTCCGCTCTCTGAAACCTGATCTATGGTTTCAGAGGAAACCATCCTGAACATCTCATCAATTGCTTTATTGTCCAAATGTTCAAACACTCTTCTTGCCAGTAACATTCTGTCAAACTCGCTCTTGAAGATCCTGAACCATTCGTTTTCATAATTTTTCAATAGCTGCAAATCATCATTTGCAAGGGCGCTTGCTATTGACCTTCCAGCAAGTATACCTGCCATACCACACGTATAGATCCCTCCAGCGGTCGTCGGCTTTGTCTGTCCTGCGGCATCACCTATGGTAACTATTCTTTTTGTTATGAAATGTTCGAGGGGTCCGAGAACCCATATGGGTGCGAATATTTTTCTGATAATTGCATGCTTACCCTTACCTTCTAGAAATGACTGTAAAGCGTTTGCAGCATTTATTCCCTTGCCAGCAGCACCTACCTTTCCAGTACCGTTTCCTGTCGGTATTATCCAAGAAAAGAATCCGGGATACTGTTTCTGGTCAAAGTAAACTTCTACTACATCTTTCATTATCCAGTCTGCATAAACTTCGTACTGGGCAGAGATCAAGACGCCGTCCCTGTTCTTCGTTATTATAGACGCCACTCCTCTGGCATCTATCATTATCTTGCAATCAACACTTCCATTCGTGGTTTCAACGCTTACATGATCATTATTTTCCTTGAACGATTTAGCCGAACACTTTACCCATATTTCGGCACCGTTTCTCATCGCCTGATATGCAATCTGCTTGTCAAATGCCCTCCTGTCTATCGCTATGACACCCTGTCTTTCTGCATTGAGGACAAAGCTTGAACCTGACGGTGAGAATATCTCAGCCTTCTTCACGCTATTCTGTAAAACATTGCTGGTAGGAATTATTCCAAGGTTCCTTATACCGCTCATGCTAACCATACCGCCACAGTGCTCAGGAGTACCTATCTCAGTGTCTTCTTCCACGACCAGAACAGATAATCCTTTACTAGCTATCTCTCGTGCAGCCAAAAGTGCTGAGACACTTCCTCCAGCAATGACAACATCGTAGTTCATTGAATCGAATATGAAATATAGACGGTATTTAATGTATGTATGTCATATGGAGCTGAAGCAGGTAATTGTCGTAAGACGAGATCTCAAGATGGGTGCAGGGAAAACTGCTGTGCAGGTAGCACATGCTTCAGTTCTTGGCGTGGAGAAAACAAAGGCAGAACATAGAAGATGGTTCGATGCATGGTTTGAAGAGGGTCAGGCAAAGATCGCTGTAAAGGTGAAGAGTCTTGAAGAATTGATGAAAGTTAAGAATCATGCTGAGAAACTTGATCTACCAGTGGCACAGGTAGATGACAGAGGACTTACACAGTTGCCTCCCGGTACGACTACGTGCATTGCAATTGGCCCTGCTCCTTCTGATTTGATTGACAAAGTCACGAAAGATCTGAAGTTGCTTTAAGGTTAATTGTTATTCTTCAACGGTGACTGTCAAATTTTTGGTCAAAGGCAAACCTGGATCTTCAAGGCTCTTCCAAACAAAAACCTCAACTGTATAGTTTCCATCTTCCTCAGGGATCCATGATATGCCGGCATCCAGAGAAGCTAACGCATTCATTGTTCCTTTAATCCATGTGAGCATAACCGTATAGTCGCTGCTGTCCTTTACCAATAGGATATACGTGAATGATTGCTCTTCGTCCAGGTTATTCGTTACTTTCGTATCAACAAGTACAGGCTCTCCAGTAACCACATTATCAATTGCGCTACCAGAAACATCAACAATAATCGGTTCACTTATAGAGTAAGGAGCGACCTGAACTTCGACTTTCGGTTCTTCGACTTCTGGTGTTGGTGTTCCTTCTTTGACTTCTTCCTTTCCTACACTGACGCTGGCGTCGTGAGTTGACATCCCAGATGATGTTGATTTATCGAAATAATCAAACCTTATCTGTGCGTCTCTCTTGTTTGCAAACATATCCGCGCGATCTGTATTGCGATCAAAGTTCTCGAATATACCTGAATTCGGGAATCTTTCTACAAGTACGGTTTCTGGATTTCCGTTTATAGTATTCGTAAACTTTATGCCATCAACTCCTTCTGCATCAAGAACCTGCTTGCTATCAAAGCCCAAGCTATTCAGTATACCTGTAAGACTTGCTGGTGCTAGATCACTAGTTGCCTGATAGAAAACTTCCGGTTCGCCATTTGTAAGTGTAAAGTGTACCATGTCCTCCTCTACTGGATTTATGTTCCACATGTAATCTCGCAGATTTAGTATTATCTCCGCACCCACAGGATACGAATTCCTGTCAAGCGAAATAGATACATCATCAAGCGACGGTTCAATGTAATCTAATGTAACTGACTGACCAGAATATCTGAACGAAACCTGATCGTTCTCGTTAAAGCTGAAGAGTCTTATGTACGGCCACTCTACGCAAGCATCCTGATCTGATATCGTTGCGGCACAGTCGCCATTAAGATCCAGATTAGGATTCAATGAATTGGTAGCTGGATCATTGCGAAATGCTCCAGGAAGGCTTGGAAAGAGCAACTGTTTGCCATTAGGACCAAGACTCCAAAAGTTGCCTCCTAGCGCTGAGACCTGTCCTCCCGGAAAGTCTGCTGCATCTGCTAAAGTAGTAAAAGTATCCTGATCAGCAACATATGCATACCATCTGCTGTCCGACAAATGCACTAAAGGAACACTGACTCCATTGACGATCAAAGCACCAGCACTTGTGTTTGGTTCTCCTATGCCAGAACCGTCAATTATTATCTGTATTATCTGCGGGCCGAAAAACTTGCCACCAGTATCAAGTGCAGAAACTGACATGTAAGCTTGTTGCCCATTAGCGATTTGAAATTCAGAAACCAATAGAGGAAGTGTTAACACTGCAATGATAAATCCCGCCAAAAGAGTGCGTTTCAAAACTTGCATCCATGAATTGATATGCTGAAACATTATTTAAGGATAAGTAAACTTGTATGTAGACTCGTTGTTGAAGATCATAGACAATATGCAAACTATGTTTTGAATATGTGAGTATATCAAAGATACAGACCACTCTTACATATTCAGTATGGGTGACGCGAAACGCCCGCCTGTAAAAGCTACTAGAGGGGGGGTCTTTATAAAGGACAAATCAACCAGTCAAGAAATCAACAGAATTTCGTAATTCTATAAATTCTATATAAAGAACCAAATATCGTATTACAAACCAATTAAACCGACGATTTTCACTTTACATCGATTCAATAATTTCTGGTTTTAACGTTCAAGTACTTTTTCTGCTTTACGGGGTCGTTGGAGAGCTCTGATAACATGCAATTCATACATCATTTGATCGTCAGGAAATTCTTTTTTGGTTTCCTTGAGAATACGTTGTACTTCTTTTTTAGATAAACCTGACTCCTTTATGGCTTTCTTAATATCAAAAAGATTCTTTGCCAATTTAGATCTCCAGAGGAGATATTATCTCTGGTGCTTTATAACCTTTAGTTCTATTGATTGCAAATACTATTTTCCGCGTTTTTATATTAACCATATGCTTGAAATTCCAACTTACGAATATGTCAATATCATTGATTGATGCAACAGCTAAGTGCAGCGCGTAAGTAAGAGATCGTGACGACATGGCTCCAGCATTGATATACTCATTTGCGAGATTCATCTCAGGTTCTCCCGAGTCAAGAACACTGAACCCTTTAACGAGAGTAATCAACTTTCTACTCAAAGCAAGATTCGTCACGGCTGAAAGTTCTTCCATAACTAATTCAGATATGAATACATCGTACGAATGCAACTTCTTCCAAAACTCTCTTGTAAACCTTTGACGGGTTTTCTCTCTAGAATCATAATAAGCGCTAGGCACAGACGTATCCAAGTAAATCGAATTTTGCTTCGCTATACTACCATTATTTGAACTACCCATTACAATCTATCAAACAAGCTGATTGATATGGGTTTGGAAAAATGCGATTCGAACTCATTTTCAAACTAATGACTTCTCTCCTTCCATCGGTTCGATGATTTCTGTTTTCTCCCCAGCCAAAACTCTTTTGAAAACTTCCAATGAAGCAAGTTTGTGCAGGTATTCGTTATTGTTACCGCATCTGTATGAGTAGGTACATCTGGGACATCCGCTTTCGCTGACACATGGACATTCGCTCAATATGCTCTTACCTCTTACAAATGCTTTATCAAGCCTGTCGAAAAGAACCTTGCTTGCACCATTGCCTCCAACGCTAGAATCATAAACAAAGATCAGACCGGAAGAACCTAGAGATATGCCTCCAAGATCCTGAGATGCTCCTCCAGTTATCATGCTGCTACCTTCAATGACAACATGTTCTGTCGCATGGTAGCTGCTCATCTCAACATACAACGGATCCTTTGCTGAATTTATTGATTCAATAGCCCTAGGAGCTCTAAACACCAAACCCTTTGTTATGAAATCGTATTGAAATGGACTGTCAAGCATCACCTTCTTGCCTTTTGCAACCTCAGAACCAATCTCGATATTTACATAACCAATGACCCGTTTGTGTATGTGCAATGCACAGTATGCAGCTGCAACGCCAAAAACATTCTTTGTCTCATAAACTGCATCTATATGCGGCCAGTCGTCCGTTAATGCTTTAGTGTAGTATGGGTAATCTTGAGGTATAGGAGCAATCTCCGCCGTCGGATGTTTATCCAGTTTCAGTTTAGTAACTTTGTACCTCCTTCCAGCAAGAAAATACACTGCTCCGTCATGCAGTTCCTCCATCGCTATAGGTAACGATCGTTCTCCGATCTTCCTATTGTTCAAAATGATATCAACGCTCTTACCAATACCTCTAATGCTCAATTCGTGGAGAAACTTCACCGCTTCTCTGTAGTTGGGAACAAACCTACCATTTGATGATGTTAGAAGATCTTTTTCCACTAATTTCTTAACAGTTTCCTTGTGCTGATCTGCTTCATCGATGCTCAGTGGTCTATCGCACGCCATCGCAAGCACTTGATACTCTTCAACGAACGGATTGCTCGGATCAGTATATGCATGCTCAAAATCATTCAAATAATCATCAGGATGGTTCTTGTAGTATTGGCTTATCGGATCATTTCCCAATGTGAGAAATGCGTAACCTTCCTGTCCTCTCCTCGCAGCTCTTCCCAACCTCTGCATCAGCCTGTTTATTGGCACTATGCTGGAGACAACGCCATCAACCGCACCAATATCTATCCCAAGCTCAAGTGTTGGTGTTGATGATAGAGCCATGAGGTCTCCTTGTTTGAACGAATCTTCGATCATCTTTCTATAAGTTGGCATGAGTCCTGCCCTGTGGACCTTTATGCTTACTCCCTGTTTGGATGCATAAAATGCTAGAAGCTCTGCACCTATGTGAGAATTGGTAAAAGAGATTACTTTATGAGATTTTGATGTAAGTGTCTTAACAAGTTCTAGCATTAGCGAACGCTGCGTCCGTAAGGACGGAAATAAAATTGAGAAATGTACCTTGCCTCTTCTGCCTTTTCCTTCTACAAGATCCATTTCACAGTCAAAAAGTTTCTCACAAAACTCTTTTGCGTTTGGCAGTGTAGCAGAAGCAGCTATAATCTGCAAATCTTTGGAAAAACGCTTAAGCCGGTTGATTATGTAATGAACATTGGAACCAAATACTCCAGTGTATACATGTGCTTCGTCGACCACAAGATATTTTACATTTCTAATAGATCTTGCAAACTTGGTTCTGTGCATCAGATGATAATGCAATACATCAAAGTTAGTTACAATAACATCGGGTAACTGTGATAGTATGAGATCGCGTTCCTTTGCTGGCGTGTCGCCGTCAAAGACAGCAACCCTTATGCCCAAAGGCTCAGCGAGGTGCTTGATCTTGGGCAACTGATCTCTTGCTAGTGCTTTTGTAGGATAGACAAGCATTGCCTGAACATCTGTCTCACCAGAACGCATGGAACCAAATCTTTTTACTTCGTTGGCTATCTTGTGTAGGATTGGAATAGCGAAGGCTTCAGTCTTACCAGACGCTGTCGGTGCAACTACAACCAGATTCTTGCCATCAAGTATATTTCTGATTGCTTCTTCCTGAAACCTGAATAATGTAATAATTCCTTTTTCTTTCAGCGTATCTGCAAGCGTTTTGTCTATGCCAAGATCGAAGACATTGCAGCCTGCTTCTGGTGCAGGTTCATCTATGACCTTGTAATCAACTGCATAATCGCGTCTTGAAGAGAGAGTACTTCTTACAATCTCATCTTTTCCGTTGCCATCAAGCAGTGACTCTATTTCTTCTCTTGATCTGACTATTCGTTCCTTCTCTAGTAGAGTTTCCAGATTTTTATTATGTTCTACCTTGCCATTATCGTACTGTTCTAGGAAATTCATGTATGCCTCATCAGGATCAGCACCAAATGGTACTATCGCACTTATCGAACACTTGCTACACTGAAATATGAAACGCCCATCATACACCTTCTCGGAAGTTATGCTGAATTTGCACTTTGGACATCTGTATTTTGACACAATCTTTGCCCGTCTAGCAATCTTTTAAACCATACACAACAGTGCTTATAACTAGATCAATCTTGGGTCTTGGAAGTTACTGGAACGAAATAATCGAGGTTCTCAGGGAAATAATTCCAGTTTATGATAAAGTTAACAGCGCTATTTCATTGGGAAAGGATGCAGAGTATAGAGAACGAGGCATAAGAGGAAGGATCAAAGAAAGCAACTTGGTTTTAGATGCTGGTTCCGGATATGGAAATATGTCAAAGGTTGCGTTGAAGCAATGTAACAATAACCTGAACATAGTCATGCTTGACCCGATACCAGAGATGCTTGCTAAAGCAAAGACAGAATTCAACAGAAAAGTACCTATGATATCAGGCATCTTTGAACACATGCCCTTCAAGGATAATATTTTCGATGCTGTCATGTGCGGTTATTCCTTCAGGGACGCAATCAGTATCCGAACTACGATTGCAGAATTCTCGAGAATTCTAAAAAATGGCGGAAGGTTGATCATAGTAGATATTGGCAAACCTGACAATGCCTTTCATAGATTTGGTGTTTCGTTTTACCTGAAATTTATTTTAGGTATACTCGCATTTTTCGCAGCAGGCAGTCTGGGTCTAAAGTTCAGAGCCATATATGGAACATATAAGAGACTGCCAAGAAATGCTGAGCTCGATAAGATGCTGAAGGAGGAATTCAAGAGAGTCGAGTTTGATACAGAGATGAGCGGTGGAGCTGTACTTATTGCCGCTTACAAGTAGTGCTGGTACATGAACAAGGTCCTCGTTCTTGTCTATTCAGTAGCTTGTACTATAGGTGTAGCTTACGGAGCGCATGCACCGCTGGTTCCAGTCTTTGCAAAAGAAGAACTGAATGCAACATACTTCGACATTGGTATCATCGGAATGGCAAACTATGTGCCATACATGTTTGCTCCTGCGTTCGTTGGCTTGTTGCTTGACAGAGTTAACAAAGGTATGATCCTGAGTATCGGGATCGCGCTAGGAATGCTTTCTGTGTTCCTTCTCGCTTTTGCCAATAATGTTTTTGATGCTATGCTTGTGAGGGCGTTGACAGGTATTGCTCATGCATTCCTCTGGCCTTCTGCTGAATCCATAGTTGCAGCAGTTACGCCTCCAGAAAAAAGAGTGCAGGCGATATCCAAGTTCACCATGGCCTGGGTTGCGGGCTATATGGCAGGACCACTGATTGGAGCTGTACTGTTTGAAGCAGTTGGCTTCAGAGCACTCTTTCAGTACTCTTCTGCTATGATTATAGTGGCATTGATTGCTGCACTGATGCTGATAAAACACCGTGAAGCAATACACCATGAAAAATATTCTATTGCTGATGTTTTTACCATCATAAAGATCAATCCGAAGATAAGCATGCTCGTCTTGTACTACAGCGCTTCATTCGGAATAGTGTTAACAATATTTCCTGCATATCTCAAGGACAACGCGATCAATGAATTTTTCATAGGAGTGCTCTTCTTCATCTTCGGCCTGTCAAGATTAGCGACCTTGCCATTCACTCATAAATTTGGTTTGCATGAAAGGAGCAGCATATTCGTTGCAACGCAAGCGATCGCATTTGCCATGCTGGTTGCATATTTGTTCACAACCTTAAGTTCGTTTTCTCTTTCGCTCATATTGTTTGGCTTTGCTTTCAGTCTGTACTTTCCAATCACATTGGGTTTGATAACAAAACAGGTGTCAGGAAAGATGATTGGCATCTCTGTAGGAGCCTATGAAACTATCTTCGGTATAGGCTGGGCTATAGGTCCAACAGTATCCGGCGTCGCTGCAGATGCATTTGGTAGCAGTATACCATACATAGCGATGTTCATAATTGGAGCAATCTTGCCGGTAATGATTCTGTCGAAACGAAAGGCCGGAAAAGAGATGTAACTGACAAAGTTTAAGTTTAGCATTCGGGAATGCCTGATCAGTGATAGCGGAGTTTTCGCTTAACATAGGAGGCAGCGAGTGGGTCGTGATCATTCTTCTTGGACTGTTCCTCCTGTTTGGTGCAAAGAAGCTGCCTCAGGTTAGCAAATCTCTGGGCAGGGTCATAGGAGAGTACAACAGGGCCAAGAACACAATACAGGATGAGATAACAAACGCAACCAAACCTTTTACCACACAGTCCAAATTCGATACTACAACTCCAAGGCTGCCGACCAGACAGGAAACAAAAACACCTGCAGGGGAAACAAAGACCGAAGCCGCTCCTGATACTACTGTCAAAGCAGAAACTGCTGCCACAAGTACTGCAAGTACTACAACTACAGACTCTACAATGACTAGTCCTGTAGTAAGTGAAAGAGAAAAACTTGAAGTCATTGCCAGAACGTTGGATATTGAACCACGTGGAAAGAGCACCGATGAGCTAAAACAGTTGATAGCAAGCAAGATGAACCAGTAACAACCATTGAATGCCTTGAAAGCAAAGGATTTAAATGAGTTTTAATTTGCTGATCTGGAAATGTCAACAATAAATCCATATGATAATGCGTTAAAGCAGTTAGACGATGCAGCCAAACTTTTGAGGCTTGACCAAGGGATGCACGACTTTCTTAGAACTCCCAAACGCATTTTGACTGTATCAGTTCCAGTCAAGATGGATAGCGGGAGAGTCAAGGTCTTCGTAGGTCACAGAGTACAACATAATGACGCTAGAGGACCTTTCAAAGGTGGAATAAGATACCATCCTGCTGTTACACTTGACGAAGTTAAAGCATTGGCAACGTGGATGACATGGAAGTGTGCCATTATGGACATTCCTTACGGAGGAGGCAAGGGAGGAATTGCCTGCGATCCTCATCGTATGTCTGAGGGCGAACTTGAGAGGATGACCAGAAGGTATGCGTATGCTATTTCTGATATTATTGGTCCTTATGTTGATGTTCCTGCGCCAGATGTTTACACTGGAGGGAAGGAGATGGCGTGGATAATGGATACTTACAGCGCGCTAAAAGGATCTGTTACTCCTGGAGTTATCACTGGTAAACCAATTCCTATTGGGGGTTCAGAGGGGCGAGGTGAAGCAACAGGTAAAGGAACAGCGTTTTGCATCAGAGAAGGTGCAAAAAAGGTTGGCGTGAAAGTTAAGGGGTCAGATGCTGTTGTACAAGGTTTCGGAAATGCCGGAACGTTCGCGGCGCAGTTTCTTGATGAGATGGGCGCTAGCGTCATTGCCGTTAGCGATTCCAAAGGTGGTATCTTTAACAAGAATGGTTTTGATGTTAAGAAACTCATAGAATACAAAGCGAAATACAAGAAGGTAGGAGGATTTCCAGGAAGCAAGCAGATAACAAATGAACAGCTGCTTGAACTCGACTGTGATATTTTAGTGCCAGCAGCGTACGAAAACCAGATAACAAAGAAGAATGCTGGTAATGTAAAAGCAAAATTGATTGCAGAAGCAGCAAACGGACCTACTACTCCTGAAGCAGATGAAATTCTATACAAGAAGGGTAAGATGGTAATTCCAGATATTCTGGCGAATGCAGGAGGAGTTACAGTAAGTTACTATGAATGGTTGCAAAATCTGTCGAGAGATTACTGGGAGCATGATTATGTGATCAACAGACTTGAGAAGAATATGGTAAAGTCTTTCAATGATGTTTACCAAAGAGCGAAGGAATACAAGGTTGACATGCGAAAGGGAAGCATGGTACTTGCAGTGAGCAGGGTTGTTGAAGCAACGAAGACTAGAGGCATCTGGCCATAGAATATGACTAGACACCAACGGAAAGTATCTTAGATCTGATATAATTATAGAAATCTGGATTCGTAGTAAGCTCCCTGCTCAGCCTAGCTTGCTCGACCCCTTTGAAGTCAAAAACAATTACCTTACCGGAGTCGATTTGCAACCTAGCGATCCAATACGGAGCATAAAACCTACTGCAATTATGAATTCTTTTGAACGTTTTGATACGATTGAGATTGCCCTGAAAACAGGACTCGAACCTGCTTACATCAGAATTCCTGAAACCAGCAACCTTATGTGGTTCCTGATGAGCCCTCTGATATTGCCAGAAATGTAACAATTTGTTAAAATAGTCTTCAATCGCACTGGCATCTTCGTAGCCTATGTACAAGAACTTTCCTTTATCCAGAGCAACCATACGATTACTGGTTATGTAATCTACAAGCTCACGTTTCGGAGCTCTCTGAAGGTATTCGAAACTTGTTGCCTCATCCGAGAATTGTGCATCAGAACTCTCTAATTCCTGCGGAGGTTTGCCTTGTATTTGAAGTTGCAAAAGATCAATCACAACTTTCAGCACGCTGGATACTAAGTCTAATCTTGTACCAGCCCCCAATTTTTCCTCTGTAATTTCACACTCGGCGAAAACATGCGGCGAGTATACGAGTTCAAGCTGCACATTTTCTATACTCTTATCTTGAATACTCTCTTCACGCATTTTAGTCTCTATAAGCTTCTTTATGCTACTCGCATCCACCTCAGACCGAACACCTTGTAGTACTGGCAACCTTTGTTCATTCTGCTAACGATGATTATGTAAAAGTTTCGACAAATCAAATTGAACTTAGCTTGTGCCACCAAGCTGGAACGCGGATCCTTTTCTGGGCATCAATATGGTCGTAGGGCTTTATGTCCAATACAGGTGTGCCATCTATCGCATCGAGTGCTTGAACCTTTAATAAATTTCCCCTTCTCTTCAGAAGTTTGACTACCGCCAATCCAATAGCATTTGGATGACTCCTGCTTCTAGTTGCAAATACTCCTACCTTCTTTATATCGGTTCTTCCTCTAGGATGAATTTTAAGAACTTTTGTTTCACTCAAGGGCACCTTATGCAAAAAGAAAATTATGAACAAGTGAGAATAATATTCGATCCCATCTAGAGCCTTTGAATATCGTTTATCTATTATCACTTCAGATACTATACTACTTCTCTTTCTCTTGATCTCCTCCTCGCTAAACTTGCATCTGACCTTGCCAATTGCTCTAAGCTGAACAGACCTCAAACCAATCCTTGTCTGCATTGTGTCCCTTCAAATTCATAAACATTGTCCATGCAAAGCCCGATAGCTATATAATTTCCAGAATTTATTGAAGTGTACGTGTCTGAGTATGAAATCTGATGATAAAGAACCTAGTGAAGAGTCGAGATCTGGAAGCGTATTCACTCTAGAGGAACGAGAAGAGATCGCGTTGAGGGAAGTGGAGAGCATGATGGACAGAGAAATTCAGGACGCGATGCCCGAAACTCCTGCCATAGATCTTACTGATATAGAAGCGTGGATTAACACCGAACCGATATCGATTCAGGATCAGAAAGGAAAGGTTATCATGCTTGCTTTCTGGGCTTACACTGACATATTCTGCCTACGATCGATACCCATAGAACGCAAATTATTCAAGAAATATGAACAGTATGGTTTTACAGTCATCAGCATACATTGTGCCGAGTATGAGTTTGCTAAGGATATTTCGAATGTTAAAAAGGCCTTAGCAAAATACAAGATTGACTTTCCTGCTGCTGTCGATAGCGAAAACAAAACCTGGCAAAACTATGGCAATATGTACATACCGAAGCATGTCTTGATCGATTCAACTGGAATGATCAGATACGAGATCGCGGGTTACAGCAACATACGCGATTATGAGTTGCCCATATACGGATTGCTTAGGGAATCAGGCCAGCATCCTCCGCCGTACTTTGAGGATGAAGAACCTAAGGACGAAATTTATGATACTTATGGAACTCATTATTTGGGCACAACCGTACAGACTTGGGACAGCTTGATACGTCCTGTTTCTGTGGGATATTCAAAGACAAAACAGTTTGGAAATTCCCTCGGAGCCATACATGACAAAGTAAATGAGTTCAGGGACTCTGGTAATCATCTCGACAAGGTTGTATATCTAAGAGGAAAATGGTACTGGGACAAGGAAAGTGTGAGATTTGCTGGAAATACTGGGGATAATGCGGCTATAGTTATGAAATACAGCGCAAGAAGAGCTAACGCAATACTAGGTTCACAGGACGGCAAGCCTGCCAGAGTCGAGATTAGAATGGATGGAAAATATGTAATAGAAACGAATCTTGGAAATGATGTTAAGGTGAAGGATGGAGTGAGTTATGTTGACATTCAATGGACCCACGTGCACAATCTAATAAGGAGCCAAGAGGATGAAACCCATGAAATCGAGTTAATACCAAAAATGGAAAATGTTGTATTTTATACTTTCTTGTTTAGTTGAGCACTTCTAAATTATCATATTTTAAGAAATATTATGACTTGTAGCGTTAGGAAAGGTTTATCTTCCACACGAAATTAATTTCTTACATTGACGAAGTTTACCGAAGACCAGATCAGATATGCTCTAATGAATGTGAAGGATCCGGAAATTGATTGCAACATCGTAGACCTTGGCTTGGTGTATGGAATTAATGTTAATGAAAACAACGATGTGGATCTTAAGATAACACTTACTAGTTTGGGATGTCCTTTGTCTGAAACTCTTACCAGGGATGTGAACAAAACTCTTGGAGCTTTATCAGGAATAGGAAAGATCAATCTTCAAATTGTTTGGGAACCCCCATGGACACCAGCTATGATGACAGATGAGGGTAAAAAGAAACTTGACTTGCTTAGAAGCACAGAAGCACTTAGATTTTCGATCGATTATGAAAAGACAAAAATCTTCAAGCAGGGGACCTCAGTTGTACTGAACGATGGTTCTATAGAACTACTTAACCCTGAAAAGAAAAATTATGGAGTGAATCAAGCAACCTTTGATCTGTGGTCTATATGTGACGGAGCAAAGACGGTCAACGAACTCATAGATGTATTCACAAAAAAAATGAATGTGCAAAGAGTAGATATGGAAAGAGATCTTGTATCATTGATCCAGCAGCTGATGGCAGTTGGTCTGCTTAGAACTGAAACCCCGCCTCCTACACCATGAAGTAGATATTTGTCTGATGTTCAATAGGAATTCGAATAATTATCAGAGCTCTAGGATTGGATCCACTTTAAGCCACGTCTTATATGGATTCACACCTTGAGCGCTTGAAGCAATGTGAGTCCAGCTTTCAAGCGAGCATTGGGTAGGATGGCTTTATGCATGCGGAAGCTCGGCAGGGTTTCGACCGCTTCGATATGAAGCAGACGCAGACGTTGCACCTGTAGCAGCTCGCGTATCGCGTGAGGTCCAACGATAAACCCAAGTCCGCCAGGTTGCAGAGCGCCAGCCATAGCTTGGATAATGTCGTGCAACTTCCCGGACTGGCCAAAGTGTAAAAACGGAACCATCAGATAGATGATGTCATACTGCTGCTCATAGACAGATTTCTGGTAGGACTCAGCTGGCAAGAACGTGATCCGCTTCGCCCAGTCTATACAACTGGCTTGAGCTAACCGGTTCCACGCGAGTTGCGCTTGCTTTTGGGCGAATTCTGGGTGATGATAGAGAATCGTGTAATCACGAGGACGATCAAGACTTATGCAGGTATTTGCAGCGGCATCAAGATTATGAATCAATACACGATCTGCCCTAACCGAGTAGGACGCAAGTTCTGGTTGTTGTTCGATAGCATCCTGCAGGTGATCCATTACAAAGCGTTGGCTTGGTGCTTCCTCGATCTCTGTGCCATCATCGGGATACAGCAGGACCGCAGAGAAAGCTTGGAACGGAGTCACTTGGGGCAGCGAACCACCGAAGAGCGCCCGCCAGCCCAGTGGGTACGTTGAAAGCTGCTCCTGTGAGGAAATGCTCTCTACACTTGAGCGAACACACCAGCTCGGGTTTACCGGAATTTCTGTCCGTTTCTCACGGTCTTTCAGAATTAACTTATCTCCCGTGACCTCAACACTTCGCTCAAAAGGCGCGAATCCTTTCTGGTCCATTTTCACAAATGGAAGGCCAACTGAATCATCAGTCACGGTCACCTTCTGCACGATCCCACCTTTGATCGTGACACAGAGATGACGAGCTGGATCGAAGTATCGCACAGGCGGATCAGGGACAGGCAACCAAGTCACTTCATGAGCACGTGACACGTTCATGAAGACAGGGAACGGATCGTCCCCTCCTTGCAGATGTGGTACAAAGAATCTGCTGAAAAGCTGAAATGCAGATTCAGACGGATAGGTTGGAATGCCTCGGTACCGGAGTGGAAGGTGCTGAGATTCGTTCTGGTCGTCATAAAGTCCACGGATCAGTTCAAAGACAGCACTGCCTGTGCTAGGGAGAAGCGACTGGAAGAGTTCAACAACTGGCAAGAAATCAATCCTAGTCCAATGCATTGCACCGATGCATGACATGAATCTGGCACGACTAAACGTCCCGTCCTCCAGCACGTAGAGTGCATCCTTTTTGTGACGGATGCTCGCCCGTCCCGACGCATCAATAATCAAATCGTCATCACTATAGAAGAACCGCACCTCTTCGAAGGGAATATGCATCGCTTGCGCTGCCATTTGCCGCAGATCATCGGCCTGCAGTCGTTCCCAGCCAGGCTTCTTGGAGAGATCTAGTGTAATGCGATTAACGATGCCTTCTGGCTTAAGACCCACCCACTGCCCCCAGTCTAAACGAACCCGGGCGCGGAGGAGCTTCATGTGACCGCTGCCGTCCATTTTCCATTCACATTCGTGAAGTGGATTCCCGTCAGGGTCAGTTGCCAACACACGTTTGCCATTCGGCCCGTAGAATACTAGGTGACCGCCGGGCTGTTGCACTACACGACCGCCAGCCGTGGATAGATCCTGTATTAGGGGAAGGTTGGCGGGAAACGTGATGTTACCTGGGCGAATGAGTGCGGAGCGGATTGAGGTTTCCAAGTTAATCAAAGATCAGATGCCTTATGGATCTCATTTTCCAACACTGGCAAAAGTGAACTTTTGGACACGATTATTGTTGGTGTCGGCAACGTAGATGTTTCCTCCATTATCTACTGTAACCCCAGTTGGAACGTTAAATTGACCATAACTATGACCACGAGTACCGAATTTAAGGATGAAGTTGCCTGAGGGATCGAACTTTTGGACACGGTGATTATTGGTATCTGCAACATAGATATCACCAGCGCCGTCAATTGCCATACCGTTTGCCCCACTCAAATAACCATCACGGGAACCATAAGTTCCAAACTTAAAGATGAAGTTGCCTGAGGGATCGAACTTTTGGACACGTTCAATCTCTCTATCAACGACATATATGTTGCCAGTGCTATT
>Ga0187892_10003308_pt1 | contig 29680 bp, 23 predicted proteins | sample MA1701073metaG_FD_139345 | JGI IMG/M metagenome (GOLD analysis project Ga0187892, IMG submission 139345) | Bio-ooze microbial communities from a basaltic lava cave in the Kipuka Kanohina Cave System on the Island of Hawaii, USA - MA170107-3 metaG ... | reverse complement strand
GTCAAAGCGGCCCGGGCGACTTCGCTGGAGAAGGTTGGTTCCTTTCTCCGTGTAGCCAAGGAGCACGAGCGCGACACCGAGCCGTTGTGGGACGCGTTGCTCGGCAAGCCCGGAGAACCAGACCAAGAAGCGAAGCTGGCCGAGTTCGTCAAAGCAGCCTGGACGACTTCGCTGAACAACGTTGGTTCGTTTCTCGGTGTGGCCAAGGAGCACGGATACGACACCGCGCCGTTGTGGAACATTCTGGCTAACGCGCCCGACCGCTTGTCACAAAAAGGAACGACGCAAACATTGGAGGCGCTTGTTGGCTTCGCTCATTATGCTCCGATCTCATTATTGGAAATCGCCGTTCGTGAAATCAGACCGGGACATTGGAATTCGACGCTGACTTCAAAGGGTCTTGTTGGGGCGACTTGGTTGGCGTGGAGATGCACGAACGTAAAGCGCGATGACCTTGCCACTGACCTTATGACACTGCTGCTCCGGCGCGCGAACTGGCGCGACTTCCCGTCTCAAAGTGGAGGTTATGCGCAGCTTTGCTGGCTTCTTGCCAATGTGCCTTCCTCGGCAGCAGAACTCGTTGAACCGTTCCTCAAAGCTGTTCGCACGGACAAGTGGTTGCAGATCGCCTACGCAGCTACGAGTTGCGCGCAATTGGCATCCGGACTGAGGCAACTGGTATTTCACCAATCCGTGGAACGATGCCGGCAATTCCACCACAAAGGCTTGGGCGGTCGCTTGAACAAGGAATTGGAAAGGTTCGAAACAGCAACGCCAACCGAACAGTCGCAGATCATTCAATTCCTTGGATGCGCTGGGCTTTGCGGCTGTGTCAGCCAGCGCAGTCTCGCCAGCATTTCGCATGGGTCGGTGTCGCAACTACCAATCAGCATCCTTCCTCACCGCACGGAAGCGGCAGAAGTCGAAGACCACCAAATGCAGCTTTGGCTCGGCTTACGTGCCTATGTTTCAATTACGCGGCAGAGACTTCCTCTACCGCCTGCAACCATTGAGGAAACACTGAAGCTCTGGCGCGCAAATCTCGGTGAGACTACTTCGACGCCAGCAACCGTCGCACATCGCGTAAACCAGAGCATGGTCGCCTGGTTGGAAACCTGTTCCCGCACGAATCCGTCTACTCTTGTACCATCGGCCGAGCCTCTGTGGGTTTTGGCAGGATTTCCATTGTAGCTTAATTTGCCCAAGCCAACCAACTCTTAACTCCTGCAATGTCCACACCCACCACCGCCCAATCCCTCGACAGCTTGCTCAAATCCGCGCGCGACATCATGCGCAAGGACAAGGGGCTGAATGGCGATCTTGACCGGTTGCCGATGCTCACTTGGATCATGTTCCTGAAATTCCTCGATGACCTGGAACTTCAGCGCGAGCAAGAAGCGAAACTTGCGGGCAAGAAATTCAAGCCCGCCATCGAAGCACCTTACCGCTGGTGCGATTGGGCGGCGAAGTCCGACGGGATCACGGGCGATGAATTGCTCGCGTTCATCAACCAGGAGGAATGCACGCTGCCGAACGGGAAAAAGGGCGCGGGCTTGTTCCGTTATTTGCGCACGCTCACCAGCAGCAATGGCGACGACCGGCGCGACGTGATCGCCACGGTGTTTCGAGGGGTGCAGAACCGGATGGTCAGCGGTTACCTGTTGCGCGATGTCATCAACAAACTCAACGGCATCCATTTCACCGCCAGCAGCGAGTTGCACACGCTGGGCGCGCTCTACGAATCCATGCTCCGCGAAATGCGCGACGCCGCGGGCGACTCCGGTGAGTTCTACACCCCGCGTCCCGTCGTGCGGTTCATGGTCGCGGTCACCGACCCGCGCCTCGGCGAAACGGTGCTCGACCCCGCCAGCGGCACCGGCGGGTTTCTCGTCGAGGCGTTCAATCATCTTTCCAAACAGGTCAAGACCGTCGCCGACCGCCGGGTCTTGCAGGAAAAATCTCTCTCCGGTTGCGAACCGAAACCGTTGCCGTATCTGCTCTGCCAGATGAACCTGCTCCTGCACGGACTCGACGCGCCGCAAATTGACGCCGGCAACTCGCTCCGCCACAAACTCACCGACATCGGCGAACGCGACCGCGTGGACGTGATTCTCACCAACCCGCCATTTGGCGGCGAGGAAGAGCGCGGCATCCAGGGAAATTTCCCCGAAGACAAACAGACCGCCGAGACCGCGCTGCTGTTCCTGCAGTTAATCATGCGGAAATTAAAAAAGGTAGGGTCATACCGTCGGGATGACCGAGCGGACGGCCCAGCGGTCCGTCCCTACCCCGCCCGTGCCGCCGTCGTCGTCCCCAACGGCACATTATTTGGCGATGGCGTGTGCGCCCGGATCAAGGAAGAACTGCTCAAGGATTTCAACCTCCACACGATCGTCCGCCTGCCCAACGGCGTGTTTGCGCCGTACACCAGCATCCCGACGAACCTGCTGTTCTTCGACCGCTCCGGCCCGACGCAGGAGGTTTGGTATTACGAACAACCGCTACCCGAAGGACGGAAGAACTACACCAAGACCGCGCCCATCCAATTCGAGGAATTTGCCGACTGCATCGCGTGGTGGAGCAAACGGAAGGAAGACGACCGCGCCTGGCGTGTTCCCGCCGAGCGCATCATCGAGAACGGTTTCAACCTCGACATCAAGAACCCCAACGCCACAGACGACTTCGAGCATCTCCCGCCCGAACAACTCGCCGCCGACATCCTCAAGAAAGAACAGCGCATCGCCGAGATCATGACTGGTATCCAGAAGGCCCTGCTACAATCGGCCAAACCATGAAACACTCCCTCGCCAAACATACCGGCGGCTACGCCGCCGTCCTGTCCGGCATGGTCGCCTTGCTGGAAGACGCCCGTCGCGCCAGCGCCCGCACCGTCAACGTCATCATGACCGCCACCTATTGGGAAATGGGCCGGCGAATCGTGGAGTATGAACAGAGCGGACAAGAGCGAGCCGAGTATGGGGACGTTCTGATCAAGCGGCTTGCGACCGATTTGACGGCGAGATTCGGGCGCGGGTTTGCTTGGCGAAATCTGTTTCGGATGCGGACATTCTACCTGGCATACCCGCAGATATTGCCGACAGTGTCGGCAATATCTGAGTCCGGGTCGGGCGGCCGGAAATTGTCGACGCTGTCGGCAATTTCCGAGTCGACGAAAGGCCAGACACTGTCTGGAAAATCCGAGACAGTGTCGCGGAAATCCCTGCTCCCGCCAATTCGGCAGACATCGTCTGCCGAATTGATGACGCTCTCCGCCCTCGCCAAAGCCTTCCCCCTGCCTTGGTCGCACTACGTCCGGCTGCTCGCCGTGAAGAACGAACAAGGCCGCGCCTTCTACGAGACCGAAGCCTTGCGTGGCGGCTGGTCGGTCCGGCAACTCGACCGGCAAATCTCCACCCAGTTCTACGAACGCACCGCCCTGTCCCGCAACAAGGCCGCCATGCTTGCCAAGGGCGCGAAACCCAAACCCGGCGACCTCCTCAGCCCCGACGAGGAAATCAAAGACCCGCTCGTCCTCGAATTCCTCGGCCTCAAGGACGAATACTCCGAACTCGAACTCGAAGCCGCCATCATCCGCCAACTCGAAACCTTCCTCCTCGAACTCGGCGGCGACTTCGCCTTCGTCGGCCGGCAACGCCGGCTGCGGATTGACGACGAATGGTATCGCGTGGACCTGATCTTCTTTCACCGCCGGCTCCGCTGCCTGGTCGTCATTGACCTCAAGCTCGGCAAGTTCACCCACGCCGATGCCGGCCAGATGCACCTCTACCTCAACTACGCCCGCGCCCACTGGACGCAGCCCGGCGAGAACCCGCCCGTCGGCCTCATCCTCTGCGCCACCAAAGGCGAGGCGATGGCCCGGTATGCCACCGAGGGCCTGCCCAACAAGATGCTCGTCCGCGACTACCTCACCACGTTGCCCGCCGAGAAAGTGCTCGTCGCCGAAATCACCCGCGCCCGCCGCCAACTCGAAGCCCGCCGCGCCGCCCGCCGATGAACACCGGCAACGACAGGATCAACCACGGATGGCACGGATGGGCACGGATAAGAATCCCCGTCGTTCATCCGTGTTATCCGTGTAATCCGTGGTCCAAACTCCGATGAAAGCCCCTTGGCCAGCCGTCCCGCTTGGCGAAGTACTCACGCCGGTATCACGACCTGAGAAACTCGACCCGATGAAGGAATACCGGCTTCTCGGTGTTCGGCTTGATGGCGCTGGCCCGTTTCTGCGGGAGACGAAGCTTGGCTCACAAACCTCCGCCGGTACGCTTTCCCGCGTCGAAGCCGGTGACTTCATCTACAGTCGCCTATTCGCATGGCGTGGTGCGTTCGGCATCATCTCCGAAGACCTCGGCGGCTGCCACGTCTCCGGTGAGTTTCCAACCTTCACCGCCAATCCCGGCAAGCTCGACCCGAAATTCCTGCGCTACTGGTTTCGACGGCCAACTACTCTGGAGACGGTTCTAGCCGATTGCACTGGCAGCACGCCACTCACGCGGAATCGCTTCAAAGAAGAATTCTTCCTCGCGTTGGAAATCCCGTTGCCGCCAGTGACGGAGCAGCGGCGGATCGTGGCGCGCATCGAGCAACTGGCCGCCCAAATCGAAGAAGCCCGCACCCTCCGCCACCAAGCATCCGAAGAAGCCGAGGCGCTTATCGGCTCGGCGGCTGCGAAGCTGCTCGACAACGGCAACGGCTGGCAGAAATCAAACGTCGAAGCCGTTTGCGATGTCCGCGGTGGCATTCAGAAATGCAGCGCCAGAGCACCGGGCGCAAATCCCCGACGCTACATTACCGTTGCTCATGTTCAGCGAAATCGAATCGACACTGGCGACGAACGCTACTTCGAGGTATCCGAGGGAGAGCTTGAACGATGGCGGCTTCTTGATGGCGACGTTCTCGTTGTTGAAGGCAATGGCAGTTCCGAGCAGGTCGGCAGAACGGCTTTGTTCCGTGGCGAGATTCAAGATTGCGTTCACCAGAACCATGTCATTCGTGTGCGCCCGAACCGTAAGCACGTCTTGCCGGAATTCCTGAACACTTACCTCAACAGTCCTACCGGCCAAGGCCAGATGTTGGAGCGAAGCCGAACAACGAGTGGCCTTTATAATCTGAGCGTCGGGCGTATTAAAGAAATTCAATTCCCGTTGCCGCCCCTACCGGAGCAACGGCGGATCGTGGGGTATCTGGACGGGTTGGCGGGACAGGTGGCGGCGCTGGCGCGGCTGCAGTCCGAAACCGCCGCGGAGTTGGATGCGTTGCTGCCCTCCATCCTCGACCGCGCCTTCAAAGGGGAGTTGTGAGTAATCCGTGGTCAAATTCCACTCTGATTCCGGGCGGGTTGGGGCGGCCTTCAAAGGAGAACGCTGAATGAAACCGGTCCCCACCGAACGGCAGAGCCAGTTTCTAGCCTACATCCATCAATACAATCTCGTGAACGGTCGCGCGCCGGCGGAAGCCGATATGCAGCGGTTCTTTCAGATCACGCCGCCGAGCGTGCATTCGATGGTGCTGACGCTGGAGCGGCGCGGTTTCATTCGCCGCGTTCCCGGTCAGGCGCGCAGCATCACTTTGGTTGTTCCGCCTGAATCACTGCCGCCGTTGAAGGCCCCCCAAGACCGCCGCGGCCAAGGAGAAGTTTGAACCGCCTACCCCCGATGCGCACCCAAGTTCCAGAAAAGCTCTTGGAGATCGTTGACGAGATTGACTCGACCGGCCACGACAACCTGACGCGGTTGACGGTGCTGAAGAAGTGGTTCGAGCAGCCCCGTCGCCTGAGCGCCTTTACCCTCTGGGTGGCTAGCCGGGCGAAGTCGCGGAAGGGCAAGACGACCGGCCCTGCTGGCAAACTGTTTCGGGAATCGGGGGCACTGTTGGGCAACTTTGATCCATACGCTCCTGTCGTGGACCGGGCGGCGGCGCAACAGTTGCACAACCGGCTGCGGGATTTCCAGAATGAACACCGGAATCAGCAATGGGGACCGGTGCGTGTCATCCACAACTGGAATCTGATGTTGGTGGAGCAATGCCTGGCCATCTGGCTCTGGCACGCGGATTCGCCGGAGCGTGGCTACAAACTCGCCGCGGATTATTGTCAGCACTACGATTGTCGTTATGGCAGTGACCTGAACGGTCCCAGTCGCACGAAAATCCTGGAGATCGTCCGTTTCATGTTCACCATCGAGGCCTGGGAGGAAGGAAACCCGTGAGAGTTGTGCTCACAACGCTGAGCGTAATATCTCCCTTCATCTGCTGCCGGTTTCCCAATATACAATTGTGATATGAGCGACGAAGCCAAACAACCAACCAAGAAACCCGGCGGCTGGAGCGCAGCCCGCCAACAGCTTGCCACCTGGAACAAGGCCGCGCTGCTCGCGCTGGTGAAAGACTTGTACGAAGCCGCTGCCGCCAACCGCGATTTCATCCACGCCCGTTGCCAAGCCGACGACAGTGGCGGTGATGCCTTGGAGAAATACCGGCGAAAGATCGTGGAGCAGTTCTTTCCCCAGCGTGGGTTTGGCAAGCTCAAACTAGCCGAGGCGCGCAAGGCCATTCGCGACTACCGCAAGGCGACCGGCAACCTTGCCGGTACGGTGGAACTCCTGATGACCTATGTGGAGAACGGCGCGCAATTCACCCGCGAGTATGGGGACATTGACGAGCGGTTCTACACCAGCGTGGAATCGGCATTGGAGGAACTCGCCGCCCTGTTACAGGGCGAAGCACGGGAATTATATCCCCAGTTCCGCGACCGGCTGGCGGCCGTGGAACAGATGACCAGCGGCATCGGCTGGGGATTTCACGATTATGTCGCCGAAGTCGTCGCGCAACTGGAGGAAATGGAGAAATGACGCAACGGCGACTGGTGGGGTATCTGGACGGGTTGGCCGGGCAGGTGGCGGCGCTGGCGCGACTGAAGAAGTATCGCGCGGCCTGGGAGGCTTTACGGCGTGACACCGTCGGCTGAAGTGCAACGGCGGACCGTGGCGTATCTGGACGGGCTTCTGCATCGACTTTCCGCCTCCTCCGTACCTCTGCGGTTCAACGACCAAAATGTTGCGATTTGTGGGGCTACAATCAGGCAGGTTCTCACACCCATGGAGGCTGCGGCTACTTTTCGATCTCCTGAATCGTCACCGTGCGATGCTCCGCCGCGCTGCGATAAGCGGCATCGACCAACGCCATCGTCTTGAGATTGTCCCGCCCGCTGATGACGGGGGGCTTGCCGGTTTCGAGCGCGATGAGCAACTGCGCCATCGTGCCCACGAATGCGTCCGGAAACCAGCTCTCCGTCCACGTCGGCGCATGGAAATCCTTGTCGCCTTTCGCAGCGTAGCGGATGCGCGATGGCGTCGTGTACGGGTCTTGACACCACCCGATGTCGCCGATGGCCAGGCCGTTCAGGCCCTCGATGCGCCAACGGATGTAGATGTCCTTCGGGCAACCTTCGCGCGCCGGGCCCGTCCAGGTATCGTCGAGACATACGCAGCGGAGGGCGTTCGCGTATTCGAGCACGTACGTGCAGATGCCGTCCGTGTGCGGGAACTTCGTGCGCGGGTCGGGACGCGTGCTGCAATAAATCCGCGCGGGATCGCCGAACCAATAGCGCATGCAATCGAGATGATGGATCGACATGATCCGCAGCGCGGCCCAGCCCATGTTCTTCTGCCACGGCATCCAGTGCGGGATGCCGCGCATGTCGATGGTCACCAACACCGGCTCGCCGATGGTGCCGTTGTCCAACAGCGTTTTGCCGGCGCGAACCGATTGGTCGTAACGCATGTTCTGGTTCACGGCCAGCACGATGCCCGCCGCCTCGCACGCCTGGACCGCTGCCAGCGCGTCGGCGTAGTCCATCCCGAGCGGTTTTTGCGCGAGGATGCCCTTGACCGTGCGGCGTTGACAGGCCTGCTGGATCAGCGCGACCTGCGCGTTGGGCGGGACGCCGACGTCGAGCACTTCGATGCTTGGGTCATCGAGCAATTGCTCGTAGCTGTCGTGCACCTTCGCGACGTGGTGCCGGTCGGCGACCTTCTGCGCGTTCGCTTTCGTGCGCGACGCGATCGCGACCGGGTTGAAGCCGGCTTTGCGATACGCGACGAGGTGGCAGTCGTTGACAATGAACCCGCTCCCCAGCACGCCGATTCGGAAGTCCTTCCGTTTCGGCAGCGGCGGATGAATTCCCAAGTCCATGATTGTCTCGCGAGTTTTCTGGAACGCGACGGAAGCGTCAAGCCTTTTGCCGGCGCAACCGAGTCGGACGAAGGATACACCGAAACGACAAGGGGCGCACAACCGTGCGCCCCTCGCGGTCAAACAATGTCGGAGACGCTCAGGACGACTTGAGCGCTTTGTGGAACTCCGTCCAGTCGTCGAGGTTGTTGAGGTTGACGGCGTCTTTGATCTTGCCCTCGTCCTTCACGCCAGCGCCCGCCATGATGTTCTTGCGGGTGTTGTCGTCGTGGTTGTAACCGACGACCGCTTTGTTGTGCTTGGCGACGGCGGCGGGATCGAGCTTGCCGCCTTTTTTCTTGAGGACCCACGCCTCGAATTGCGAGTAGCTGGGCAGTTCCTTCCGCAGATAGGCGAGCGTCTCGTCCTTATTCAAGCCGAGCGCGTCGAGGGTCATCTGATCGAAGCCCTTCCCGCAATCGGGATAGCCGTCTGCGAGCATTCCCTTTGCGGCGAGGACGCATTTGAGCCAGAACCGCGGCAAATGAAGGACACCGAGCGGGCCAGCGACGCCCGAACTGATCAATGGTACGACTTTATTCATGATATTTCTCCTCTTGGTTTGAGTTGACGGGTTAAATTCCGAGCAGGCGAGTTATAGCGGGCGACCCGGGCAGGCTCAACAAAAAAGTTAGGAAAAATCCCTGGGCCAAACCGGGCGATGACTGCTGTTCGAGGCCCCGGCGAATCGGGGAACGAACTGGCTTCTCAGGCGGCGGCGGCGAGGGCCTTGGGAGTGGCAAACCGTTGGAAGGGGGCCGGGCTGTCACAGGCCTTGAGCGCTTCGTCGGCGGTGATCAATCCCTTCGTGAACAACTCCTGCAAGTGTTGATCGAGGCTCTGCATCCCTTCCTTGCGCCCCGTCGAAATCGAAGAACCGATCTGGAACGTTTTGCCTTCGCGGATCAGCGCGCGAATGCCGGTATTGGCGACGAGGATTTCGTAGGCGCCGATGCGGCCCTGGCCGTCGGCCCGCTTGAGCAGGGTTTGGGAAATGACGCCGCGAATCGATTCCGAGAGCATCGTGCGAATCTGGGCCTGGCGTTCCTGCGGGAAGACGTCGATGATGCGGTCCACGGTCTTCGGCGCATTGCGCGTGTGAAGCGTTGCAAAGACCAAATGCCCGGTTTCCGCTGCGGTCATGGCGAGCTGGATGGTTTCCAGGTCGCGCATTTCGCCGACCATGATCACGTCGGGGTCTTCGCGGAGAGCGGCGCGCAGGCCATTGGCGAAACTGAGGCAATGGGTGCCAATCTCACGCTGACTCAACAGCGACTTCTTCTTTTCCTGAACGAACTCGATCGGGTCTTCCAGAGTGATAATATGCTCCTCCGAAAAAGCGTTGATATGGTCGATCATGGCCGCCAACGTGGTGGACTTGCCGCTGCCGGTCGGGCCGGTCACGAGGACCATCCCGTTCTTGTAATCACACATTTGCTCGACGATCGAGGGAAGGCCGAGTTGGTTGCAGGTGAGAATTTTGTAGGGGATCTGGCGGAACACGGCGGCGATGCCGGTGGATTTCATGAAGATGTTGCCGCGAAACCGCGCGATGCCCGGGGCCGCATGGCCAAAATCGATGTCCCAGTTCTTCTCGAATTCGCTGATCTGGGTCTGGCTCAGGATTTCGTAGAGCATGGCGCGGAGCTTCGCTTCGTCGAGCGCCTCTTCGCCCATGGGTTTAAGTTCGCCTTTCTGACGAATGTTCGGGGGTGAACCGACGGCCAGGTGCATGTCCGACGAGCCAAGCTCGACCATCTGCTTCAGCAACGAATCCAATTGTGGCATACAAAAAGTGAGAGCGGGTGTTAAATTCGCAACCTTGGTCCCGCGTCCTCCTCGCGTTCTATTTTAGCAATGGATGTGCCATTCGCCGCGGCGCGCGCACGCGAAATAGTGCTTTGCACACCTTGCGCCACGTGTTACGCCTTGCGAAAATGATTTCGCCTCTGATTTGCGCGATCGGTGTGCTCGCGACGACCAACGCCGCTCCGCCACTCGACGTGTGTCTGCCGACGGCGAACGACGCGCTTTTCCAGCCGGGCCAGGAGGAGAAGTTCTTCCAATCGACCGTGATGGGCACCTGGGAATCCGGCCAGTACGGCTGCGTCCGCAAAGGCAAGCACGGGCCCAGCTTTCACGAGGGAATCGACATCAAATGCCTGCAACGGGACCGCAAAGGCGAGCCGACCGACCCCGTGCGCGCGGTCGCCAACGGCGTCGTGGCGTTCGCCAACCGCAGCGCGGGACAATCGAACTACGGCCGGTACGTGATCTTGCGCCACGAATGGCACGGCGTGGAGGTATTCACCCTGTACGCGCACCTGCGCGAGATCGCGAGCGGGCTGGGGACCGGCCAGAACGTCACCAAGGGCGACGTGATCGCGACGCTGGGGCGTTCCGCGAACACCCGCGAAGGCATCTCCCGCGACCGCGCCCATCTGCATTTCGAGATCAACTTCATGATCAGTTCCCACTTTCGCCACTGGTATCCGAAGAAGGACCCGAAGGCGCCGGACTTCGGAAACTTCAACGGGCAGAACTTCATGGGGATCGATCCCACCGCGTTCTTTCGCGCGCTGCGCGCGAACCCGTCCCTGCATTTCGCCGACCATCTCAAACAGCAGCCCGAGGCGTTCCGAGTGCTCGTACCGGCCAGGGCGTTCCCGTGGATCAAAGCCCACCCCGAGTGCATGCAGCCGGGCCCGGAGACGCCGGGCGGGTATGAGTTGGTGATGAACTATGTCGGCCTGCCGGTGCGGGTTGTCCCGCGCGAGCCGAGCGAGTTGCCCGCCGGGCGCAAACGGTTGCCGGCCTTGGTTTCCGTGAACGAAACCGAGCTGGCGCGATGCAACTGCCGGTACCTGGTCAAACGCGTGAAGGGACAATGGGCGCTCTCGGAACGCGGCAAGGAATGGATCGAGTTGCTGACGTTCGTTCCCTGATGAAGACGAGACGCCTCGACCGGGATCGGGTCGTTTCGACGTTGGCCGCGCTCTTTCGAGACAAGTACCGGGCGGAGTGCGAGCGGGAGAAGACGTTCCCCTGGCTGAAGGCGGACGCGAAGCCGGTCATCGTGGATGCGTATTTTGCCGCGCCGTTGAATTGCCTCTTCGTGTTCGATGGCGCTGGACGCTTCACGCGGGACCGGGCGAAGACCCTGGCGTCGTATCCTGCAGACGTTCCTCTCGGGTTCGATTTCCGACTCTACAGAGAACTCTGCGCCGCCGACCGCGCTCGGAGCACGCCGCAAACGTGCCGTCAGGCTGAAATCGATCGCGCCCTCGATCTATTGCCGCCGAAACACGGACTGAACCCCACCTTGCGCATCGCCGCGGCGGAGCTTGAAGAGCGGATCGCCGGCGAGCCAACGGAGCGAAAGCTGCGCAAGGCGCTCGATGAATTGATGGACAAACGGCTCAGCGTGCATGCCGGAACGACGTTCCAGCAGTTGCTGGAGCACCCGTCGGGGAAGCCGTTTGTGCCGCGCGTGGGGCTGTGATTTTCCACAAGACTTCTTCGCGTTGCCGCGCTACACTTCTCGCGAATGAGACCGGCCTGCATTGCTGTTGCCATCGCTGTCTGTCTGAACGCCCCTTGGGCAGGAGCGCAGTTGATCAAACCTCTCGACCTCAACAAGAAGTCCGGGTTCGAGACGAAGCAGTTCGAGACGAAGGATGGCCCGGCGACGAATGAGTTCCCGACCAAGCAATACGGAAAGCAGGGCAACTACCGGGACTCGCGCGAGTATCCGACCCGGGAGTTCAGCCATTCCAGCAAGAGCTTCAACACGAAAACGGCCAGGGACTCGTCCAAGGCAGTCGCCACGCCGGAGGTCCCCGCCAAGACTTACGAGGAGGCAAACAAGCAGTTCGAAACCAAGACGGTCGCGACAAAGGAAGCGCGGACCAAGGAACTGCCGCACCAGATCGCCGACAAACCCACGACGAACTGGCAGACATTGATCCGCAAGGAACCACCGACCGGCTTGCCCGGTGCCCACAGCGATCTCCCTTTCAGTCAGTGGAAAGCGGTGAGCGAAGAAAAGAAGTGAAGCCGGCGGCGACTCAGCCGTAGATCAGCAACCGTATGCTCGGCGGCAGATCGCGCGCCACGTCCGTCACCACATTACCCTTGAGCAGGTTCACCAGCCGGCCACGCTGCGAGCCTCCCAAAATCAGCATGTCCACTCCCAAGGTCGCCCCCACGTCCAGGATCGTCACCGCGGGCGCGTCGCTGACGCTGTACAACGGGACGATGGGGACCCCTTCCGCCAATTTCTGGACTTCGGCAAAGATGTGCGCCGCCTGCGGGTCGTCCTGCCAGCGCGCGGAGCGTTCGCCGAGCAGTTGCACCGCGATCTCGTTGACGCAGAGCACGTAGAGCGTGGCGCTGCGAAGCTTCGCTTCTTCGATCGCGAACCGCAGCGCCGGCGTGATCCCTCGCGCAGCGACCAGGATGGACGTGGCGCCCTTTTCCTGGGCCAGCGACAACGACTCGGCAGACCGCGCCACCACCTCCGACACGCCGCGTTTCCGCTCGAACTCCCGATGGAACAGGTGCGCGATCAGGCCCACCGAGAGCACGCTGGCGGCAAAATAGAAGGCGTTCTTCTTGGTCAGCATCACCGTGATTCCGATCAAGGCCATGACGAGGAACGTGGCGAACATGAATACCCGTTGCCATGTCTTCAGGTCCGTCCGGCGGTTCGTCGCGGCGGACCCGAGCGTGATCGTGATCGCGCCCACCACGCCGATGGCATACAGCGCGGCCATGTCCGAAAGGTCGTGTTGCAGGACGAGCACGAAGATCGGCGCCGCCGTGGAAATCACCAGCGGCAGCCAGGGCACACCCCAGAAATTCAACCGCCCGCAAACCCGGGGCAGATCGTTCTCGCGCGCCATCATGTAGATCACGGCGACCATTGCCACGATCGCGGTATTCGACGCCGACAACAGCAACAGGGCGAACACGATGCTGACCACGATGCCGAACCACTTCCCGACGAACACCTCGCCCATGTGCTGGAGCATGTCTTCCTGGTGGTCGCCGGGCGCCATGCCCGGGATCGCGTGCATCGCCAGCCCGAGCAACGAGGTGAACAGGCAGACCTCGATCATGACCGGGATGATGGTCCAACGCACGGATTGCCGGATCGACGGTTTGTCCTCGGAGGATCCCGGATCGAGTCTCATCGTGCCGGTCATGTTCGCGACCGACTCGACGCCTGAGAGCGCCAGCACCACGCCGGTGAAGGCGATCCACCAGGACAACGGCTCGCGCACCGGCCTCTGTGCGGTCTCCAGCGCCGCGGGAATGTGCGGCAACGCCATCAGCCCAAGAGCCACCACCGCCAGCACCGTGGGCACCGCCAGCACGATCGCCAGCGTGCCGCTGTGCTTGGGGCCGAAGAAGTTCACCAGCCCGAGGACAACGATCGCGAGCACGGAGAGATCGAGAATTCGTCCATCGTCCAGGTGAACGACGTTTTTCAGGTAATGAAACGCCTCGAAGGTGCTCAACGACGCCGTGACGATGTACCCGGCGATCAGCAGCAACGCGCCGACCACCGCCAGCACCTCCGAATGGGGACGGGCGCACGAAAACACCCCGCCGCCGTCCGGGAAATTACGCGACACCCAGATGTAGTTGATGCCGACGATCAGCGTCAGCACCGACATGGCCAAAATGATCGGCAGCGAGGAATAGGCGGCGAGGGCAAACCCGATTCCGAGCACGTACGCCTTGCTCGTGCCCCAGTCGCCATAGAGCAACGCGGCGCCACGCCGCCAATCCACGTTGCGCGGTCGTCGGAAGGGAATCATGGGGTGCGTCGCCTGTTCGGGCGCCGGGCGCGGCAGTTCGACCGGTTGTTCGGCTTCGTTCCTCGAACCATTCTCGCGGGACTTTCTCGCGATCCGGAACGCAAGACAAGCCAAAAGCCCGGGCCGCCGCCGCGAACGGGCCCTGCCGACCCGAAATTACCCGTACGCGCCCTTGGAATGGAAGCCGAGCACGCGCCTGCGTCGGGCATCGGCGCGATCGTACACGTGTTGCGGAAGTTCGTAGTTCACGAAAGGATAGAACCGCTGCGAAATGAAACGCATGCCATAGGCAAGTTGCAGGAGGTAACGCACGCGGTCCGACGTGTTCGGCGCGCCGCGATGCCAGCACTGGCCGTTGTGCAAATAGATGTCTCCCGCCCGGCAAAGGATCGGCACGGGGCCGCCTCCCTCGAACGTTGGTTTCTTTGGATCGTTCGGCTGGCGACCCGCGTAATGGCTGCCGGGAACGAACTCGCTGGGGCCGTACTCGATCGAAGGAATGTCCGTCAACGGAATCTGCACGGTGAGTTGGAACACCGGCATCTGCAGCCGTGGATCGTGGCGTTGCATGCCTTCGGCGACGGGAAATTGCAGCAGGTCGTCCGCGTGAAACTTGTCGATTGCCTGGCCGGGGGCGTTGCGCACGACGTTCTCCGCGATCAGGTGGCAGTCCTTGCCGAGAATGTCTTCGACCAGGCTGATGATCGGCTCGCGCGTGAGCACGTCCTCGAACGCAGGGTCGTCCTCGAACAGCCGCACGGCCACGAACGCGCCATACAACTTGTTCTTCTCCGGCGGGCCCGGGTCGGCGAACACGCGGTCGGTGGCTTCCTTGAGCGCTTCGATTTCATCCGCAGCGAGGACGCCGCGGATCAAGCGGTAGCCGTCGCGAAAGAACTCCGCCTTGATGCGCGCGGTCTCCTCGGCGCTGAATGGCTGCGCGTCTTGCCGAATGGGACTCAGAATGGTCGTGCTCATGCCCGCCAACATAGCCGGAGTGGCCGTCGTCGCCAATGAATTCTGTTGCAGTGTTCGGCATCCCGGTGGCCAGAATGCGACTTCGCGTATGGCAAGCCAGCACATTCACGCGATCGGATGCGTCTTCAGTTGCTCGATGGCCTCGATCAAGCGCTTGCGGATCGATTCGAGGCGCGTTTCGTCGGTGATCTTGCACCCTTCGAGGTCGGTCACGAAGAACGCGTCCAGCGCCGCGCCCTTTTCGGTGCTGATCTTGGCCAGCGACAAATCCAGGCCGAGGTCCGCCATGGCGTGGGAAATCGTAAACAGCAGCCCCAGCCGGTCCTCGGTCTGCAATTCGATGATCGTTCGGCGCGAACTGCTGTTGTCGAACCACACCTTCGTGGCGACGTGCGTGACGGACGTGTCCGCGCCATACGACACGCGCCCGGGAGGGTGCGGTTGCTGCAGCTTGCGGATCTCCTCCATCAGATCGATCTCGCCGCCTAGGGCCAGGTTGAGACAGGTTTCGAACCGCTCCAGGGAACGAGCGTTCGCCACCGGCCCGAGCGAGGCGTCGGTGACCCAGAACGCATCGAGCACGATGCTGTCCATGCGCGTGTAGATTTCCGCGCTCAGGATATTGAGCTCGGAGGCCGCAAACGAGCCGGTGATCTTCGAGAACAGCCGCGCACGATCCCAGGTGCAGATCACCACCTCCGAGTAGCCGCGATCGGGGAAATGCTCCCAGGCTACGATCGGTTTCAGGCTCTCATCAACCGTCTCCGATTGTCGCCGGAGGAACTGTTGCACCAGCCGCAGGTTCCGTTCGATCTCCTCGGGCGTCGAAACCTGAAAATACCGCTGGGGCATGAAATCGAAGTGCGCGGTGAGTTCCTCGGCGCTGACGGACGTGCCCACTTTGTCGGCGATGACGCGGCGCAGGTGTTCCTTGTGCTCTTCCTCCTGTGCGCGGGCCTCGGGAGCGGCGGTCAATTCCCGGCGCGTTTTCGAGTACAATTCCCACAGCAACGCCTCCTTCCACTCCGAGCCGACGTACGCGCCCGTGGCCTGCGCGTCAGCGAACGTCAGCAAATGGAGCATGTCCAGGTGTTCGGCGGTCCCGACGAGCCTGGCGAAATCCTGGATGGTCTCGGGATCGTCGAGATCGCGTCGCTGGGCGACGATCGCCGCGGTGAGATGCTGCCGCACGAGGAACTGCAACGTTCGCGTGTCTTCTTCGTTGAGCCGGAGCCGGGCCGCGGCGCGTTCGGCGAGGCGCACGCCGCCCTCGGAATGGTTCTCTTCGTTCAGCGCCTTGCCGGCGTCGTGCAACAGTAGCGCCAGGTACAGCAACTCGGGCCGGTCGAGCTTCTGGAAGATCGGTTTGTAATTGGAAAACGGCGGCTTCTCGGCGTCGATGATCGCATCCAGCTTGTCGATGGTTTGCAGCGTGTGCTCGTCGGCGGTGTAGCGATGGTAAAACTCGTGCTGGACCAGGCACGTCAACGGGCCGAACTCCGGCAGATACTTCCCGAGAAAGTCCACCTCGTGCATCATGCGCAGGATCGGCGCGACGCGGCCCTTCTGTTCGAGGATCGCGAAGAACGTCTCGCGCGTGTGCGGCGAGTTCATGAACTGGCGGTCCACCAAGCGCACGCTGTTGCGGACCATTGTGCGCAGTTCGGGTACGAGGTCGGCGTTGTAGTTCTGCGCGAACAGGAACACGCGCATCAGCCGCTCCCGGTCTTTCTGGAACGGGTTGCCTTCGTCGGCGAGGATGTTGCCGTCGCGGATGACGAACCCGTCGCGCTTCTCCGGCTGCCCCTGCCGGCGAATCCACGCTTGCAGGTCGCTGATCGAAGGGAGACCGGGCTTGCGCAGGGCCATGCGCTTGGCGAGCGCGTTGGTCAGGAGAAAAATGTCCCGCGCGCGGAGATAGTACGCCCGCATGAACGCCTCGGTCCGGCGCAACAGGTCGCGCTGGCGATAGCCGAGCGCGGTGGCGATCTTCGGTTGCACGGACAGAGTCAGCACGTCCACCGGGCGGTTTTCGGAGTAGTGCAATTCGTTCCGCACGCGCAGGAGGAAATCGTAGGCCGATTCGAGTTCCTTGCGTTCCGTGACCGCGAGGAACTTCCGCTCCTCGAGGTCGGCGAGCGATTTCGTGCCGTGCTTGAAATAACTCATCCAGATCAGGTTCTGGAAATCGCGCAAGCCGCCGCAGCCGTTCTTCAAGTTCGGCTCCTGCATGAACACCGAATCGCCGAATTTCTCGTGGCGGGTCTTCTGGTCTTCCATGCGCATCGCGATGTACTCGTCCACGTGTTTCTTGACGCATTCGTTGTAGAGCGCCTGCTGAAACAACTCGAACGTCTGTTTGTCGCCGGCGAGCAATCGCGCCTCGATCAACGAAGTCTTCGACTGCATGTCGGTGTTGGCGAGCTTGACGCATTCCTTGATGGTCCGGCAGGAGTAGCCAACCTTGAACCCGATGTCCCAGAGCAGGTAGAGCACGCCTTCGACGCACGCCTCGACGAACGGATGCCGGCGGTCGCCCCGGTCGCTGCCGTCGTGCAGGAACATGATGTCGATGTCGCTGAACGGGCTGAGTTCGCCGCGTCCGTAGCCGCCCGTGCCGACGAGCGCCAGCCGCGGGACAGGGCCGGGATGGGTGTGCAGGTAGTTGTCCTGGACGCCGTGGAAGATGTGCCGCAGCAACACGTCGATCAACAACGCGCGTCCGTGGGCGACCTCCACGCCGCTGGCGCCCGCGTTGTGGCGGAGGCGGAGCCGGTGTTCCTCCACCTTGAGGAACCTCTGGTAGAGGTGGAAAATGTCTGCGGGTTTTCTCTTGCCGGACAGACTGAGTCGTTCTTCGGCATGCCGCAAAACTTTGTCCAACTGCGTCGGCATTGGAATCGGAACATAAGGCAGCGTTCCAACAGCGGCAAGGGGGAAGAAAACCCGGCGGCCCCGCAAATGCACCCTTGACCCGCCTTCCCTCGACCGCTATAGGTGTGCGCCATTCCGCGTCACGGTCCGATGAAAGTCTCCATCGTCATGCCGGTGTTCAACGAAAAGAACACCATCGGCGTCATCCTCGACCAGGTGAAGGCGGTGCCGTTGACCAAAGAGATCGTGGTCATCGACGATTGCTCCACCGACGGCACGCGCGAGTTCCTCAAGACCGTCAACGATCCCGAGATCAAGGTGTTGTTCCACGAAGTCAATCGCGGCAAAGGCGCCGCGTTGCGCACCGGCTTCGCCTTCGCCTCGGGCGACATCACGGTCGTCCAGGACGCCGACCTCGAGTACGATCCGATGGAAATCCCGCACTTGATCAAGCCGATTTTGGACGGCAAAGCCGACGCGGTGTTTGGCTCCCGGTTTTTGGGCGGGCCGCACCGGGTATTGTTCTTCTGGCATTACGTCGGCAACAAGGTCCTCACGACTTTTTCCAACATGCTGACGAACCTCAACCTGACCGACATGGAGACGTGCTACAAGGCGATCAAGACCGACATCCTCAAACAGCTTCGTCTCAAGGCCGACCGGTTCGGGTTCGAGCCGGAGATCACCGCCAAGCTCGCCAAGAAGGGTTGCCGCATCTACGAGACGAACATTTCCTACAGCGGCCGCGATTATACCGAGGGCAAGAAGATCGGTTGGAAAGACGGCGTGGCCGCGTTCTGGCACATGGTGCGGTTCCGATTCTTCGATTGAGCGAAGCGCCGCCCGGGTTTGCTGCATTGAACTGGTCGTGGTCTTTTTCGGTATGGCTTAATCAGCAGTCCCCCCGCCTCCCCCATTCTGTGGGAGAGTTCGCCGGAAGCTGGGGATCGGGGCTTGGCTTGACCTGGCTTGCTCTGCCTCGGTAGAGTGCGCGCGAGACCTAGGTTTAACCGAACCCGATTCACGACCTGATGAACGCCCCGAACCAGTTGACCCTTGCGCGGGTCGTCATGACGTTCGTGTTCGTGATCGTCCTGATGTGGGAATTTCCCTACTCGAAGACCGCCGCGCTGATGTTGTTTACCGTGGCGTCGCTCACCGATCTCTACGACGGGATCCTGGCCCGACGGTACAACCGCATCACGAACTTCGGCACGCTGCTCGACCCGGTCGCGGACAAGATCCTGATCTGTTCGGCGTTTGTGGCGTTCGTCGGTCTGCAAATCATTCCCGCGTGGATGGCGATTTTGATCATTGCGCGCGAGTTCGTGATCACCGGTCTGCGCCTGCTTGCCGCCTCCAGAGGCGTGGTCATGGCGGCTGGATGGGGCGGCAAGAACAAGACCGTCAGCCAGGTCGTTGCCGCGAGCGTGATCCTGACCGGCCTGGCCTTGCGCGATGATTGGTGGACGAAGCTGGGGTTGAAGGCGGCGTGGCTGGATGCGTTCAAAGTGAGCGCATTTCCCAAGATTTCCATGGTGTTCACGTTAATCGCCGTTGCCTTCACCGTCAGTTCCGGCTGGTCGTATCTGCACAACAACCGCGACCTGTTCATGAAGGAAGCGTAGCGGGCGCAAGTCCCCTTCTGACGCGGCGTACATTTTTGAACTCTGGCGTACAAACTTGTGCGACAAAAATGTACGCGTGCCCGTCGCAAGCCCCAAAATGGGCCGAAACTCCCGTGGCATCGTGAGTGCTAAATGCGTCGGAACCTGAACCAAAGCATGAACATGATACGGGACATCCGTTCGTCGTCTGTCGTCTGGTTGCTATGCGGGATCCTGCTGGGATGCGACGCGTACGGCCTTGGCATTCGTCAGCCCGAACAGGGTGCGGCTGCGACCGCGCAGAATGATGCCTTCACCGCGCAGGCGGACAATCCGTCTGCGATCTACTACAACCCGGCTGGCCTGTTGCAGATCACCGGTACCGAGACCCTCGTGGGGGCGACCGTCTATGGCCCCGAGGCGACCTACAAGGGCAAGGGCGACGGCGCGGGCGCGAGCAAAGGCACGCAGGACGACATCTTTGTGCTGCCGCATTTCTATGCCGTTTCCGACTTCGGCATCCAGTGGTTCCGGGCGGGCCTCGGCGTGTACACTCCCTTCGGCCAGTCGGTCGATTGGGGGAACAACAACTCGTTCCGCTACGTCACCACCCGGTCCGAGTTGGAAATGGTCAACATCAACCCGACCATCGCCGTCCGGGTCACGAGCAACCTCTTCTTCGGCGTCGGCTACGACTTTTACTACTGTGACGCGGACGTGCGGCGCGCGTTTCCGTTCGTGGTATTCGCGCCCGGTCCGGTGTTTCTGGGCGAGGGCAACGTCCGTTTCACCGGCCACGGCGAGGGCCATGGCTTCAACGTCGGCGGCATGTGGAAGCTCCACGAGCAACACACCGTCGGCGCCGCCTACCGCAGCGGCGTGGACGTCGAGTTCGAGGGGCACGCCAAGATCAGCGATACTCCGCCGTTGCCGGGGTTTCCCAAGAAAATCAAGGAGCACGCCCGCGCCGAGTTCAATTTCCCCGACATCGTGCAGATCGGCTACGCGTTCTGGCCCACCCCGCGTTGGAAGATCGAAGTGGATGGCGACTGGACGCACTGGGACGTGACGAACAAGCAGGCGCTCAAATCGCAGGGCCTCAAAGCCTTGGGCGTCCCGAAGTCGCTGCTCACCACCAAGCTCAACTGGGAGGATAGCTGGATCGTGATGCTCGGCACGCAGTACGAGGTCAAGAACGGCGTGTTCCTGCGCGGCGGCTGGTACTTCAGCGAGAACAGCGTGCCCGAGAAAAATTTCATCCCGACCGTGGCCGATAACGACCGCGTCGGCGTCAGCGCCGGCCTCGGCTTCAAGCGCAAGAACTGGTCGCTCGACGTGGCGTACCAGTTCAACATCACGCTCGACCGAAGCGTCAAGAACAACGTCGGCTCCGATCCCTTCCCGCCCATCAGCCAGTCCGTGGACGGCGACTACGAAAGCTACAGCCAGGGCGGGGCGATTTCGGTCGGGTTTCACTTCTGACCGATGGAGTCAACCCCATGCCAACCCTGCTTATGACAACTAACGAGAAAGCGAAAGACACGGGCGCCCCGGCCAATCCGGGCCTCTTCAATCCTGCGCCGGCGACGAGTCCTCTAAGGTCCAAAGGGACGTTGCTGGTGGTGGATGACGAGACCGGGCCACGCGAGTCGCTGCGCATCGTGTTCAAGGACCAATACAACGTGATCACCGCCAATTGCGGCCGCGACGGCGTGAAGTACGCCGCCGGCAATCCCGTGGACGTGGCGATCCTGGACATCCGCATGCCCGACATGAGCGGCACCGACGTGTTGCGCGAACTCAAGTTGATCGATCCCCGGATCGAAATCATCATGCTGACCGGCTACGAAACGATCGACAGCGCGCGCGCCGCCGTGCGTTACGGGGCGGCGGATTACCTGAACAAGCCGTTCGACGTGTTCAAGATGCGGGAAACCGTCGCCCGCTGTTTCGAGAAGCGGCGCCTGACGGTCGAGGCCGAGTCTTCGTTGCAGGAACTGCAGAACCTGAACAAGGAACTCGAGTCCGAGATCTTTGAGAAGGAACGCAAACTCTCCGCCGGCGAACTCTCGGCCGGCGTGGTCCACGAGATGAACAATCCGCTCGCCATCATATCGGCGCGCGCCGAACTGCTGAACCGGGAACTGCAGAAGGCCGGCCAGATCGAGGGGGCCACCATCGAGAAGCTCCGCTCCCAGCTCGACTTTATCCAGAAAGAAGTGTTGCGCTGCCGGAAAATCTCGCAGCGGTTCCTGAATTTCTTCCGCGCCTCGAGCGATCCGAAGGAAGCCATCGACCTGAACGCGGTAGTGGAAGACTCCATCGCCTTGATCCAGGCCCACCCGAACTGCAAGAGCACCGAAGTCACGTTTTCGGCGTCCGGCCAGCGCGCGCCCGTCCAGGCCCACTCGGCGGACATGATCCAGGTGTTCATCAATCTGGGCATCAACGCCGTCCAGGCCATGAACGGCGGCGGGAGCCTGGCCTTTTCCGTCCAGCCACTCGGTTCGCTGGCGGACTGGGGCAACGCGCGGACGCCCGATGGCCACGTGGAGAGTTCCTTTCGTTCGAGCCAGTTTAAGCCGGACGCGGCCGGTGTCGTGGTCACTGTCAAGGACACCGGGCCCGGCATCCCCGCCGGCGTGATCCGCAAAATCTTCGAGCCGTACTTCACGACGAAGGAAAAAGGCCACGGCACGGGCCTTGGCCTCGCCATTTGCACTCGGTTCCTGGAGAAGTATCAAGGCGGCGTTCGCTTCGTCAGCCGCGTCGGCGAAGGGACGACTGTGACGGTCGTGTTGCCGGTTTCCTTGGTGCAGGCCTGTCGAACGTAAGCGAGGACCCCCGTCCACTCGCTTACGTTCGCAGGCCGTTGCTGCCTCGCTCGCGCTTGGCTCTCTCGCGGCGCCAGGAAATAATCTTGCCTCCAGCCGCCGCCGTTTGCCATAAGCCCACATTCCGTGAAGCTCATTCCATCGGCGGTCCCGGGCACATGCGTCGCCATGCTCACGTTCCTGGCTTTGGCCGGCCCGTGCCGCGCGGAGACGGACAAAGAGCCGGTCACAGTACGTGTCTTTAACCTCCCCGACCGCAGTCTTTCGCGCGGCGTGTGGCGCGGAATGGCGGAAGCGGTGGAGGTGTTCCGCCAGAAACACCCGCATATCCGGCTACAACAATCCACCCAACTGCAGATCGTCGGCCACCAGATGGACGCCGGGGTGCTGCTCGCCATCGCCGGCGGGATTTCGCCGGACATCATCTACGTCAACTTCCGCCAGTCGGAAAGCTACGTGCAGCAAGGGTTCCTCGCACCGCTCGATGAATACTATGCGCAGATGCCGAAGGAGGAATTCGACGAGCGGGTGCCCGGCCCGGTGCGTCCCGTGATCCGGCGCAAAGGCCCGGACGGCCGGGAGCATTATTACATGACGCCCTACGCGATGGTCGTCGGAAGCCTGCTCTACCGCAAAGACCTGTTCCTCGAAGCGGGCCTCGATCCCGAACGACCGCCCCAAACTTGGGACGAGTATTTCGAGTACGCGATGAAGCTGACGAATCCGGAGAAAGGGATCTACGGCATCGGGATGGGCGAAGGTCCGGAAGCGTCGTACTACATGTTCCCCTATCTGTGCGCGGCGGGCGCGGACGCGGTTACGCAACAGCCCGACGGCGAATGGCGCGCGACGTTCGATTCCCCGGCCGCGGTCGAAGCGTACTACTTCTACAACAAGCTGCTCACCCATCCGTGGAAACGCAACGGCAAGACGATTCGCGGCGTCGCGTACAAGGGCGTCGGCCCGTGGCAGAAGTTCGACCAGGGCAAGATCGGGATGTCCATGACGGATTTGTTCGACAAGAAAGTGGCGGACATCAATCCGGAGTTGGTGGGGGTGGCGCCCATGCCGAAAATCCGCAAGGACAGCACCTACAGCGGCAGCGCGATCAACTGCTTGATGATGGGCATCTTCGCCGGCCAGAAGGACAAACGGGTCCGCGACGCCGCGTGGGAATACCTGCGGTTCATTGACGGCCCCGAAGCACGGGCGGTCATCACCAAAAGCTTGGTCGAGAGCGGGGACACGAAATTTCTGAATCCGTTGTTTCTCGAGCGCTACGGGTACCCTGCGTTGGTGCCGCTCGTGCAGAAGGGATTGTTCGAGGTCTATCAGGAGGGCGCGGCCAACGGCAGGCCGGAGCCGTATGGGAAGAACTGCCAGCTCGTCTATGACCACCTCACTCGTCCGATGGATAAACTCTATTTCCGCGGCCTCAAAGGCGAGTTCGATGGCAAGAGCGAACAGGAAGTGAAGGCCGAGATCGCGGCGGTGCTCAAGAGCGCGGTGGCCGAGACCAACGAGAAAATGATCGGGTACATCCCACGCGAGAAACGCAAAGTCCGGCATGTGGCGGCCTGGGCGGCGGTGGCGGCGGTGACGGCGAGTTTCGTGCTGATCTTCCGGCGGATATTGGCTGCCTTCAGCGGCGCGGGCGGCGCGAAAGCACAGTGGTGCTTCGTGAAATACCGCAACGCGTATCTGGTATTGTTGCCGTCGCTGCTGTTGATCGTCGTATGGCAGTATTATCCGCTGTTGCGCGGTTCGCTGATGGCGTTCCAGGACTACATGATCCTCGGCGGCTCGCGCTGGGTCGGGCTGGAGAACTTCGCCAACGTGTTGTTTGATGGACAATACTGGCACGCGTTCACGGTCAGTCTGTATTTTCTCGTGTTATGGATCGCGCTCGTGTTTTTCCCGCCCATTTTCCTGGCGATCCTGTTGCAGGAGGTGCCGCGCGGGAAGGTGCTGTTTCGGACGCTGTACTACTTGCCGGCGGTCATCTCCGGCGTCGTGGTGATGTTCCTGTGGAAGCAATTCTACGATCAATCGGAGCAGGGACTGCTCAACCAATTCCTGAGTCTGTTTGGCGTGACGCCGCAAAACTGGCTCGGCAGCCCGAAGCTGGCGATGTTGTGCATCATCCTGCCGATCGCCTGGATGAGCCTCGGTCCCGGCTCGATCATCTATCTGGCGGCGTTGAAGTCCATCCCCGACGACCTGTACGAGGCGGCGGAGATCGACGGCGCGGGGTTTCGGCGAAAGGTCTTCTCGATCGTGCTGCCCTTCCTGCGTCCGTTGCTAGTGATCAACTTCGTGGGCGCGTTCATCGCCGCGTTCAAGTCGGTGGATTTTGTACTGGCGATGACCGGCGGCGCGCCCGCCGGCGCGACGCGGGTGGTGGGGCTGGAAATATTTGAGAAATCGTTCCTCGAACTGAAATTCGGCATCGCCACCGCGATGGCGTGGATTCTGGGCAGCATGCTGCTCGGGTTCACGGCGCTGCAGTTGCGGACGTTGAGCAAGGTGGAGTTTCGGACGGCGAAAGCATGAACATAATGGAAGAATGGAAGAATGGAAGAATGGAAGAATGGGGGAATGCGTTCCTCATTCGCGCCTTTCCATCCTTCCATCCTTCCATCCTTCAGGGTTTCTGACCGCAATGCCCATCATTTCCCAGATCGGCCGCAAGCACCCGAAGACGCGTTTCCTCATCGCGTCCATCTACGTCGCGCTCATCGTCGGCGCGGCCACGATGGTGTATCCGTTTCTGCTGATGATATCGGGCTCGTTCAAGAGCGGGGTGGACCGGGAAGAGTGGGACGTCGTGCCGCGTTATTTCTACAACGACGCGGCGCTGTTCCAAAAGTTCGTCGAGTCGAAATATAACGAGACGCTGGCCGACGCCAACACGAGCCACCGGGCGACCTATTTCAGTTTCCAGAAAATCACGCCGCCCACGGCGACCCATCCCGGTGCGCTGGCGGATTGGGAGGAATTCTTGAAGGGCGCAATGCTGCCCGAGGACTACCGCGTGCTGGGATTCGTCCATGGCCTACGCGTCGCGCCGCAGAACGTCCGGCTGTTCGTGAAGCACCTGCAATCGCTCAGCGGCGGCGACATTCGACGGTTCAACGAACGATACGGCACGACCTACGAGAAATGGAGCCAGATCGGCTTCGCGGGCGAGCGGTGGACAGACCGGCACTATCAACCCATCGGCGCGCCGCTCGGGCCGTTGTACCGCGAAGTGCGCGCGACTCGCCCCGACCACGAGTTCTACGTCGTCAGTCTGGACGGCGATTTTTTGGAGCGACAGATCTATCCCAAGTTCGGCAAACTCAAGATCGACTCTGTCAACCAGGCGTACGGCACCAACTTCGCCTCGCACGCCGAGATTTTCCTGCCGGCGCGACGGCCCGCCAATGCAGCCTTCGCGAAGGATTGGGAAACCTACGTCCGCACGCTGCTGCATCCGCGTTATGTCCGCATGGACGCCGGCGCCAAGCCCGCGTTCGATGAATTCGTCCGCAAGAAGTACGAAACCATCGAAGCCTACAACAGCAACCACGGCACGCGCCACCCGGCGTGGCCGGACATCCCGTTGCCGAGCGAAGTGAAAGAATCCGGGGTGAGCCTTGCGGATTACGCGCAGTTCATCGAGTCGGTCGCGCCGGCAGAGGCAATGGAGATTGTGGGTCCCGAGTTTCTGTACCGCGAGTTTCTGGGCAAGAAATACGCCGGCGATCTGGCCGGGCTGAACCAGTCGCATGGGATCGCGTACGGGAGTTTCTCGAAGGTGCCGATTCCCGCCCTCGAATATGACTGGCAGGCGATGCTGGCGCACCGGGACACGATTCGCCGGGAGTTCATCGTGCGGAACTACGCCATCGTGCTCGATTACCTTCTCCTGCACGGACGCGCCCTCTGGAATACCGTGATGTTCTGCGCGCTCTCGATCCTCACCGCCCTGATCATCAACCCACTGGCTGCCTACGCGTTGTCTCGGTATCAGTTGCCGAGCCAGTACAAAATCCTGTTTTTCCTGATGGCGACGATGGCGTTCCCGGCCGAGGTGACGTTGATCCCCGGCTTTTTGCTGCTGAAAGACCTGGACCTGCTGAACACCTTCTGGGCATTGATCCTGCCCGGCGCGGCCAACGGATACGCGATCTTCCTGCTCAAGGGGTTCTTCGACAGCCTGCCTCGCGAACTGTACGAGTCGGCGATGATCGACGGCGCGGGCGAATGGCGGATGTTCTGGGGGATCACCATGAACCTGAGCAAACCGATCCTCGCCGTCATCGCGCTGGGGGCGTTCACCGGGGCGTATGGCGCGTTCATGTTCGCGCTGCTGGTGTGTCAAAACGAAAAGATGTGGACCATTATGGTCTATCTGTACCAGCTCCAACAGAATTTCTCGCAGCCAGTCGTCTTCGCGTCGCTGCTCGTGGCCGCCGTGCCGACGTTGCTGGTGTTCGTCTTCTGCCAGAACATCATCATGCGCGGGATCGTGGTGCCGGTGGAAAAATAGGCGTGACAACATTAGCGCGCGTACGCGCGCTAATGTTGTCTGCGGACCCACGAGTGGGCCGAGTTCGGAGAGGTCACTTCGGCGACTGCACCTGCTGGAGTTTCTCGGCGATTTCCTTGTTGTTGGGGTCCACCTCGATCGCCTTTTTCCAGTGCTGGATCGCTTCGGTTTTCTTGCCGAGGTGCAAATAGACCTGGGCGATGTGGTCGAACACCGTCGGGTCCGGCTCTTTCATCAACGAGGCCGCTCGAAGCAATTCCCGCAGCGCGTCTTCGTATTTGCCGAGCTTGTAATAGACCCAGCCCAGGCTGTCCACGTACGCGCCGTTCTTCGGCTCGTGGACGAGCGCTTTCTTGATGTAATCGAGCGCTTCGTTGAGCCGAACGCCTTTTTCGGCCCACATATACCCGAGGTAGTTGTAGGCTTCCGCATTCTTCTCATCGTCATCCGCGTTGATCTGGATGGATTTGAGGAATTTGTCCGTTGCGGCCTCGATGTCGCCGGTGCGCTCGCATGCGGCGCCGTAGTAAAAATAAAACGCGCTGTCGAGCTTGTGCTCGGTCGAGTCGTCGGCCAGCTTCGCGGTGTCGGCAAACGCCCGCACGGCCTGGTCGTATTGTTTCATGTCCGAGTAAGCGAGTCCGTAGAAATAGTAGATGCGCGAGTGGGTGGGAAACTTTTCCTTGGCCCGGTCGAGCGTTTCCAGCGTCTGCTGCGGCTTCTTTTGCAGCAGATAGATGTAGGCAATGTTGAGCTGTGGCTCGAGCTCGTTCGAGTTGAGAATCACCGCTTCCTGGAACTTTGCCAGCGCCTTGTCGAGCAGACGCTGCTTCTCGCCGGTGGCGCCTTCCTTGTCCTGCTTGGGCTCGTCTTCCGTCGCGAACCGGCTGGCATCGAGATAGAGTGAGCCGAGCATCATCTGGTACTGGAACTTGAGCGGCTCCTTCTTCGCCATTTCCTCGTATTGCTCGACCGCCTTGATGAGTTCGTCCTGGGCGATGTAGCTGCGCGCGATCCGTTCCCGCACGTCGAGGCGGTTGGGGCGCTGTTCGAGGACCTTCAGGTAGATCGGCACCGCCTTGTCGAACAAGCGGTTGACGAAGTACAGGTCGGCCAGACGCAACAGGATGTCTTCGTCTTCGGGAGCGAGCTTTGCCGCCTTCTCGTAGCAGTCGAGTGCGCGGGCGAAACCCTCCAGCGGGTTGACCGGCTTTTGCGCCGGGGTTTGCTTCTTGGGCGGCGCGCCTTCCTTGGAACCTTCCTTCTCCGGGTCAGCCGCGCTCGGACCCCCCTCGGCGACGACCCGGGCAAAGAGGTTGCCGAGACCCGCCCAGAAGCCCGCGTCGTCGGACTTCAGCTTGTACGCTTGATGGAGGAGTTTGAGGGCGTCACGGCCTTTGTTCTGGGACAAAAGCATGCCGACCAGGTTTTCGTAGGCGCGGACCTCGGTGGGGTCGAGTTTTAGGATTCGCTCGTACGCGGCCTGGGCCTTGTCGGGTTTGTTGGACGTCCGGTAGAGGTGACCGGCCATGAAAAGCAGCCGCAACGAATCGGGGCTGTGGACCAGCGAGCGCTCGATCACGGCCATCGCCTTCTCGGGCTGTTGTTGCCGGTCGTAATCGCTCGCCAGGTGGACGGCCAGCTCGTCGTTGCCGGGATCGAGTTGGATCGCTTGCTCGAACTCCTTGAGCGCGTCGTCGCGGTTGTTCTGCGAGAGATACAACAACCCCGCGCCGAAGTGCGCCGCGGCTTCGGCGCGCTTTTCCGCCTCGGGTGAGAGCGGCCGGGCGAAGTGGGTCGGTTCGTCGATCAACACGCGCTTCGGCGGCGCCGTGGTGGCGCAGCCGGCGAGACACACGCCGGCTGCGATCACTGCGAGGTGATTCCGCCAGCGTTTCCAGTCTCGGCCGCCGTTCATCAGGGCGTAATTTAACACAAAGTCCCTCGCTGCCAACCGCCGCAGCGACGGGTTCCCCGCCAACGGGTCAGAGGCCGGCTATTTCTGCCACGAGCGCTTCATGTGACGATGCGCGCGTCGGCGTTTGCGGCGTTTATGGCGATTGATTTTTGCTTTGCGTCGCTTCTTGAGCGAACCCATAGGCTCCTTAAGGATTGGATGGTTGGAAGGCTGAAAGGCCGGAAGATTGGAAATAGGAAGCGTCGTCGAAGCCAATCATTCTTCCATCCTTCCACCCTTCCCTTCTTCCCCGTCTCAATAGATCACCTTGTTCAGCGGGTACTCGATGATTCCCTCGGCGCCCGCGCCTTTCAGTTTCGGAATCAACTCCCGCACCACTTTCTCGTCGATCACGGTCTCGACCGCGACCCAGCCCCCGGTGCTGAGCTTGGAAATCGTCGGATTGCGCAAGGCCGGCAGGCTCTTGAGCAACTCCGCGAGCTTCGGCTCGGGGACGTTCATCTTCAGGCCGACCTTCTCCTCGGCGGCGAGCGCGCCCCGGAGGAGGATGGCCAGGGTCTCGATTTTCTGCCGCTTCCAGGCGTTCTTCCACGACATGCGGTTGGCGATAAACCGCGTCGTGGATTCGAGCACGGTGTCGAGGATCCGCAGATTGTTGGCGCGCAAGGAAGACCCGGTCTCGGTCAACTCGACAATCGCGTCCGCCAACTCGGGAGTCTTCACCTCCGTCGCGCCCCAGGAAAACTCGACCTCGGCCTTGACCCCCTGCTTTTTCAGGTACTGCTTCGTCAGGTTGACGGCTTCGGTCGCGATGCGCTTGCCGTGGAGGTCTTTGACCGTCTTGATCGGCGAATCGTTGG
>Ga0187892_10003307_pt1 | contig 29682 bp, 29 predicted proteins | sample MA1701073metaG_FD_139345 | JGI IMG/M metagenome (GOLD analysis project Ga0187892, IMG submission 139345) | Bio-ooze microbial communities from a basaltic lava cave in the Kipuka Kanohina Cave System on the Island of Hawaii, USA - MA170107-3 metaG ... | reverse complement strand
TGCGGCGAGAACAATGTCTGCTACCAGGAGTACGTCGATTGCAACGACAACAATGCCTGCACGGCCGACACCTGCATTTCTGACGAAGGCTGCGTGCACACCAACCTGTGCGACGACAACAACGCCTGCACGGCCGACTTCTGCAACCCCATGGGCGGCTGCGGCACTGAGTTGCTCTGCCCGGATAACCACCCGTGCAACACCATCTGCTGTCTGAACCTGGGAGGCGGATACGCCCAGTGCGCGTCCGATCCGGATCCACAGCCGTGCTCAATGTTGGAACCAGACCCGCCGGTCGAGTTTGCCGGGTGTCCGGGTACGACACTGCTCGTGACCCAGGAAATCTGCAATACCGGCGATTGCCCCGGAACCTACGCGTGGACAGCAACGCCAGCTCGCGGCCAGAGCAACGTCACCGTCACACCGATTGGTGCCCCCAACGTTCCGCTGGGTGCCAATGCGTGCACCAATCTGTCCGCGACCGTGGAGATTCACGACGATGCTCCGGCCGGGGCCGCGCTCGTCGAATTCGCCGCGTTCAGTGTGGCAGCTTCGGAGAACTGCGGTCCCGCAACGGTCTTTTCTTGCGACCGCCAGGTCACCGTTTGGGTGGTCGTGACGGATCTCGACGGCGACGCTGATCAGGACGGAGTCGTGGATACGGGCGAGGAGAATCCGGAGGAGGATGAACTCCCGGGAACTATCGTCCTCTGCAACGTTGATAGTGACGACGGCGACGACGTTCGGGACTTTGAAGGTACCGACGAGATGACCGTCGAGACCGGCGGTGACCATCTTGACCTGGCGGCGGTCGTGCTCCGCCGAATTCCGAATATTCCAGCAACCTGGTCGGTCGAGCTTTGCCTGGACGCCCCAACATGGCCGCCGGGGGTACTCGGCGTCGTCCGCGTGTTTTCCCAGCGGGCCGTTGGAGCGGTCCCGATTCTCAGCCCCACCGCGCCGTGCTACACCCTGCCGGCGACAGATCCCTCTGGCGTCGACGTCGCGACCCTCGAGGCTCAAGACATTGAGCTGGGGGTCGAGGGGCTTGAGTTTGCCGGTGAGGTGAAGCTCAGGTTCCGAGCCATCTTCGGAGCTACCAGCGTGCAGTGCGAAGACGAAATTCAACTCAAGGTCGCGCCGCTCATCTTGCTGCATCACCTTAATCCGCCTATACGGAGCTATGTGTCGCAGGTAGCAGGTGGCGCCACCTATTGCACGGTCCACTATCCTGCCGCGACGCCGATCGTGGATGATCACGTTATCGTATCCCCGTTGAATACGGGGTGCGGTGCAGACCCCGACCAGTGGGCTCAGGACGAGTTTCTGATTGGGTTCCAGGATGCGCCTTATAAGTCAATGCATGTCGTCCTGGATTCGAAACGTGACCAGGGCTTATGCAGCTTCCCGCCGACACCGAGCGGCAGCACACCACCCGGGCTGCTTGGGCCGGACTTTGGCCGTATTCAGATTTCAACGCTTGGAGAGCCTTTCAACGACTTGGACTCCTTCGGAAATCTAGAGGTTTCGCCACCCTGCACGGTGGCGGGCACCGAGTACCCGCTCGGACGCATTTACTATGGCGATGGCGGCCCCGGTGGGCGCCAAATGGATTCAGGCCTGCGAGCCTTTCTCGACCGCCAGAGGCTTCGGTACGATTCCCCCGAGGCAATCCAGTCCCCCGTGACGTTCAACACCGACTGGCTGTTAGTTGGCCACGTCGATGAGTTCATGTCAATCGTTGTGGACGCTGGCGGGACGCATGGCTGGAAGGTCGTGTTCGCGGATTCCGCTCTTGGAGCAGGCCTCCTCGGATCTGTTGACCCACGCCTGCTTATTCCGCAGTATGAATATTACAACTTCGTCGGCCCGCCCCCCTGGCGCGTTAGAACGACGTGGGCTCTACTCAATCGGGCCGTCGGGCTAGGTGTACCATTGGGAGGCCCGTATGCAATGACTACAATCAAGATCTTTAACGGTGCGGATCCGACGACTCCGGGCGAGATTCCGCCAATACTCGTGGATCTCAAGGCGGCCGTGATGAGCGCCTTCGGGCTTGCGGAGACCGACTTCTTGCCGGCACCGGTCCTCTTTAATCGCGTTACTGCTGGCGCAACAGAGTTTGCCACCGCCATAGTTCCCGACCTTGTGAACGGGTCGGTCTACCCTGGCGTGTTTATTGCCCCCGACCCGTTCCTGCATCAGAACATGATGGTACCCGAAGAGGACGTGAACTACGATTACCAGCTTAACGTTGGTGAGGACTTGTGTCCGCCTTGCAACGGACTCTTGGATACCCAACACGACATCTTTAGGGACGTGTTCCACTTGTCGCTGGATCCGCATAATGCTGACGTGTATATCGATGACTGGTCAGTCTACCATATCGCGTTCGGCGAGGTACATTGCAGCGCAAACGAGCTGCGAGAGGTCCCTTCATGCCCGAAGTGGTGGGCTCCGATGGATCCGTGTCCGTGACGTTGTGCGGAGGAAACACATGGCCGTTCGAGTGTTCACTGTTGTTCTGGTTTGGCTTCCGATCGCTACTGTCGGGGCTACGAGTACCGCTCGCGGCGACGTTGGGGGCGCTATAGGCTTTGTAGAGTTGACCGAGGTCGCTCAGCTTGGCCCGTCCGCATACGTTGCGCGGCGCGATGAGCTTTTGCTCTTGAATTGGAAGCCTTGGGACGTTCAGCGCGCCGCTGAGCATTCGTGGGAGGCTGGTCTCGTTGCGCTTATTCTTAACGCCAGGCGCGCGGCCCCAGAGGCAGCGGCCAAGTGGGACGCACTCGAGCCCGAGAGCAACACGCGCATGGCAGGAGTGTGGAGGTATGATCTCGGAAAGCTCGGTGAAGGCGACTATCAGGTTTTCGGCATCGAAGAACTGTGGAGGCCACGACAGCGGACAATTGCCTACTTTGGGCCCTCATTCGTGCTGCAACAGTCGCTGCCGGGTCCCGTGGAGTTATGGTATGCCGTTTGGCTGCACAGCGGCGTGAAGCCCCTTCGCCACGTTGCAATCCATGGTATTGCCAGCGACACGAGCCCGCGCGGGCGCGACACGCTGCGCGCGATCATCGAGGGCGAGTCGGCCACGGTGGAAGAGAAGGGTGCCGTCTTAGGCGGACTGAGGATGTATCAACCGGATTATTCCACCGATCTACTGCTCGAGACCGCGGACCATTGGCGCGCCGACAATCGCGTTGAGGATGGGACCGTCACCCAGCCGGAGACAGATGCTGTCAGGCGGACGATTGCCGACGGCATCCGAAAGACACTCGAACGTAACTGGCTCCAGACCTTGGCAATGCAGTCCGACGCGCGTGCATCCAAGTTCCTTCGTGCGATTGCATGCGACCGCGACGACCCACTGCGCGCAGTCGCACTTGAAGCGTGTGCCCTAAACCCGCAACCGGAGGACTTACTGATCATTCGCTCAGTCCTCTATGGTCCCGATTCACCAAAACCGGCTGCGCCGGACATGATTCCCCTGCAGCTTCAGCGACTGATGGACAAGAACCCTGGGCCACTGAAAACCTCGATGGTCGACCTGCTGCGGCGCTATCCCATCGACATGGCTCGCCCGCTCATCCACGAAGTCTTGCGTGATCCGCCCGCCCCAGAGGTCTTCTGGTACCTCGTGCGGAGCCTGCCGGATGACGGGTATCGCCTCGCGCCGCAAGAGCGAGACCTCTTGCAAGAGCTGCAACGCGCTGACAACGTGCCCGAACTAGCGCGCGAGGAAGTCAGCCGAGTGCTTGGATTGTCGACGGAAGCCGAGCAGCGGAAGGCTTCGTCGTCGCCGCCGGAGCCCTGACTGCCTGTGAGATGATGGATCTTCATGCCTCCGCGCTCGGCGCGACACCTAGAACGTCAACAAAGTCTCGAGCGCCGTGTGCCTGCGGCACAATCGGCATCGAGGCGAACATGCCCGCCGAGAAGCGCAGGTCCGCCGCGTGCTGCTCGAGCGCATCTACGAGCGAGAATGCAGCAGAGAGTCAGCCGGCGCGGTCGCCCTTGACGCGCCGGTTCTGGCCGCCCGAATCCGTTCGTTCGCCAGGAGCCGCTCCTTGCGATCGCAGCGTGTCAAGGGACGCCGCCCGCAAGACCATGATCGGCTCCGGCGACCGCTCGCAGGGCACTCGTGGTCGAGCTGGCCGAGGCGATCCGGGCCTGGCCAGCCCGTCAGGCGCGATTCCGCCATCGGCCGGATTAGTCCCCGAGCCAACCACACTGCTCCTGCTGGCCCCCGCAGTGATCGTCGTCGCGCGCAAACTGCGACGCCGCCTCTAGTCGCCTTGTGTCGTCAGGATTGCTGTGAATAAGTCAAGTTCCGGACGGATCGTGTACGCAGAGTCGCAGAGTGCGCAGAGGAAAGAAGAGTTAATGATATGTGGCGTTCGCGTTCCCCCGGAGCCTCGCCCTCAGCGTCCTCAGCGCCTCAGCGTCCCTTTCGTCCCTTGTTTGTCATTCGGCAAGCGGCTCGTCGGTCTGAGGCGCAGCCTCGCTAGGATGTCAGGGCGCTTCGGATCCGCCGATGCGCGACCAGCGCTCCGAGGTTCGCCCATCGACCGTATCGTCGCAGAGCAGCGTGATCAGATCGCCGCCCGCGTCGAGCTGGCCGATGCAGCACGAGCTGACGTCGCCGACCACGCGCTGAACGCCGCCACTCGCGACAGACATGTGCAGTCCGAAGTGTACGCCGCCAAATGAGTCCAGCGAGATGCCGGCCAACGCCGTGACGCTGACGCCGGCCACCGGACGGGCCATTCCGTCGGGGATCAACTCGGTGCCGTCGGCCAGTGTCATCTGGCTGACCCTGCCGACGGCGGTCAGCACGATCGTGTAGGGCGTCGTCTTGCCATCATCGATGCGCCATTCGCCGGACAGCACGCGCGTGTCGTTCGGTCCGGGAATCGTGCCGGGCACGCAACCGATGGAACTCGCGGCGGGCGGGTTCGCCGCGTTTCCACAGCCGGACGCCGCCGTGAGCGCGATCGCCAGCCCGGCCAGCGCGCCAGCCTGCACCGTCCAACGCCCATCCGCGTGCTTCACGCGCATGGCGTGACCCGGTGTTAAAGCTGCCGGAACGGGTCTGGTGCGACGCATCACGCGCGCATCCTATGCACGCTGGCCGATCCGGGTCAACCGCCGTCTGGGACTTGCGGCCGATTGCGAGCACGGAGGTTCGTGTTCGTTTTGACCCGCCGCCGATCGCTGGGCGCTCTGGGTCCGGGAGCGATCGACCCGACCGGGAAGGCGGTCTCGGCCGGCTTTCCGCGGGACCGCGGGCGTTTGACAAGGCGGTGCGGGCGGATAGACTCGGCCTAGCGAAGTCCCCGTAGCCCAATTGGATAGAGCGTTGGCCTCCGGAGCCAAAGGTTGCAGGTTCGAATCCTGCCGGGGACGTATCCCATCACGATCGCGCCTGAACGTGATCTCATCCGTGGCGGGCGAGTTGAATCGGGTTGCGGGACCGTTCGAGTCGGCAAATCGCTCCGCGTGCGCGCAGGGGCGGGCGATCAGAGCCGTTCGGCGGCCACGAGGTCGTCGTACGTCTCGCGGCGGCGGATGAGGCGGGCGGTGTGGTGCCCGACCAGCACCTCGGCGGACCGCGGGCGCGTGTTGTATTGGCTGCTCATGACGAAGCCATAGGCGCCAGCAGTGAAGAAGGCCAGCAGGTCGCCACGCTCGACGGGTGGCAAGATGCGATCCTTGGCCAGGAAGTCACCGCTTTCGCAGACCGGGCCGACCACGTCAACCTTGATCGCGCCGGGCACGCTCACGTCGGCCGCACGGCTGGGCGGCACGCGACCTGCACCTGGCGCAACCGGCCAGACGAAGTGGTACGCACCATAGAGCGCCGGGCGGATCAGCTCGGTCATCGAGGCGTCGGTGATGACGAAGTGCTTGTCGCCCGAGTCTTTCACGTAGAGCGTGCGGCCGACCAAAATGCCGGCGTTGGCGGCGATCGAGCGGCCCGGCTCGAGAATGACGCGCAAGCCTCGCCCTGCCAGCAACGGCACGATCGCTTCGGCGTACGCGGACGCCGGCGGGGCCTCGCTGCCTTGATAGTGCGCCCCGAAGCCGCCGCCGATGTCGATCGTGTCGATGGTGAAGCCGGCAGCCCGCAATTCGCCAATCATGGCCAGCGTCTTGCGGATGGCCTGCACGTACGGATCGATCTGGTTGACCGGTGAGCCGATGTGCAGGTGGATGGCGCTGAGCTGTACACGCGGGTGGCGGCCGTAGCGCTTGAACACCGCGGCGGCCCGTTCGAGATCGACGCCGAACTTGGTCTCGCGCTTGCCGGTGGTGGTGTAGACGTGCGTCTTGGGATCGACGTCGGGGTTGACGCGCAGGGCGGCATTGACCGTGCGGCCCATCGCGTCGGCCAGCTTTTGCAGGTTCTCCATTTCCGGCTCGGACTCGACGTTGAACCAGCCGATCCCGGCCTCGATGCCTTGGCGGATTTCGTCATCGGTCTTGCCCACGCCGGCAAAGACGATCGTCGCCGGATCCGCCCCGGCCTCCAGTGCCCGCGATAGCTCGCCCCCGCTGACCACGTCGAACGCCGCCCCGCGCTCGCGCAGCAGGCGGCAGATCGCCAGGTTCTGGCAGCTCTTGACCGAGTAGCAGATGATCGGCCGCAGCGGCGCGAAGGCCGCGGCCATGCGGTCGTAGTGGTCAAGCAGCGTCTGCCGCGAGTAGACGAACAGCGGCGTCCCGAACTGCTCGGCCACGCGGGGAATGGGCAAATCCTCGCACCACAGCACGCCGTCGCGGTACTGAAAGTGGTCCATGGGCCGAAATCGTAGCGGCATCGCGGCCTGTACGGCAATTAGACTCGGAGCGGCTGAGGTTCTGAAGGTGAGGAAGTAGGGATTGGCAGCGTGTGTTGCGTGCCGTGGTTTAGCCGCGAACCCGCCGAACGCTCGGCTGCACGGCCAAGCTGCCCCGGCGCGCGGGGGTGATCCACCCTCACAGGTCCGCCACCCCATTTGAGACGCGCGCCCAACAGCGTCTCGCGCTCATCACTGCCGCCGGTGCGCCAGCAGGTCTGGCAGCGAGCGGGCTTTCGGCGGACGCGGCAGGCCGCGGTACCCATTTCTCAGTGCTTGATTGAGATTCCACCAGGTTTCACCGGGCGCGTCGGGAAGCGATCCGTCTGTGACCTTTGGCCAGCGTCGGGTGCGCCGATGGTGAGCCTCAGCCCAGGCCAGGACTTGCCGCACGGACAGCTTGGGCGGGTATTTGGCATTCCGGACGCCGCGCCGTTCGCTCAGGACGCGCGCCAGCGACGAGCCCCCGGGCAAGCCACGGCTGCCGATGCGCAGGAGCTGATCCAGATTGCTCCAGGTCTCATCCGGCGCGTCTGCCAGGCGGCCCGATTTGACCTGCGGCCAGGCGCCGGTGCGGCGATGATGCGCATCGGCCCAGCGCACGATCTTCGCTATGATGAGCGCTGGTGCATGCTTGATGTTGCGCACACCTCGACGGCGCTCGAGCAGCCGAGCCAACGAAGAGCCGCCGTGCAATCCGCGTTGGCCGAGCTGCAAGTTGGTGTGAATGGCGCTCCAGCGTTCGCCCGGAGCGTCGATCACGCGACCGGAAGTCAGATAGGGCCATCGGCCAGTGCGACGGTGATGCGCATCGGCCCAAGCCAGGATCTGCCCTTCGGTAAGGTCGGGCAGAGCCTGGTGGTTGCGAACGCCGCGACGCTCGGCCAGAAGCCGAGCCAGTGACGAACCGCCCGGCAGGCCGCGACTGCCGCGATACAGGCATGCATCGATGCGCTGCCATGTATCCGGCCGAGACTCGGGTACGGGTCCGGACGTGCGCCTCGGCCATTGGCCGGTGCGCCGGTGATAGGCGTCGGCCCACGCCACGATTCGCTCGAGCTTGAGCCGCGGACGTGGGGCGATTGACGAACGGCGCTGTGTCATTCGACGCGTCTCAATCCAGCGCGGCTTGGCAGCGGCGGAGCAGGTCCTCATCCTGGTGTAGCCGCAGGAAGTCGCGGCAGGCGGCGAAGTATTGCTCTGCGGCCGCCCGATCGCCAGCGCCGGCGCAGGCCATGGCCAGGAGCGCTTCGATCTGTCGTTGGAGCCCGATGGCCAGCGGCAGGGCGCGGGCCCGCTGTGCCATCGCCGCATGGATGGCTTCGAGCTTCTGGCGGGCTTCGTGAAAACGCCGCTCATTGAGCGCGATGATTCCCTCGATGTACAGCAGGCCTTGGCGGGTGTCGGCCGAGAGCGTCGCCAGGTTGAGCTGCCCGAGTGCCGCCCGAGCTTCAGCGGTTGCGCCGAATCGCTTGGCCAGCAGCTCGGCCAGGCCCATCCAGGCGCCGGGCTGATTCGGCTCGATGCGAATCGCCTCTTCGTAGCATTGCCGCATCCGCTCGAAGTCCGGGACGTTGCCGTAGACTTCCGCCAGCCGCAGGTGAAACGCCGCCTGCGATAATCCCGGCGTCAGGCGGGCCTCCTCCATCAAGGCGAGGGCCTCGTCCATCCGCCCGAGCTTCACCAGTGACTTGGCCCGCCAGACCGCCAGGTCGAGAATGCCCGGGGCACCGATCTTGCGTAGCGCCGGCTCAGCCTCGTCAGTCAATCTGAGCACGTCCTCGTAGCGAGCCTCGATAACGGCCTGTTGCATCTGCTGATACGCGCCGACCGCTCCGCGCGACAAGAGGACGATCAGCAAGGGCACGACGAACCCCGCCATCAGGCCATAATCGACCGCCCCGAACGGCGTCAGGTTGTATCGCGGCAACAGAAAGACGAACGCCAGCACGGCCAGCCCCAGTGCTGACTTGCGGTCCACGTTCAGGATAGACAGCCAACGTGCCTGGCGTGGCGTCGCCGCCTGCAGGCGAATTCTGATGGCGGGGCGGACCTGTTGTACGGCCACGGCATGCTTGGAATCCTCGCCCGCACGCGAGCGGACATCATCCGTATGCAGCTCGATCTCCGTAAAGCCTTCGCGCTGCAGCCTGAGGACGGCGTTCTCGGCCGACAGCGCCATGATCTGCCCGGTGATGCGTTTCCCTGACGCATCACTGGCGCGGAAGAGATAGCTGTGCTCACTCATCGCGGTCAGCATACGCGGAAATCGGCCTTGTGGTCCACGCGTCGCAGGGTCCGCGGCGGCGCGCGTGCAGCTCGCAACCACGCCCTCCTAGGTCTCCAGGTCTTCAGAACCTCAAGTCCTCAAAGTCTGATTTCTCTCCTTGATGTGTCCACCAGATCAGCTTCGGCTGGTCATGCTTGGCCCAGCAGTCTATACTAGAGGCATGACGATCACCGTACCGGACGATGTGCTTGAGCAGGCGGGACTGAGCGAGCGTGACGCGCTCATCGAGTTCGCTTGCCGCCTGTTTGACGCGGAGAAGCTTGACCTGTTTGCCGGCGCGCGGATGGCCTCGCTGTCGCGAGACGAGTTCGAGTCGGAGCTGCACAAGCGCGGCATCGCCATTTATCGCCCGACGCTGGCTGACGTGGCCGACGATGAGCTTGCGCTGCAACAGTTGGAGCGCGGCCGGTGACGGTCGTCGTTAGCGATACGTCGCCCATTCGCTGCCTGGCCCACCTCGAGCTGCTTGGCATCCTCCCAGAGCTCTTCGGTAGGGTCCTGATTCCGCCGGCGGTGGCCGACGAATTGCGGGCGCCGACGGCGCGGTTTATGGTCATCGACCCGGCGCTGCTTCCCATGCTCATCGTTCGAGCTCCGGCAGACATAGCGCTGCGGGCATCACGTGGTCGCAGTCCTTCGTCGCGCGCGGCGCCGCCGCGTAGGGGTTTGCAGGCTGCGCCACAGGCGATCATGCGGAATGCCCTCGCCGCGGCGAACACGTTGTCGCGCGGCGGAGAGGATGGCCCGCAGCTTTGGCGAGTAGCCGAGCACGAGCCGCTCGACGTCCTCGTCCTCGCACAGCGGGATCAGTGCGGCGACCGCCCGCCCGTTTCGGGTGATGACCACCGGGCTCTCGGCGCTGGCGTTAACGTAGGCACTCAGCTTCGCCTTCACGTCGGCAATCGATGCGACCTTCATAGTTCGACCTCCTCTCGTCCGATTCGCAGCCGGCTGCCGCGCTACACACCGATGGCCAGGACGTGTACTTCATGAAAGTGCGGGTCGACCGCGTAGAATACGCGAAACCGGTTGTCGGGCCCGAAGCGCAGCTGCCAGTCAGCCTCGAATTCGACCTCGCGCAAGAGGGGCTTGCGGTTCCGCGTCTCTGTGTCAGGGGTGTACCCCAATTGCTCTTCGATGGTCTGCCGGTAACTCTTCATCAGTCTGCGGCGTCTTTCAGCACTGAGGAGCTGAGGAACTGAGAAAAACGAATCATTCAGCAGGCTAACCGTCAATTCGATTGCCTCAGTTTCTCAGTACCTCAGTGCCTAATTGCAAGCGGCTGAAGACTTACGTCTGCCGAATCAACGGCGATCATCGCACCCGCCCCACGTGACCTGTGCCTCGTAGATATCGAAGCGATCCATCCGCGCCCTTACAGGTCGGAACCGGCGCCGATGGTCTGCTTCATCGAGGCGAGCACCCGAGCCGGGATGACCACGCGGTCGTGCCGGAATCGGCGCTTGTCCCCGCAGACTTTCGCGATGCACTCGTATGGAATCGGGCTCGAAGTCCCTTCGACGTAGCAGGCAAAGAATTCCGGCAGCCGGTGTGTCTCGTTTGCCAGTGCCCAGGGCCGCTTCTTCCCGTGAACTTTGAGCGTTTTCGACAGTGTATCGACTTCGTCCGAAGAAAGTGAGGCAACGCCCGGCGATTTGCGCAGGCTGATCGTGTTGTTCTTGACCCTCAGAAAGCGGAAGACCAGCTCGTCGGCTCCTGAGACAAGGCCGTTGATGGCATCGAGCGTGCCCGACGGAACGGGCCCATAGGGCATCGCAAACTGACGGTCGCCGGTGATCGGTTCCCCGGTGCGGATGAAGTGCGCCCGGTCGGCCAAGTAGGTCAGCTTAATGAGCTTGATCTTCTCAACTTCGCCCAGACGCTGGGCAAAAAAGCCCATTGCCTGCACAGCCTTGTCGAGATTGAAGGAAAAAGTGAGCTGCATGGAGTCACCTCATGATTGTCCGAACGCACCGCCAGGCTAATTGAACTGACCCGTCGCCCTCAGGGACTGTGCTCAACGATCAACCTCGCCCATGACGACGTCGATCGAGCCGACGATGGCGGCTACGTCCGCCAGAAGGCAGTTCTTGACGACGTGGCTGGTGATCGACAGGTTGCAGAAGCTGGGGCCGCGGACTTTGACGCGGGCGGGAATGGCTGAGCCGTCGCCCATGACATAGAAGCCGAGCTGGCCGCGCGGGTTCTCCACCTCGAAATAGATCTCGCCGGCCGGCAGCTTGAGGGCCTTGAGCTTTTCGTTCTTGAACGGGCCTGAGGGCAACTTAGCCAGCGCCTGGCGCACGATGCGGACCGACTGGCGCAACTCCAGGATGCGGATGTAGTAGCGCCACCAACTGTCGCCCACCACCGCCGCCCGCGGGATCTCTTTGCCGCCGTCGGGCGTGGCCACCGGGATGTCGAACTCGTACTGCTCGTAGCCGTCGTACGGGCGGCTCTTGCGCAGGTCCCAGCGGATGCCGCTGGCCCGCAGCACCGGGCCGGTCAGCGCCCAGGCCAGAGCGTCCTCCGGCGAGACAACGCCCACGTTGGCGGTGCGCTTCACAAAGATGTGGTTGTACGAAAGAAGTTGGTTGTAGTCGTCGATTTTCGGCTCGAAGTAGTCGAGAAACTCGCTGCAGCGGTCGACCCAGCCGTCGGGCAGGTCGTCGTGGGCGCCGCCGATGGTCAGGTAACTGTAGGTCAGCCGCGCGCCGCAGGCGGCCTCGAACAGATCGAGGATCATCTCGCGCTCACGGAAGGCGTACAGGAACGGCGTGAACGCCCCCATGTCCAAGCCGTAGGCCCCCATGCTCACCAGGTGGCTGGCGATCCGGTTCATCTCGGCGAAGATCACGCGGATGGCCTGGCCGCGCGGCGGCACCTCGACGCCGGCCAGCTTCTCGATGGCCACAGCGTAGCCCTGGTTGTTGTTCATGGCCGCCAGGTAGTCCATCCGGTCGGTATACGGGATGAACTGGTACGGCTGGAGGTTCTCGCCGTGCTTCTCCTTGCAGCGGTGCAGGTAGCCGATGTGCGGAATGGCCTCCAGCACCAGTTCGCCATCGGTCCGCAGCACTATCCGCAGCACGCCGTGCGTCGACGGATGCTGCGGACCCATGTTGACCAGCATCTCTTCCGTGGCGACGTCGCCCTGGCCGTCGCGGGTGGCGTCGACCAGCAGGTCGGGTTGAGCTTCTAGAAGCGTTTCAGCCATTTGTAGAACCGTTCTTCGCCTCGCGTGTGCCAAGGACTGTTTCGACCTTCACTAGCCGCTCGCGCAGCTCCAGACTCAAGTCGAGTTTCTGCTCGAGGCGGACGATGTCATTGGAGAGCACCTGATCGGAGCGGCGAATCTCGGCGCCGAGTTCGCGGCTCGAGGCGGCGGTTTCGCGTTGGAGAGAGTCGACCTTGACGGTTAACTCGCGGCGGAGCGCCTCCTGTTCGGCGGTGACTTCTCGCCGCAGCGACTCCATCTCGACCTTCATTTCGCGTCTCAGGCCGTCGACTTTCTCGTCAAGTCGTTTCACTTCTGCATGCAGCTCGGCGAACTTCGCGCTATGCTCCCGCTGCGTCGCCTTGATCGTCTCCATTTCCGGCAGGATCAGCTCCTGCAGGGCGCGCCGGACTGCGACGAATCTGATTGAGGTCGTTGTTGTGGATGCCTTTGCCATACTTCACTTCAATCGCAGGCACTTACTTTCCGGCTGCTAGTGTCCGCTGGTTTACCTCCAGCCCACCCAGCGCGGCCGACCGGCATGTCTCACCGAACGCCAATCTCCGCTCAATCCACGTTGGCTGACCCGCCTCGCGCGTCAGCACGATCATCGTCGGCCGACGCGGATCCTTGGACGGGTCGATGATCCAACCGGCAATGCCGCCAGCCGCCCAGTAAAGCGCCCGATTCCGCTCAACGTCCTTACGGCGGCGTCGCTTCGAGATGACCTCCACCACGACGATCGGGCAGTACAAGGACCAATCGTCGTGCTTGGTGAGGTGCTCAAGCGGCGGAAAGATTCGATAGGCGCTCACGTCCGGACGGGGGCGCGTCGCGCCGGGCCGGCCAGTAATCACGATCTCGTTGTCGTACGTCACGTAGTTAATAACAGCCGGCTCGCGGCGAGCCAGGTCCAGCCACAACTGCAAGATCAGCGTTTGCCAAGAGTTGTGAGTCGGGACTGGGACCGGGGACACGTGGACGACTCCATCACAAATCTCGGCGATGTATCTTGGAGCGTCGACACATCGCAGGTACTGTCGCTCGGTCAGCCGTCGGCCATCATCGCGCGGCCCGAGCGCCACGCGCGCGGGCGCAACTCGCCGCGCGGCGGTTGTGGTGGGGCGCTGGCGACGTTTCTGTTGCGTCAACATGGAATCCACGACTCTCAATGCTTCGGGTTCGTCAGCTCGTACTCGGTCGTGGCTGGAATCCCGTGGTACTCCAGCGGGAACACGTAGTCCTTGCGGAGCGGGAAACCGACCCAGTCGTCGGCGCACAGGATTCGCCGCGGGTGGGGGCCGCTCTCGTCGACCACCGAGTCAGGATGGCCATCGAAGACGATGCCCAGCATGTCGTAGGCCTCGCGCTCGTGCCAGTCGGCCGCAGGCCAGACATCAACCACGCTGGGGATGTGCGGGTTGTCGCGGTCGGTCATGACCCGGACGGCGAACTCGTGCCGCCACGGGATGAACGGCTCGCCCGGGTTGCCGAGCGGGACCGAGAGCAGGTCGTAAACCGCGGCGAGCTTGTTTTCGGCCAGCAGGTCGATGCCAGAGACGCAGCGGAGCATGTTGAACTGCAGCCGCGCGTCGTCGCGCAGGAAGCGGGCCACACGCGGCCAAGCAGTCGACACGGTGGCGTACGGATGGCTGCCGCTCAGGTTGGAATCGGTCACGGCGGCGTCGAACTCGGTCTTCAGGATGCCGGCGATTTCTTCAGGAGCCATACCGCGCACGAAGCCCTCCTGCATCGGTTTCCTCGAACTCATTCCTTGCCTCGTTCCATGTGCACGGATACACACTGAAGAGCCGGCTGTTCAGCTTGGCGTCAAGCCCGTCCCGCAGGCGAGACCAAATCCACTCCTGGCGCTGGCCTACGTGCATCCCCTCAAAGTCGTCGCTGACCAAGATCGCCCGGAGAAACGGCCACGGACCGTGAATGAACTCGATCCGATATGGACGCCCCGGTGTTAGCAGGCCCGCGAGCGCCTCACGAATCCGGTCCACGTCCGGATCTAAAGCTGGCTGCGAAGCCATGTGACCACTCCATTCTGAGGATCGACGAGCCAACCGCGTACCATTTCCGCGATCTCACGCACATACCGACTCGGATCAATGTAACGAATGTTCCGTGCTCGATCGGCGGGATTCCACATGCCATCCAGCTTTCTGAGATTATCATACACGGCCATTCCCTGGATTCGCCGGTTGAGGCCCGAGTGCAATAACAAAACCAAAAGATGATGTTTCTCGTAGGTCTCGGGAAGCGCGTCCAAATCCAAGCTCTTGCAGATATGTGCCTTGAGCAGACACTCCACTGCGTACACACCCAGATAGATTGCGGCCGCGTAACGTCCTGCGGCCATCAGCGTCTCGAAATCGCCAAGTCGCTCCTCCGCTAACCGCTCCAGCAGCGAGCGCTCGATAATGGTGCTGCCGCCAAAGCTCACGAAACCCCCTCAAGTCGATGCCAGCGCGCTGCGTTTGACCGTCGTCAGCGTCGTTCGGGCGCGTGTCTCGTGCTTGATCTTGTCCTGCAGCCGCATCAGGCCTTCGAGCAGGGCCTCGGGCCGCGGCGGGCAGCCGGGAACGTAGACATCGACCGGCACAACCAAATCGACGCCCTTGACCACGTTGTAGCCGTGCTTGAAGTAGGGGCCACCACCGCACGTGCAGGCGCCCATGGCCATCACGTATTTCGGCTCGGGCATCTGGTGATACAGGCGCTTGACGCGACTGGCCATCTTGTAGTTCACGGTGCCGGCCACGATCATCAGGTCCGACTGCCGCGGCGTGGCCCGGAACGCCCCCGCCCCGAACCGGTCGATGTCGAACCGCGACGCTCCGACCGCCATCATCTCGATCGCACAGCAGGCCAGGCCGAACGTCATCGGCCAGATGCTGCTGGTGCGGCCCCAGTTGATGGCCCAGTCGAGCGACGTGACGATCAGACCCTCTTCGAATCGGTTTTCAATCCAGCTCATGATGCTCGTGAGATGATTCTCACCCTATCGCGGTCAGAGACCGCTCCTACCGTGCGGCCACGGCTTCGCGCGGTACACGGTCGGACACCGCTCCGGCGGACGGCGGCGCCAGTTCGGAGTGCCGCTGACCCTGCGACGCACGAACCCAGTCGAGATAGCCGTAGCGCCACAGATACAGGAACCCAACCACGACCACGCCGAAGAAGAACAGCATATCGTAGAGCGCGACTGTCTTCAGCGCCGCCCCGGCGGGCGTGGCCGTGTCGGCCGAGCCGAAGGCCACCGCCCACGGCCAGAACAAGGCGATCTCGACGTCAAACACGATGAAGACCAACGCAACCACGTAGAAGCGCAGGTCGAACTGCACCCAACTGTCGCCAATCACCGGCTCGCCACACTCGTACGGCGCCATTTTCTCCGGATGCGGCAGCGTCGGCCGGATGAACCGCCCGGCCAGCAGCGGCGCCAGGGCCATGCCGATGCCGGTGATTGTGAACAGCAGGATCCCCAGCACCAGGTCGACGTTCGAGTCGCCGCGTGCCACGCCACCGTTCGCCAGGATGAGCAGTTGCTCCTGCATTCTCGTGTGTCACTCCCGTCAGCGCATCGACGCTCAGGACTCAGTCTCGCAGGTCGGGCCCGATGACCCGATCGGATGTCGCGGTCGGAGACCGCTCCTACTTGGCGGACTGCTCCGTCAGCGCCTTGACCATCTCTTCACGAACCGGCTCGGCCTTCTTGATCCAGTCGTTCTTGCGCTGCTCGGCCCAGGCCGGCAGGCGTTCCTTGTGCATCCAATGCGGCTGCGGCGTCCGCAAACCCTCCTTGGCCAGCTCGGTAAACTCCACGATCAGCGTTTCGCGATCAAAGCCCGAGTGGTCGTGCACGTTGCCCATGTGGATGCAGTCCGTCGGGCACGGGTCCACGCACAGTGCACAAAACATGCACTTGCCATAGTCGATGGCGTAACGCGTCATGGCCCCGCCAAGCGCCACGCCACTGGCCTTGTCGATCTTGCGCGGGCCGGTCTTCTCGATGTAGATGCAATCGACCGGGCAGGCCTTGGCGCACAGGTCACAGGCGATGCACTTCTCGATCTCGAAAAAATGGAACCCGCGATAGCGCGGCTGCAAGACCGGCGCCACGTCCGGGTATTGAACCGTGATGGTCTTTGCAAAGCAATACTTGAGCGTGATCTTCATGCCGATCAGCACGGTTCGCACGCTCTGATAGAGGTTGTGGAAATAGTCGCCCATCGCGTTGCTCCGGCCCGCCGCGACACTGCGAAGCGGCGGGGACAAGATTCTAGGATGTCGACAACGCGGTTGCAATGGTTTGACGCAGTGTCGAAGCCGTTCCATGCTCTGGTGTGTGCAAGTGGATACGCGTATGTTGCAAGCCACGTCGGCACTCGATCTGGCGGCGGCCAACCGATGCCTCACGTGGTTGCGCGGCTGAGTCGAATGGGCGCGATGCGAGGGCGAGCAGTTCGGCGGCGCGGGCGGGCGGGATCGCTCTACTATGGCCGCATCCTGGCGTGGGCCGACCTGCACCGCGCCCGCACTGGTCAGTGGCCGAGCCGTCAGTCCGGACCCGTGCTCGACGCACCGTGGGAGACCTGGTCGCGCATCGATACGGCCCTCAAGGAGGGGCTCCGCGGCCTTCGGCCCGGCAGTTCGCTGGCGCTGCTGCTGTTCGAGCGGCGCGGGGCGCGTCATGGCCGGCGCTTGCCGCCGCTGACGATCAAGCTCATCCTGGGCTGGGCCGATTCACACCACCGCCGCACGGGCTGCTGGCCGATCCGCGACTCCGGCGTCGTGGCCGACGCGCCGGGCGAAACATGGGGCGCGATTGCCCGTGCGCTCGATATCGGCGGACGCGGTCTGCCCCCACATGGGCAATCGCTGGCCCAGCTCTTGGACGAGCATCGCGGCGCTCGCAACCGGCTCGCCCAACCGCGCCTGAGCGTCGCGCGAATCCTGGCCTGGGCCGACGACCACTGCCGCCGCACCGGGCGCTGGCCCACCCGGAAGTCCGGGGCGATACCGCAATCGGCCGGAGAGACCTGGGCACGCGTCGCCAGCGCCATCCGCGCGGGCAAGCGCGGTCTGGCCGCGCTGCGCAAGGGACCACGCCGATACAGTCTCGCGCGGCTGCTGCGCGATCGGCTCGGCGTGCGGCACCGGCTCGAACTGCCGAAGCTGAACATCCCGCAAGTCATGGTCTGGGCGGACGATCACTTCCGTCGCACGCAGACGTGGCCCCAACAAACGTCCGGACCAGTGGCCGCCGCGCCCGGCGAGACCTGGGCGGGCATCGCGTCCGCGCTGCGCACGGGCCGTCGCGGACTGAACACCCGCATTTCTCTGGCTCGCCTGCTGCACAAGCAGCGCGAGACGCCGCTGGCGATCGCGGCGCCGAGCCTGAGCGTGCCGCAGATCGTTCGATGGGCCCGCGCACACCGGCGTCGCACCGGTCAATGGCCCACCGCCCGCAGCGGCGTCATTCCGGAGCAGCCCCACGAGACCTGGGCATCGGTCAACGGCGCGCTGCAGAAAGGAAGGCGCGGGCTGCCGGGCGATTCATCGCTGGCGCAGGTGCTGGACGAGCATTGCGGCGTGCGCAACCCACAACAGCCCCCGCGCTTGACGATTGCGCAGATACTCAAGTGGGCCGATGCGCACCACGCGCGCAACGGGCGCTGGCCGAGCGTCGTCAGCGGCCCGGTCACCGATGCGCCGGGGGAAACGTGGAGCGGCATCAACGCGGCCCTGAGTCGTCCACGCCGCGGATTGCCGGCGCCAGGCTGCTCACTGATCGAGCTACTGCACGCCCGCCGCGGCGCGCGGAACCGCAGCCAACTGCCCGAGTTGTCCGAACGGCGAATCCTCGGCTGGGCGGACCAGCACTTCGCCCGCACCGGCCGATGGCCCCGGCTCGCGTCCGGTCCGGTTCACGACGCGCCCGGCGAAGCATGGCTAGGGATCAACCGGGCGCTCCATTTGGGCTTACGCGGCCTGCCCGGCGGCGACAGCCTGATGGACCTGCTCTCCCGCCGGCGCGGCGTCCGGAACCCCCAGGGCCTGCCGGCGCTGACGGTCGCGCAGATCCGGACTTGGGCGCGTCAGCACCGCCAACGCACAGGCGAATGGCCGAGCGCGTTGTCCGGTCGGGTTGGCGGTTCTGACGGCGAGACCTGGGCCGGCATCGACGGCGCCCTGCGCCGCGGCCGGCGCGGACTTCCGCGAGGGCTGACCGTGCGCCGGCTCCTCGAACGCGCCGGGCAGCCTGACCGCAAACATCGGCACACTGGCGAAGTCTAGTTTACGCTGTCGCCGCCGCGGCAGACGTACGGGATCCGCGCCGTGCAGAGGACGACAGCCCATGCTGTAGATGACGTCACACCCCCGGCTCGGCGGCGGGTGTTGGCGCTTCGGCGGCTTGCTCGGTGAGCAGCGCGTCCAGCCGGTCGAGGCGGCGGGCGAGGAGCATGATCTCGGTGTGGGCCTTCAGGTTGATCTGATAGTCCAAGTCGATCTGGATGCGGTCTTTTTCGGCCTGGCGGTTCTGCGTGACCATGACGAAGATCGACAGGAAGATGGCCTCCAGACTGACAATCAGCGTCAGCAGGCCGAATGGGTAGGGGTCGAACACCATGCGGGCCGGCAGGACGCGCACGCCGACGATATTGTAGAGCAGCCAGCCGCCGAACCAGACCACGTGGAATAGCGTGAACCATTGGCTGCCGGCCAGGCTCGAAATCAGGCTGCTGATCTTCTGCCACGGCGTGGTGCGGGTCTGCTCGAAGGCCACGTTGGGGTTCTTGATGCCGCGCAGGGCCTCGGTCGTGCCGCGCTGCCGGGCGCCCATGATGGTCAGGATCTGGATGGCGACCTCGGGCCGCTGACGCAGGAAGGCGTGGAAGCGTTCGCGGCCGAGCGAGTACAGCTCGGTCGGCTCGACTGTGCGCACGGTGGCGGTGCGCGGGCCGCCATCAAGCAGGCTGATCTCGCCGAAGAACCCGCCGGCGTCGAGGTGGTTGAGCACGACGTGCTCGCCGCGCTCGTTGGGCACCATGACCGCCACGCGGCCGCGATTGATCAGATAGAACGTGTCGCCACGATCGCCCAGCCAGAAGATCGGCTGGTTGGCCTCGAACGACTGCACACTCATCGACTCGAACAGCGACTGCTGCTCGGCCGGCGCCAGCCGTGCGAAGATCGGGATATGCGACAGCACACCCTCGCCCGGCTGCCGACGCGATCGCCGCCTGCCGTGTGACCGTTTGTGTACGTCCATCTCGTGGAAAGATACCGGCCCGTGGCGCTCTTGCCAGTCCCTGTGCGGGTTGCTGATGGGTGCCCGCTGTTCGCGGCGCGGCGAGTGGAGACTCGTCGGCGATGCCGCCGGTCGGCTCGGATCACGTTGTCGAAGGCACGCGCGCTAATTGGCTGGTGATAGCGTGCGGCGAGCCAGACGCAGCTCAATGTCGGACGGCTTCTCGATCAGCTCAACGCCCGGCGGAAGATGGAACTTCGGGGTGTAATATCGAAAATCAGCCGTATCGACCGTGTCGTTGGTCGTAAACTGAATCACGCCGGACACACGAAGCTCGCCGCTGGCCAGTTTCTCGACCAAGTCCGGTGGGCCGCGCACCGTGATGGCCTGCGTCAGCAGCGTGTCGTCGGATCGTCGCTCGATGATGAACTCATTGAAGATGTCGATCTGCGCCTCGAAGCGGATCGGCACGGCTTTCACCACGGCCGTCTTGTGCTGCTCGCGGATGTTGCACGAGAGCGTCACCGTATCCGGCGAGACGTCGACGGCAACGCCCGCGACCGTCGGATCAATCAACGGCACCTCCCTTCGAAGCAGTTGGCCCTGCGGCCAGCCGCCGACGAACCGCTCGGCCTCGAGCTCGACGTACAGTTCGGTGCTGCGCTCGCGAAGCAGGTTCCAGGCGCTCTCGGCGATCAGCACGTCTACGTGATCCGGCTCGACCGTCGGGGCCACGTCGTAGGCCACACCGCCCGGGTCGACCCGGATCGGGAGCCTTTGGCGGACCGTCCGGTCAACCTGGACATCGATCCGCTCCGGATTGACGTGCTCGATCGAGAGGTTCATCAAGCGGTGTGCGTTGGCCCGCAACTCGTCCAGGAGGTTGATCTCGTATTCGCCGGCCCGCCGGTCCTTGAGCGGAATGGTGACCTTGACGACCTCATTCCGGAGTGTGTCGACCGCCTCACGCGGGCCAGTCACCTGAACGTGAACGGGCTGGAGCGTGGGCGGAATGGTTGAGATCGACATGCCCGTCTCGCCAGCCGCGATGAACTCGAGACTGACTCGGAGCTGGCCGGACGTAATCAGCGACTGGTCAGCCGCCACCCAGATGAGGAGCGTGACCAGCGCGGCGATCGAGATCAATCGAACTTGCGCAAACATCTATCCTTCCGGAGCCTCGGCGGCGCTGAGGAGCCGCTCGCGGGAGGGCCTTGCGGCGGAGCTTCGCGCCGTCTTGGCAGGCGGCGCGTGGGCCGAGCCGAACAGCCGCCACGACCGTCGGTCCTTCGGCGGCCCGCCCACGCCCAGTGCTTCGGTCAGGGTTTCGCGGAGCCCGTCCGCCGACAGGGAGCGGCGCAGCCGGCCGTGGTCGGCCACGGAGATGGCGCCGGTCTCCTCGCTGACGACCACCACCAGCGCATCCCCTTCCAAACTGATGCCCAGGGCGGCCCGGTGCCGGCTGCCCATGCTGCGATCCACGTCGTCGGACTCAGCCAGAGGAAACTGGCAGCCGGCGGCTGCGATCCGCCCCTGACTGACGATCACACCCAGGTCGTGCAACGGGCAGCCGGGCCAGAAAATCGACTCGAGCAGCTCGGCGCTGACTTGGGCATCGAGCTTCACGCCCGAGGCGATCAGCGCGCCGAACTCCGTCTGACGTTGAATGGCGATCAGAGCGCCGATCTTCTTCTTGGAGAGGCTGGCCGCCGCCTGAACCAGCGGTTCAATCAGGCGTTCGGCCTCCTTGTGCCAGCCGTGCAGAAGCGAGCCCTCGCCCAGCCGCATCAGACCGCGCCGCAGTTCAGGCTGAAAGGCCACCAGGGCGACCAGAAAGACGGCCAGCAGGAAATAGGGATAGAGAAAATTGATCCGCTCGAGCGCCAGCGTCTGGGCCACCAGCCGCACGACCAGGAAGCTGACCACCAGGATCAGCGTCACGGCCTTGACGAGCCGGGCGCCGCGCGTGCCCTGCAGGAAGCGCAGCGCCAGATAGACGACCGAGCCGATGAGCAGCAACTCGATCGCGATCTGCCAAAACCGGTACTGCCCGCTCTGGATGCGCTGTGCGAACAGCGACAAAGAGCGCAAGAAGTCCGGAAACTCTGTCGGCGTCGTCGCTATCAACTCACGGCCCTGGGGTCCCCAACCGCGATCTGTTGGCGGTTGGGTTGCCCCCGTCCCGTTCGAGTGAACGGCGAGGGCGAACCAGGGATTCCCAGCCGCAACCAGATCGCAGGTGGGGTCCCCGACCTATGAGAAGTTTACGCTCTTCGGCGCGCGAATGCCAACCCGAGGCCGGATCAGGCGATGTACCACTCGACGACCTTTTGTGTGCTCGCGTCGAAGTCGTACTCGCAGAGTTGTCCGGGGAGTATCCAGCGCACCTCGTCATAGCCGCGCGGCGTCGCCTCGCCCGAGCGGATGTGGCAAATGAAATAGCGGACCATGACCGACTCGGCGCCGCGTTGCTCGACGACGGGCGGCTGCCCGACCGCCACGCTCACGTCGAGCCCGACACCCTCTCGCGCGGCGCGGCGCACGGCGGCTTCCGGCGATTCCGGGCCCAGCAGGTCGCCGCGCGGGAATTGCCAATGCGGGCTGTCGAGACGACGACAAATCAGCACGGCGCCATCGGAGCGCTCGATGATGCCGGCCGACTGCGTCCGCTTGGGTGGATCCATAGTCAAGTGACGCTCTGGGCGGGCTCGGCTGCCGCCGCCGCCGCACCGGGTCGTACGGCCAGACCCGAGACTTGGGAATGGACTCCGAACGTCAGCAGCAGGAGCGAGATCACCGCCTGCGCCGACCAGCGCCAGCGGTCTGGCTCAATCGCCATTTGCCGCAGGCCGGCGACCGGCATGGCGATCCGTCCGCCCGTCAGTCGCCAGCGGAAGTATCCGATCGCACTGCCGGGCGGGTAATGCTCCCGCAGGTGTTGCGTGAGGAACTCGCGGCTCTGCTCGACCACCTGCTCGCGCTCGGTGCCAGTCGGCAGTGCCGAAAGCCGCTCGAGCCCACGACCGGCCTGATCGCGCGGGAAACCGTGCGCCTCGAGCGTGAGCGCCGTCCCCCAGACCGCTCCCACCACCAATCCCGAAGCCAGCCGCAGACGGCGCGGCTCGAACCGGCCGCGCCCCTGCCCGACGCGGACCATCACCGCTCCGATGACCAAGCCGAAGATCATGTAGAAAAACAGACCGAGGAAGAACGGCAGCGCGCCGAGGTACGACAGTAGCCAACCCATCGGCAGCCCGATGCCCAGCCCGGCCAGCACGCTCGGCCAGAGTGCCCCCATGCGCGTATCTTGATCCAGCCAGCGCGGCGACGCAACCGTGACCGGCGACCCCAATTGCAACCAGACCCCGCTTGCCGGCCGTTGGTAACGCCTAACCCAGGGCGACGACGAGCCGTACCGCGACGTGACAGATCACGGACAGACACACGAATGCCAGTGTGAAGAATCCAAGGTATCGTCGTCGCAGCATGGTCTCGTCCGAGCCGTCGACAGGCCCGAACCGGATACCCAGCAGCTCGCGCCGCACGACAAACCAGAGGCCAACCAGGCTGGTGAGGTTCCAGATCGCCAGTCCGGCCGACCCGCGCCAGCGGCGCCAGATCGCCCAGCCGGCGATCGCACCGCCCACGTAGGATCGCGCGAACGCCAAGCCGGAGGGCACGCTGATTGGCGCGACATGGCGACGACAGACCCTACGAACGCCGCCGATGCAAGCCGTCGCTTGCTGCTCGCTGTGTGAAACATGGGCACCCGCTGGAACCAGACGCGCTTCGGCCTGAGCGACGAGCACATGGTATGGCCGAACTGGCGCTAAGTGCTAGCGAGGCCGCGCCTAAGACCAACGAGGCATGTGCCGGGTCTGCCGGCCCCGAAGTCGTCATGGGGCCGGGCCGCACCCGGAGCCATGAAAACCCAATCGCAGGGTTGGTGCCACGCCCGGAGGGCGCGCGATCGTAGCCAGGGCATTCATGCCCTGGTGGCCAAGGCGCCCCGGAACCGCCCGCCCGGAGGGCGGACGAGGGTTGATGCGACAAGGCTGGGGGGCGCTTGTTCTTCAAGACCGCGGCGGCGGAAGGCCTGCGGCGCTTGCCTGTTCCAATCTCGCGCGGACTCGCCATCCTCTCGTTCGCCCGTGCCGGAGCTCGTTCCGTTTCGGCCCTCGGGTTTCCACGGGTTTGACCCCTCCGGGGTCGGCACGCGTGGCTAAGCGCCTTGGCCCCTTCGGGGCTGCGAAAGCGACTCGAAAACTCGACTCATTCACAACAAGTCCGACGACCCAAGAAGTTTTGCGAGGCCGCGCGTTAGTCCAACCCGTCGCGCCCCGTGCATGGCGGCGCGTCAAGCTCACTCGCTTGCTGGAAGTCGGCGGGACAGCCGGCCGGACGCAGCGGCACCGACCGCGGCTTCCAGGCGGCGGTCACGCCGATCCCGGCGCGCCGGGCCCCGAGTCTCGATGGCGGCCGGAATGCTATGGGTGTTCCGCGTCTGCTAACGTTGATGTTGGCACCCCGCCCGTGCATTCGATTCCTGGACCCACAAATGATCAGGTCCGGCCCGCCAAATCGCTGGCAAGATGGGCAGGATGTATCCGATACCAAAGATATGCCAAACTCCATCTCCATTCCGGGCCTGCCGACGGCGCTGCTGGCGCTTCGCCGCAACCAGGAAGCGGTTGACGCGTCAGTGCTGCGGCTGGCCAGCGGCCGGCGGATCAACCGCGGCAGTGACGATCCGGCCGGTTTGATCAATGCGCAGCAACTCGAGGCCGAGCTGGCCGCTCTGGAGGCCGAAAGCCGCGGCCTGCAACGCAGCGTCGCCAACGCCAACATCATTGATGGCCAGGCCAGCGTGCTCTCGTCACTGCTCGTCGAGCTCAACGGCCTGGTCGTCGCCAGCGCCAACACCGGCGGCCTGTCCGACGCCGAACTCGCCGCCAACCAGACGCAGATCGACAGCATCGTATCGAGCATCGGCCAGCTCACCGGCCAGACACTCGGCGATCTGCAGAACCTCAACCTGCCAGACAACGGCAACGCCGCGCTGGCCGACGCGCTGAGCGCCGCAGCATCCGGAGTCGCGACGATCGCGACGGGCGGAGCCAATCAGCTTTCCGGCGGCGATCCGTCAGCCGCTCAGACCGTCGTGCAGGACGCGCTCTCGGCCGTCGCCTCGCTGCGCGGAACGATCGGAGGCTTCGTCAAGTACTCGATCGAGCCGCGGCTCGACTCGATAGCCAAGTCGTCCGCGAACCTGCTCGATTCGAAGAGCCGCATCAGCGACACCGACTTCGCCGTCGAGACCACCCTGCTCGCCCGCGCGCAGGTGCTGACCGAAGCCAGCCTCCGCGCCCTGAAGATCGCCCAACAACAAAGTGGCGCCTTGCTGAAGCTGCTCGACTAACCAATCGACGACGCCGCCACCGGACCGCGGGCATCCTGCCCGCCCTGGGAACGGGGCCATTGGACCGCGGGCATCCTGCCCGCCCTGGGGACGCGGCCATTGGATCGCGGGCATCCTGCCCGCCCTGGGGACGCGGCCATCCTGGCCGCCGGCATCTTGCCTACTCCTGGCGACACGGCCATCGGACCGCGGGCATCCTGCCCGCTCCCGGGGACGCGGCCATCCTGGCCGCCGGCATCCTGCCCGCTCCTGGGGACGCGGCCATTGGATCGCGGGCATCCTGCCCGCTCCCGGGGACGCGGCCATCCTGGCCGCCGGCATCTTGCCCGCCTCGGCCTACGCCGTCACTCACCCGCACCGAACGCGCATCACGACAACTCCGCCGCACGCATGTAGGATGGCAGCCCCCGAGGAGACTCAGCCATGAACATCCGCACGACACTAAGGGACCTCTTCGCCCACAACGACTGGGCCCGCGACAAGCTGATGTCGCTGGCCGACGGCCTGACCGACGAGCCACTCGATCGCCCATTCGAGATGGGCAGCGGCTCGCTCCGCAAAACGCTGCATCACCTCTGGGCCGCCGAACGGGTCTGGCTCGACCGCTGGCTCGAGCGGCCCGTGCCCAAACTCCCCGAGCTGGTCACGGCCACATCGGTCCGCGCGAATTGGGACCAGTTCCGCACCACCGCCGACGAACGCGAGCGCTTCTTGGATACCGCCGGACCCGACGGCGAATCGCGGCCCATCACCTTCACGAACACCAAGGGCGAGACGTACACATTTCCGCTCGGCGACCTGATGTTGCACGTGGTCAATCATGGCGTGCACCATCGGGCCCAGGCGCTGAACATGCTTCGGCACGCCGGAGTCAAGGTCCCCGGTCTGGATTACATCTTCTACCGCCTCGAGTACCCGACCGTGCCCCAGCCTCTATCGGGCCTGCAACGGGTGCGCAAATGGGGCTTCACCGCGTCGCCGTCACCCGGCCCGCCCGCCCGGTTCGACGTCGACAGCATCCGCAGCTACTTCGCGTACGGCGACTGGGCCAATGCGCGGCTAATCGACCTCGCTTCCCGCCTCGATGACGCGCTGCTGGACCGGCCGTTTGAGATGGGTATCGGGTCCCTTCGGAAGACGCTGCTGCACATCCGGGACGCGGAGCAGAACTGGGTCGACAACTGGACGCGTGGCTCGACGCCGGGCTTCGCGACGCTGCCGGTCGACACGTCGATCGCGGCGCTGCGCGATTTGTGGCGCGAGACGATCGAACGGCGGTTTGCGTTCCTGGAAGCGCGAACCGCGGATGACCTGGCCAAACCGCTGATCGCACAGCCGGCCGAAGGCGTGCAACTCAGTTTCCGGCTGGGTGAGACCATGCTGCAGCTCGGCGGGCATGGAACTCATCACCGCGCTCAGGCGTTGAACATGCTGCGCCATCTGGGAAGCGAAGCGCCCGGCGTCGACTACACCGTCTGGCTTCGGAAGGTCGGCGGCCGAGGCCGGTCCCGCCCGGCAGGCACGTAGGCCGCTGAATGTTCGACGCTCGTCCGCAACGGCCCCGACGGGCGTGATGATCGACTCGGCAAACACGCCATACTAGCGCGAGCCGCCCCCGGGCGACGCGTGCGCAGATTGCGGCGACATCTTAGCGTGTTCTTAACACAAGACTATCCCAATCCTAACATGACGGCCGTATGGTTCGGACGCGGCTGACCGCCCATCAGAGCGGGCCTTGCCGATCGGTGCATGGAGGTTTCAGATTGGGTGGCGCGGGGTAAGAACATCCTGATTGTCGAGGACGAAACCGATTTGGCCGACCTGATCGGATTCAACCTCGAGCGTGAGGGCTACCACTGCCGCCGCGTCCGCGACGGGGCGTCGGCGCTGGCCGAGGCGCGGCGCCAGCCGCTCGACCTCATCCTGCTGGACCGCATGTTGCCGGGCCTCTCGGGCGATGACGTCGCCCTCCAGCTAAAGCGTGACTCGCGTACGTCCAGTATCCCAATCATCATGCTCACGGCCAAAGCCGAGGAGGCCGACGAGCTGGTCGGTTTCGCGCTGGGTGCCGACGACTACGTAACCAAGCCCTTCTCGATGAAGCTTCTGTTGGCCCGCATTTCGGCCGTCTTCCGGCGAACCGACACGTCACCGTCCGGCCGCGAGGTCCTTCGCGAAGGTCCGGTGACCGTCGACTTGGCGAGATACCTGGTCACGCTCGACGATGAACCGGTCGCCGTGACCGCCACCGAATTCCGAATCCTGCGGGCCCTGATGGCGGCCGGCGGGCGCGTCCTCGACCGCAACCGGCTGATCGACGTGGCCCTCGGCAACGAAACGGTGGTCACCAACCGCACCATCGACGTGCACGTCACATCGCTGCGCAAGAAGCTCGGGAGCGCCGCGGGTTGGATACACACGGTGCGCGGCATAGGATATGCGTTCCGGCGGCCCTATGCCGACTCGGGCGGGTGAGACCACGATGCGACGCAGCCGTTTCTCCTGGAAGCTCTTCCTGGGAAACGCACTGCTGACCGGCTTCGTGTGGGGCGGCCTGATCTGGCTCAACGCCCGGCACATCGAGGCGCTCTACCGCGACGAGCTCAGGCGACAACTCACCGCGCAGGCCGAGCTGCTATCGCTGCAGGTGGCCGACGCCATGGCCCGCGGCGACGTCGACGAGCAGCGTGCGTGGGTGCGGCGCGTCGCCTCCCTGTCGCACGTTGCGCTTGAGGCCGAGTTCTTCGCGGCCGACGGCACTGATCTGGCCGAGTCCTCACCGGTCGAGCGCGACGGCTCGGCCGAGCGTCGACCCGAGATCGAAGCCGCGATCCGCGACGGGTGGGGCGCACGCGCCAGAGTCTCGCCGGCCGACGGGCTACTCATGCAGGTCGTCGCGATTCGCGTCGGCGATGCAGATCGGCCGGTGGGGGTGGTCAGCGTGTCTGCTCCGCTCACGGCCAACCCTGCTCGGGCCGCGGCGACCCGCAGATTCGTTTGGACGACAGCCCTGCTGGCGCTGCTGGCGGTCGTAGCCTGGGCCGTGGGCGTGGCCAGCCTTTGGCGGCGTTCGATCCAGCGCATTACCGCTGCGGCCCGCCGCCTGACGCGCGGCGACCTGTCCGCCCGGGCCGAATTGGAAGGCGCCGAAGAGCTGGCTCCGCTGGCTCGCGCGCTGAACCGCATGCGCGAGCACCTGGCGGCCCAGCTCGACGCAATCGACCGGCAACGGCGCCAGTTCGAGTCGATCCTGGTCCAGTTGCAGGAAGGCGTTGTCGTGGCCACGGCCGATGGCCGCATCGCACTGATCAACCCGGCTGCCGTGCGGCTGCTCGATCTCGAGGCCATGCAGGCGCATGCAGCCGCCGGATTGATCGGCAAGTCTGTCGAGCAGTGCGTGCCGCATCACGACCTCCAGAAGCTGCTGCTGCAAGGGGCAGGCAGGCAGCGCGACCACACCAACCGCCCGAGCAGGCCCTCGTCCGCTGAACCGTCCGATGCCCACACCGCCCCTGGGACCGATGGCGAGACGGCCATGGCCGATGTCCGGCTGCAACTCGAAACCGCGTCGGCCAGCGTGTCCGTGTTGGCCCGCGCCTCGGATGTCATTCTTCCGGGTCCGGGTCCGGACGCGCCGTCCAACGGCCGCCTGCTGGTGCTGACCGACATCAGTGAGCTGGCCCGTGCTATCCAGATCAAGACCGATTTCGTGGCCAACGCCTCGCACGAGCTGCGTACGCCGCTCTCGGCCATTCGCGCTGCGGTCGAGTCGCTCGCCAAGACCGAGGTCGCCCGCAAAGATGGCTACCCGCGCCGATTCCTCGAAGTCATCGATCGCCACAGCCGGCGGCTCGAGGCGCTGGTGGCCGACCTGCTCGATTTGTCGCGCGTCGAGTCGCCGGCGGCCCAGTTCGAGCCGGTGCCGGTGCACGCCGGCGACCTGCTGACCGAGCTGCAGGAGCGCTTCGCCGACGCGCTGAAGGCCAAGTCGCTGGAATGGCGGATCGAGGCCGGGTCGGCCGACGTCATCTGCAGCGCCAGCCCGCACCTGCTGCGGCTGATTCTCGACAACCTGATCGATAACGCCATCAAGTTCACCGAGCCGGGCGGCATGGTCGGCGTCGCCTGCCGGCGGCACGCCGACAAAGTCGCCTTAGCTGTGTTCGACACGGGCTGCGGGATTCCACCCGAAGAGCAAGCGCGCGTCTTCGAGCGGTTCTATCAGGTCGAGCGAGCTCGCTCCGGCACCGGCAGCGCTAGACCGGCGCCGCGCGGCACCGGCCTGGGTCTGTCGATCGTGCGACACGCCGTGGCCGCCATGAACGGCGCCGTCGAGCTCGAGAGCGAGGTCGGCCGCGGCACACGCGTCACCGTCACGATTCCTCAGCCGGACGAGGATCGGTCCGCGGTCCGTTGAGCGTCAATCGCCGCCGCACGGCCCCCTCCTTCGTAGATGTCATGACCTAAATGACCGTGCGAGATCCGTGGCCGCCGGAGCGGGTGGCATGGGCAAGCGGCCGTTTGCGTGGGTGGCATCTATATGAAGTCAGAAGTCAAGACAGCTCCCCTGTGGGCGCCGTCCCAGCAGTTTGCTGCCCTGAGTTCTGAAGGGGCGCCTTCCCTATGCCTGCAACGCTACCGGGTCTCTTT